>Ga0184623_10000797_pt1 | contig 13538 bp, 10 predicted proteins | sample PLM1_100_b1_FD_133138 | JGI IMG/M metagenome (GOLD analysis project Ga0184623, IMG submission 133138) | Groundwater sediment microbial communities from an aquifer in East River, Colorado, USA - PLM1_100_b1 | ecosystem: Environmental > Terrestrial > Soil > Riparian zone | place: USA: East River...
AGCCACGCTGTGCTGTCCATCACCACGCCGTGCGCTCCGGCGTACGGGGCGAAGGCAGTGCGGAGTGCTTTGACGGCTTCCGTGACCGTGTCGTCAGGGGCGCCGGCGAACAGCTGTTGGCTCTGCGGCAGGGAAATGATGTACCTGGCTGCGTCCTCGGGGTTGTGGCCGATGCGCACTGGTCGGGTAACGGTTTCCAGGGTCACGTCCCGGAAGCCGCCTGCCGTGAGGAGCTGGGTAAGCCGGTCACTGTCGGCAAGTGCGAACGGGCCGGGAGCCCCCGGCGGGCCCAGATCCGGGGCTCGCCCTAGCGTTGCGACGGCTGCGCCGACCGCCACGGCCACCCACTCGCTCTTGAGCGGATCCTGCCAGCACACGAAGACGAGCCGCCCGCCCGGCCGCAGCGCGCGAGCGAGGTTGGCGAACGCGGCCTCCGTATCGTCGAAGAACATCGTCCCGAACCGGCTGATCACCACATCGAACGATCCCGCGTCGAACCCGTGCACCTGCGCGTCCGCCTGCATCAGCTCGACGTTGTCCAGGCCAGCAGCGGTGACACGCTGGTGCGCGGGCTCGAGCATGGCCGCGGAGATGTCGACGCCGACAGCCCGCCCCGAAGGTGCCACCCGCTCCGCGGCCTCGAACGTTGACGTCCCGTGGCCGCATCCCACGTCGAGGACGCACTCCCCCGGCTGGAGTCGGGCGGCGTCGAGCATTGCCTGGCCGAATGGCGCAAACAGCGCCTCGTTGGTGTCTGTGTGGTCCTGATACTGCCGTGGGCCTTCACCGGACCAGTACTCGCGCTGCGCCCGGTTGACCTCGTCGCTGGCCTGCACCAGCCTTTCGCTCGCATGTGTCATCGCCGCGTCCTTCCCGACTGTGCGGGCTGGTAATCAGCCCTCCTCGACGCTAGGAACCCGCGGGGACAGCCCGCATCGGGAGAACACCCCAACTGGAACGGTCAGCGGCATGGGGTGTTCCACGCAGACGCTGGCTAGAGGAGCCGGTGCTCGTACGCGTACGCCGTGGCCGCCGCGCGCGACGAGACACCCAACTTGGTGAAGATGTTGGTCACGTGCCGGTCGACCGTCTTCTCAGCCAGCACCAGATCAGCCGCGATCGCGTGATTGGTCTTGCCGGTCGCGACCAGGCGGAGCACCTGCAGCTCACGCGCGGTGAGCCCGTGCGCCGCCCCGTCGGTGTACTTCGGGTTGAGGTTCTCGATCCGGGTTAGGTCCGGTGTGGCGCCGAGTTTCCCGAAGATCCTGCGGGCCGCATCGAGCTCCAGCGCCGCGGACTCTTCGTCTCCGAGGGCCCGGCATCCGAGTGCGATGAGCACGCGCACCCGCGCTGCCTCATACGGCGCATCGAGTTCCTGCCACGCCTCCCACGCGCCGCGCAGAGCGCCAAGCGCGGCTCGGGCGTCGCCTTCGGCAAGAAGGACGGCTCCCAACGCATGACCAGCCACCGCGCACAGGGCCGGCATGGCGTAGTCGTGCGCTATCGCGCTGAGCTCGTCGGCGGCCTCGCGTGCCGCCGGCACGTCGCCGACCGTGAGCATGATCTCGATATGCGCGGGGAGCAGCTTCGCCCGGCTGAGCCGGTCGGTCGTCTCCGCGACGGCACGGCGGATCGCCGCCTCGGCCGCCCCGTTACTGCCCGCAGCCAGCCGCAGCAGGGCAAGGCCTGGTTGAGGCTCGCGCCCCCAACGGCTCGCTTCCTGGTAGGCGTCCTCTGCCGCCGCGAACTGCCCGTGGGCGCGGTAGACCTCCGCCTGCCGGTAAAGGGCCGCCCCGGTGGCGTACTTGTCTGCGGCGTGAGCGAGCCGCTCGCACGCCCGCTTCGTCTCCTCAATCGCCTCTGGCCATGCTCCGTGGAGTTGCATGAGCTCGGCACGGTGAACCAGACACTGGCCGGTGAATGTCACCATGTCCGGCTGGTTCAACCACCACGCGGCCAGCGCAGTGGTCCACTCGCTCGCGCGCCGCAGGTCAGATATCTCCAGACAGGCGTCGATCATCGAGCAGTAGACATTGCCGGCGACGGGTGGCCAGACCTCGCCTGCGACTACCGCCACCATGGCCTCGTCGAGCAAGGCCAGGCCCTCGCGGACGCGACCCTGATGCAGCAGGGCGCGGCCCTGGAAGTGCAGCCCGAGCGTCAAGAGATCCGCGTCTCCGGCGCGAGCACCGATCTCAGCTGCCCGAGCGGCGGTGGCCTCGGCGCTCGCATAATCACCCGACGCGGACGCCTGAACAGCTCCCGGAAGGAGTAGGAAGCCGTGCTCGGCGCACTCCTGCTGCTCGTGGTCCAGCAGTCGGTTGGCCCTGGCGACCCAACCAGCTGCCGGCGCGAGATCCCCTTCGAGTAGCAGAGTGAACCCAACCCAGAACAGGCATCGCGCAGCCCGCGGCGGATCACCGGCCGCGACGTACGCACGATGGGCGCGCTGCAGCGCCTGCCGGCACTCATCCACGTGACCGAGGAGATAGGCCGCCGCAGCCAGCAACTCGAGATCCTCCCCAGCCAGGGAACTCGACTGGTCGGCCAGCGAGAGCGCCGTGTACGCATCCCCCCACGCGTTACGTTGACCGGCCGCGCGGCCTCGGGTGAGCTCTTCGTCCCCACCCACCGTGTCGCTCGCCTCCCAGCCGGCGCCAGACTCGCTCGGTGCCCTTTGCTCAGTCTCCTCAGCGTGAGATGTTCACGCTAGGTCAAACTGACATTGCTGCACGTCGCCGAAAATCGTCAGCGCGGCCTCGTACGTTTGCCACGCCAGGGCCCAGTTCAGGCCGCCACGGCGAATCCCTGTGTGGCTGCTGGATCCGCCGTGGCTCGCGTGTGGATAGCGAGTTGCCCAGCCTCGGCTACTCCTCGCTCGGCGGGCAGGTCCTCGGCCAGACCGTCGATGACCTTGATGGGTACCGGCGCGGTCTGCGCGGCGTCGAGCGCGGCGGCACGCAGGTGCGGTTCCGGTTCGACCGCGAGGACCTCTGTGACCTGCGGGGGGTAATGGGCGAACATGCGGCCGTTGCCGGCGCCGATCTCGATCACGCGGCCGCGAAGCCCTGCGGTCAGCGCCTGGCGGTGTTCGGCGGCGCCGGCGCGGTCCATGACCTCGCTGATGCGCTGGTAGAAGCGGGCGAACAGCGGGTGCGACATCGCCGACATGGAGGTTCTCCTCATGACGCGGGTGGGTGGGGCGCGAGCGGGGCGGCAGATGCGGCCAGCGTCTGCTCTGAGGTAGTGGCGCGCACGATGAGGGTGGCGAGCATGGCCGCGACGGCGGTGTCGTCGATGGGGTCGGCGTCGGTTGGCGTGGGTGCCGGGTCGAAGTGGCAGTGCACTGCCCACAGGGTGCACAGCTCGATGATGGTGCGGGCCACCAGCGCGGCTGGGCCGGGCAGGGTCAGGGTGCCTGCGTGTTCGTGGCGGGCGAGGTACTCGGCCAGTGCGCTGACCTGTGCGTGGCGGCCGGCCCCGAACCAGACCTCGGCCAACTCAGGCAGCTCCGGAGCGCACCGGTCCACGAGCTTGATCGCGGTGCGGTGCTGGGCGAGCCGCTGATACAGGTCGGTGACGATGCCGCCGAGTTCGGCGGGCTCCGCGCTGGCTGTGGACGGACCGGCGAGTGCGTGGGTGAGTTTCAGGTCCGAGATGCCCGCGGCGAGGCGGGTGGTAACCAGCTGCGCGGTCTCGCCGTCGGCAGGAGCCGGAACCGGCAGATCGGCCGGAGCCGGCAGAGGTTCGTGGCCGTCGGCGTAGCGCACCGCGGCGGCAAACAACGCCGCCTTGCTGCGGGCGTAGCCGTACAGGGTCCCCTTGCCCAGGCCGAGGGCGTCGGCGACGTCCTGGATCTGCGCCCGCTGGTAGCCGTGGGTGATGAACACCTGCGCCGCGGCGGCGACCACGGCGGCGAACCGCTCGGTGGGAATGACTCTGGCCATGCCTGGACTATAACCGACTGACCGAGTCGGTCAAGATGTGCCTGGCTCACGCCGTCGCCGCGATGGGCCGTTGCATGTAGCGCATCGCGGCGCCGTCAGGTCTTGGGGTGAGCCGGGTTGGTGGGTTTGACGGCGCGGAGCCGTTCGACCGTGCCGGCCTTCGATCGCTCGTTGCACGTGATGACGAAGCCGGCCTGTTCCCGCAGCGGCAGCGGGCCGCCGGATCTGGTAGTCGGCGGCGAGCCGGACGGTGCGTTCCCAGAACCGCAGGTCCCGGTCGTAGCGGGGGGCGTGACGGTCCCAGATCCCGCGCACGCGATCGGTGCCCTGCTTGATGGCCATTCGTTCACCTTCTTCGTTGCGGGGAGCGCGTTCGTTGGGCGCAGAACGTTGGCAGAGCCGGCAACTTGGGCAGCGGGCCGGGCGAGTTTGGCCTGGGCGGCCCATTGACAAACTGCGTTCAATAATTCAATTATTCTCTTGAACTCGTCGAACGGAGGGTGGAGCGATGACGCAGACGGCGCAGGTCGATGCTCGTGAGCTGGAGCAGCGGGTCAAGGAGGTCTACCGGGCGGTCGCGGAGCGGCCGCAGGAGAGCTACCACTTCGAGATGGGCCGCGGGCTCGCCGAGCGGCTCGGCTACCCCGGCGCGCTGCTGGACCGGGTGCCGGCCGAGGCGCTGGAGTCCTTCGCCGGCGTGGGGTACTTCCTGGACCTGGCCGACCCTGTCGTCGGCGATCGGGTGCTGGATCTGGGCAGTGGGTCGGGCACCGACGCGTTCGCGGCGGCGGCGCTGATCGGCGAGGCGGGGCACGTCACCGGGCTGGACATGACCGACGCGCAGCTGGCGAAGGCCGAGGCGCTGCGGGCCGCCGCCGGGTTCGGGCAGGTGGAGTTCGTCCGCGGCTACATCGAGAACCCGCCGCTGGCCGACGCGTCCTGCACCCTCGTCATCTCCAACGGGGTCATCAACCTGTCCGCGGACAAGGCCGCCGTGTTCCGGGAGGCCGCCCGGGTGCTCGCGCCGGGCGGCCGGCTCGCGCTGGCCGACATCGTCTCCGACCGCCCGCTCACCGAGGCGATCGCCTGCAACGCCGAACTGTGGGCGGCGTGCATCGGCGGAGCGGCCCAGATCAACGAATACCAGGCCCTGATCGCGAAGGCCGGCCTGCGCGTCGAGAGCGTCCGTGACAACACCGCGTACGCGTTTCTGTCCGGATCGGCGCAGTCCGCCACGGCGACCTACGGCATCCGGAGCATTTCCCTGCTCGCGACCAAGCCCGCCCACTGAAGGATCCGAGGACACGTCATGGCGCAGAAAGCTGTCATCAGCCTCATCACTGGCATGGAGGACCCCGAGAAGGTCACCGTGGCGTTCCTCGTCGCGGTCGGCGCCGCCGAATCCGGGCGTCCCACGCTCATGTTCCTCACCAAGGAGGCGGTCCGGCTGGCCCTTCCCGGGGTGGCGGTCGGCGTCGCCTGCGAGGGCTGCCCGCCGTTGTCCGAGCTCCTAGACCGGTACGAAGCCGCCGGTGGGCGCTACCTCGTCTGCCCGATCTGCTTCAACGCCAAGAAACTCGACGAGAAGGAGCTGCTGTCCAACGCCGAACTCGGCGGCACCGTCCCGATGTGGCAGTGGATCGGCGACGAAGGCGCCACCACCTTCAGCTACTGACACCGACACGGCACGGGCCCGGCTCGCAGCTCTGCGGGCCCGGCCCGCCAGGTCCAGATCAACGGCCGGCCCGGTCCGGGAAGCCGGCACCGGCACGCAGCTACGGCTCGGTCGGCAGTCCGGCCTTCACCCATTCGGGAAAGCCGTCCTCCAGCCGCGCCGCGGTGTAACCACGCTGGCTCAGTTCACGGACGGCGTCGTCGGCGTAGACGCAGTACGGACCCCGGCAGTAGGCCACGACCTGCGCGTCCCGCGGCAACGTGTCCAGTGTGGCCTCCAGCTCGATGATCGGCACCGACCGCGCACCCGGGATGTGCCCGGCCCGGTACTCGGGAGCCGGCCGAACGTCCAGGACCACCACCTTCTTGCTGCCAAGACCGCGGGCCAGCTCGTCCCGAGTCATCGTTTCCAGACCGGCGCGGTCCCCGAGGTAGTCCGCCGCGAGCCGTTCGACCTGGGCCACGTGCTCGGTCGCCACATCGCGCAACGCCATCCACAGCTCGGCCACCCGCGCGCTGGCCAGCGCGTAGAAGATCCGAGTTCCGTCCCGACGGGTCCGCAGCAGACCGGCGCGAGCCAACTGCCGCAGATGTTGAGAGGTGTTGGCCACGCTCTGCCCGATCTCCGCGGCGACCTCATCCACCGAGCGTTCGCCCTGGGCCAACACGTCAACGATCTCGGCCCGCCGGCCGCTGGCCAGCCCCTTGGCCACCACGGCGAAGCCGTCGTAGAGCGCGTCCTTGGCCGCTCGATCACCCATACCCGCCGCTCCTGTTCGCCCCGATCGCTTGACAACCATACCCCGCAGAGCAAGTATTCAAGCGAGTAATTGAATACAGCCGCCTACGTGGAGTCGATGGGTTCGAGGAGGAAGATGTGGTCTCCGTGGACCTGGTGATGCCGGTCGTGGACGAAGGCCTGGGCAACACCGCGTACGTGGTCGACCTGGGCGACGGCCGCGCCCTGACCGTCGATCCGCCGAGAGACCTGCGTGCGGTGCGTGCCGCGGTGCAGCGTCGAGGCCTGAATGTCGCCTTCGCCGCGGACACCCATCTGCACGCGGACTTCCTGTCCGGCGCCCTACAGCTGCACGCCGACGACGACGCCGAGGTCCTCGCCTCCGCGGCCGGTGACCGCGCGTTTGCGCATACCGCGCTGCGGGACGGCAGCACCGTCGATCTCGGCGGTCTGACCCTGCAGGTGATCGCGACGCCGGGCCACACCACCGAACACCTCGCTTACCTGCTGCGCGACGGTGCGCGGCCGGTCGGCGTCTTCACCGGTGGGTCGCTGCTGGTCGGGTCCGCGGCGCGCACCGACCTGGTCGCCCCCGACCGCACCGAGGAACTCGCCCGGGCCCAGTACGTCTCGATCAGCCGGCTGCTGGCCCTGCCGGACGACACACCGGTCTGGCCGACGCACGGCGCCGGGTCGTTCTGCTCCGCCCCACCCGGCGCGGACCGCACCACCACGATAGGCAGGGAGAAGGCCACCAACCCGCTGCTGGCCGGCGACGCGGACCAGGACACGTTCCTCGCGCGACTCCTGGGCGGGCTGGGCTCGTACCCGGCGTACTTCGACCGGCTCGCCGAGGGCAACCGGGTCGGCCCGCAGGTACTCGACGGCCCGCCGGTGCTGCGCCCGCTCAGCATCCCGGGCATGTGGCGGCACCTCGCCGCCGGCGGCACCATCCTCGACGTCCGGCCCGTACAGGCATTCGCCGCCGGACACATCCCCTGCGCCGTGTCCGTGCCGCTGCGCGAGCAGTTCGCGACCTGGCTCGGCTGGCTCGTCGACCCCAGCGCACCGGTGGTCATCATTCGCGACCCCGACCAGGACACGGCCGAGATCGCCTGGCAGGCCGCGAAGATCGGCTTCGACCGCCTGGTCGAACTGGACGGCGGTATGACCGCGTGGACCGCTCATGGTGGCCGCACCGCCACGGTCCGGCTCGTCCGCCCCGACGAAGTGGACGCGCCGGTCCTCGACGTCCGCCAAGACGCCGAGTACACCGCCGGGCACCTGGCCGGCGCCCTGCACCTCGAGCTCGGTGACCTGCCGACCCGCGCCGCCGACCTGCCGGTCGAGCCGAGAGTTGTCATGTGCGGCCACGGCGAACGCGCCATGACCGGAGCCAGCCTGCTGCAACGCGCCGGGCACGACGACATCGCGGTCCTGGTCGGTGGCCCCGACGACTGGGCCGCCGCCACCGGCCGGCCACTGGAAACCGGGCTGTGAGGGCAGCCACGAAGCCGAGCCCGCGGCTGGGCCTGGGCGCGAACGCCGCCCAGTTCACCCTGCTCGTCGCCGTCAACGCCCTCGTCGGCGGGATGCTCGGCTCCGAACGCACCGTGCTGCCGCTACTGGCCGACCGGGTGTTCGCCGTCCCCGGCCACACCGCGGCGTTGACGTTCATCCTCGCGTTCGGTGCCACCAAGGCCGCCACCAACTTCTTCGCCGGCACCCTGTCCGACCGGTACGGCCGCAAACCGGTGCTGGTCGCCGGGTGGCTGGTCGCGATTCCGATCCCGGCCATGCTGATCTGGGCACCGTCGTGGGGCTGGGTCATCGCCGCGAACGTGCTGCTCGGGGTCAACCAGGGCCTGACCTGGTCCACGACGGTGATCATGAAGATCGACCTCGTCGGACCGGCCCGCCGCGGCCTGGCCATGGGCCTGAACGAAGCCGCCGGCTACACCGCCCTCGCCGCCACCGCCCTCGCCACCGGGTGGCTCGCCGCCCAGTACGGGCTGCGGCCGGCGCCGTTCCTGCTGGCCGCCGCCTACCTCGCCCTCGCGCTCGGACTCTCGACGTTCTGGGTGCGCGAGACCCGCGGGCACGCCCACCACGAAGCCACCCAGCAGCAGGCCGTCGACGACAGCGTGCCGACGACCGGGCAGGTGTTCACCCGCACCAGCTTCATCGAGCCCGCCCTGTCCGCGGTCTCCCAGGCCGGGCTGGTCAACAACCTCAACGACGGCCTCGCCTGGGGCCTGCTCCCGATCCTGTTCGCCGCCCACGGCCTCACCCTCACCCAGATCGGTGTCCTGGCCGCCCTCTACCCCGGGGTGTGGGGCCTCGGGCAGCTCCTCACCGGCCCGGCCTCGGACCGCTACGGCCGCAAACCGCTCATCGTGGCCGGGATGCTGACCCAAGCCGGCGCCCTGGCCGGATTCGCCCTCGCTAGCACCTTCACCGCGTGGGCCATCGCCGCTGTGGTCTTGGGAATCGGGACGGCACTGGTGTACCCGACATTCCTCGCCGCCATCGGCGACGTCGCCCACCCCGCCTGGCGCGCCCGCGCGGTCGGCGTCTACCGGCTCTGGCGCGACGGCGGCTTCGCCGCGGGCGCCCTCCTCGCCGGCACGATCGCCGACCTCTACGACATCCCCACCGCCATCTGGACCGTCGCTGCCCTCACCGCCGCCTCCGGCCTGTTCGCCGCGACCCGCATGTACGAGACGCATCCACGCAGACGCTGACCGGTCAGGCGCGCAACCGCAGCCGGTTGGCCATGTCGAGCCGAACCTCGCCGTAGGGGGCTGATGCATCGGGGACGGCACCGCACGGCATGGGTGTCGCATGCGCCGCGTCCGTCGTCTACGTTCCGCCCTCCCGCCGCGGTCCGCGTTCGCCGGGTTCCGGTTCCCATCGGAGGTCATCGTGCTGGCGGTGCGCTGGTACCGCCGGTTCGGGCTGTCCTACCGCGACGTCGAAGAGCTCCTCGCAGAGCGAGGCATCACCGTCGAGGACGTCACGGTCTATCGGTGGGTGGTGCGATTCACGCCGTTCCTGGCGGTACGTCTACCGGGCCGTGGAGGAGTACGGGTAGGTCATCGACGTGTACGTCTCGGCCTGACGTCGGCGCGCTCGAGCGGGCCCTGCCGGAGGCCGGTCATCGCACCGAGCAGTACGTCCAGAACGTCCGCCGCGGACATGACGAGCTCGCCGCCGATGCTCCACCGAAGCTGCGGGTCTCGGCCGCGTTCGACGAACTGGCCAAGGCGGTCTGACCAGCGACCGCTCCAGCGGATCAGCCTGACCACGATGCCCAACGCAACGACGCCTGTCATCCGCGTCGCGCACAGCCCATGCCTTCACCGGATAGAGGTGTAGGAGTCGGCGGAAACGCTCCGGCCGGCCGGAGCGCGTAGCTCCGACCCGCCGGATTGTGCAGAGGGGTGTTACGGGGTGGGGTACTGCGCAATGTATACGGGCACACCGATCTTGGTGGTGTCGGCTGGGTCGCCCACGCCATTGACGACGTGGTCGATCGTGCCGGCGCTGAGGTTGACGGTCATGATGTGGTGCAGCTTGACGCCCGGCGTTTGCGGTACCTCGAAGCCGTTCTCCGTGTGGATCGACGGGTTGTTCTGGTTGAAGACGTACACGCCTGCGCCGTGCAGTGTGTGGTTCTTCACCCGGTCGCCGACCTTGTACCCGGCGTAGCCCTCGACGCTGCCGTTCATCCAGTCGGCCTGCGTCGGCGGGTCGTACGGCAGCTCGTTCTGGTACAGGATGGTCGTGCCGTTGTCGCCGTTCCAGACGGTGTTGTACCGCTGGAAGTGCTCGACGAACAGGCCGGTCGCCGTCACGTTGTCGCCGTTGATGACGGCGCCGTAGCGACCGGTGTTGGTGTTCCAGCGCTCGGTGTCGGTGAGGCCCTCGACGCCGTGGTCGCCGCGCCACACCCAGGTGTGGTCGATGAGCACGTTGTCGCTATTGACCTCGAGCGCGATGTTGGCCTTGCCGACGTGCGGACCGCCGACGCGGAAGTACACGTCGGACAGCGTGGTCGGGTTGCTCGGCAGGCTGAGGCCGAAGGCGTGCTTCTTGCCGACCCGCAACAGGACCGGGGACTCCTTGAGCCCTGCGTCGATCGCGACACCGGCGATGATCACGCCTGGGACGTCGGCGACGTCGAGCGGAATCGAGCCGTTGACCGCGGTGAGGGTGGCGTGCCCGAGGCCGAGGACCACAGTGTTGGGGCGCCAGACCTTTATGCTCCGCGCGATGTCGTACGCCCCGGGGGTGAGCAGCAGGTGCTTGCCCAGCGCGAGCTGGAGGTTGATCGCCCGTACCGAGTCCGACGGCTTCGCGACGTAGAAGTCGGAGAGCGGGATGGTGCGACCCGGCGTCACGCGGTTGGCCCACGAGATGCCGCTGGTGTTCTTCAGGGCAGACGGCACGCGGACGTTGTACTTGCCCTTCGCGTCGACGAACAGGTACGGCTTCTCACGGCTCACCGGGGTGGTGGCGAGCGTCGTGTACGGCGGGTTCGGGAAGGCGGAGTCGTCCGGAGCGCCGACGACGCCCGAGAAGACCTGGTTCCACACGCCGTTCGACCAGCCGGCCACCTCGCTGTTCCGGGTCAGCCATTGCTGCTGCGACCCGTTGACGACAAACGGAAGCTTCGAGTCGGCGATGAAGCCGCCGCTGGCGTACTGCGGACCGGCCGTGCAGTAGTCCATCAGCGACAGGTTGGCGCCGGTGATGTTGAGCCGGCGCAGCGACACCGCCTGGGAGACGGCCCAGAAGTTCGCCGACGACCGGCAGCCGTCCTGGCCCGCCGAGTTGATGCTGATCGACAGGTTGGACAGGGTGCGCCAGAAGTTGACGAGCGCAAGGCAGTTGCTCGTACCGCCGTCGGCGAGGCAGCGGTTGTAGACCTCGACCTTGCCGTTGATGACGACGTCGGTCGGCGAGGCGCCGAGGCCGGCGATCTCGGTGTAGTACCCGACCTTGACCTGCAGCGGCTGCTCAGCGGTGCCGTAGGTGCCGGGCTTGAACAGGTAGGCGTACCGATTGGTGCCCATCTCGTTGTCGACCTGCGCCGCGTGCGTCGCGTCGAGTGCCGCCTGGATCTGGCTGACCGGCATGCTCGGGTCGAAGATCGTGACGTTCGGCCCGAAGTTCGGGGTGGCGGGGTGCGCCGGGGAGGCTGCGGCGGCCGTTCCCGTCGCTGCGGTGACGGTCGTCATTACCAGGCTGAGCGCGAGGGCGCGGCCGATGAGCCGGCGGCTGGGGCGCAACGTCGCGGGACCCCGGCTGCTATGCGTCTGGGTCGTCATGCGGTTCGTCCTCTCCGCTGGGCGGGCAGCGTTCGGTCGACAGGGGCGTTGGGGGGAACGGAGCAGGGGGTTCGACCAGCGCGAGCGCTCGCGCGTGCCGAGGGTGGCTCACGGTTGACATCGACCTGCCTATTCGGGGACGGTCGGCCGGCACTTCGGGCGGTCGTGAGAACGCTCTCCGCATAGGCCCGACTTGTTTCAAGTCGTGGAAGAAGTGGATGGGATGTTTCTACCGTGTGAATCGGCTCCGCGCTATGCCCGTACGGCTCTTGATTTCGGGTACACGGGGCGGCGACTGCACCGTATCGACCTGCTCTCGATCGTCGAGCTCGGGCAGGGTGACGATGCCATCGACCGATCCGCGCTCATCGACGACCAGGGGCGAGCTGTTCACGCTCGGCCTTGAACCGGTGCAGCGCCTCGGGCACCGGCAGCGACTACCAGGCCCATTAGGCGCGGGGGTGCAACCCGGCAAGAGTGAGGCCGGCCGCGTTGTACGCCAGGCCAGGCTCGGCCGTCCGCCGGACCCGCAGCTCACATCGGCTTCCGCTGCGCCGCGCCACTGCCGACCAGATGCCCACCGACCCCCGGTGAGCGCCGCCGCGCCGCGGAGCTGCCACCTCCCCGTGCGCCGCGCCTCACCAGCTGTGGTACGTCGGCTGGGTCTGCACGTTGAGTTCCTTGTACCTGGTCAGGCCCGCGGTCCAGGTGCGTCGGTCGGTCAACTTCAGGACGTCCAAGCCCTTCTGGTCATTGGAGTAGATGTGACCGTTGTAGTAGTACGCCGACCACGTACCACCGAACGTCAGCACGTCGGCGCTCACCGGGCCGCGCTCCCAGAAGGCGATTTCGACCGGGTGTGACGAGTCGGTGAAGTCCCAGACGGACACGCCGCTCTGGTACCACGACTGGACCATGATGTCGCGGCCCACCACCGGGATCAAAGAGCCGTTGTGCGCGACGCAGTTCTCGGTGTCGGCGTTGAACCTGGGGATCTTGTGGTAACTCCTGAACACCAGCGAGCGGCGGTCGCCGCGGCCGGCGATGTCGTAGATAGCGTCCGCCCCCTTGACCGGGCCGGTAGCCGCGTTGCAGTGCGCGCCCACGCCGCCACCGAGCTCGTCGGTGAAAACGACCTTCGTGCCCGCGTTGTTGAACGTCGCCGAGTGCCAGAACGCGAAGTTCACCGTGTCGCGCACCCGGGTGATCACCCTGGGAGCCTCCGGCCTGGCGATGTTGAGCAGGATGCCATCACCCATGCAGGCGCCGGCCGCGATGTCTTTGGCCGGGAACGCGGTGATGTCGTGGCAGCCGGTATTCGAATATCGGCAGCCGATCTCCTGGGCCGGCCGCCCGGCCCAGGAGGCGGCTGCTAATTAGCGGATGGCGTAGGAGTAGAGGTCGCCGTCGGTGAGGTGGAACGGGACTGTTGCATCTGGCCAAGACACCGCCCGGCATGCCCGTCACATGCGCCGCGCTCGCCGTACTCGTCCGGTCCTCCCGCCGCGTTCGGCGTTCGCAGGGTTCCGGTTTCCGCCGGAGGTAATCGTGTTGCGATCCGCTGGTACCTGCGGTTCGGGTTGTCCTACCGCGACATTGAGGAGCTGTTGGCCGAACGTGGTGTGCAGCCCCGCCTGCATCAGATCACGATCGACGACTGGGACGGCTCCGTGTTCCAGCAGCAGCCTTCCTGACAACGCTGCGCGACTTGCACCCCCCGTTTACCCCCGAAACCCCTGTCAACCAGTGACAACCGACTACAGTGGACGAGACCCAGACAGAGCTATTTCCACAGGTCAGCGGCAGCGCGCAGCCCGATTCGCCACTGCTCCCTTCCGCGCGAGG
>Ga0184623_10000799_pt1 | contig 13532 bp, 12 predicted proteins | sample PLM1_100_b1_FD_133138 | JGI IMG/M metagenome (GOLD analysis project Ga0184623, IMG submission 133138) | Groundwater sediment microbial communities from an aquifer in East River, Colorado, USA - PLM1_100_b1 | ecosystem: Environmental > Terrestrial > Soil > Riparian zone | place: USA: East River...
GTCCGGTTCCGCAAAGACGATAACGCCTTTCTGTGGACCGCCAATCTGGAGGCGCTGCAAGCGGCGGCCGACCGGCTCGATCCCGAGGTCATTCGTCAACGGCTCGATTACTGGACCCTGGTGCTCGGCCCGAAGTTCTCCAAAAAGGAGCGGAGGTCACCAGGGCGTCAGCTGCCGCCACAGCGGGAGTTCCCCGGGCAGCGAAGATGTCGATTCCCTGGTGCTCGCGGTCACCGCTCTGACGGGCCGCACCGAAGAAGCTGTGGATATTCGATCGGCCACGTCCCGGAACAGGAAACATGAGTGCGGCCTGAACACGCTGCGTCAGCGTGACGCGACCGCCTCGAAGCAGCTCGGGCTGAAGCCGCAGAATGAACATGTTGTCCTCGTCCGGCTCGAACTCCAGGCGGCGATCGCCAGGCTTCAGACTCACGATCCGTTGCGGCATTCCGTGTTCTCCCACGCGGAATAGATCGACGAACAGCGTCAGAGGCTCGGCGCTGTGAAGATCGATGTCGAGGAGAAAGCGCTCGCCGCGCCGCAGATCGAGTCCATACGCCAGTGCTGACGGCTCTGAGGGGGGCAGGTACTCCGCTACGCGGTGAGGGAGCGTGATGGAGAGGGGTCCGGCCAGCGCCTTTTTCGCCGGCGGCAATCCATTCCGCCCCGAGGCCAGTTTGATCCAACCGTGCTTCACGCAGAGCGGCGACATATTGTTCATACGGTGAGGGTTGACGAAAGACATCCCGAATGCGCGAGGCCGGACCACATCCACAGGTCAGCACTAGGACCAACACACCGATCCCTCGAGGTTGCATCGCTCCGTGACCGCCTCAGTCGCGGCGTTCGAGATCCTGTTCCGCTTCGCGCCTTGCTAATGTTCGCTCCGTGTCCTCACGCACGCGCTCAGCTTCGCGATCTTCGAGAGCGGAATCATCCTCGATGATGAGGTCGCCGCCACGACCGATGCTCGAGCCGGCGGGCGGCTGTTTTTCAACGTTCTCGCGCTGCAAGTGCTGTCGCTTCAGGCCGTTGTTCCGGGGCATATGAGTTTGTCCTCTCAACGATCAATGCAGCTGACCGACTTCATGCTGCAAGACTGACGCAAGCCACGTGCCCACTCAGCACATCTGGCTCGCACCATGTCGCCAAAGCGGACAACCCGATGTAGCAGTGAATGCCATTTGGCGCGAAATTTGAACCTAAAAGCATCTCACGGACTGTCTGCAGTGCGCGTTCTGGGAACGCCAAAGTCTTAACGAGAAGGCGGGGGCCGATAACTTTGATCCAAAAGCAGTGAATCGACGGGCCTCGCAAGGTCCAGCGAAAAACATCTGCCGAGAGCCGACATGCTCATGTCACTTGTTGCGGTTCTGAAGAGTCCCGACATCCCCAAGCCTCCTGACCCCTGGCCAGGACCTCCACCCGCGCCGGTGCCGCCAGAGCCGCCTCCGCCCACTCCATTTCCCGAACCAACACCCCCTGATCGACCTCCAGGACCGACGCGGCAGCATCGGCCCATCGGTGAAGCGGTGCTCCAAGCGCTCGCCGAGCGCCAGTACCGGCGATGATCCTTGCCGTGCATAAGACGCCCATGAGTGGCACCGGCGAAGAACTGCGTGACTTCACCGGCATCTCGGCTGCCGCCATCATCAAGACGGTCGAGCGCCTGGCCACGCGTGAACACACCGGCGCCGGCGTGGCCGGCCGGGAGCGAAGGAGATAGGCGATGAACCCCTTGCGTCAGCTCCTCGAGCACGGCCAAAGCTACTGGCTTGACAACCTGACCCGGCAGATGATCCGCAACGGCGAGCTGGAGCGCCGCGTGAGGGACGAAGGGCTGCGCGGCGTCACGTCGAACCCTGCTACCTTCCACAAGGCGATCTCGAAGGGCGAGGAATACGACGATCAGATCGAGACGCTCGTCCGACAAGGGCTCCCTGTGTCGGCAATCTCCGAGCACCTCGTCGTCTCTGACATCCAGGCGGCCTGCGACATTCTTCGGCCGGTGTACGACGAATCCGCGGGTCTCGACGGGTATGTGAGTCTCGAGGTGTCGCCCTACCTCGCGCATGACACGCAAGGATCGTTGGAGGAGACCAGGCGGCTCCATCGTCTCGTCGATCGACCGAATGTCTTCATCAAGATCCCGGGCACGCGCGCCGGATTCGCCGCGATCGAAGAGGCGCTCTTCGAAGGCATCAACATCAACATCACGCTGCTGTTCGCCATCGCCCACTACGAGGCTGTGGCAGAGGCGTACGTCAGGGCGCTGGAGCGACGAGCTGAAGCGGGACGAGCGGTCGACGATGTGGCATCGGTGGCCAGCTTCTTCCTCAGCCGCATCGACGTGCTCGTCGACCATCTGCTTGGCCATCGGATCCAGCCGGCCGTGACCTCCGGTCCTGGGCCCAGGGTCGAGACGCTGTTCGGCAAGGCCGCGATTGCGAACGCGAAACTGGCCTATCAGCGCCTCACGCGCATCCTCGCGAGCGATCGCTGGAAAGCACTCGAAGCGCAAGGGGCACGTATCCAGCGACTGCTCTGGGCCAGCACGAGCACCAAGGATCCCCTGTACGACGCGATCCGGTATGTCGAGCCGCTGATCGGCCCGCACACCGTCAACACGATGCCGGCCGAGACCATTCGCGCCTTCGCCGAGCGCGGCGTCGTCGCCACCACGGTGGAACGTGATCTGGACGAGGCGCGGCAGGTCATCGAGTGGCTCGCGGCCGTCGGGATCGACGTCGAGCGCGTGACGTGGCAACTCGAGAACGAAGGTGTCCAGAAGTTCCGCGCCCCGTTCGATGCGTTAATGGCCACGCTTGCGGAGCGGCGTCAATCGATCCTCGAGAGTAACATCGCAAGTCAAACCATTCAGGCAGGATCGACCAAAGAGTCGGTCGCGGCGGGCCTCGATGCACTCGATGACCGTCAGTTCGGCCGGCGCCTCTTTGCGAAAGACCCGTCGCTGTGGAGCGGCGATCCCGAGGAGCAGAAGTCGATCCGCCGTCGCCTGGGATGGCTCGATAGCGTGGAGGGATTTCGACAGCGGACCGCGGACGTCACAGCGTTTGCGGATCGCGTGCGCGAGGAGGGCATCACGCACGTCGTGCTCCTCGGCATGGGGGGCAGCAGCCTGTCGGCCGAGGTGTGCCGCGAGACTTTTGGGCCCGCGAAAGGCTGGCCGGAGTTGCTGGTGCTCGACAGCACGGATCCCGCAGCCGTCCGGGACATCGCGCGGCGGGTCGATCTGGCAAGCACCTTGTTCATCGTGGCCAGCAAGTCCGGCACGACGAACGAGACGCTCAGCTTCTATCACCATTTCTGGGAAGCGACGCGCCAAGCGCTCGGCTCTGCGCCCGGCCACCGTTTTGTCGCGATCACGGATCCCGGAACCCCGCTCGCGAAAGAGGCCGTCATGCAGGGATTTCGCCGCTCGTTTGAGAATCCCGAGGACATCGGTGGCCGCTACTCCGCCCTCTCCTACTTCGGACTCGTGCCGATGGCTCTGCTCGGCCTCGACGTGGCGGGACTGCTGGACCGCGGGCTCGTGATGCAGCGGACCTGTGGACCGTTTGTTCCAGCGGGCCGCAATCCAGGACTGCATCTGGGCGCGCTGCTCGGACTGGCGGCACGGCAGGGGCGTGACAAGGTCACGTTCGCGCCGTCCCGCTCCCTCGGCGCCTTCGGGGAATGGGCTGAACAGCTGCTTGCGGAGGGCACGGGCAAAGCGGGACGCGGTCTGATCCCTGTGGCCGGCGAACTTCCAGCTCCCTCGTTACCTGCACTCGAGCGGGCAGCTCCACAAAGGCGGGCCCAACACCGGCCTGTTTTTGCTGTTGACTACCGATCCAACTGAGGACTTGCCGATTCCCGGGAAACCCTACGGCTTCGGAACGCTGCAACGGGCGCAGGCCCTCGGGGATTACCGCGCGCTCGTGGAAAAAGGCCGGCGGGTCCTGCGGGTGCATTTGCGGCGTGAGATCGAAGCGGCCGTGCGCCGTCTCGCCACAGCCCTTCAGTCGGCATTGACGCGCGAGGCGACGAAGCTGCCATGACGGTGAATCCGGTGGTCCTGGTCGGCGACGTCGGCGGTACGACGACCGAGCTTAGGACCATCAGTGAGCGATTTTCGCATTCGGCCGCGATGGCTGGCGGGAGATCGTGGCCGGTCACCCTGTAGATCACTGTAGCGCCCTTTGCCCCCGGGGCAGAAGGCGGCAAGGACACAACCGAATTTACCGCGGCGCGGGCACCGCGAGGAGTGGCGTCGCGGTGCCGGAGAGAGTGCGGTAGGTAATCGATCCCTTGTGCGGCCCAAAGAGCCCATGGCCGCGTCGCAGTAGCAGCACGACCAGGCCCGCGTCCAAATCGCGAGCGAGCGCGGCGATTTCTTCGGCTGGATCGCCCAGCAGAATCCGACCTTGTGTCTTCACGCCTCTTACCGCGGCGCTGAGCACCCGCAGCCGATCGCGGGCTTTGGTAAGACGGGTACGGTCCTGATCCCGCAGGTGCGCATGAAGCCATGGCGGCCTCAGCGTCGGTTGCACGACGTGAATCAGTAGCAGCGAGGTATTCAACCGGCGCGCTACCTTCGCCGCTGTGCGGACGTCCGAAGCCGCGTCTGCGCCCAGCTCGATGGCCGCCACGATTTTTTTGCCTGGCCAGCGGCGACCGTGCACCAGCCGTGCGGCTGCCGAAGGTACCGCGAGCACTGGTACTCGTGTGTGTCGCAGCACGGCCTCGGTTGTAGAGCCGAACATCAACTTCTTCGGACCGCTCAGCCCCTGCGTGCCGATCACGATGAGGTCGGCGGCCGCGCGCCGCACGGCCTTGCCAATCTCACGTGCCGGCTGACCAGTGACGATGTCGTACGCGACCGCACGTTCGCCGTTGTCGCGCCCAATCGCACGCCGCACGAACCGCCGCCGCTCCGTCTCGGCGGTCTTCGCCAGCGCGCGCGGATTAAGCACAATCTTCGCAGCCTGCGACAGCAGGGGATCCTCGACAAACAACACGGTGATTTGCCCGTCGAAACGGTCCGCGATGGCGGCCGCCGCGCGAAGCGCCAGTCGCGCTTGGGCCGAGAAGTCGACCGGGCACAGTATCGAACGAAACGACCGGTCGGCTGTCGGAAGCGGTTTCATGGGATGCTAGGAATCATAACCGGATCGACGGCTCGACCAGAACGTGTGACACTCGTCCTATGCGATTGAAAGATCTGCTGGATATTCTGCTGGTATCAGCCGTCTTCTACACGCTTTTGGCATGGCTACGGGCGAGCCTTCCGCGCGGCGTCGCACGGAGGAGCCTGGTTGGCGGTCCAATCGTCGCGGCTGTCTATGTTCTGGCACGCTCGTTCGACCTCTACTTGCTCGAGCAGGTACTCGACGGGTTGCTCGTCGTCGTTCTCGTCGGCGCGGTCGTGGTGTACCAGACCGACATCCGACGCATGCTCGACCGGGCCTTCACGCGGCGCGCATCCGATCGGCCGAAGTCTCTCATGATCGATACTCTGACGGAAGCGACCGCCAACATGGCGACGACGAAAATGGGAGCGTTGATCGCGATTCGCGGACGCGAGCCGCTGGTCCCTCACGTTCAGGGTGGGATCGAGCTGGGCGGTGCCGTCAGTCCCCCCCTGCTGTACAGCATCTTCCACCCTGGGACACCGGGTCACGATGGCGCGGTGCTGATCGAAAACGATCGGCTGACAAAATTTGCCGTGCACTTGCCCCTCGCCTCCGAATTGCCGGATGTCAGCCGCTTTGGCGGCACGCGCCACGCTGCGGCGCTAGGTCTGTCACAGGAATGCGATGCCCTGGTGATCGTCGTCTCAGAGGAACGCGGCGTGATCAGCATCGCGGAAGGGGGCAGGCTGACAGAAACGGTGACGGCCGACCAGTTGAGGGAACATCTACAGCGGTTCTGGCAGCAACATCATCGAGAAGAACCGCCAACGCCACATCGATGGTGGAAAAGTCCCGACCTGCAAACGGCCCTGATGTCAATCGGGCTGGCCACGACTCTGTGGATTGTCCTAGCCTACAGCCCCGATACCATTTTGCGGGGTTTCACGGTGCCGATCGAGCTGCGAAATCTGCCCGAGAGCTGGGCAGTGGCAGACTCTGCACGGACGGAGGCGCAAGTCGATTTGATCGGATCGGAACAGAGTTTCCAGGAATTGGACCCGGAGGGCCTGACGATCTCGATTGATCTCTCTCGGCCGACAACAGGCATGCGGGAAGTCGTGATCGGCCGAGACAATGTAGCGCTTCCTTCGGGCGTTGAACTACGGCGAGCACGACCAGCTGTGCTGGCGATAGAGCTGCAGCGCACACAAATCGTTCGCGTGTCGGTCGAGATTCCTACGGTCGGCATGCTGCCCGATTCGCTTGAGCTCGTGAATGTCCGCGCCGATCCCGACACGGTGAGTCTCATAATTCCCGCTGGCGCGGTTTCCCCAGGTCAGGTGCGCACCGAAGTCCTCGACTTACGGCAAATCACCGGTGACGCGGAAATCAAGAATCAGCTTGTGATCCCACCCGAGTCACGTCTCTCCGCGAACGACCGTCCAGAGGTTGCAGTCCGCGTGGATGTTCGCGAAAGGGGAAAGGAGTAGTCCGGACCGCCACCGGCACCCGCGCCGCCAGAGCCGCCTCCGCCTACTTCATTTCCCAAACCAACGCCTCCTGCGGCACGCAAGAGATCAGCTGAGGCATCACCTGCGCTGCAGCACGATGTCGAACCCGCCGTGGTATCTGCGGCGATGGTCCGGGTCCACCTGGGACCGCAACTGAATCGTCAATGATGCGTGCCACCACGGATCCCAGCGATTGTAGCGATCGCCTTGAAAGTACATTTGCGTTGTCAGCGGCTCACATGATGGATGCGTGACCATCAAGTGGATGTGGCGGGGCCGTGTGAAGGGCCAAAACAACGGATAGCGGCCCGGGATAATGCTCTCGAATTGGTAGCGGCCCTGCTGGTCCGTCCGGACGCGCCCGCGCAGGTGAAACGTCTGCGGCTTCGCTGGATTGCCGAAGCCGAGGAGATTCGAGTACAGACCCCGGGCGTTCGCCTGCCAGATGTCGAGTGTCGCATCGGCAACGCTCCCGCAGTCGGGTGTGGCTGTGACCGTGCCTGTGACCGTCAACGGGTCACCCCGCTCATCCGGCGGACACAATCGGGCCGCGCCACGGTGCGCCGCGTCGATAGAATGGCCCGGCAACGGTATCGGCTGATGGCACACAGGCGACGAGCAAGGTGCGCGCCCTGCGCGTGAGCCAACCGGTGGGTCCTGTACTCATCTCTTCCTGCTCGCACGTGATTCCGATGCGCACTCCGCTTCGTGACGTTTCGCTTAAAGCGGAAGACGCGTGCTGGCGGCCGCGTCCCCGACGCCACGTGGCCTCTCGTACAGCCATATCATCAATCCGGGCCAAACCCAATTCGAACGTCTGAAGCATTGTGAATCGCACTGGACCAAACAGCTAGTCCAGCTCTAGGGGAGTAGTCCCCAGCTTCGGACGTTCGACATCAGTAAGCTGTGCCGAAGAACCGCGCGCTGTTAAGATGTTGCGGAGCCGTCGCGGCGTGTTCGGATATCCGTCTTCCCTAGTCGCTCTCGAAAGGTCCCTTGTGCACACGTTCGAAGGATGAGACCGCTGATTCAAGCAACGGCCCGTTTTGAAAGGGCAAGAGTCCACTCGGTGCTCCGCCGCGCTCCCGAGAACCACTCATGAAGGAGAAGTGACACGCCCATGAGAATCCTCGATGAGCTGGCCGATCCGTCGGCTCAGATTGTTGCGCTCACGCTGTTGATTTTGATCGGCGTGCTGCTCAGCATCCTTGCAGGATTCTTTTACCGACGGCAGCGGTCCGAGCATAAAGCCCGACTACGGGTTGACCGCCAGCTCCGACAAGCCACGCAATTGCAGGAACTGACAACGGCCCTCTCGAGGACTCGGACGTCCGCAGAGGTGATTGATATCTTGGTACAAGAATCTACCTATCACTTTGGCGCCCCGACTGGAGGAGTCGTGCTCGTGAGCGAGGACGGCCAGCAGGGGGAACTGGCGCGTGCGGTGGGGGTGTCTCAGGAAGTCCTCGAACGGTGGCAGCGCTTTCCGCTCGACGCCAAGACGCCGATTAGCGACGCGGTCCGCAGCCGATCGATTGTCGTGCTGGAATCGCGTGCCGCCCTCGATGCGGAGCACCCCGAACTCGCCGAGGGACATTTTCTCAGCGGACACGAGGCGGTGATGGCCACTCCTCTCCTTGGCCGCGGTGGGGTGATAGCCGTCCATTGGCTCGCGTGGGATACACGGCACACTTGTCCGGACGATGAGCTTGAAATGCTGTTGAAAGTCTCCCGGCATGCGGCGCAATCGCTCGAGAGCGCGCGCTTGTACGAATCTACGGACCGCGCTCGTACGGACGCCGAAGAGCTGCGGGCACGCGCCGATCAGGACCTGGCAGAGCGGAAGAAGGTAGAAGATGCCCTGCGCGAAAGCGAAGCGCGATACCGAGCGCTTGCGGCGCGGACGAGCCGCCTGCATGCCCTCACCGCGGCCTTGTCCCAAGCGGTGACCATTGATGGCGTCGCCAAAGCCGTCGTCCATGAAGGAAAGATTCTCGTCGGCGCTCAGGCCGGGTCAGTGATGCGGCTCGCGGACAATGGCACGCAGTTAGTCACGCTGTATGCGCAAGGCGACTCGCGGCAGCTGCCCGAAGCCTGGCAACAGTTCGCGCTTGAGCCGGGTCTGTGTTCAACGGAGGCTATCAACACACAGCGGCCCGTGTTGGTCGGGTCGTTTGCCGACTGGCAGAAGCTGTTTTGGCGGTCTGCGCCGCTGGCCGGCGACGGCGGCTACGCCTCGACCGCCGCGCTGCCGCTCCTCGCAGAAGGCACCGTGCTGGGAGTACTAGCCTTTTACTTCACGGCACCCGTCAATTTCGACGAGGATTATACAGCGCTGTTGACTTCCGTAGCACACCACTGCGTGCAAGCGCTCGACCGTGCCCGACTGTACGAGGCCGAACAGCGCGCCCGAGCGGATGCCGAAACGGCGAATCGCTCGAAGGACGAGTTCCTGTCGATAGTCTCGCATGAGTTGCGCACGCCGCTGAATGCGATCCTCGGCTGGGCGTCGATGCTCCGAACCGGGTCGCTCGATCCAAACCGGACCACGCGCGCGACGCAGGCGATCTATGACAATGCCCGGCGGCAGACACAGCTGATCGACGATCTGCTCGACATCTCGCGAATTATGGCCGGACGGGCGGCGCTGGATTTTCAGGAACTAGATCTCGGCAGAACGATCAGCAGTGTCGTGGAATCGGTCATGCCGCAGGCAGAAGCCAAGGGACTCGAATTACGGTTCGGTCCGTGTGCCACGTTCCCCATCTCGGCAGACGCCAGACGGTTGGAACAGGTCTTTCTGAACCTGCTGACCAATGCGGTCAAGTTCACGCCTGCCGGCGGTCGCATCGAGGTGCAGCTAGTTTCCAGAGATGGCACCGCCGAGGTGCGTGTGTCGGACACGGGCATTGGGATTGACGCCGCCTTTCTCCCATACGTGTTCGATCGCTTCCGTCAAGCCGACAGCGATGCGACTCGCACGTATAGCGGTCTGGGGCTGGGCCTCTCGATCGCGAAGCCTCTCGTTGAAGCGCACCAAGGGACCATCCGTGTCGAAAGCGGCGGTCTCGGCAAAGGCACGACATTCATCGTCAGCCTGCCGGTCGTGACGGCGGGCGCCCGCGGCCCCAGTCGAGTCCGCAGCACCGAGGCCGTGCGCTCAGATCGCCTGCCAGACCTGAAAGGTGTGCGGATGCTGGCCGTCGACGATGATCCGGACGCCCGCGAAATTATCCAGCGCACCTTCGAGAGCTGCGACGCCACAGTGGTCACGGCTGCATCGGCGCCGGAGGCGATCGAGATTCTGATGCGGCACGATGTTGACGTCCTGCTGGTCGATATTGCGATGCCCGGCGAGGACGGCTACTCGCTCATACGGAAAGTGCGGGCGCTCCCATCGGCACGGAAGGCCTCGGTACCCGCCGCCGCTCTCACTGCGTACGCGAGAGAAGATCAGCGGCAGGAAGCGCTCGCCGCGGGGTTCCAGTTGCACATCGCCAAGCCTCTCGATCCGCCTCAGCTGATCTCGTCCGTCGCGAAGTTGCTCGACATCGAGCACCGGGCCGAGGAGACCTGCCGCGCCGAAGAGCCCATAAAACCCGCGGGCGCAGCATAGCGACGATGAGGTTGGTTCGGCTGCATGGCACATGCGTTGCACATTGCTGTCGTCTTCGAAGGGTTGCCGATAAGAATGGCCTGAACGTCATCACATCACAAGGAGGTAATCATGGCCAAACGTGAGGTGCGCCGCCGCCGCCCGGCGCCAGTTCGTGATAGGCGCGGTCAACCAGCCGGCGATCGCAGCGACCAGAGCGTCGTCAAGCGGGGCGGCATTGCCAAATCAGAAGCCGAGATGTCGGATGTGAGCCGTGACACATACGGAACGCCGATCGGCCCTGGCGGAACCGCGAATCCGAGGGCAGAGCGATCACGCGAAGATCAACCCGAGTCACGCCGAACAAGGCGATCGTAGGACCATCGCAACAGCACGACGTTTTGCTCCATCCACGCACGTGTACTGGATCGAGCAATTAAACGATCGCAAGCCGGTTGATCCCAGTTATTCAGGAGCGTCGTCAGAATTTGGAGGCCTGCAAGCTCCTTGGAGCTGAGAACCTACGGCCTGAGCGTCAGCCGATCAACCACCTGCTTGACGCCATCTGTCTCGCGCGCTAGCTTCAGTGCCTGAGTCTGCTCTGCCTCGCTACGGACCGTGCCATTGAGCGTGACAATGCCGTCTTTGGTGTCCACGTCGATCTTCAACCCACCGACGCTCGCGTCCGCAAGGAGCTTCGTTTTTACCGCCGATGTCATCCTCGCGTCACCGAGGATCTCTCCTGCTCGACCGGCAGCCTCGCCAACGCCAGTCGTTGGGACCGTGGTATTGATGGTGAGATTGTCCATCACTGAGACGACGCCGCTGGTTTCACGCGCGACTTTCACCGCTTGCTCTTTCGCCACTTGTGTTTCAACGGTACCGGAGAGGGACACGACTCGATCTTTCGTATCCACATCGATCTGATACGCCTTGACCGTATCGTCCGCCGCGAGTCGCATCTTGACGCTCGTGGTGATGCCGGCATCGGATTCTGCACAGCTGATCAGAAGGCCCACCGTAAGCAGAAGTCCGAACAAAGTCGTCGTAGTCTTCCTCATTCTCGACCTCCTTTTAGCGGGTTGTTCCGGACAGCCACGAGCATCATCCGTGCCATACGAACGCGCCCAATCGAGAAGTTGAGCGTGAGCGAGAGTGCCTTAGGCGTCGCGTATATGTGTATCCGGACCATGTAGCGTATGCGTACAGGTCCGGCCACGGACCGATCGAATCACCAGTCAGTGTGCAAGCAAGCGACTGACTGGCTTCAGAGACTCGACGTGATCGCAGATCGCCTTCATGACGGCGAGCATGGGCATGGCGAGAATCGTGCCCCACGCTCCCCACAGCCAGGTCCAGAAAAGCAAGCCCACGAAAACCACGACCACATGCATCCGCTCGACCTTTCCCAGCAGGATCGGGGTGAGGAGCCAGCCTTCCAGAGAGGTAATCGCCAGTGCAGTCGCCGGGATCTTCAGCGCCGCGACCGGGTCGCCGTACTGCAGGGATCCCACGACGAACAGGCCACCTGAAACGATGATCGGTCCGAAGTATGGGATCGAATTGAAGATACCCGCCAGGATGCTCCAGACCGCCGCCTGGCGCACATGCATCGCGGCGAGTGCTGCCCAAGTGGCCAGGCCCACGACGGCGGACGTCACCGCCAATACCAGCAGATAACGCTGAATCTGCCCATTGACGTCGTTGAGAACATCGGCCGTGATGCGGCGCCGTTCCAGGCTCGGTCCTGCCAACTCAAGGAATCGCTGCTTGAAGTGGGTGCCAGAGATCAGTAAGAAATAAACGAGGAACACCACCACTGTGATATGGCCGGCCCCTGAGACCGCCCAGCCGATTCCCTGCTGAACAACCGCTGCTGGAGGCGCCGCCTCTTGCCGAGTTGATTCGCCAGCTCCGAGCCATTCGCTGGCCCGGCGTGTCGCCTCCGGCAGCGCTTTCAGTGCTTCCCTTATCTCTTCGCGAAGCGCATATGCAGTCCAGGCCGCGCCTCCCATCAGCAGGAGCAAGAGCAGCGCGGCGCCGATCAGCCTCGGTATACCTGCGCGTTGGAGCCGGACGACCAGCGGTTCCAGCGCGTAACTCATGAGCACCGCGATCACGATCGGGATGAAGAGTGCACCGGCTGTTCGCAGGAACATCAGAGCAGCCAAGGTGGCGAGGACACAAAGCGCAATGGTGGCTACGCGGCTGGTTATTGTCGTACTCACGGTGGAGGCTATCCCAGATTTTAGTCTCCTTCGTGCCGCTGGTGCGAGGGTGGTATCGTTCGAGCGGAAGATCCGGATCTCCTTCGGTTACAAGAAAGCTGCCATTGGACGTGTCAGCTGCCGGTCCGGTTCGACAGGATTACTTTTCAGCGATGGTCTTCAGGTTGGCAAGACCCGTTTCGAAGTCCTTGCCGATCATCGTGTCCATGTTCACAAAGACACCCATCAACTTCGCCATGTAGGGACTTGGGCCATCCATGGTCCACGTCACATTCGTGGAGTCGCCTTGCGGCACCAGCGCGAACTCAGCGATGTTGTGGCCTTCAAAGGGCTTGATGAAATCCAGTTTGATCGTGACGCGGGACGGAGGCGATGTATCCGTGATCTCCATGCGCCCCTGGCCCACCTGGTTGTTGCCCTCCCACTCATATACGGCGCCCTTGCCGTTTTGTGCGCCGCCGTAAGCTCTCTTCATCGCGGGGTCGATCTTTTCGTACGGTGACCAGGACCTCCAACTGTGGAAGTCCTTGATGAACGGAAAAATCTTCTCCGGCGGCGCCTTGATGCTTGCCGCGCGCTGGACACGCATGGTGTCCGGCCTGGTCGCGGCATAGGCGAGAAGAGCGCCGACCAGGACGACGACGACGAGAGCGATCTTTTTGAACATTGGATTCTCCTCGCAGCAGCGACGCCCGGCCATCGTGAAGGTGTGGCGAGCGAGAGCGGTTACTACGGCTTCAATTCCCTGATCGGTCGTACTTCAATGCTCCCCTCGCGCGCCGGCGGGATCTTCGAGGCCACCTGAATCGCGTCGTTCAAGTCTCTCGCTTCGATCAGGTAGAAGCCCGCCAGCTGCTCCTTCGTCTCGGCGAAGGGACCGTCGGTGATCGACACTTTGCCGTTCCGGACCCGCACCGTCGTGGCGGTCTCGATGGGTTGGAGCGCCTCCGCGGCAATCAGGAGCCCGCTCCTCCTGAACCCTTCACCGCAAACGGCACACTCGCTGTCGGGCACGGCGTGCAGCTTCTGTTCCTCGAGATAGACCAGGCACAAGTACTTCATA
>Ga0184623_10000800_pt1 | contig 13525 bp, 10 predicted proteins | sample PLM1_100_b1_FD_133138 | JGI IMG/M metagenome (GOLD analysis project Ga0184623, IMG submission 133138) | Groundwater sediment microbial communities from an aquifer in East River, Colorado, USA - PLM1_100_b1 | ecosystem: Environmental > Terrestrial > Soil > Riparian zone | place: USA: East River...
CCTGGCGGGCGCTACACATAACCGCCGGGCCAAAGAAAAAGCCCCTGCCCGCTGGGGGTGGGACTTGGATACAACTCTCCCGTATCGCGCCGACGGTTCGGCGCCGGGGCTGATCGAAGACTCGGGCTCGCCTCACGGGGCGAACGACGCGCCTTCCTCGAGCAACGGCCGACCTCCTGGATGCGGGCGTTTCCCGCGGGCTGTCGAGGATGGGCGGAGTATAGCAGCGCGGAGGTCCCGGGCGACGAGTCCGGGCGTTCGTCTCGGGCCGTCCACTTGGCCAAATGTGCGTCGGGAGAACGTTGGCCGAGAACCGTGCGGCAGAATCGGGCTCGGTCGACCGAGAAGTAGCTGCCCACGGCTTACGAGGCGCTCAATCGGATCGTTCGGGGCCTGGGAGCCCGGTGGTTTCTCGGCTAATGATCGTCGGGGCGCAAATATGGCGAAGTACGACCCGCTCCTCGTCCTGCGCCGACGGCGGCACCGCCTCGCGCCCGGATCAGCTCGCGGCGAAGCCGCTCTCGGAGTCGTCGTCTGTGGCGAGCGGGATCTGGGCGGTCGAGGCGTCGTTGGAGCGGCGACGGCGTGGCTTTCGATCCGCGAGGAGCCCGATCGTCGCCGCATCGAGCCCGATCATCGACGCCACCACCGGATCGGGCGCCGGCGCGTGCTTCGCGAACAGGTCGCAGAAGAGGGTGACGAGCTCGGGGTCGAACTGGGTGCCGGCGTGGCGGCGGAGCTCGATAATCGCGTTCTCATGGCTCATCGCCCGCTTGTACGGCCGATCGTGGGTCATGGCGTCATAAGCGTCGGCGATGGCGACGATCCGGGCACCGAGCGGGATGTCGCTCCCCCGCAGCCCGAACGGATAGCCGTGGCCCGAATAGCGCTCGTGGTGGTGGAGGATGATCGGCACCGCCTCCTTGAGCGCGGCCGCCTGCTCGAGGATGACCTGGCCGATCCGCGGGTGCTGGACGACCGACCGCCATTCGGCCGACGTGAGCGCGGCGGGCTTGTCGAGGATGTCCTGCGGGACAGCCACCTTGCCGACGTCGTGGAGGAGCGCCGCGACCCGGATCCGGTCGACCTCGGCCGGCGGCAGGGCGAGGTTCTTGGCCATCGCCACGACGATCGAGGCGATCAGGGCGGACGGCTGGCCGCTGTAATGCGGCAGGGGCGAGATGACCGCGGTCAGGCTGGCCGTGGCCGCGTCCCGGGCCGCCAGGCCGATCTCGACGGCGCGTGCCCGCCCGGCAGCGGAGATCGGCGCTCGCGGGATTCGGGCGTCTTCGTCCGGCTCCGCGAAGATGTACGTCTGGTTACGCCCGAGCGACTTCGCCGAGTACATCGCCGCGTCGGCGTCGCGCACGAGGGTGTCGCTCGTCAGGCGCGATCCGGCCCCGCCGGCGATCCCGATCGAGATCGTGACCGACAGCTCGGGGTTGCCCTCGACGGCGAAACGCTCGCGGGCGACGATCGTGCGGAGCTTCTCGGTCAGGACGGCCCCCTCTTCGACATCCGTCTCGGTGAGGATCAGCATGAATTCCTCGCCCCCGTATCGGCCGACCGTGTCGGTTGCCCGGAGGTTCGCCTGGATCACCTGCGCGACGCCCCGTAGCACGACGTCGCCGGTGGCGTGGCCGTACGTGTCGTTGACGGCCTTGAAGTGATCGATGTCGACGAATGCGACCGACAGCGGACGCTCGTAGCGGTTCGCTCGCTCGACTTCATTGAATAGGTCGACAAGCAGGGCCCGCCTGTTGGCCACGCCGGTCAGCTTGTCCATGGTCGCAGCGTCGGTCGTCTCGGCCAGCGCCGCGGAGATCGCGTTCACCGCGCGCGCCAAGCGGCCCTCGAGACCGTGGCCTGTCGCGGGGGCGCGAACGGTGACACCGAGCTCGCCCGCGGCAAGGCGTTCCGAGGCGCGGATGATTCGCCAGAAGCGGATGCGGACGTAGAGGAAGACGACGATGGCAGTCATCGACACACCGATCGCGCCGGCGGCCACCGCGGCGACTATCGATCGAACCCCTTCGTCCACCCAGGAATCCACGGCCGTTGGCATGCCGATCAGTACGGCAAGAAGCACGACCGGGGCAACGAGGCCCAGGCCGCCGAGCAGACGTATCACCGACCAAGCGTAGCCGCCCGCCCGTTCGTCCCGGCCCTCCCGGAGGTACCCGCTGCCGTCGGCGGAAGTACCGTCCGCCCGATGTGGATTACGGCATTCTCCCTAGTTGCTCGGATGCCCTCGGGGGCCGCACAATGCCCTAGCCCGCCGGGGATCGTCTGGCATATATCTCGTGGGTCTGGTGAGGAGTCGCTCGAGCCTCCTACCGTCCGCCGGGCTCAGTCGCACTCATTGAGCCGCGTCCCGTTTTCTGGGACGCGGCTCAATCGTTTCCGCGGCGCACGACGCGCCGCGCGTTGCCTGCCTGGTCCGCCAGCCGGACCAACGGGCGAAGGAACGACGCTGGAGCCGTGCAATCAGGCGTGTCGCCCGCCGCATGGTCCGCCAGCCAGACCAAGTGGCGGAGGAAGCCCGCTCGGGCGGCGCTTTCAGATGTGTCGCCCGCTGCTTGGTCCGCGAGCCGGACCAACGCCGCCGGGATATCGACGACCCAGGATAATCGGCGCCCGCGCGTAATCCGCGGTGAAGCGCCGATTAAGTCGGGGTGCAGGGCCCGCTGCTAGCGTCTGCGGTGCCCGCCAGGCTCCAGCCGGCCTCGCCGACCGCCGTACCGACGGATAGCAGACCACCGAAGGTCCGCCGACCCGCCCGGGCCGCCCGCCGCCGGGGCCGGCAACCCTCGCCCTGCCCGCCGCATACCGCCCCAGCCCGCCGCGTCGATCCCGCCGGACCACGCAGGGTCGGCCCGATTCCCCGTCGGCCGGCCGAGAAGGAGAACGCGGACCGTGAACAAGGTCCTCTTGACTGGTCGCCTCACCCGCGACCCGGAGATGCGGAGTCTGTCGAGCGGCAAGACCGTCACGCAGTTCAGCATCGCCACCAACGAGTACATCGGCCAGGGCAAGGAAAAGGCCGAGTACCACAACATCGTCACCTGGGACCGGCTCGCCCAGACGTGTGGCGAGTTCCTCGGCAAGGGCCAGCAGGTCGCGATCGAGGGCCGGCTCCAGACTCGGAGCTGGGACGACGACCGCGGCGTTCGTCACTGGAAGACGGAGGTGGTCGCCAACCACGTCGAGATGCTGTCCGGCCGGCGGAAGAAAGACTACGCGGCCGAGTCGGCGGCGAATGCCCTTGCAGGCCAGGCGGCAGCTTACGGCGACGGCGACGACGAGGACGCAGCCGTGGCGGCCGCCGGCGAGCCGCTAACGGCGGACGACTCGGAAGAGGCGGAGACCGTCGCCGCCTGACCGAACCCGACTCTCGTCATTCCGGGCCGGCGGCGGTTTTCCCTCCCCGCCGCCGGCCCGCTCACACGTGCGGGCCGACGAACACGAAGAACGAGACGGCCAGGATGATGTAGACGAGCGTGAGCAGGGCGCCCTCGAGCCAGTTCGACTCGCCGTCGAATGCGATGAGCGCGCTGATCCCGACGGCGACGCCGACGGCCGCCACCTCGAGCGGTGCGAAGACGAGGTCCATCGGCTGGCCGAGGACGATCCCGAGCAGGACCAGGACCGGGCCGACGAACAGCGCGACCTGGAGACTCGACCCGAAGCTCACCGCCATCGCGAACTCCATCTTGTTCTTGAAGGCGAGCTGGACCGCGACGAGGTGCTCGGCGAGGTTGCCGATGGTTGGGATGAGGATCACGCCGACGAAGAACTCCGACAGCCCGAATCGCGCGATGACCGGCTCGATCGCGCCGACGAGGATCTCCGACAGGAAGGCGAGCAGGACGGCCGCCGTGAGCAGCACGAAGATCGCGGTACGGCCGGTCCAGTCCGGCCCGCCGTGGCCCTCCGCCGGCCCGCTGCCGCCGAGCGTTTCGGCCGGGTTGGTGAACTGGAAGACGAGCGACAGGGCGTAACCCGCCATCAGCAGGAGCGCGACGAGGACCGACTCCTGGACGAGGTTGCCCTCCGTCGGGACAGCCGTCGTCGCCGCGAACACCGCCGGGATGAACAGCCCGATGGCGGCCAGGACGAGGAGCGCCGCATTGGAGCCGGCCACCTGCCGATTGAATTGCTGCGTGCCGTTCTTCAATCCACCTAGCAGCACGCTCGCCCCGAGGACGAGTAGGAGGTTGCCGATGATCGAGCCCGTGATCGACGCCTTGACGACCTCGATCAGCCCGGCCTGGAGGGCGAAGAACGCGATGATCAGCTCGGCAATGTTGCCGAACGTCGCGTTGAGGATGCCGCCGACCTGCGGCCCGCTGATCGCCCCGAGGCGTTCGGTCGACAGGCCGACGACCCAGGCGAGGCCGAGGATCGCCGCCGCCGAGGCGATGAAGAGGATCGTCGGGTCGGCGTGGAGGATGACGTCGAGGAAGATCGCCGCGAGCGCGACCACGAGCGTCGCGACGAGGAGGACCCGCGTCGTCGGGCCGAGCGGCCCGAGGATCGGGATGCCGCCGGGAGCCGGAGGGTGGGCAGCCGTCATCGCTGAATCCTAGCGATCCTCGGGCGCGCCGTAGAGCTGGCGGCGCGGGATGCCGGTCGCGGCCCCGACGCGCCGGGCAGCGTCGCCCCGGGACGTGCCGTCAGCGACGAGTTTCTCGACGTCGGCGCGCGCTGCGCTGAGCGCCGCGTCGGCAGCGGCTTCCGTCGCTGCGCTGGCTGGAATGCCGCCGGGTTGCTCGCCGATGACGATCGCAAACTCGCCCCGGAGCGTGAGCTCCCCGTCGGCCGCCCGGCGGGCGAGCACCCCGATCGGCGCCCGGACGATCTCCTCGTGGAGCTTCGTCAGCTCTCGACACACCGCCGCCGGCCGGTCCGGGCCGCACGCCGCGGCGAGGTCTCGCAACGTGACGACGACCCGGCTAGGGGCCTCGTAGACGATCGTGCCGCGCTCGTCGGCAGCAATCCGCGCGATTCGCTCCCGGCGCTCCCTGCCGCTCCGGGGCAGGAATCCCTCGAACGACCAGCGCGCTCCGGCAATCCCACTGGCGACGGCGGCGGCGAGCACCGCGGATGCCCCTGGGATCGGCACGACCGTGCCGCCCTCGGCCGCCCATGCGGCGACGAGCTCACCTCCGGGATCGCTGACGCCCGGGGTCCCGGCATCGGTCACGAGGGCAAGGTCTTCGCCGCGCCGCAAATGCTCGAGGAGTTCCGTCGTGCGGCCCGGCCCGCTCCGCGCGTGATAGCTGATGGTCCGCGTGTCGACGGCGTGCCTGTCGAGCAGGCGCCGGGTGATGCGGGTGTCCTCGGCGGCGATAAGCGGGACCGCCCGCAGGACCTCGAGTGCCCGCAGCGTGACGTCGCCGAGGTTCCCGATCGGGGTCGCGACGACGAAGAGTCGGCCGCCCGACGACCCGCCGGTCACCCCCGCGCGGAACCCGGCCGGCGTCGCGGATAGAGGTAGTCGACGCCCGCCGTCCTCGGCCCGAGCTTCGCAATCGGTGGGACCTGACGCTTGAACTCGGACGTCGCGACCATCCGGTCGACCCGCTCGACCAGCGCCCCGTCGAACCCCATCTCGACCAGCTCGTCGATCGAGCGCCGCTTATCGATCCGCCAGAAGAGCAAACGATCGAGGACCGGGTAGCTGAAACCCGCCTCGGACTCGTCGGTCTGGCCCGGCCAGAGATCGGCCGACGGCGCCTTCGTGATGATCTGCTCCGGGACGCCCATCGCGGCGGCGATCTGGCGGACCTGGCTCTTGTAGAGATCGCCAATCGGGTTGAACGCGCAGGCGCTGTCGCCGAAGAGCGTCGTGTAGCCGATCAGCGACTCGGTCTTGTTGCCGGTTCCGACCACCAGCCCGCCCCAGGTGACTGAGCGGTCGTACAGGACTGCCATCCGCTGGCGAGCCATGAAGTTGCCGCGACGGAGCGGCGTCGCATCCGGATCGTCGGCGAAGAAGGCATCGACGGTCGGGCTGATGTCGACGACCTCGCTGGCTGAGCCGAGCCGTCGGACGACCTCTTCGGCATCGGCCCGTGACGCGGGCGACGACGCCCGGTACGGCATCATCACGCACAGCAGCTTCCCGGCACCGATCGCCTCGGCCGTCAGATAGGCCACGAGCGCCGAATCGATCCCGCCCGAGAGGCCGAGGACCGCCTTGTCGAAGCCCGCCTGGCGAAGCTGGCCGCGGATGAACTGGCCGATGACACGGCGGGCGATATCGGTGTCGATTGCGAGCTCGGCCGGCAGCTCGAACAGGCCGCCCGTGTCCGTGACGGAAGGCACGGCCGTCACCGTCGGGCGCCCGGCTGGAAGCCGATCGGGCGTTCGATCGGGTCGCCCGGGGCGACATCGAGGCCCGGATCGGCGCCATCCTCGGCGGTCGTGTCGGGGTGCAGGCCGGCGCGCTCGGCGACGATCCGCGCCATCTCGCGGACGGCGAGCTCGGGCCGCTCGTCGCGAAGGAGCGGCAGCGCGACACGTTCGCGTCGGACGTCCGCCAGCGAGACGTCGACGGTGAACAGCCCCTCCTCGAAGAACGGCGCGGAGAAGAGCGGCTCGCCGGTCGGGGCGATGACTTCCGAGCCGCCCCAGAACGAGATCGATTCGTCGATTCCCACGCGGTTGCAGAAGACCACAAAGGACGTCGTGAGCTGGGCGTAGGTCCGCATGATCGTTCGCCACGACGTCGCGGTCCCGAGGCCGACTTCGTTTGTCGCCGCCAGGTCGCGACCCGGTGACGACGAGACGTTGATCAACATCTGGGCGCCGTCGAGGGCGAGGAGCTGGGGAACGGACACGTGCCAGAAGTCCTCGCAGACCGCGAGCCCGAGCCCGACCCCCAGCCGCGACGGCGTCGCCCGCAGGAGATCGCCCGCGGCGAAGAAGCGGCGTTCGTCGAACAGGCCGTAGGTCGGCAGGAACAGTTTCCGGTGGACGTGGCGGATGCGGCCGTCCTCGAGCAGGGCCGCGGCGATGAACAGCCGATGGTCTCCGGACTCCTCGACGAACGAGACAACGACCGACAGGCCGTCCGTCTCGGCCGCGAGCGTCGCGAGGCGAGGGTCGTCGAGGCGGATGGCGACCTCCGAGGCGAGGTCCTGGAGCAGGTAGCCGGTGAGGCCAAGCTCCGGGAAGACGACGAGCCCGGCCCCCTTCGCGCGCGCCTCGCTGATGAGCTCGTGATGGAGTGCGAGGTTCTCGTCGAACATCCCGAGTTGGGGGGCGATCTGGGCGAGGGCGATGCGGAGCTGCGTCACGCACGGAGGATAGCGGTTCGCAGCGCGTAGCCGGCCGCACAAACCCCGAGCACACGGCCTCGCACACGGTGAACCCTGAGCCCGTTTGAACGGTACGTTCATGGGTGACGACGCGCGCTCGGCGGTGCTAGGCTTCCGCGCACGCGACCTGCGGCCTGCGGGCCGATTACGCGCGGCAACGGCCGCTCCGCCCGGATCGGATCGACGAGCCCGGGGGAGCCGTTTGAGGAGGAGACACCGCATGTCCCGATCACCGAGGTGGTCACCGCTGCTCGCGTTGTGCGCGACAGCTGCGCTCGTCTTCGCTGCCTGTGGCGGCGCGGCATCACCCAGCCCGAGCGCTGCTGGGAGTCAAGCCGCGAGCCAGCCGCCGGCGAGCGTCCCGGCGTTCGACCAAGTGAGCTATCCCGAGGACGGTAGTTCCGCCTGCGGGACCGAGGGCTACAAGGGTCAGATCGGCTCGATCAAGGCCGTCGATGCAAAGACCGTCGAGTTTGCCCTGTGCGCGCCGGACGCGGCGTTCCTGTCGAAGATCGCGTTCACGTCGGTGGCCATCCAGGACGCCGACTACCTCGAGGAGACCGGCGGCGGCGGCGAGGCCCTGTTCCGAAATCCTGTCGGGACGGGACCGTACAAGCTGAAGGCTTGGACATCCGGTTCGGACATCTCGCTCGAGACGTTCGCAGACTACTGGGGCGACCCACCGAAGACCCCGAACGCCGTCATTCGCTGGAGCACTGAGGCAGCTCAGCGCCTCGTCGAGCTGACATCGGGCAACGTCGACGGCATCGACAACCCGGGCGCCGACGACTTCGACGCAATCGGAGCGAACCCGGACCTCAAGCTGTTCCCGCGGACCGCGCTGAACGTCATGTACCTCGGGATGAACAACACCAAGACGTACTGGGACAACGACAAGGTCCGCCAGGCGATCGCCATGGGCATCGATCGGCAGCGGATCGTCGACACGTTCTATCCGCCCGGATCGTCGGTCGCCACGCACTTCACGCCGTGCGATATCCCCTTCGGCTGCACAGGCGAGGAGTGGCACAAGTTCGACGCGGCTGCGGCCAAGGCGTTGCTGGCCGAGGCCGGCTATCCCGACGGCTTCACCACGAAGATCCACTTGCGGGCCCTACCGCGGAGCTACATCGCCACCCCGGTCGATGTCGCGACGGACGTCCAGGACCAACTGAAGAAGAACCTCAACATTACCGCTGAGATCGACGTCCAGGACGACACGACCTACCTGGCGACAGCGAGCCGTGGCGAGCTGGATGGGATCTACATCCTTGGCTGGGGCGCGGATTACCCGGATGTCACCAACTTCCTCGATGTTTTCTTCGGCGTCGGTGCCGACGAGGGCTTCGGGAAGAAGTGGGACGACATCACCGCCCCGTTGACGGAGGGGGGTCAGTCGGCCGACAAGGCCGTTCGTGAGGCTGCCTACACCACGGCCAACAACCTGATCAAACAGCATGTCCCGATGGTCCCGATCTCCCACGGTGGTTCGGCCACGGTGTTCAAGGCCGATGTCGAGGGGGCGCATTCGTCGCCGCTGGGCAACGAGGGCCTCTTCGCGATGAAGGCCGGCGACCGCGATCAGATCGTCTGGCTGCAGGGCGGTGAGCCCGGTGGCCTCTATTGCGCGGACGAGACCGATGGCGAGGCCCTGCGGGTCTGCGAGCAGATCATGGAGCCGCTGTACTCCTACGAGATCGGTGGCACGGATCCCCTGCCGAGCCTGGCCGAGACGTGCGAGCCGAATGCCGACTCCAGCCTCTGGACCTGCACCCTTCGCGAGGGCGTCAAGTTCCACAACGGCGCGACTCTAGACTCGCTTGACGTCCTGACGACGTTCGCGGTCCAGTGGGACGCCGAGCACCCGCTCCATGTCGGACGGGAAGGCCTGTTCGAGTATTGGGGCTATCTGTTCGCCGGGTTACTTAACCCGCCGCCGCCCGCCCCCTGATCCAACGCCAGATCGAATGAACGATGGGACGCCACGCCGTGGCGTCCCATCGTTCGCTACCCGGACGAGGGACGGTTTGTCGATGATCCGATGACAAGGTTCATCATCCGACGCTTGATCCTGAGCATCCCGGTCCTGATCGGGATCGTCTTCCTCGTATTCGCCCTCGCTCGGATCATCCCCGGCGACCCATGCGTGGCCGCGCTCGGAGAGCGGGCCAACGCCGCGACCTGCGCGCGGTACTCGGCGGAGCACGGCTTGGACAAGGCAATCATTCCGGGCGTATTCCGGGTCGATGGCAGGCTCGAGATCCGACTGACCGAGGCCCCCGCCACCCTGGTCGACAACCAGTTCGTCATCTACATCCAGGACATCGCCGCGGGCGAGTTCGGCGTCTCCTCAAAGTTCGGCCTGCCCGTCACGGACCTGCTGATTCAGCGGCTGCCGACCACCGTCGAGCTGACCCTCTACGCGCTCACGTTCGCCATCATCGCGGGCGTCAGCCTCGGCATCATCTCGGCCTATCGGCGGAATTCGATCGCTGATGTCTTCACGATGCTCATCGCCAACATCGGCGTCTCGACACCGGTCTTCGTCCTGGGTCTAGTGCTGGCATACGTGTTCGCGGTGACATTCAAGGACACTCCCTTCGCCCTGCCTCCGTCGGGACGCCTGACGGCCGGGGTCTCGGTGACCCCGCTGGCGGAGGCGTGGGGCCTCGAGGGCCTCGGAGGGCCGTTCCGTGCGATCCTCGACTTCCTGTCGAACATCTACACGTTCAACGCGCTTGTGACCTTGAATTTCAGCCTGCTCGCCGACACGGTCAGGCACATGCTCCTGCCGGCCCTCGCCCTCGGCACGATCCCGCTCGCAATCATCGCCCGGATGACCCGTTCGAGCCTCCTCGACGAGCTCGGCCTTGATTACATCCGGACCGCCCGGGCGAAGGGCCTCCGCGATCGGAGCGTGGTCATGCGCCATGGCTTCCGGAACGCGATGCTGCCGATCGTGACGGTCATCGGCCTCCAGCTGGGCGGCCTCTTCGGCGGGGCAGTCCTGACCGAAACCATCTTCAACCTGGCCGGCGTCGGCCGGGCGGTCACCGAGGCAATCGGAGCCCGTGACTACGCGGTCATCCAGGGCTTCACGCTGGTCATCGCGGTCGGCTTCGTGATCGTGAACCTGCTCGTCGATCTCTCATACGCGTATCTCGACCCAAGGGTCAGGTTGGGCTGACGATGACCGTCACGACGCCCCCGGCGATGGAGCTGATCGAGGGTGACCTCCGCGGCTCGCGGACGACGTCGATCTGGCGTGACACGCTGGGGAATCTCCTGCGCCAGCGAAACGCCGTCATCGGCGGCGCGATCCTGGCCTTCTTCGTTGTCGTGGCCGTCTTCGCCGATGTGATCGCCTCCTACGATCCGAATGCCATCCTTATCAGCTCGGAGCGAGGTGCGAAGAAGCTTGCCGCCCCGTGCATTCATGCGCTCGGTTGTGCCGCGGCGCAGCCCGAGCACTACTTCGGAATCGACGGGAACGTGCGCGACGTCTTCAGCCGGGTCGTGCACGGCACCCGCGTGTCTCTCCGGATCGGGTTTCTGACTGTCGGATTCGCCATCGTCATCGGCGGGCTCATCGGCGCATTGGCCGGGTACGCGGGCGGCAAGATTGACAACTTCCTGATGCGGATCATGGACGTCCTACTCGCGTTCCCCTCGCTGCTCCTGGCGATCGCCATCGTTACAGTGCTAGGCAGCGGGCTCCTCAATGCGCAGCTGGCGATCGGCGTCGTCGCGATCCCGGTCTACGCCCGGATCATGCGAGGCTCGGTCCTCTCCATCCGCGAGCGCGACTTCGTGACCGCGTCACGAGCGCTCGGCGAGTCGTCGTACGGCCTCCTCGGCCGCAGGATCATCCCGAATGCGCTCACGCCACTCATCGTCCAGGGAACGCTGGGGATCGCAGCGGCCGTCCTGGACGTCGCCGCGCTGTCGTTCCTGGGCCTCGGCGCGCAACCCCCGCAGGCTGAATGGGGGTCCATGATCGGCCTCGCCCGCAACACGATCTTTGCCGCCCCGCACCTCGTCATCTTCCCCGGCGTGGCGCTGGCGCTCACGGTGCTCGCGTTCAACCTCCTCGGCGACGGGCTGCGCGATGCGCTCGACCCGCGCCTGAACCGCTGACGACCGGACGATGACCGATCCGACCGTGACCGAGACGACCGACACGAGCGCGCCGACCGAGACGCTGCCCGGCAGCCTCGGCCCGAGCCTGGCCGAGACTGTCGTCGAGGAGCTCGTCCCCGCCTCCGCGCGGCGCCCGAAGCGGGAGCGTGGCGAGCGGCCGCTCCTCGAGGTCCGCGGCCTGACGACGTCCTTCTACACGCGTGACGGCGTCGTCCGGGCCGTCGCCGGGATCGACTTCTACGTGGATCGGGGCGAGATCATGGGCCTGGTCGGCGAGTCGGGCTCCGGCAAGAGCGTAACCTCGCTATCGATCATGCAGCTCGTCGCGCGGCCCGGCCGGATCGAGGCCGGCGAGGTGATGTTCGACGGCCAGGACCTGCTCAAGCTCCGGCCGGAGGAGATGCGCAAGGTCCGGGGCGAGCGCATCAGCATGATCTTCCAGCAGCCGACCTCGTCGCTCAACCCGGTCTGGGATGTCGGTCGCCAGATCGCCGAGGTCCTCGAGCTCCATCGCGGGATGAAGCGCGGAGCGGCTCGCGCACGGGCGGCCGAGCTGCTCAAGATGGTCGGCATTCCGGACCCGCAGCGCCGGCTCAAGAACTTCCCCCACGAGATGTCGGGCGGCATGGCCCAGCGGGTGATGATCGCGATGGCCCTTGCCTGCGAGCCGGAGCTCCTGATCGCCGATGAGCCGACGACCGCCCTCGACGTGACGATCCAGGCCCAGATCCTCGACCTGATGCGCAACCTGCGCGAGGAGACCGGGACTGCGATCATCCTGATTACCCACGATCTCGGCGTCGTCGCCGAGATGTGCGATCGGGTGGCGGTCATGTACGCCGGCGAGATCGTCGAGCACGCCGACGTGACGACGCTCTTTCGGTCGCCCCGTCACCCGTACACCCGCGGCCTGATCGGCTCGCTGCCGGTCGTCGGGGTGGAGCGCGATGAGCTGGCCGTCATCCCGGGCAACGTCCCGAACCTGATCGACCTGCCCAAGGGCTGTCGGTTCGCGCCGCGCTGCGCGTCGCGCGTGGTGGAGGAGAACTCGCTGGCGCTCGACGTCCACCCCGGGCTCCATCCCCTCGCCCCCGGCCACGAGGTCCGCTGCTTCCTCTACCACGACATGAATGGCCGGCCGATCCCCCGTCCGCCGGGCTGGGTCCCGCGGACCGAGGCGGCGCCCGGCGTCGGGGCCGGCACATGAGCGCCCTGCCGAATCAGGCGCCCGCACCCGTCGTAACGCCTGTGCCCGCGCCAGGACCTGCCTCCGAGCCGTTAGTCGTCGTCCGTGACCTGGTCAAGCATTTCCCGGTCAAGGGCGGCGTCCTGCAGCGGACCGTCGGGCTCGTCCAGGCGGTCGACGGCGTGAGCTTCGAGATCCGTCGGGGCGAGACGCTCGGCCTCGTCGGCGAATCGGGCTGCGGCAAGACGACGGTCGGCCGGCTCCTGCTCCGGCTGATCGACCCGACCTCGGGCCAGATCCGGTTCGACGGGACGGACATCGTCGGGCTGCGGGGCGCGGACCTGAAGCCGTACCGGCGCCGGATGCAGATCATCTTCCAGGACCCGTTCGCGTCGCTGGATCCGCGCACGCCCATCGGTGACAGCATCGGCGAGGGGCTCCGGATCCACGGCCTCGGCTCGTCCAAGGAGCGGCGGGCCAAGGTCATGAAGATGATGGACATGGTGGGCCTGGCGCCGTACCACGCCCGGCGTTACCCGCACGAGTTCTCCGGCGGCCAGCGCCAGCGGATCGGCATCGCCCGGGCGCTCGTTCTGGAGCCCGACCTGGTCGTCTGCGACGAGCCCGTCTCGGCGCTCGACGTGTCGATCCAGGCCCAGGTCCTCAATGAGCTCAAGTCGCTCCAGCGCGAGCTCGGGCTGACCTACCTGTTCATCGCCCACAACATGGGCGTCGTCGAGCACATCAGCAACCGTGTCGCCGTCATGTACCTCGGCAAGGTCGCCGAGCTGGCCGATCGCCGGGCGATGTTCCGCTCACCGCAGCACCCGTACACCCAGGCGCTCATGTCGGCCATCCCGGTTCCTGATCCGGA
>Ga0184623_10000801_pt1 | contig 13525 bp, 10 predicted proteins | sample PLM1_100_b1_FD_133138 | JGI IMG/M metagenome (GOLD analysis project Ga0184623, IMG submission 133138) | Groundwater sediment microbial communities from an aquifer in East River, Colorado, USA - PLM1_100_b1 | ecosystem: Environmental > Terrestrial > Soil > Riparian zone | place: USA: East River...
GGGGTTGCAGGATCCACTCGACGGCCGCGGCGAGGTCAGGGACGACCACGTCGGCCTCGCTGGCGGCCTTGGTGGCCGCGAGCCGCACCGTCGCCATGCCAGCGGCGCGGCCGGCCGCAACGTCCGACTCGGCGTCGCCGACCATCACCGAACGGGCCAGGTCGATCGACGGGTGCTCGGCGGCCGCCCGGAGCAGCAGCCCGGGCAGGGGCTTTCGGCAGTCGCAGGCGCCCTCAGCGTGGGGGCAGAAGTACGCCGCGTCGAGCACGGCACCGGCGCCCGACAGCAGGAGCGAGGCCAGCCGCAACTGGACGGCCCGCATGTCGGCAGCAGTCATCAGCCCGCGCGCGACGCCACGCTGGTTGGACACGAGCGCGACCCACACGCCGGCGTCGTTGAGGCGGCGCACAGCCTCCGCCGCCCCAGGCAGCAGCACGACCTCGTCCGGGCCGGCGACGTAGGCCCCCGCCGGCGCCTTGACGTTGATCGTGCCGTCGCGGTCGAGGAACGCCGTCGAGAACCGGGGCAGGTCAGGCCTCCCGCGGGAACATCCGCCGCTCGACGATCTCGCAGATCGTGTGCCCGAGGTGCATGCACGCCTCCTGGACTCGCGGCGTGTCGTCCGTTGGCACCCGGATGCAGATGTCGGCGACGTCGCGCAGCTTGCCGCCGGTCGAGCCGGTCAGCGCGACGGCGAGCACGCCGCCGGCCCGAGCGGTCTCCAGCGCGCGCAGGACGTTCTCGGAGTTGCCACTGGTGCTCAGCGCGATCGCCACGTCCCCGGCGACGGCGATGCCACGCAACTGCCGGCTGAACACCTCGCTGTAGGAGTAGTCGTTGCCGATCGCGGTCATCGCGGCCGTGCTGTCGGGCAGGCTGACGGCGGGCAGAGCCGGGCGGTCGTAGTAGAACCGGCCGAGCAGCTCCGCGGCGAGGTGGCCGGCGTCCATCGACGACCCGCCGTTGCCGAAGAAGATCACCTTGTTGCCGGCGCGGAGCGCTGCGACGACGCGCTCTGCGACATCGGCGGCCTGGGCGACGCAGTCCGACTCGAGCAGCCGGCCGAGGATGCCGACGCTGTCCCGCAGCCGGTTGCGGACGGTCTGATCGGCGGGCGCGACGCCGTCGTCGCTCACGCTCTCCATGTGGTCAGCCCTCTCCGTTCGAAGCTGAACTCGGCGACGGTCGCCCCGAGCTTCTCCAGCGCCTCGGCCACGCGGTGCTTCTTCGTGAAGTCGCAGTAGAAGAGGATGTAACCACCGCCGCCTGCGCCGGTGACCTTGCCGCCCCGGGCGCCGTGCGTGATCGCCAGCTCGTATGCCTCGTCGATGAGGCTGTTGGTGATGAGCGGGGACATCTTCTTCTTTTCCACCCAGGCCTGGCCGAGCAGCTCGCCGAATCGGTCCAGCTCGCCGCGCAGCATCGCCGACTTCATGGCCACGGCCAGCTCCTTCTGCGCCCGCAGGCCTTCCAGCGCCTTGGCGTCGTGCGTCTCCACCCGGGAGGTCTGGTCGACGATGATGTTCGCCGACTCGCGGGTCACGCCGGTGTAGCAGAGGAGCAGGTTGAGCTCCAGCTCGTTGACGATCGAGTCGCGCACCCGCAATGGGTTGACGATCACCCGGTCGCCGAACTCGATGAAGTTGAAGCCGCCGAACGTCGCGGCGTACTGATCCTGCAGGCCGCCCCGGATGCCGAGGTCCTCCCGCTCGATCTCCCAGGCCAGGTGCGCGACCTCGTACTCGGACAGCGGCAGCGAGTAGTGCTCCCGGAGCAACCCGACAAGGGCGACCATCATCGTGGATGACGAGCCGAGCCCTGACCCGGGCGGGGCGTTGGAGCGCAGGACGAGGTCGTAGCCGCGGGTGTCGTCACAGGACAGCCGGCGGATCGCCGCCTTCACCAGGTCGAGCTTGCCGTCGAGCGCGGGATCCTCGGCCGCCGGGAAGTCCAATGCCATCCCGAAGTCGACCGACTCGATCGAGATCATGCCGTCGTCGCGGGTGCGCAGCGACCCGTACGCGAACCGGTCGATGGTGGCCGACAGGACGACGCCGCCCTCGGTCTCGGGGAACGGCGAGACGTCGGTCCCGCCGCCCGCGAAGCTCACCCGCAGCGGCGCTTTCGCCCGTACGAGCACGGCGCGATCCCTCCTCCCGAATCCGTCGGGCCGGCTCAGGGCTTCTCGACGTACTCGAACAGCCAGTGGACTCCCCCATTGGCGTACCCGATCGGCCGGACTTGATGGCCGGTCCGGGCCAGCGACTCCTGGAACGCCCGCCACTCGTGGTCGCGGTCGGGCAGCTCGTCGAAGTAGATCAGCGTCCCCGGCACGATGTGCGGCTCGACCCAGCGCAGGACGGTGTCGGCGCTGGAGTACAGGTCGCAGTCGATGATCAGGATCAGCTGGTCGTGCTCGGGGACCCGAAATCCGGGCAGCGACTCCTCGAACCAGCCCTTGACGAACGTCACACGCTCGTCGTTGATCTCGGGCACGCCGCCTGTGGAGAAGTGGCCCTTGCCGAGCCCTGGCCGCCAGTCCTCGGGCAACCCTTCGAAGCTGTCAAAGCCGACCAGCTGAGCGTCGGGATTGCGGAGGTTGGCCGACCACCAGCGCATCGACCGGCCCTCGAAGACCCCGAACTCGAGGTAGAGCGGGCGCGCGCCGCCGACCCGGCGGAGCGCCTCGGCGAAGAGGTCGGCCTCGGTCTCGACCTCCATGGGCCGCGGCTGGCCGGGGAGGCCTTTCAGCCACGCCCCGATCTCGAGATAGCCGAGCGCGACGCGCAGGTCGGCCTGCGCCTTCGGCGAGAGCCGCCGGCCGGCCCGGAGAAGGGCGCGCCTGACCGGCTTCCTTACGTTGATGTTGGACATTCCGGCCAAGATCGGGGCACCTTCGAGAGGGGACGGTCGGACAGCGCCGGACCATAACAGAGCGGGCCGGCCCGGCGCTCAGGCAGCGTTCGGCTCGGGCGAGTCTGACTTCGGGTGCGCCTTCACGAACCGCTCGATCGCCTCACCGCTGAGCTGGCCGCACATCTGCCGGATGCCCTGGCTGGCGCCCCAGTGCGACATGCCGATGTGCTTGCCCTCGGGGAACGCGCCGTAGGCGGTGTCCCAGGCGGAGACGATGAAGTGGGGGCTGCCGCCCTCGTCGTTGCCGATCTTCTCGGAGAGCGCCCGCAGGTCGTCGAGCTGCTCGCCCTGGATGGTCTCGTCGTACCAGACGACGTTATAGCCGTGCTCGAGGTTGTGGACGAGTTGCTCCATCGGCAGGCGGTCATCGACGGTGTAGAACTTCCGGGTGAACGGCGCCGGGGCGGCGAAGTGCTGGCCGAACGAGGGCGGCACGGTCTTGTAGTCGACCTTCGTGACGTCGGCCCGCTCGGTGCCCGGGCCGACGTGGTCGTTGGTGCCGCTCGCCGCCGCGGTCTGCTCGGCGTCGCACTGGGCGCTGGCGAGGGCCACGCCGAAGGAGGAGAAGGACCGGCGGGACGGGTCGTTGCGCCACTCGTTGTAGAGCGGGATCGCCGCCGCCGCGACGATCGCCAGCGCGATCACGGAGGCAATGCTCACGAACACCAGGGTCTTGCGACGCTCCGCCGCTCGCTGTTGGCGCCGCACCTCCTCGAGCTTGGCGCGGCGGTTCTTCTGCGTCGCTACCTTCGGCTTGTTCGGCACCGTTGTCACGTCTCCTGTTCGTTTCGCCACAACGAGTCTATGGGTCCTCGACGGGCGATGGCGCAGACTGGTGACCCGTGACTGCCCGGACCCGCGAGTGGCGCTCGCAGCGTCCCCTCGACCTCCACGCCACCCTCGGGTCGTTGCGGCGGGGCTCGGGTGACCCGGCCTACCGGGTGACACCAGACGGCGCGTTGTGGCGAGCCGCGAGGACTCCGGCGGGACCAGGAACCCTGCGGCTCACGGTCGCCCGGCGGGCGGGCGCCGTCGCAGCGACCGCGTGGGGACCTGGGGCCGGCTGGCTGCTCGACACCGTTCTCACGCTCATCGGTGAAGACGACGATACGACCGGATTCGTTCCCGACACCCCGCTCCTGCGCGATCTCGCCGCCCGGAACAAGGGTTGGCGGGTGCCGCGCACCGGCCTCGTCTTCGAGTCTCTGGCGGCCGCGATCATCGAGCAGAAGGTCACCGGGCTGGAGGCGCGCCGCGCCTGGCGCTACCTCCTCAGCCGGTTCGGCGTCCCGGCGCCCGGGCCCGCGCCCGCTGGCATGCGCGCCGCGCCGGCCGCTCGGGAGTGGTTGATGATCCCCTCCTGGGAGTGGCGGCGGGCGGGCGTCGACGGCAAGCGGTCGGCGGCCGTCCTCGCCGCCGCCCGGGTCGCGGCCCGGCTGGAGGAGACGGTGGCCCTCTCCCACGCGGAGGCCGAGCGCCGGCTGCGGACCGTGCCAGGAGTGGGGATCTGGACCGCGGCCGAGGTCCGGCAGCGCGCCCACGGCGATCCCGACGCGGTGTCCGTCGGCGACTACCACCTCGCGAAGCAGGTGGGCTGGGCGTTCGCCGGCGAGCCCGCCGACGACGAGCGGATGCTCGAGCTGCTCGCGCCGTACGCAGGCCACCGCTACCGGGTCGTCCGCCTCATCGAGCTGGCGGGGATCGGGCCGCCCCGCCGGGGACCACGGCGCGCCCCCCACCCGCTCGCGGCCACCGCCTGGGCCGCCCCCTTCTCTCCGCGATCTTGAGCTTTTTTCAACGACACGCCGGGGAGCATTGAAAATAGCTCAAGATCGCGGAGGTTTTTCGGGCGTTTCGGGGGTCAGCGGACGGCGAGGAAGTCGGCGGGGTCGCGCGCCGGCCGCTCGTGCGGAGGCGCCGCCGGGTGGCCGACCGCCACCGCCCCCATCGGCGCCCACGCCGCCGGCAGGTCGAGCACCTCCCGCACGACGTCGGGGCAGAACATCGTCGACGACACCCAGGCCGAGCCGAGCCCCTCGGCGGCGAGCGCCACCAGCAGGTTCTGCACGCCCGCGCCCATCGCGACGAGGAACATCTCGCGCTCCGCCCGGCCGCGCCGGGCGTCGGGGTAGCTGTGCGCGCCGTCGGCCACCAGGCACGGCACGACCAGGCAGGGCGCCCGGCGCAGGAGGTCGCCGCGCCGGGTGCGCCGGCCGATCGCCGCTTCGTCGAAGCCATCGGATCGCAGGTCGGAAACCCATTGCGCGAGCATCGCGTCGAGCAGCGCGGCGCGGGTCGCGGCTGACTGGAGGAGCACGAACCGCCACGGCGTGGTGTGGTGCGGCGCCGGCGCCGTGATCGCGGCGGCGACTGCCCGGCGAACGAGGGCCGGGTCGACCGGGTCAGGGCGGAATTCCCGCACGGTGCGGCGGGCGTGGACCGCTTCCCGCGTCGCCTCGCGGGCGCCCAGCCGGAACATGTCCTCCTCGGCCGGGCGGACCAGCGCCGCCACGCCTGGCCCGTCGTCGTCTGTCACCAGGTGGGCGAGGCCGCGGACCACCGCCACCGGCGCGCCCGCCAGCTTGCCCTTGACCAGCTCGGCGGCGGCCGCGATCTCGTCGACGACCGCCGTCACCGTCGCCGACAACAGGTTGCCGAAGCGGTCGCGCCGGCCCCGCAGGTCGTCGAGCGGGCCGAGGCCGGCCACCCCGACCGCGTTGTCGACGAGGCCGACGCGCCAGGGCCGGCCGAACGTGTCGGACACCACCACTGCCAGCCGCAGGCCGAGCCGGTCGCGCAAGCCAGCGCGGATGCGGCGGGCGGAGGCGTCGGGGTCGAGGGGGAGCAACGCGACGCTCCCGCGCTCGACATTGCTCGCGTCGACCCCGGCCGCGGCCAGCACGAAACCGTGCCGGGTCTCGACGATTCGCGTGCCGGCCCGCTCGGCGACCACCCGAACCGTCTCGCTGTCGATCGCCTTCTCGCGCCCGCCCTCGCCGACCCCGGCGAGCACCCGGCCCTCGGCCTTGCTGACGATCTTGCTGGTCACCACGACGACGTCGCCGTCAGCCAGGTCGCGCGCGCGACCGGCAACCAGGGCCGCGATGTCGTCGCCCTCGGCGACCTCGGGCAGGCCCTCGACCGGCCAGATCCGCAGCTCGGTCATTGCCGCGCCTCCTCCCCGAGCTCCGCTGCGAGCTCCATCGCCTCCGCCGCGAGGGCCGCAGCTGTGTGGAGGTTCCTCATCAGCAGCGGGACGGCCCGGCAGGCGATGCCCACTTGCTCCACGATTGCCGCATCCGCCGCGTCAAGCCGGTCGACGAGCCACCCGTCGAGCAGTTCGGGGCCGTAGTGGAGGGCCACGGCGCCGGCCGCGGTCGCGACGCCCACCGCGGCGAGCACCCGATCTGCCATGCCCCTCACCGGGGCGCCGCCGATGATCGGGGACACCCCGACGACCGGCGCCGCCGCCTCGACCAGGGCGTCGCGGATGCCCGGCACGCGCAGGATCGTGCCGATGCTCACCACCGGGTTCGACGGCGGCAGCAGGATCACGTCGGCCGCCTCGATCGCATCGAGGACCCCCGGCGCGGGCTTCGCGTCGTCCGCCCCGATCGGGACGACCGCCAGCGCCCGGGGCGCAGCGTGCAGCCGGACCCAGTACTCCTGGAAGTGAATCGCCCGTTTTCCGCCCGCCGCCTCGGCGTCCTCGATGACCACGTGGGTCTCGACGCGGTCGTCGCTCATCGGCAGCAGGCGCACCGCGGGCTGCCATCTGGCGCAGAGGGCCTCGGTCACCGCTGACAGCGGGTAACCGGCCCCGAGCATCTGCGTGCGCACGATATGCGTGGCGACGTCCTTGTCGCCCAGGTCGAACCACTGCGGCTCGACGCCGTAGGCCGCGAGCTCCCCCTGGACGGCGAACGTCTCGCCGGCCCGCCCCCAACCCTGGTCCTCGTGAACCCCGCCGCCGAGGGTGTACATGACGGTGTCCAGATCGGGGCAGACGCGCAGCCCGAACAGGGTGATGTCGTCGGCCGTGTTGCCGATCACGGTCACGTCGGCATCGGGCTCGGCCCGCCGCAGGCCTCTCAAGAAGCGCGCGCCGCCGATGCCGCCCGACAGCGCCACGATCCGCATGCCGCCAAGTCTCGCAAACGAGAGCGGAGGGGTTGCGAAGGGATCGCGGAGGGGAGACATACGCTCTGGCCATGGGTACCCCTGTCCCGTCCGAGTCCGCGCTGCGCCGGGCTCTCCGCCGCGCCGCCGACGGCAAGCCGCTCGACGAGACCGAGGCGACCGTGCTCCTCCACGCGCGAGGGGAGCAGCTCGACGCCCTCTGCGTGGCGGCGGCCCGGGTGCGCGACGCGGGACTGGCGGCCGCCGGCCGATCTGGCGTGGTGACCTACTCGCGCAAGGTGTTCATCCCGCTCACCCGGCTGTGCCGGGACCGCTGCCACTACTGCACGTTCGCCACGACGCCCGGCCGGGTCCCGGCCGCCTTTCTGGAGCCGGACGAGGTCCTCGAGATCGCCCGGGCGGGCGCGGCGCTGGGCTGCAAGGAGGCGCTGTTCACGCTGGGCGACCGCCCGGAGGACCGGTGGCCACAGGCCCGCAGCTGGCTCGCGGAACGCGGCTACGACGACACCCTCTCCTACGTCCGGGCGATGGCCATCCGGGTGCTCGAGGAGGCCGGGCTGCTGCCGCACCTCAACCCCGGTGTCCTCAGCTGGCCGGACCTCCAGCGGCTCAAGCCGGTCGCGCCGTCGATGGGCATGATGCTCGAGACGACCGCCACTCGGCTGTGGGCAGAGCCGGGCGGCTGCCACTACGGCTCGCGGGACAAAGAGCCCGCCGTCCGGCTGCGCGTGCTGGAGGACGCCGGCCGGAGCGCGGTGCCGTTCACCACCGGCATCCTGGTCGGCATCGGGGAGACGCCGGCGGAGCGCGCCGAGTCCCTGTTCGCGATCCGGCGGGTGGCCCGGGCGTACGGCGGCATCCAAGAGGTGATCGTCCAGAACTTCCGCGCCAAGGCCGACACCGCGATGCGTGGCACGCCCGACGTGGCCATCGAGGAGTTCGCCGCCACCGTGGCCGTCGCGCGGCTCATCCTCGGGCCGTCGATGCGCGTCCAGGCGCCCCCCAACCTCTCCGACCCGGCTGAGCTGGCGCTGCTCGTCCGAGCCGGCATCGACGACTGGGGTGGCGTGTCACCGCTCACGCCCGACCACGTGAACCCGGAGCGCCCCTGGCCGCACGTCGACGACCTGACCCGGTTGACGGCAGACGCCGGCTTCGAGCTGCGCGAGCGGCTCACCGCTTACCCGCCGTACCTCCGGGAGCCGTGGCTCGACCCCCGGCTGCGCCCGCACGTCATCGCGCTGGCCGACGAGGCGACCGGCCTGGCCCGAGCCGGGGTCCGGCCCAGTGGAATTCCCTGGCAGGAGCCGGACGGCGGCGGGCTGGCGGTCGCCGAGGGCCGCACCGAGCTGCACGTCGAGGTCGACACGGTGGGCCGCGCCGACGACCGCCGGGGCGACTTCGACGAGATCTACGGCGACTGGGCGACCCTTCGCGAGGCCGCGAGGGCCAGCGGCAGACCGGCGCAGCCGAGCCTCGACAGCGATGTGCTCGCCGCGCTCCGGCATGCCGCCGACAACCCGGCCGGCATAAGTGACGCCGAAGCGCTGGCGTTGATGTCCGCCGACGGCCGGGCGCTGGACGCGCTCACCGCCCTCGCCGACGACGTCCGCAGGGACACGGTGGGCGACACGGTCACCTACGTCGTCAACCGCAACATCAACTTCACCAACGTCTGCTACACCGGCTGCCGGTTCTGCGCGTTCGCCCAGCGGCGCACCGACGCCGACGCCTACACGCTGTCCCTGGCGCAGGTCGGAGACCGCGCAGCCGAGGCCTGGGAGGTGGGCGCCACCGAGGTGTGCATGCAGGGCGGCATCCACCCCGACCTGCCGGGCACCGCCTACTTCGACATCGCCGCCGAGGTGAAGCGCCGGACGCCGCAGATGCATGTGCACGCGTTCTCACCGATGGAGGTCGTCAACGGCGCTTCGCGGACCGGGCTCTCGATCCACGACTGGCTGGTGGCCGCCCGCGCCGCCGGCCTCGACACGATCCCCGGCACGGCCGCCGAGATCCTCGACGACGACGTGCGCTGGATCCTCACCAAGGGCAAGCTGCCCGCCGCCACCTGGGTCGAGGTGGTCACCACCGCCCATCGGCTGGGCCTGCGCAGCAGCGCGACGATGATGTACGGCCACGTCGACACCCCCCGGCACTGGGTCGCGCATCTGCGGCTGCTGGCCCGCGTCCAGGACGACACCGGCGGGCTCACCGAGTTCGTGCCGTTGCCGTTCGTGCACCAGAATGCGCCGATCTACCTTGCCGGCGTGGCCCGCCCGGGGCCGACCGAGCGTGACAACCGCGCGGTGCACGCCATGGCCCGGCTGCTGCTCCACGGCCGGATCGACAACATCCAGTGCTCCTGGGTCAAGCTGGGCGTCGAGGGCTGCCGGACCATGCTGCACGGCGGCGTCAACGACCTCGGCGGCACGCTGATGGAGGAGACCATCAGCCGCATGGCAGGCTCCCAACACGGCTCGCGCAAGTCGGTCACGGAGCTCGAGCAGATCCCGCTCGGCATCGGCCGTCCGGTCCGCCAGCGAACGACCACGTACGGCGACGTCCCCCTTGATCGGCAGGCCGTCTCACGCGCGGCGGCTGTCGAATACCACGCCTCGGCTTGACTACTCGGTATTTCCGCGCGTGTAATTTCAACCGTGTCGTTCTGTGGGTCGACGAGGGTGTCTCCCGCCGGGCGGCGGCAACGGGGAGTCGAGGGTCGAGGAGGCGCGCTGTGAGCGAGGTCTACCCGCTGCTTCACGGCATCGCCGAGGAGCTGGGCTGGCAGGAGCGCGCTCTGTGCGCGCAGACCGATCCGGAGGCGTTCTTTCCAGAGAAGGGCGGCTCGACGCGGGAGGCGAAGCGAGTGTGCCTGTCCTGCGAAGTCCGCGGCGAGTGCCTCGACTACGCACTCGCGAACGACGAGCGGTTCGGCATCTGGGGTGGCATGTCCGAGCGGGAGCGCCGCCGCCTGAAGAGGCGGGCCGGTTAGCCGACCGGTAGTCTCGCGGCACCTTGGAAGAACCGAACTCATCCCGCCGCCACATCGTCACCGCGCTCCTCGTCGGACATGAGGGCGCCCGGTGGATCCGGGCGACGCTGCGCGCCGTGGCGGACCAGGATCGCCCGGTCGACCGGCTCGTCGCCGTCGACACCGGCAGCACCGACCAGACATCGCGGTTCCTTGTCGACGCGCTCGGCCCTGGGGCGGTGCTCAACCTGCCTCCGGCCACCGGCTTCGGCGCGGCGGTCAGGGGCGGGCTGCGGCACGTCGAGCGCAGCCGTCCGGGGGGCGCCGCCGGCCCCGACGGGCGCGACTGGGTCTGGCTGCTTCACGACGACAGCGCCCCGCAGCCGGACGCGCTGCGCCAACTGCTCGCCGCGGCCGACGCCACGCCCGCAGCCGCCGTGATCGGGCCGAAGTTGCGGGGCTGGCACGACGCCAACCTCCTGCTCGAGGTGGGGACGACGATCGCGTGGTCCGGCCGGCGGTCCACCGGACTCGATCCGCGTGAAGTCGATCAAGGTCAGCACGACGGCCGGCGCGATGTGCTGGCCGTGTCCTCGGCCGGCATGCTGGTCCGCCGCGACGTGTGGGACGCCCTCGGCGGGTTCGACCCGAATCTCCCATTGTTCCGCGACGACATCGACTTCTGCTGGCGGGTCCGCGCGGCCGGCCACCAGGTGCTCTGCGCGACTGACGCGATCGTCCAGCATGCCGAGGCGGGCGCCCGCGACCGGCGCGCCCTGCCCGCCGTCGGTGGCAACGGCCACCGCGCCGACCGGCGCGCGGCCCTGCACGTCCTGCTCGCCAACCTGCCCGCCGCCGCGCTGCCGCTGGCGGTCGTCCGGCTCACGCTCGGCTCGCTGGCCCGCGCCGCGGGGTTCCTGCTGGCCAAGCTGCCCGAGCGCGCGGCTAACGAGGTGCTTGCCCTGCTGGCCGTGCTGTTGCGGCCGGACCGGCTGTGGCAGGCCCGGCGGGCGCGGTGGCGCACCCAGGTGCACGGCGCCGCCGCGGTGACACCGCTGCTCGCCTCGTCGACCGCCCCGCTGCGCTCAGCGGCCGAAGCGACGGTCGCTCGGCTCACCGGAGGCGCCGACGGCGGCGCTCACGCCCGCACGACCGAGGCGGGCCCCACCAGCGAAGCAGCCGACGACCTGGCCGCCGGGCACGCCGTCCGCGGGCTGCTGCGCCGGCCGCCGGCGCTGCTGGTCGCCGGGCTGGTCATCCTGGCCGCCATCGCCTGTCGTGACCTGATCGGCTCCGGCCGCCTGTTCGGCGGCGCCCTGCTCCCCGCCCCGGCTGGCGCCGGCGACCTCTGGGCGACCTACACCGCCTCCTGGCACGGCGTCGGGCTGGGCAGCGACAGCGCCGCGCCGCCGTACGTCGCCGTGCTCGCCGGGCTGGCCGGCGTGCTGTTCGGCAAGGCCGGCCTGGCCGTCGACGTCGTCCTCCTGGGCTGCGTGCCGCTGGCCGGGCTGACCGCCTACATCGCGCTGGCCGCCGCCGTGCGCCCTACCGCGCTCCGGCTGTGGGGCGCTGCGGCGTACGCAACGCTCCCGGTGGCCACCGGGGCGGTGGCCGGGGGCCGCGTGGGCACGGCGGCCGCGCTCGTCCTGCTGCCGCTGCTCGCGCGGGCGACCGGCCGGTTGCTGGCTGCCCGCCGCGCGCCGTGGTCCCGGGCCTGGCTGTGCGGGCTGCTGCTGGCTCTCGTGACGGCGTTCGCGCCCTTGGCCTACCTCGTCGCTGCCCTCCTCGGCCTCGCGGCCACGCTGACGTTCGGCCGCCGGCGGGGCGTCGCTCTGCGCATCCTGGTGATCCTGGCGGTACCGCCGGGGCTGCTCCTGCCGTGGACGCTCGCCGTCTGGCAGGACCCGGCGATGCTGCTGCGGGAACCCGGCGTGGCGGATTCCCGACTCACCGACGCCGACCTGAACCCGCTCGCCGTCATCCTCCTGCACCCTGGCGGGCCGGGGATGTACCAGGTGTGGTTCAGCGCGGGCCTGCTGCTGGCGGCAATCGCCGCGCTGCTGCGTCCCGACCGGCGGCGGCTGCTTGCCGCGGCGTGGGTGACTGCGCTGGTCGGGCTGCTCGTCGCGCTCGTCCTCACCCGGCTGGAGATCCCCGCGCCGTCGGTGAACGGCACGACCGCGGCCTGGCCCGGCTTCGCCACCGCGGTCGCCGGCGCCGGCCTCGTGCTCGCGGCCGTCGTGGGCGGGGAGGGGCTGGCGGTTCGGATGCCCCGCTGGCGGTTCGGGCCGTGGCAGCCCGTGGCGTTCGTGGCCGCGGCTGCCGCGGCGCTCGCGCCGGCGCTGGCGGGCGCCGCATGGGTGGTCCGGGGCGCCGACGGCCCGATCGAGCGGGGTGATGCGGCGCTGCTGCCGGCGTATGTCGCGGCGGAGGCGGCCATGCCCAGCCGGCCCAGGACGCTCGTGCTGTCTGTCCGGGCGGGCGGGCGGGTCAACTACGCCGTCGTGCGGGGCGGTGGGCCGGAGCTGGGCGCCGCCGACGTGGCCCGGGCTGCCGACGACGCGCGGCTGCTCGACGTGGCCGTGGCCGATGTCGTCTCCGGGCGTGGCCGCGACGGGCTGGACCGGTTGGCCGGCCACGCCGTGCGGTTCATCTACGCTTCCCGCCCGGTGGAGCCCGGCCTCGTGTCCCAACTGGAGACGCTGCCCGGCCTGACCCGGGTGGGCGCGCCGGAGGGCGCTGCGCTCTGGCGGCTGGACCGGCCGGTCAGCCAACTGCAGATCGTGGCGCCCGGTTCCGCCGGCGAGACTGCGCAGTCGCCGCTTCCCGCCGGAGAACGCGGCCGGGTCCTCGCCCTTGCTGAGCGCGCCGACCCCGGCTGGGAGGCGAGCGTCAACGGCCGCCCGCTGATCCCGATCACGGTCGACGGCTGGGCGCAGGGATTCGTCCTGCCGGAGTCGGGCGGCCTGCTGCACCTCGGCCATGACCCGGAGGGCCGCAACCGCTGGCTGCTCGCCCAGGGCTGCGTGCTGCTCGTCGTCCTGGTGCTCGCGGTTCCCTCCGCTCGGGCGTCCGCCGCGCGGGTCCGCCAGACACGCGCGCGGCGGGGCCGTCCGCTCCCGGGTGGCGGTGTGGGGCCACCGAGCGAGATCCGCAGTCGGGCGGAGCGGCGAGTCGACGAGCAAGCGGAGTGGTCGGCGGAGCGGCGAGTCGACGAGCAAGCGGTGCGGTCGATCGCCGATCGCGAAGCGCTGCCGCGGTCGCCCGCGGAGCGCGGGAGGAGGTGAGCGCGACCATGAGCGCGGAGCGGCGAGTCGACGAGCAAGCGGAGCGGTCGATCGCCGATCGCGAAGCGCTGCCGCGGTCGCCCGCGGAGCGCGGGAGGAGATGAGCGCGACCATGAGCGCGGAGCGGCGAGTCGACGAGCAAGCGGAGCGGTCGATCGCCGATCGCGAAGCGCTGCCGCGGTCGCCCGCGGAGCGCGGGAGGAGGTGA
>Ga0184623_10000802_pt1 | contig 13516 bp, 9 predicted proteins | sample PLM1_100_b1_FD_133138 | JGI IMG/M metagenome (GOLD analysis project Ga0184623, IMG submission 133138) | Groundwater sediment microbial communities from an aquifer in East River, Colorado, USA - PLM1_100_b1 | ecosystem: Environmental > Terrestrial > Soil > Riparian zone | place: USA: East River...
ATTGTCTGGACTATAAGCAAAATATACATCATAATTTCCATTTGTACTATCTTGCCATACCACATAGACATTATTTCCCTCTGCGGTAATCTGTGGTAGTTCTGAAGTTCCATTATTTTTGCTAATATTAATTTCGTCTCCAAAATAAATGGACTCCGGTTCGATTCCAAGCGTGGTATTTTCATATGATAATAAAATGAAAACAACAGAAAATAGAATAAGTGCTATTGCTGTCAACAACAATTCTAAAGGTAACTTATTCATTGTTCGGAATTTAAATTGATTGATTGCTTTACTGTAAATCATATAAACTTTTGCAAATAAGTCTGTTACCAACCAGATCATCCAATCTCATACTTTACCTTTAAAAGTAAAATTCTTTTTAGACGTGAAATTATTAATTAAGAGAATTCTAATATCTATGAATACCTTTGTTATCTTCAGCTTTTCATAGAAAAGCATCAATATCCTAATGCGCAAACTGTAATGTCATTCTGAGGTTTATTTCCGATCCAGAAATACGCCTCATTAATAGCCAGTTCAGTTCTTATCGCACTATGGTAAAGGATGTGGAGCAGAATTTAATTCTGATCGAACCATTGTTGCCTTAATATTATAGCCAAGCCGTTCTGCGGACGAGTGTATTCGTTCTAAATTTAACCTAAACTTGTTGCCAACATATAACGGTTGAAAACCAGTGACAAATACTTTCACAGCTTTTAAACCCATTCTGTTGATATCAGAAGGAGTTATATCCACCCAAATAACCCTATGATTCATACTATCTAATAATTTGACTACTTGCATAAGCATACTATAATTATCTTTAAAAGAACTTTTTGCCAACATGGGAAGCTCGCTTGTTTGTTTAGCGCTTATCATAAATTCCCAATATTTCCGCATCTTAGGATTCAGATAATATAGCGGGTGTTCATACATTGTAGATATTTCATCAGGGCGAGTAATCTTTTTTTTGTTGGGATTTTCCAAAGCCTCAATTAGCATAAACTCCATTTCAAACAGCGCTTTTTGTACTGCTTTTTCTGGTTCTATATGTGAACCGGTACCAACTAGAAGTGCGGGATATTTACTTGGTTTTTTATTATAACATACAGCCATGACTGTAGGAACACGTGTATCGTTTGTCAGGTCCACAAGTTTCACATTCATGCCAAAGTCATTAATCAGCTTTATTGATTCGTTAAAACCAAAAGGAAGTTTTTTGATATTCAAGATAGGCATAGAAATTTTGTTTAACCACATGGTTAAGAACGAGTCTCTTTCGATTACCTCGAATAATCCATTTAAGATAGCTAGTACAATGTCAGTGTGTGCAGACGCTCCATTCGAAGTATCGAATACTAATGGCTTTTCTCTTACGGCTGGATAATATACAAAGTCTACAGGAATCAAGACAGATTTACCAGAAGAGAGATCCTGTCCTTGAATCCATGGGATCTCGGAGTCGGCAGAAAACCTTGAACACATAAGATCATTTCGATCATACTGATCATCAGAATAAAGACCTAGATCTTTAGGGTTAATGGCTCTTTTTTCAACAACATTATAAGTCGACCAAATAAAACGTGATTCATCTACAACCATATTTGAATACCGCTCAACTGATTCCATTAACGCATGTATTTCTGCCTCAGTAGCAGAAAGTCCAGATCCGGACGGTGATGGTGATATGAGACTATCCTCTGCTCGAACGGGTTTAGTAAGCTGGCCCTTTAATCCAATTCTTAGTGGCTTCGAACATGTAGCAGTGGAAAAATGGTGAAAGTAGACACCCAGAGGGGGGGTTTCATATAATTTTTCATATTCTAGAATTATTCCAGTTTTGTCATCTATTAATTCTCTTAACCTTCTCAGGAGTTCTTTTTCAGATAATAAAGAATTTGAATTGTCAGTATCATTTAAAGAGACTATGGCGGTTCTCCTTGAGGTAACCTTCCTTGTTGAAAACGATGGTGACTGTATTTTTTTTCTTGTTGAAGGATTACAGAATATGCAATTAGGATGGGAAATTACTTTATGTTTGGTAAAGTTCATTTGCCGAGTATCAAATACATATAAGTGATCTATTGTTTCTGGTTTTTCATTGGTCAAATATCTGAAGATTTCATTAGTGCAAATAGACGAGAGGATGTCTGCAAAGAATTCTGGGATCGCCAACTCTGTTTTTGGAATATTTTGTTTATGCCTCCAAAGCTCGTATTCATAATAAGGACTATTTGTGACTAGTCGTAACTCACTACAATTAAAACAAGAAGTTTTCCTTGGGACTACAAATGGCCCCAAATATCCAATATTATCATCGAACGAAGCTCTTATCCATACTTTGTTCATTTTAAAACATAATTCATTAACTGATTCAAACAAAGCAATATTTGGATAGTCTTCTGCAACTATTATCAGATCAGATTTGTTAAAGGATGAAGTGAATGAAGATGAAAAAGAAGAAGAGATGGTTTCCGATGCTTTTTTATTTTTTCCGGGATCAATCTGGTCTGCCATTTTTTTACTAGATTTATGAACTATTGGGAAAGATTTTATCCTCTTAAATTTTATATTCGTCCTTCTTAAGGACTCAATTAACATATCTGTCAATACTCCATTTCCGATCAAAACTATTCGCGAATCAAATCGGGATTTGTTATTTCTCTCTGCAGCATGATCACGTAGAAAGTAGCTACTATCGAAGACGTCTCCTTTAGATGTATTTTTATTCGTGGTTGTTTCAAATGTTATTAGATTTAGTTTATACAATGTGTGAAGAATATCAATAACATCTTTCTTTTTGAACTCAGATAGTAGTTTTAATATCTCTTGCAATTTTTTTGGCCGCCGCAGTATTTGAAATATTCTTGATTGCTTGCCGAGATCCGATTTAGCTGATATCTTAAAAAGCCTATTATCGTGTTTCATGAATAAGGATTCATCATCGGCCGTAAATTGAGAGACGCCACGTGTTAAGCCTATTTTTCCTTTCAAATCTAATAAACTTGAAAATTCCATAATGCAGTTTTCATTCTGGATAAAGATATATACTTTTCACATTTTACCGTAATTTAATATAATGATGAAGTGAATATTAAAAAGAACGAGTGAGTTTTAGGTTTGCGAGGTTTGAACACCCATTTCATCCCAACTAATACGAGTAAGCCCCTGTTTTTTAACTTGTGGTAAACATGAATATCTAATAAATCATTAAGAATATGGTACACAATTATAATAATCGAGTGATACTGGGGGTGTGTCATTAGTTCTATAAAGAGTCTTTATGGAGAAGGAAACTACTTTAAAACTGAACAATAGTAACGATATTGCAATGTTGCATGATGTTATAAAAAAGATTAACTAGAAGCATTCTACTACGAAGTTTCATGTTCGAATAAAATCTACTATCTTATGTAAAATATCAATCACATGTTAATTGGATTATGTTGCAACTCAAGTATCAGAAAGAGTTTTTTTCTTCCTTTAGTAGCAATAAAATGTTTTGGTTATCATTCTTGAGGTACACCCAACATAAAAGTTCCAACATGTGATTCTTCAAACCAATTTAAGCTTAACCAATTTTTAACCAACTCTTCCTCAGTTTTTCCTATCGCGCACGGTGCAAGTTTCATCTCCGTTGCGATCAAGTACATCGTCTGATAAAGACAACCCAAATCACTTAAAATTAGGGATAGACCGAGTTTTTCATATTTCCACATCGTTCGTGCAAAAACTGCCGTAATTATGAAGGCCACATCAGGCTCTCTGTTCATTATCGGATGCTGCACGTCCAAGATAAATGTGTTGAATTTTTTTTGATAATTCGTATTTTTATTTATAAGTACAAGTTGGTGTTCTAGTGGATCATAATAATAAATACCTTTTTGAATACCGCTTATCCTATTGTTCGCAACATAAATTTCCAATGGATATCTCGCACCTCCTGATGGGTATGGACGTTTTGTCAGAGTGCCCTCATCCGATTTGAAAATTTTTTTTATTCTTGCGCAATGGTAAAGGAAATGAGATAAATTGGCCATACTGATGTATTTATTACTATACTTACGTATCGATTTTCGTTCCTCCAATACGTCTAAAAGGGCAGATTTATATCGCCGAATCTTTTGTGGCTTGGTTAGGGTAACAGATGATATACCTTTAACATGTTTAATTGGACTAGGTGACTTTCCTACTCTTACTGACATAGGAAAACGTCCTCCGTAACTCCTTTGTCTTTGCATGGCTAGATCTATAGGATCCCACGGTGCTTTGCGAGAAATATCAGCATCGTCATTTGTCAGAGGTTTTCTATGAATTATTTTCAGTCTTGCCAGATGTTCCAAAGCTTTAGTAAGACTTGTTTTATCAAATTTAAGTTTATTAGAAAGTTCTTCTACATTTCTCCATTCAGAAAGCAAATCCAATATTTTCATTACTTCTTTAGATACTACGGCCTTAGTATTTCTATTATAATTGAAAAGCACGATCTTGTCATCTTCATTCCAATATGTGAAAAGAAAAGGGGATCGCTTATAATATGATATCATGTCTTGATTGGCACTTTAATAACCTATTTATTAAAAATTTCGGAAACTTAATTCATAATCCGTTTGCTGGTCATTATTCGTGATGCTATCTATCGAGAAAATTCAGACATTATCCATTTTCATTAGTCCACAGCCTTTGTAAAAGTCAAGGGACAAAATCAAGGTGATGTCAAAATACTACTCATAAGCAAACGTCCGGAAGCTTTTTTATGATTTTTCGATATATTGAAAATAAGGTACCTAAATAATGCTGAGATATAGCGAGACAAATTGGCTAAACGAAGAAGGGCTTGAAACTCATAGGTACCAGGTAAGTTTCGGCGAGGTAAAGCCCTACAATACAATAGAAGAGCAAAAAGAAAGAGCTGAAAGATTGTCACTCGTTAAGTTCTTTGATAATGAGAGAGACCTCTTTTTTGAAATATGTAGTCGCTTGGAGAAAAATAATGAGTACTTTTATTATGACAAGAACAAAAAATTTCACGCCACATTACTGGGCTTCCCAGTTATTGAATCAGTAAACTACCAAGCAGTTAGAGAAAAAATTAAACAATACTCCGAACAGAAAGAAGTAGGAAAGAACATTAAATTTGACCTATTTAGATTGGGAACTAAGTATGAGGACCCCAATAGCTTGAAACCTGTTCATGGGGTAAGTAACGGAATTATAATAGCTTACGGAGATAACCCCCAAAACAGGGATTTTATCACGCTTGGAAATAAATTAGCTTCCTTTCTGTTAGAGGATGAAGTTTTAAATTCTATATTGGGAAAGAAGTTTAGAAGAAGATTTCCAACAGTTTGGTGTACAATGGGTTACTATGTAAAAGACTTTAAAATAACAATTGAACTTGAAAAACTATTTAATGAATATAAAAACTTGGATACTAATAATTTTTATATATCTTGCTCAGAACTACAATTGGGAACATCTAATTACAAGGATTTGAGAGACTGGAAAGAAATTTGCAAGTTTTCAATATAGATGTCAGAATATGAAAACCCCTTCTAGTCATAATTTAAACGTGCAGAAAAGGATTATAATTCAACTTTTATAAATCAAATTCATAATTGCATAATTTTAGAAAAGTAAAATATTTGTGCTGCTTAAATAGATGAATATGTCAAGTATCATAATAGTCGATCGAAAAAGGTTAAACCGATTTATGCAATCTATAAGATTGATAGTTTCAAATGCCTACGCATATTCAGTGTATATTCCAAAAACTGTGTCGCCAGAAGCGGCAGCAATATTAAAAACTTTTACAAAGGATCCAAATCAAGACCCTAATTCACCTTCAATAACAGACATAGAGGGATGGAAAAAATTAAGCGATCAATTATGTGTAACTAGATCGAAGCAATCAAAACAGATTATTGATATCTACAAACCTGACATATCTAAAAATATTATAGGCAATGTTCCTGTATATGAAGTAAAACCCGCGAATTACGTGGCTAGTGATAAGGTCATTGTTCATTTACATGGTGGCTTTTCTGTTTATAATGCAAACGCGACTTTAGGAAGTCCTGTTTTAATTGCAAATGCAACTGGACTAAAGGTTATTTCTGTAGATTATACTAAAGATCCATTTGTAAAATGGCAGAGCGCAACCGATGAAGTTATTTCTGTTTTACGTGAATTAAATATTTCAAATGTGATATTATCGGGGGAATCAGCAGGTGGTTCACTAGGACCATCTTCTATTTTAAAAATGAGGGATCAAGGTTTGCAGATGCCAGAAGCAGTAATATTGTGGTCGCCGTGGACAGACTTGACAGATTCGGGTGACAGTTATAATACATTGAGGGATGAAGATCCAATTCAATCGTATCAAAAACATTTGAAAATCCCGGCTATTGCCTATGCTAATAATACAGATATGAAAGATCCTTATGTTTCGCCTGTATTTGGCGATTTTAAGAAAGGTTTTCCTAGAACTTTGATACAGGGTGGAACAAAAGATATTATGTTATCTAATTTTATTAGAATCTTTCAAGTATTGGATAAAGCGGATATTCCGGTTAAATTGGATTTGTACGAAGGGATGATACATTTGTTTCAGAAAAGAATGTATAATACGCCTGAATCAAACATGGCATTACAGAAGGTAAAGGATTTCATAAACACTACTTAAATGAAAATTATTACTAGATTTTTATTCCTCTATAGATGATATTTGTAGCATCATTTTCACTCTCTGTCTTGTCTATCTGACCTTTCTTCAAAACCTTATTGTAATGATAAGAATAAATTGGCTCTTATTTAATATTAAATCCGTTCAAACTTATTCTAATGAAGCAAACAAATGAACACAGATCTGAAATGGCTGATCATGACGTTTGTCGATCTTCTGAATTGATATCGGGTTCATACAACCATTTGACAAATGTTACCATTTCAACAATATAAAGATTGTAAGTACCAATCCAATTATGTAAAAGATCTTCATTTTCAGTCCTTCCTAGAGTATCACGGTATGAAAAGATGTCTTCAGTTGTCATTTACTCAAATGATTTATTTTTATGGAAAAATGGTAATTCATATAATCTGTCTATTGTGCTTGCCCCACTTGCGGATTAGATTCCCTTACCTCATCTTTCAATAAAGAAATTCCGTTACTAAGACTGAGTTTTCTTGTTCCATCATTTTTAACTGAGTAATCCTGTATTGTTTCAAGTCGGCAGTCAAATGATAGAATATCTTATCAATGAGCGGATTTTGTCTGTCCTTTAAGAAAGTTGTCAACTAGCTTTGTCTCATGTGACGTATATAAGCATCTACATATTGGATGCTTCGGTACTCATAATCCTCTTCATTACGCTTTCAGACGGCTCTTCCTTTACCTCATTAGCATCCAATGCATATTAAAAGGACTTTAAAATAAATGTGTAATTTTGAATTTCAGCGCCGATTAAATCAAAATATTTTTGTCATATATCTAATCAATTGGGTTACAAATTACAATTTTCACTTTTTACAAGAATTATTAACAGTGAGAAAAAATGAATTCTTTTAATACCTTGTAGATTATTGCAATAATGGAATGAAATCAGCCCAAATAATTAAGATTAAAGAGAAACTTTCTATTGTTAATCTGCCAGATCCAAAACCGAAAGACAGTCAGGTATTGGTTAGGGTTAAAGCGTCAGGAGTATGTCATAGTGATATTCATCTTTGGGAGGGAGGATATGCTGGAGCTGCGGGAACTTTCTTAAAGGTCGAAGACAGAGGAGTCAAATTTCCAATTACTCCAGGTCATGAGATATCTGGCAAGATTGAAGCGATTGGAGACTCTGTTAGCGGGTTTAATGTCGGAGACCGGGTAGTAGTGTATCCTTGGATAGGGGAAGGTTCATGTCCTGCATGTAGAGTCGGCCAAGAAAATCTTTGTGATACTCCGAAAACAATAGGTATTTACAGAGATGGCGGATATTCCGAATTAGTTCTAGTTCCCAATTTTAGATATCTCGTCAAAATCGATAATCTGGATGTAAATTCTTCAGCCCCCCTAGCGTGTTCTGGCCTCACAGCATATAATGCTGTTAAGAAGGCAAAGGTAGGACCAGGAGAATCAATTGTAATAATTGGAGCCGGTGGATTGGGGCTAATGTCCGTTCAACTTGCCAAAGCAATAACAAATTCGAGAATTGTAATTGTGGATGTAGATGACAAAAGATTATCGGAGGCAAAAAAACTTGGTGCTCATGAAGTTGTAAATTCCTCCAAAGTAGATCCAGTTGAAGATATCAAAAGACTTACAAATTCCTTGGGAGCAGAAGCGGTGATAGACTTTGTAAATAATAATCGTACAGCACCCATCTCAATTAATATGTTGAGAAAGAGAGGCAAGCTTGTGATGGTTGGGCTCTTTGGTGGTGCCTTGGAATTAAGTCTCCCAATAGTACCATTAAGAGGACTTACTATTACCGGTGCATATACAGGAAGCTTTAATGATTTAGTCGACTTGGTCAATTTATCCAAGGCAGGTGAAATTCGATCTGTAGTAAATAGATCCTACAAACTGGATGATGCAAATCAGGCCCTTGAGGATCTGCGTTCAGGAAAAATAGTCGGAAGAGCGGTATTGAATCCTAACAATTGAAAATGATTTTTCAATCGATAGGACATCTCAATTTTGTTGTAGAAGTTACCTATCTTATGTAAAATTCTATCATTTTATTGTTCTACTTAAATTTACTATAAGGAGTAACACTAATTACAATAAATAAATATTGTACATAATCTATAAAAAGTATTATGTTTAAGTGACTCATAACGTATTATAGGTACAAATCTTAGTCTTGCATAAATAATATATAATAAAATAATTTTACGATGTTTCATCATATTAATTTATTATATTTTATCTACCTAATGAATATTGACTTGGAATATTATTCTAGTTACTATTCTACCAATATTAAAAGAAGACAGGTGACGGAATAAACTTGACAAGCCTTCTTACAAGATCAATATTGTTCTTATTTATAGTATCTAGCTTTATACTATCCCAATCAATTCATTCTTCTTTTGGAGCTTCCAGCACAACTCCAACGTGCGTGGATACTACCATTTCAGGCATTTCTGCTAGTGCAAGCAACCAAAATTTCCTTCCAAAATACGTAATCGACAATAACTTCAATACTCTTTGGTCAAACTATGGTAAAGGTTCATCGATACAATTGGATTTAGGATCAAGTAAAAACATTTGCAGTATTAATGTTGCGTGGTATAAAGGAAATGAGAGACAGAATAATTTTGTTATCTCTACATCTACAGATGGCAATTCATACAAAAACGTAATAGCTTCAAAAAGTAGCGGAAATACTTTATCGTATGAAAAATATGTGTTCCCTAACACGCTTGCACGATATGTAAAGATAACTGTCAATGGTAACACTCAAAACGATTATGCAAGTATAACTGAAGCTAAAATACAAGCAACTTCTTCGAACCAACCACAACAAACTCAATGTTCTACTACTGGTATCACAAATGTCAAAGCGTCCGGTAGTCAATCGGGATTTCCAGCTTCAAATGTCCTTGATAACAATCTTAATACCAGATGGTCCAACAATGGTAAAGGTTCATGGATACAAATGGATTTAGGATCAAGTAAAAATATTTGCAGTGTAAATATTGCGTGGTATAAAGGCAATGAGAGACAGAATAATTTTGTTATCTCTACTTCGAACGACGGAATTACATTTACAAAAGTACTAGATAGAGTGAGTAGCGGCAATACGCTAAACCTTGAAAAATATGTTCTTACTAACACGCTTGCACGATATGTAAAGATAACTGTCAATGGTAACACTCAAAACGATTATGCAAGTATAACAGAAGTTAAAGTAAGCATACAACAAAATACTAGTCCTACGCCACCAACACCACCATCAACAGGAGGAGGAGATGGTACTAGTGGCGGTGACGGAGTAAAGATGATTTATCCGACACTATCTGGAGGAGAAACATGGTTCTTCAATCCTACAAAACCTGACGATGGTCAGTTTGATAGAAACGGTGCAGAAATGACAAAAAATGCTGATGGAAGCTGGCATCTTAAACCAGGAACTACACGAATGTTAGCTTTCACAAAAAGTTCAGGTTTACCTTCTGACGAGGTCAGGTCAAGTCTACCAACATATGATTATTCAAGATTATCTCAGATTGGACACTTTTATAAACCGACAGACTGGAAGAATATTGAAATAACAATTTACTTTAAAGTACTGTCGGCCTCTGGTGGCGGAGACGAAATTTCTCTGGTTTCTAGAAGTGTGAGACACAGTACAAACGTACATGAAGGATGTGGTGGTTCATCGTATCACAACAACATTGATTTTACTAATGGAAAATTCAAATTCAAAAAAGAGATGTGGCATGTAAATTATGACATAAAATCATATTCTGGAATAACAATTGGCTCCACCATGAACAAATGGATTGGCTTTAAGGGAATTGTGTATAATCTGCCCGATGGTAGTGTTAAACTTGAATCTTATATTGATAAAGATAATAACAATAATTGGCAAAAAGCTACAGAGCTTGTAGATAAAGGAAACTGGGGCGATGACATGACGCACTGCAATGCCAGAACACAGGGTGCAGCAATAACATGGGGGTCTCCTATGACAATATTCAAGTCAAATGGAGTGGCGTATGATTTTAAGAACTATTCGGTGAGACAAATTGTTCCTCCCATTTGAAACAATAAATCTATTTTGTCAAGTCATGCATGATTCGAATAGCTAATATCTCTCCAAATAGTAAACTATTGTTTTATATTATACCTTTTGAGAAGAGTAAAGTATCAATTTTTTCCAATACTGTGAAAAATTATGGTATATTTGTCTGGTACAAGAGCTATATAAGTATCAGAACTCTAGTGATCAGGAATCGAAAAAGACAATTAAAAGTTAGCTATTGATTATCAAGAGTCAAAATACGTGAAAAACAACCTGGAATCAAATTCATGAATCATAATCGCTTATTGAAGTGATCGCTTGTGAGTAATGCCTAGACGGGATTAATTTAATATATAAATTTGACGTGATATATGTCAATGAGTGGCATGAGAAATATAGATGCTAGGAACATAGGCTTAAGGAATATTGTTGTCGCAGATACCAGGATATGTTCAATAGACGGTGAACAAGGTGAGCTAATTTATCGTGGCTATGATATTTTAGACCTAGTGACCCACTCAACTTTTGAAGAAACCTCATATCTTTTACTCTTTGGAGATCTTCCAACAAAAGAAGCATTGTCAGATTTTACATTAGATTTGAAGGAAAATAGAGAAATTCCCGATGCATTGTACCAAAATTTGAAAAACAGACCAATCACAGCTTCTCCAATGGATGTGCTTCAGTCGTGTATTTCCCAGTTACCTGATTATGATTTAGATATACAAGATGATTCAAGGGAGATGAATGTTAAAAGAGCCAAGATGTTGATTTCAAAGATCCCAACTATCGTTGCAGTATGGGATAGAATCAGAAGTGGTAAAGATATTATTAGACCGTCGAATGAAATGACAAATGCAGAAAATTTCTTGTACATGCTTTTTGGTACAAGACCAAACCATGAAGATGCAAAAATATTTAATATATGTTTGATACTTCATGCAGAACATAGTTTTAATGCTTCGACATTTGCGGCAAGAGAAATAGCATCAACAATTGCACATATCTATGCGTCTATAACGGGCGCCATAGGGGCACTATCCGGGTCATTACATGGAGGTGCGAACACGCAAGTTATGAAAATGCTTCTAGATATTGGGAAAATAGAAAACGTTGACAATTGGGTTGTTGGGAAACTAGAACATGGTGACAAAATCATGGGTATGGGACATGCAGTGTATAAAACTACAGATCCTAGAGCAGAAGTACTATATCGATTATCAAAGACGGTGAACAAGGAACGACAGACTCCATGGTTTGATATAACAGAACAAGTTGAAAAGATGACCAGAAAATATTTACTGGAAACTAGAAAACAATCCATATATCCAAACGTAGACCTCTACAGTGCATCACTTTATTACAGCCTGGGCATTCCTATGGATCTATTCACGCCTATTTTTGCCATTGCTAGAATTTCTGGTTGGACATCTCATGTGATAGAAGAAAAATTTGCCGAGGCTGCACCAAAACCGGCATTGTATCGACCTAAGGCTGAATATGTAGGAAGATATTGCGGACCAATGGGCTGTGAATATAATCCAATAGATAAGCGAATCACAAAACTTGCAAATGGTTAGTAACTTCGGATATCCTTCTAATTTTTTCTCTAGGTGTTCTTGCGGTTGCTGGTAAATAAATTATAATTTAGACAATGCTTTAAATTGAGAAAATTTATCACATTTATTCAAAGGTGGGGTGGCAGAGCGGCTATGCGTTCGCCTGCAGAATTACTATGAAGTTAGCGAATCTATAAGGGTTCGAATCCCTTCCCCACCTTTCAGACTAATTTCAAAGTACGTATTTGCGCATTATTCAATCGTGCAGAATCTATAAACTCAAAATTTGTTTCATATAAATAAAAAATATTACCAAGATAAAGGACAACACCAAATTTACAATAATCTAGTTGAATATCTCTCTGAAAAGAGAGATAATAAATACTTGTATCTCTATAATATTAGAACAGTAGTGGTCTATATTGCCAAATCTAGATCAAGATACCTATTCAGTTCACTTTGCACGATTTGCTGCAAAGTTAGAAAGACATCTCCTAAATCATGGAGTGTCTTGTAGCGAAGCTGATATCATAATAGAAGATAGCTCTACGATCTTTTTTGACAAGTTGAATAAACCAAAAAAGGCGTTCTTGAAATTATTCAAGAAACAAGATCCAATGTCATTATTTATAGAATCTGCAAGCCGGGCTATCCAAAAACATATCCCTGAAGCTCAGAAATCATTTGGCTCATACAATGCAATTGAAGATTGTTTAAAATAATTCAATTAAATTACGAATTGAATTGAATGGAAAAAATGTTCTTGTTTAGAATAGATTAAAATCAATCGTTTTTACCAAAATAAGACGGCATATTATGCTAAATTGTAATAAATCAAAATGGGGCCGAAGGGATTTATTCTGTTGCGATTTGACCCACAACATTTGAACCCTCGATCCACGGGTTTCATTCTCTAATAAAGCCCTGTTTGTTAGATCTGGAGCCCGTTGCGATGCCTGGCTTCGCTACGACCCCACATGAGCATCGCTTTTTAATGGTTCTAAAATTGAGTGTATAAGTTTTACGACACGAACTAATTCATGATCCGCAAACTAGTACAACCATAATGAAAATGCAGTTGCCAAATAGAGTCTAATGTACGAGTCCTTAACAATACACAAGAGCTATGTTGCAATATAAAGACAGAGTAAAAATACATGTCCATTCGTTAGTATTTATTGCATATTTTATTTTAATAATTGATATTGCAATATC
>Ga0184623_10000803_pt1 | contig 13507 bp, 16 predicted proteins | sample PLM1_100_b1_FD_133138 | JGI IMG/M metagenome (GOLD analysis project Ga0184623, IMG submission 133138) | Groundwater sediment microbial communities from an aquifer in East River, Colorado, USA - PLM1_100_b1 | ecosystem: Environmental > Terrestrial > Soil > Riparian zone | place: USA: East River...
CGCTTTCAAGACGGGCTCCGGGCCAGGGCCGAACGACTCGACGAGGCGCGTCCGGCGTCATGATCGCTGCTGGCCAGGCTCAGCCACGATCGCGACCCACAACGAGACAGCGAGCACGGGCGCAGCGTGACCAGCGTCGCCGCGGCGAGCACCGCCCAGGCAACGACGGTGTGGAGAGGGTGCCAAGGACCGAGAATCATAATGGTGACCAGCTTTCCTGACGGCAGAGCTTAACGGTGACATCGGCAGCACCTAAAACCTCGGTGCAAACGTCGCGAACACCGCCAACGGGTCTTGGTCAGTTAGCGGGCTTTGGACGACGAAGTCGTCTTGGTCAGGTCAAGTTTCAGGCGGCGAGGCCGGCTTGTTGGGTGAGTTGGTCTATCGCGGTGTCGTAGGCGCGGGCTGCGTCGCGTAACGGGGAGGGTGCTGGCGGGTCGGGGTCTGCGAGGTGGGCGGTTCCGGTGCGGAGGGGTCTGTTGTGGACGCGGGTGAGGAACATCGGGTGGTGCAGGCCGGTGTCGGTGACGCGGTAGCGGTGGCTGGGAGTGACCCCGGAGGTGATGATCCTGGTGCGGAACCGGCCCGGGGTGGGCCGGGGGCCGCGCGTGAAGATCCGCCGGCCGAAGACCAGCCCGACCTGGTCTGGGCGGCCTAGGTCGAGGTTGTCGCGGATGACCTGCTCGAAGAAGATCCGCCCGGTGATCGGCTTGTCGAGCATCTGGGTCAGGGAGAACTCCGCTTGCAGGATCGAGATGTCGTAGCGGTAGTCGGCGGCCCGGTCGGCGGGCGCGAATACGAGGCCCCGATGCGCCGGTCGTAACGGCGTTCGGTGCGCACCACGGCGGCCTTCTCCTGCGCCCGCCCCACGTACAGCACCGCCTCGCTGCCGTCATGGCAGGCCAGGTACTGCTGAGTGAGGTCGTCCTTGCGTTGGCCCTTGGCGAAGTGCATCAGATCCAGGCCCCGGCCGTCGATGAACTCGCCGATCGCCGCGACGAACGCCTTGGTCATCGGCGCCATCAACGCCGAAGACGCGAACTTGTGCCCGCGGTGGAAGTTTGAAGAACGCCGCGACCCGGCCGGGTACTGCAACCTCGGCTGGTACACGTTGAGGTACATCCGGTCGATCGACTCGATCTCGAACCTGACGTGACGGTCAAGGACGTCGGCAACGCTGCGCGGGGTCGCCGTCTCGACCCGCGGCCGGAGTCTGCCACCTGACCAGCACGAACGCCTACACCTCTGGTCGGGCTGGGGCGAAGCCCCGCTGGTACTCCAGCCGCAGTTCGTGAGCTGGCGCGTGTCGGCACTACCGCTGGGAGGTGCTCTCGACACTTCGTCAGGTCCCCGGTTTCCCGGCGCCCGTCTCCTGCGGTGGAACGTTGGCGACGAGACGGAGTTCGTGTCAGTGACCTTCTTCGACACGCTCGACGCTGTCCGCGGCTTCGCGGAAGACGATTACGAAACGGCCGGCGGCGAGCATCTGCGCGTAGCCGGCCTTGTCGGTGCCATACCTGCCGACCGCAAGCACCCGGCCGCGTTCGTCGACGACCTCGATGGTGGCTGAACTCTTGTGCGGGTCCATCCCGATGATCACCGTCACCGGCACCGCCCTTGGCTGGACTGACTGAGTAGTCAGCAAGGAGGGCACCGCCACTTCGAGCAGGACAAACCCCTTTCCAGCCTCTCCTCGCGCGGCGCCCGGCGAGACCGGCAAGCCATGAGAGAGCCACACCAATGCCACCGGTGGGCAGCCGCAATGTGGGAGCGTCTCGCCGAGCACCTGGACCGAGTCTGGCCGGACACCGATCCTGCGCCAAGTCTCTAAGTAGCCGCTGTTGGTGCGCACGACTCTGCCGATTTGAGGGCGCTTTGACATCGACGACCGTGCCGAGTGAGCGCTTGCTTCGCGAGCTGGGCGGTGCAGAATGGACTGGCGTGAGAGCACTGTTCGTCGGTGGCGTGATCGCCGGACTGCGCTTCGTCGTTGCCTTCCTCCTCGAGGGCGCGACCAGGCCCGATTACGATCCGCTGCGCCATCCGGTCAGCTCGCTCGCGCTCGGCCCGTTCGGTTGGACGCAGACCGCCACTTCGTCGCCGCCGGCCTGCTCACGCTGGTGTTTGCTGTCGGCCTGGTGCGCCTGCCCGGTGCCCGGCAGAGGGTTGGGGCGCTCCTGGTGGGTAGCTGGGCCGTCGGCCTGGTCGGAGCGGGAGCCTTTGTCACCGATCCGATCAGCGGATATCCGCCAGGCACGCCCGCCCTGCCAGAAGAGGCGACCACCACCGGGGCGCTGCACGATCTGTTCCCGCGCGCTGCTGGCGGCCTCACCCCGGCCACCCTGCCGACCTGGTCATCTGCGACGGCGACCCGTTCCAACCACAGACGCGGGTGACCCGAACATGGGTCGCCGGCCGCGCGGCATGGCTCGCCGCAGACCGGGTCACGTGATGCCGTCCACGCCGCCCCAGGCGCCATCGAAGCCGTCGAGGGGGCATCCTAACTCGGCGCCCAATGACACCCTGGCCGGGGTCAGGCACCATGACTGGGCCCAGCGTGCGGGGCGGCGCCCGGCGCAATGCCGCGGGATCGAGGTGCTGGTCCCGCCGGCTCGACCTCGTGCGCCCCGGCAGACGACCGTCCTGGATGCACCGCGGCATCCATTCTCATCGGAGCCGACGGCGCACCGGTGTCCGCGTTTCGATACCACCGAGCTGCGTGCGAAGGCCGCCGTCGACCTCGCCCTCCAGCGTCCGTAGGAAAGCGCGGTCTCAGCAGGCGGATAACCGCGGGTGCAGCCGACGGTGTGCGAGGACGGCCCGAAGGACGTGCCAGGCGCGCGAATTGGAGTCCCACACAGCGACCACTCGCCCCACGCCATGCCGGCCAACGTCTTTGATCAGGCGCCTGCTGCTGACCGGTCCTCGTCAGTGGGTGGCGTCTGGTTTGCGGGCGGCGAGGCGTTCGACGATGCCGATTTTGAAGCGTTGGTGGCGTTCGATGGCGTACCCAAGGGCCTGTACGTGGGTGATGGGGCGGCGGCGGAGGTGTTCGCCGCCGAGCGGGATGGTGACCAGGTCGATTAGCCGCTGGGCGGCGCGGGCGTCCCACCGCGACGCCTCGACATGGTCGGCCAGCAGCAGCACACCACCGGGGCGCAGCACCCGGTCCATCTCCCATACGGCCTGCCGCTCGTCAGGGATGGCGCACAGCGAGAAGGTGCACACCACGGTGTCGAACGAGGCGTCGGGAAACTCCAGGGCCTGCGCGTCGCCGAGGCGCAGGTCCACCTGCCGACCCAACTCCCGCGCGCGCCGCCGGGCGATGTCGAGCATTGCGGGGCTCCACTCGACCCCGGTCAGCCGTACCTGCTGCGGGTAGTGGGGCAGGTTCAGGCCGGTACCGATCGCGACCTCCAGCACGTCACCGAATGCCTGGGAGCAGACCCAGTCGCGGGTGTCGCCGAAGAAGCGCCGGTCGAAGAAGCCCATCTCGCGATCGTAGGAGCCGGCGTGCTTGTCCCAGTAACGGCGCAGCCGCTCGTCGCGCTCGACGTTTTTTGGCATTTGCGTCACCTCATCTGCGGTGTTGTCGACAGGACGGGCCTGGGTCGCGAGCCGGCCCGGGACCGACGCGACATGGTCAGTGACAGCCGCTCATGGCGGCCATCATGGCGGACATGTGGGCCCAGCCGGCCAGTCCGGCCACGCCGAACAGGAGGGCGAGCAGGAGGGCCAGCACAAGCGCGGCGATCACGACAACAGCCAGGGGGCCGCGGGTAGCGCCGCGCCGCGCGGGCGTCTCGGCGGGCAGGTCGGCGGTGATCGCGGCCAGCTCCGCGTACGTGGTGGCACGGTGGGCCGCGTCGACCCGGGCGGTGAACTCGTCCAGGCTGAGCCGCCCGGCGGCGGTGTGCTCCTGTAGTGCCTCGACGACGTGGTGACGGTCCGCGTCGGATGCGCGTATCGAGGGGTGCATATCCAGCTCCTTCCGGAAACGTTGTGCTGTTCATGCGATGTGCGGTACGTGACGGCCACACCGGTGGTTGTTTGGAGCCACGGGCTGAGGTTGCTGCGGATTCCGGCGAGGTTGAGCGCCATGCCTGGACCGGGGGGGTCAGCCGACCGGCTCGGGCAGCACGGTCCTGGCCGGTCGAGACGAGGCCGGCACGGGCTCGGGAGGGATGGGCGCGGGCTGCGACCGCGCTGCCACCGTCGGGCGGTCGAGGACGCGCAGGGTCAGCACGGCGCCGGCGAGCACGAGGACGGCGGCGGCGACCAGGCCGGCGGTGTAGCCGGCGAGAAAGGCACTTGTGGGGGTGGCGCCGTGGCCGAGGGCGGTGGCCTGCCGGGTGGTGAGTATCGCGCCGATCACGGTGACGCCGAGCAGGGCGGACACCTCGCGGGCGGCGTTGAGGATGCCGGAGGCGACGCCGGCCCGGCCCGGCGGCACGACGCCGAGGATGCTGGCGGTCAGCGGCGTGGTCAGCCCGGAGCCGATGCCGACCAGGACGAAGCCGGGCATCAGGTCGGCGAGCCCGGCGTCCTCGCCGAGCCGGGAGACCGCCAGCAGCCCGGCGGCGACCAGCACGAACCCGCCGGCGACGGTGCGGTTCGCGCCGATGCGGGGGGTGAGGACGGACGCGAGGGGGGCGCCGGCGGCCATCAGCAGCGCCAAAGGAACGAACGCCAGGCCGGCGGTGGTGGGCGAGAAGCCCAGGATGGCCTGCAGATACAGCGAGGTGAAGAAGTACACGCCCATCACGGCGAGGCCCCACAGCAGCATCGCCACGGTGCCGCCGGTGAACACCCGGCTACGGAACAGCGATAGGTCGACCATGGGCGTCCGTACCCGGGCCTCGATGACGGCGAAGGCCCCCCCGGCGATCACGGCCAAGGTGAGCGAACCGGCGACCGTCCAGCCCGCCTGGTGGCCGCCGATCAGGGCGTAGGTGAGCGCGAACAGCCCGACCGTGGACGTGGCGAGGCCGGGGAGGTCGAGCGTGCCGGCCGCCTCGGCGCGGGACTCGGGGATGGCCAGCCGGCCGGCGGCGAGGGTGAGCACGCCGACCGGCACGTTGACGAAGAAGATCCAGTTCCAGTGCCAGTGCTGGGCGAGCAGGCCGCCGGCCAGCGGGCCGAGGGCGAGAGCGAGGGCGGCGATGGCGCTCCAGGCGGCCACGGCCAGGTTGCGCTCCCGCTCACGCGGGAACGTTGTCGTGATGATGGCGAGGGTGGTCGGGGCCAGCAGCGCGGCGCCCACCCCCTGCGCGGCGCGGGCGGCGATCAGCACCGGTCCGGTGCCGGCGAGCCCGGCCAGCAGCGACGCGCCGGTGAACAGGGCCAGCCCGAGCAGGAACAGCCGGCGCCGGCCGTACCGGTCGGCCAGCCGGCCGCCGGCCAGCAGCAGGCCGGCGAAGACCAGGATGTAGGCGCTGGCCACCCACTCCAGCCCGGCGAGGCTCAGGTGCAGGTCGCGCTGGATCGAGGGCAGCGCCACGTTCACCACAGTGTTGTCCAGCGAGGTCACGAAGGTGGCCAGGCCCACCGCCGCCAACGTCCACCCGCGCTTCACGGGGTTCATCCCAATCACTCCCACTCGCGATGTGATCGGCGGTCTCGATGTGATCGCCGCTCTCACTACCGAGGGTGCGCCGAACCACGCGCCATGTCAAGAGCGGCGCTCACTAAGTTTGCAGTGCTCGCATTTCAATGGCACACTGGCAGGCATGCCCGCGCCACGGTCCACCAGCCCGCCCCAGGCGACCCGGCGGGACCGCCACCGGCAGGCCACCACCGAGGAGATCAAGGCGGTCGCCCACCGGCAGCTGGCCGACCATGGACCCGCCGCGCTGTCGCTGCGCGCGATCGCCCGCGAGATGGGCATGGCCTCCTCCGGCCTGTACCGCTACTTCGCCAGCGCCGACGACCTGATCAGCGCGCTGTGCGTGGACGCCTACAACGCGGCCGCCGACGCGCTCACGGCCGCCCGCGACGCCCAGCCACCCGACCAGCCCGCGGGGCAATGGTGGGCGATCTGCCACGCCTACCGGCGCTGGTCGCTGGACCACCGCCCCGAATTCACGCTCATCTTCGGCACGCCGCTGCCCGGATACCGGGCCCGCGACCAGGCCACCGGACCCGCGGCCAGCCGGCTCACCGCGGTGGCCCTCGACGTGTACGCCGCCGCGGTCCACGCCGGGGCCGCCGACCCCGACCGCACCCAGGTACCGCCCACCGCGCAGATCGGCGACCTCATGCACGACCTGCTCGACCGGGCCGCAGCGCACCACCCACCCCGCCTGGCCGCCGTGGTGCTCACCGCGTGGGCCAGCCTGCTCGGCTACCTCGTCGCGGAAATCTTCGGCAGCCTGCCCCGCCTCATCGACGACACCGACCAGCTCTACCGGGCGCACCTGCGCACCGTCATGCTCGGCATGGGATTCCACCACACCGACATCCAGGCCGCCGAGGCACAACATTGACGCTGAGCCAAACGCGCACCAGCCGGCAGGCGAAGGCACTGGCCGCGTTCACTCGCCCGCCCGGACGAGCTGACGCCCGCGCAGCGGGCGGCGCTGCAACGGCTGCGGCGGCCAACCCGCTGCGACGGCCCGCTCACGGCCTTGGGTGAGCGGCGGGGTCATTGACACATACCGCGCACGTGGGCGGTCATGGCGGCGCCGGCGCCGCCCGCACGCTGCGGCGACGCGTCGCTGACACGCCGGCACGTCAGGTGAGGTTGGGTACGCAGAACCAGGAAAACGGTGGCCACGGCAGGTGGCGCAGCACGACCGCGTAGAGCGGAAAGAACGCGACGCAGGCCAGCCACGCCGGACGCGGGATACGCAGCGCGGGCAGCCGCGGCCAAAGACGGCCGCCGTGGTCAAACACTGAGTCTCAGCGAACTGACGGGCGGGTTCCGCCTGGCGACCGAGTGCATGCTCGAAGATGATGGATCGAGTCCGCTGGATGGGCGCCTCCGCGATGACGTCACCGTGCCGTTTGGGCGGAGAGCGTTTCCGGCGATGTCCGCTCATGCACGTTCAAGCTGCCGGCTTGCAGGTCGAGCAACGCAAACGGTTCAAGCTCGGGATCGTGGAAAGGCTCGCCGCCCGCAGGCCCCTCGAACGCGCGGAGAACACAACCCCATGACTGGCCCCGGAGCGGGCCGACTCGGCTCAACGCCGCTCGGCAGCGAGCAAGGTGGCCTGCCCGGCGCGTGCAGCCGCGCTGGCTCGCATTGTCAGCAATCGGCCGGTCGCGTGGCTGATTCGTCCGCGGGTCTCGTTTCCTTGCTCTACTAAGCAGGTTAGTCTTTGTGGGTAGTGCCGCGGAGTAGAGAGGCTGTGCAGATGTCGTCGAGGTCCGAGGGCTCAGCCCTGAGCGATCCGGTTCCGCCTCCGTCGATCCGGCCGGATCCGGCGCAGTTCAGAAACGGACCTTCTGCTCCGCCGGCTCCGCCGGCTGCGCCGGCAACGGCGCCGAGGCGGAACCCGTTCACGCGTCTGTGGCAGCGACCGCGCCTGCTGGCGCCTCTGCTGTCGCTCAGCCCGTTCGCCGCGGCCGCGTGGTTCGTGCTGCGTTTCAACCCCACCGACCGCGCCGTTGACCCGACCGGGCCTTGCCTGTGGCACGCAGCGACCGGGATCAACGGGCCCGGCTGCGGCGGCACCCGGATGTTCTATTACCTCCTCCACGGCAACCTCGTCGAGGCGGCCCGGCACCATCTGCCCGCGCTGATGGCTGTGCCGGTCCTCGCCTACTACTGGCTGCGCTGGACGCTCGGCCGCTTCGGCATCCCGCTGCCGGCGCTGCGACTGTCGAAAGCGGTGTGGATCGGCTACGCGGTCTTCTTCGTGGTGTTCACCACGGTGCTCCGCAACCTGGACTGGGGTCCGCTGGCCTGGTTCGACATCGAGAACCTGGACTCGCGTACGTCGTGACGCTCGATCGGCGGGTGGCCGATGGCACCGGGGCCGCGTTCGGTCCGTGCCGCGTGGTTCGGGGTTAGAGTGCGGGTACTAGGCAGATTCGTAGTAGAGGACGGTGGGGACCGGGATGCGCGGCTTCGGTGAGCTCGAGGCGGTGATCATGGACGTGCTGTGGCGGTGGAACCGTTCAGCGACCGTCCGCGACGTCGTCGAGCATCTCCGCGCGCACCGGCAGATCGCCTACACCACGGTCATGACCGTGATGGACAACCTGCACCGCAAGGGCTGGCTGCGCCGGGAACGCGACGGCCGGGCGTACCGGTATGAGCCGACGGCCAGCCGCGAGGAGTACAGCGCGGGGCTGATGCGCCAGGCGCTGGAGGCGAGTGAGGACACGACCTCGACGCTGGTCCATTTCCTAGCCCGGATGGACCCGGCCGAGTCCGCTGCCCTGCGGGACGCGTTGGCGCGGATCGCCGGGCAGGCGCGGTCGTGAACAGCACGTTGTGTGTCCTCGTGGTGGCCGGGCTGATCGCGTGCACGATGCCCGGGCTGGCGCGGCGGGTGCTGCCGGACGCCGCCGGCACTCCCGTGTTCGCGCTGCTCGCCTGGCAGGTCGCGTCGGTGTCGGTGGTGGCGTCCTGGGTGCTGGTCGGCGCGCTGTTGCCGAACCCGGTGGTCGGGCTCGCGGTTGCCGGCGGGGTGCTCGCGCGGCTGGCCTACAGCGTGGCGGCGGTGGCCCGGGACGAGCGTCGCCGCCGCCGCGAACATGCCCAGGCGGTGCGGATCGTCGGCCGCACTGACCCGGCGCTGGGCGCGACCATCGTCGACAGCGACGTGCCCGCGATCTACTGCCTGGCCGGGCGGCCGCACACGATCGTGGTCACCAGCGGCGCACGCGAGGTCCTCCCGGCCGAGCAGTTGCGGGCGGCGCTCGCGCACGAGCGCGCGCACCTGGCCGGTCGCCACCACCTCGTGCTGGTCCTCGCCCGGGCATTGTCCCGCGCGTTCCCTGCGGTCACCTTCTTCGACCTGGCGGCCCAAGAGACGGCGCGCCTGGTCGAGGTCCTCGCCGACGACACCGCGGCGCGCCGACACGGGCGGCGCACGGTCGCCGAGGCGTTGCTGCGCCTGGCCTGCGGACGGATACCCGCCGCAGCGCTCGGCGCCGGCGGGGCCGGTGTCCTGCCACGTGTTCAACGACTGCTGGCGCCCGCGCCGGTCACGGCCGGTCAGCGGCTGCGTTGGGCCGCGGCGCTCGCGGTCGTGGCCGGGGCCCCGCTGATCGGCGTGGTGGCGCCGGTCGCGTTGCTCCTGCCCTACCTGCAGGCGTGTTCGCTACCGGGCATGTGAACGGGGAGGAGGAGCCATGTGCGCCGCGATGATGGCCGGCTTCGGTGGCCAGGCCAGCTACGGCATTGCCCTCCTGAGCGGGGTTTTCGCAGCAGTGGTTCTGGGTGTGGTCGTGATCGTGGCCATGTTTGCCGGTCGGTCACGGCCGGTCGCGGTCCGCGCGGTGGAGCATCCCGCGATCGGGCTGCTCAAGGAACGCCTCGCCCGTGGTGAGATCGACGCCGAGGAGTTCGAGCGCCGGCTCTTCGCCCTGCAGATGCACGAGCCGCTGCGGTGAAACACCGCCAGCACGATGGGGGCTCGGCCGCCGGGTACTGACTCTGTTGCGGACCCCGCCCGCCGGGACGGGTTAGATGCCGATGTGACCGGGGCCGACGGTGACGCGGAGCCAGGTGGTGAAGCCGGCCCAGTAGCCGGTCACAAGGCCGAGGCCGAGGCCCGGAGCCGACGATCTCCGCGAACGTCGCACCCATGTCCCGGTGTTCCTCCATGGCAGGTTGACCAGCAACGTACCAGGCTACGTAGCAGATTAGTAGACAGCCGGGCTCGGGATGGTGGATACGGGAGTGCTGGGCCGGGTCGGTGCTGCTGACCTCGCTCCTTGGGCGGGCGTCGCGTCCGATCCGCGCGGTGAACGCAGGAGAGCGGCCATGCTCAGCCACGACGATCGACAGCGGCTCGAAGAGATCGAGTCGCTGTGCTGGCAGGACGACGCGCGGTTCGCGCGCGGGCTGCGAGACGGCAAGCCCGCCAGTCCCCGGCGGTACCGGACGCGGCTGATCCTGTTCCTCGGCGGCGCCGGCCCCATCGTGTTCTTCGTCGGGCTGGTCACCCTCGCTCCCGCTCTGATCATGGTGGGCCTTGTGGCTTGCGTGGCAGCGGGCACGATCTACTCCAGCCGCACCCTGGACTCCCCGCCCCGACGGCATTGATTCACCGAGTCCCAGCCCGGGCACATGCCTGGACAGTGCGGCCTTTGGGCCGCCCCCTCCCCAGGTCTGGGTCCTGCCTTGATCTGTTCCCGTCAGGCCATCGCCGCTGATCGCCCGCCCGCCGATTGCGCATGGAGACGGTTACGTGTGAGGCGCTGAATGACGAGATCCGGCGGTACTATGCAGGCTAGTAGTTCCGTGGGCGGAGGGCTGCTCTTGCTGGGCCTTGGGCGTCCCTCGGAATCACTCTCCGTCGTGCGCTTATCCGCCACCTGCAACCTGAGGAGTACGCGATGGAGCAATACCTGCCGATTCTGTTCATCCTCGCGTGCCCGGTCGGCATGGGGCTGATGATGTGGTTCATGATGCGCGGCCAGAACATGAGCCAGGCCACGCCCGCCCGGCCCTCGCCCGCCCAGCAGGAGGAGATCGCGATGCTCCGCGCCGAGATCGCCACCCTGCGCGAGCAGCAACAGCGGCACACTGAGCAGCAGCGGCGGGACAGCCACGACACCACCGGAACCCAGCCGTGACCGACCTGCTCGCCCCGATCGGCCTGACCGTTCTCGTCGTCGCCGCGATGGGGTTCTGCACGTGGCACTGCGTGCGCGGCCTGCGCCGCGGCGGCTCCGCTCCGGCGGCAGCCGAACCGGACGAGCTCCGGCGGGCACGCGAGGAACTGGCCCAACTCACACGCGAAGCCCTAACCGACACCGGCAGCGATAACGTCACGGGCAGGCCGCGCGTGCCGGCACTGAACGCCGGTCGGGGCCCGTTCACCTGAGTCGCGGCTCTCGCCGTCGTGTTCTGCAACCGCTGCTCCGGGACGACCTACTAGAGCCGGTCGTTACCCGCATCGCCGCGGAGAAGGCGTGACCGGAGACGGCTCCGGTGGGTGAGACCCGGGTGGCCGCGACGACCGTCTTCCGCACCATCACGGTCAGCCGGGTTTCTTCTGCGGGTAGAGGAACCGGCGGTGGATGAGGTGCTTGGCGTCGGTGAGGGTCTCCTCCTGGATACGCCCCTCCCTATCGAGGACGAGTTGCACGTAGATCCGCTCGGCGGGAAAGCCGAGCGCCAGCCGCGGCGCCCCCGGGCCGGTGGAGAGCGCAACGGCGAGGGGCGCGGCACCGGAGCTGTAGGGTTCGCCGGCGAGGAACGTCGCCGCGCTCAGTTGCAGCGGCACCGGGTCGGGTAGCGGCGCGGAGGCGTCGCTGGTGACCGCCTCGTACACGGTCAGGGTGTCCGATCGCCGCATCGCCGCGACGGCCCGTGCCAGCAGTTCGGCGCCGGGTCGGGGTGGCCACGGCACAAGCAAGCTCACCGAGCCGCCGCGCCAGCCGCGTGCCGAGGCCCGCAGCGTCAGCAGGTTGTCCCCGGCCCGCCACGCCGCGGCACCGGTGAAACAGCCGTCCCCGCAGCCACGGAACCGCACCCCGCCCGCGGACCCGCCGGCGGGCACGACGCGGCCGGACAGGGCGTAGGTCTGGCGCGTGACCGGCTCGTAGTAGTCGCCCACCTGCGGCGTGGTGAGGCGCACCACCAACTGTCCGCTGCTGGCGCTCACGCCGATGCCGATCTGCCCGGCCAGCGCGCCCAGCGGTAGCACCGGACCGGCCGGCGCCGGGGCTGCGGCCAGCTCCCCAGCCCGCCGGTCACCGGGCGGTGGCGTGGAGACCAGCACCCCGGTCACGGCTAGCACCACCACGAGCACGAGACTCTCCACGCGGGCCGCCGTCGCCACGCCGGCCACGCGGGCGTGGCCCCGGCGCAGCCGGAGCCGGGCGGTCAGCGCCAAGGCGACCGCCGCGGCGACGAGGCCGAGTTTGAGCAGCAGGATCCGCCCGTACGGGCTGGTGGTGATCGCCGACGGCGCGACCAGCAGCAGCCCGGTGAGCGTGCCGGTGGCCACCACGGTGAGGACCAGCCACAGCGCGGCCCGTGCGTACTGGGAGAACAGCCACCACACCGCCCGTGGCTGGGAGCGCCACGCCAGCGCGGCGCGGCCCACGTGCAGGAGCGCCCCGACCCACACCGCCGCGGCGGCCAGGTGCACGCCGGTGAGCACCGCACCGGCGCCCGGCTGCGCCACATTCGCGTGACCCCGCAGCCCCTCCGCGGCGGCCACGCCGAGCAGCGCCAGCACGGCGGCCCAGCGCTGCCGCGCCGCGAGCAGCAGCCCGGCCACCGCGAAGGCGACCGCCTCCACCACCAGCACCTGGCCGGCGCGGTCGCCCACCAGAGCACCCGCCGCGGTCACCAGACCCGCGCGCTGCTCGGCGAGGAACAAGACGCCCAGCCCCACCGTAGCGGCGAACCCGGCCGCCAGCCCGGCCGGGATCCACGACCGCACGGCCGCCAGCTCGGGCACGGCCGCACGCGCCTGCGCGGTCCACCGCTGCCCGACCAACGCACCGAGGGCCAGCGCCAGGCCCGCGAACAGCACCCAGCGCAGCGCCGCTGCCGGCCACGACGGCGCCGCATCTGGTCCGGCCCGGCCCGGGCCCGCGATCGCGGCTCCGACGGCGAACCGGAAGGTGTCCTCGACCAGATCCCCGTCGGCCCCGGTGACCCGCCACCGCACCGCGTACGCCCCGGTCGGCAGCGTCCGGGCCAGCGTGGCGACCACCGCCCGCCCTCCGCGGCCCGTCGTCACCGACCGCGCCGGCACCCATCGGTTGGCCCGGTCGCGCACATCGACCGCGCCGACGCCCACGCTGACCGGCTCGTTGAACACCAGCACGACCGACGACGGGGACTGAGTCACCGCGGCGTCGGCGCCCGGCGTGGTGAACAACAGCGTCGGGTGCGCCGAGGCAGGCTCCGCGGGGATCAACACGAGGCTGAGGCACGCCGCCGCGAGTACGACAACCACGGCGCGCCACAACCCCACCGCGACCCCCATCCGCCTCTCCTCGACCGCCGAAGCAGCCCGCGCAACGGGCGCCCTCCGGGCGTCCACATCGGTCAGCGCCCCGGCGCTCGGCGACGGCACGCGGGCCGCCGATCAGCCGCCTCAAACGCACCGCAGCCCGGCCCCAACACGAACTACTAGTCTAGATAGTTCTCGCTGTCTCGGATCGGTTAGCCCCCTCGCCGGACGGCGCGACGTGGGGTAGCCGCAGTCGCTTGAGGGTGAGGGCGTTGACCGCGACGATGAAGCTCGATCCAGACATCGACAGTGCCGCGATCTCTGGGCGCAGTACCAGCCCGAATGCGGGTTCGAAGACGCCGGCGGCGATGGGGAGCGCGATGGTGTTGTAGCCGATGGCCCAGGCGAGGTTCTGC
>Ga0184623_10000804_pt1 | contig 13505 bp, 12 predicted proteins | sample PLM1_100_b1_FD_133138 | JGI IMG/M metagenome (GOLD analysis project Ga0184623, IMG submission 133138) | Groundwater sediment microbial communities from an aquifer in East River, Colorado, USA - PLM1_100_b1 | ecosystem: Environmental > Terrestrial > Soil > Riparian zone | place: USA: East River...
GTGCACGTGCCCGGTCACTTTCGGGCGCCGCGGAGGATGGAGTTGCCGGCGTACAACGCGGACGGTTCAGCCGGCTCGAGGTCCTCGAGCAGCAGCCGCCCGCTCTGACCGTAGAACTCGGTGGGGTTGCGCCACAGCACCCGGTCGACGTCGTCTGCGGAATAACCGGCGGCCAGCATCGCGTCGGCGGTCTTGCGGGTCTTCAGGGGATCGCTGCGCCCCCAGTCGGCGGCGGAGTTGACGATCATCCGGTCCAGGCCGAACTCGCGGAGGATCGCGACCATGCGCTGCTCGTCCATCTTGGTTTCCGGGTAGATCGAGAAGCCCATCCAGCAGCCGGTCTCGGCGACCAGCCCGACGGTCACCTCGTTCAAATGGTCGACCAGCACCCGCTCCGGGACGATGCCCGACTCTTTGACGAGGTCGAGCGAGCGGCGGACGCCGACGGCCTTGTCGCGGTGCGGGGTATGCACCAGCACCGGCAGCTCGTGCTCGATGGCCAGCTCGACCTGCGCCGCGAACGCACGGTCCTCCTCCGGAGTCATCGCGTCGTAGCCCACTTCGCCGACCGCGACCACGCCGTCCTTGGCGAGGTAGCGCGGCAGCACCTCGAGCACCGGGACGCACCGCTCGTCGTTGGCCTCCTTGGGGTTCAACGCGATAGCGCAATGGTGCCGGATGCCGAACTGGCTGGCGCGAAACGGCTCCCAGCCGATCAGCCCGTCGAAGTAGTCGACGAACGTCCCGACACTCGTACGCGGCTGACCGAGCCAGAACGCCGGCTCGACCAGCGCCCGCACGCCCGCGGCATGCATCGCCTCGTAGTCGTCCGTCGTGCGGGAGGTCATGTGGATGTGCGGGTCGAAGATGCGCATCACGCCTCCTTCCTCTCGGCGACCAGCCGGACGTCCTCGGGAACGGGCCGGCCGGCCGCTTCCCGCTCGTTCGCGTAGTCCGCGAACATGCGGGCCAGCTCGGTGTCGGCGCGCTCGGCCAGTCCGGCGACCTCGGCCAGGGGGACGCCGACGAAGGCGCACTTGAGCACGCCCTGCCGCCACGCGGCGGGCTCGAGGTGCCGGACGGCGTACGGTCCGAGGGCGGCGGCGACAAGCCGCGTGTCGTTCGTCCGCAGCGCGTCGCGGATCAGGGGGAGTGCCCGGTTGCCGAGCCCGGCGCCGTCGAGCACCGCCAGGGCACGCAGCACGCCGCGGCGCTCATTGGCATCGCCGTGCCGGTACAGCGCCTCGATTTCGCCGGCCAGCGCGTCGCCGTCCAACGGGACGGCCGCCAGCAGCATGGTCCTGGCGGCATCGTCGATGGTCCAGCCGCATAGCTCGGCGACCGGACTGCCGAGCGGGCCCCGCCCGCAGCGCCGGCCGACGGCGGGGAACAGCGCACCCAAGGCCTGCCGGCCCTCGCGCACCCGGTCGCACGCCTCCGCCAGCCAGGTCGCGCCGGCCGGGTCGAGTCGCGCCGAGAGCGCCGCGCTCACGTCTTCGAGCATCACGTCGAGACCTCCATCCGCGGAGACGCCGCGACCGCGCCCCGGAGGAACGCCAGCGAGCGGGCCGCCACGGCCGGTGCCGCGTGGCTGTGCCGGGGCAGCTCGACGGAGACCAGGCCGCGGTAGCCGACGTCGGAAAGGGCGCGCAACACCGGTCGGAAGTCGACCTCGCCCTCGCCGAACTCGAGGTGCTCGTGGACGCCCCGGCGCATGTCGTCGATCTGCACGTTCACCAGCCGGCCTGCGGCGGCCCGCACACACGCGTCGGGAGGCTCGGCCTCATTGCACCGGCAGTGGCCGATGTCGAGGGTCAGGCCGAGGCCCGGGGGCCGGCCGAGCGCGGCGTATAACCGGTCGAAGCCCTTGACGGTGTCCACGAGCATGCCCGGCTCCGGCTCGAAGCCGAGCGTGACACCCGCGTGTTCCGCAGCGCTGACCGCCGCGCCGGTGCCAGCGAGCAGGCGGCTCCACGCCTGGTCGGCCGGCAGGTGCGCCGGCGCCACGCCGGACCAGAACGACACCGCCTCCGCGCCGAGGTCGGCGGCGACCCGGATGGCCCGCCCGAGGAACTCGATCCGGCGGTGCCGCCCGTCCTCGGAGAGGAACGTCGGCTCGTGCTTGTGCCACGGGTCGAGCAGGTAACGCGCCCCCGTCTCCACCACGACCGCGAGCCCCGAATCGGCGAGCCGGGTGACGACCGCGGCGACGCGGCGAGCCAGGTCGGCGCCGAACGGGTCGAGGTGATGGTGGTCCAGCGTCAGCGCGACGCCGTCGTACCCCAGCTCGGCGATGACCGCCAGGGCGTCCTCGAGGCGGTGGTTGGCGAAGCCGTTCGTCCCGTAGCCGAACCGCAGCCGGCCGGCCGCAGCCTCGGTGATCATGTCGGCGACACCTTCCGGCTCAGCCGCCGGGCGACCGGGAACGCCGCTGCCACCAGCACGGCCATGCGGGGAGCGCCGGCGCGGGCGATCAGGGAGGCCTGCAGCGGCACCAACCCGAGGATCCCGGCGCCGACCGCCCGCCGAACCAGCTCAGGGGCGGGCTTCCGCGCGGCGTCGAGCTGGGGAGGCACGACAGCGGCCAGGTACGCCACGGTCAGCGCCAAGCCGGCGCCCCGGTCCAGCCGGCGATGCGGCCCCCGATGGGCCGACGCCGCCGCGGCGCTCAGTGCCGCCGCCCCGCCAGTAGCGACGAGCGCGCCCCTGGCCGCCCCGGGCGAACCACCGGCCACCTCGCCACGGCTCAACTCGGTGACCCCCAGCGTGTGCGTGCCGACCGCGAGGGCCGCTGGCAGCGCGGCGACCATGGCGGCCCGGGAGCCCCCGGCGCCGAGGAGCACGTCGAGCGTGCGGGCCGCGGCCATCGTCACCGGCCCGGCGGGTGTCGTCTTGGCAGCGAGGTCGTACGCCCAGGCCGTCGCGGCGAGCGGTCCAGCGACGGCCAGCGCCCGGCGCCCACCCGCCAGGGCGGCAATGCCGAGCCCGGCAGCGGTCAGCCCGCAGGCCAGGCCGAGCGCCGTGCCCGGGCTCACCCGCCCCGACGGGATCGGCCGTTCCGGGCGCTCGTCGGCGTCGCGGTCCCGGTCGGCCCAGTCGTTGAGTGCCATGCCGGCCCAGTAGAGGCACACGGAGGTCCCCGCCAGCAGCGGAGTCCGGCGCCCGAACGGCCAACCCGCCGCGGCCGCACCGACGAGCGCGTCGCCTGGGACGGTGAGCGCGGCCGGCGCGCGGACCAGCTCCACCAGGTCGCCCAACCGGGTTCGGGTCATCCCTCCGGGCCGGTTCACTTCTCTGCCGCCAGCCGATCGCGCGCCCACGCCCGCAGCGCGTCGTACTGCGCCACCAGGCGGTGGTCGCCCCCCGCCACCGGATCCTTGAAGAAGAACGCCAGCGGCGCGAGTGGCCCCACCTCGCCCACCTCGTGGGCGCGGGCCACGAACCGCGCCAGGTCGAGCACCAGCGGGGCGGCCAGCGTCGAGTCGGCGCCCTGCCAGGTGAACTGCATGGACATCCGGACACCGAGGAAGCCTTCGAAGGAGATGTGGTCCCAGGCGGTCTTCCAGTCGCCGAGGTCGGCGACGTAGTCGATGTTGATCGGACTGTCGACGCCGTAGCCGAGGATCTCCTCGAGCGCACGGTGCTTGGACGCCGCCTTGCTCGCCTGGGCGGCCGGGTCGGCCAGCGTCGCGCCGTCGCCGCCGCCGAGCAGGTTGGTGCCTGCCCAGGAGCGCACCCGCAGCGCCCGGCTGGCGAAGAGCGGCGCGAGCGCCGTCTTCACGAGAGTCTCCCCGGTCTTTCCGTCGCTCCCGGCGTACGGGAGGCCCTCCCGGCGGGCCAACTCGTCGAGGGCCGGCAGCCGCATGCCGGTCGACGGGGTGAAGTCGACGACTGGGCAACCCGCCCGCAGCGCGCCGTAGGCATACAGCGAGCTGGCCGGCAGCCGATCGGCGCCCGCCGTGAGCGCCGCCTCCAGGGCGTCGAGGTGAGCGTGCTCGGGGCCGCGCACGATGGGCGGCTCCGTCGAGGCCACGTTGATCACGACCACCCGGGCGAGGTCGTGCCTTTCCTGGAAGGCGGCCAGGTCCGCGGCCACCGATTCGGCTAGCGCGCGCCGCGGGACGCCGGTGCCGGTCGGCGTCATCTGGATGCCTGGCCGGATCTCGGCGTCGGCCGCCATCAACTCCTCGCGCACGAGCGCGGGCAGGTGCGCGGGCAGCACGCCGGCGTGGACCAGCGCCTCCGCCCGCTTCGTCAACGGCGTGCCGACGAGGTCGTGGCCGCCGAACACCAGAGCGGCAAGGGCGGGCAGGCCGGCGGCGGCGAAGTCGGCCTGCTCGGCGACGCAGCCGGTGGTGCCGGCGGAGCCGACACGCATCGCGGCCGCACCAGCGATCGCCGTCGTGGCCACCGAGCCCCTTGCTCCGATCAACCACACGCCGACGCGCGCCGGTGTGGCGCTCATAGGCCGCTCCTCGTCATGTATGGGTCGGTCAGCCGCCTACGTCTGTCCACGTGGACTGGTGCGCGGCGCTGCGTTCCACGGCGTCCAGCACGCGCTGCACCTGCAGGCCGTCCGCGAACGAGGGCGCGGGGTCGGTGCCCTCCGCAACGGCCCGCAGGAAGTCGTACACCTCATGGGTGAACGTGTGCTCGTAGCCGATCGGGTGACCCGGTGGCCACCAGGCGGCGAGGTACGGGTGCGACGGCTCGGTGACGAGGATGCGCCGGAATCCGGCCACGTCCGGGACCGCCTTGTGTTCGGTGTGATCGTGGAAATGCAGCTCGTTCATCGACTCGAAGTCGAAGGCCAGGCTGCCCGCCGACCCGTTCAACTCGATCCGGATCGCGTTCTTCCGTCCGCTGGCGAACCGGCTGGCCTCGAACGACCCGAGTGCCCCTCCGTCGAACCGGGTGAAGAAGAGCGCGGCGTCGTCGACGGTGACCGCTCCCCGCCCGCTCCCCCCGGCCGCGGCGGCCAGGCCGCTGGACGCCTCGGGCAACGGTCGCTCCTTGACGAAGGTCTCCGTCAGCGCCGACACGCCGACCAGCCGCTGTCCGGTGACGAACTGCGCCAGATCGATGATGTGCGCGCCGATGTCACCGAGCGCCCCGGACCCGGCCCGCTCCTTCTGCAGCCGCCAGACGAGCGGATACTCGGGGTCGACGATCCAGTCCTGGAGGTACTGCGCCCGGACGTGGTGGATCGTGCCGAGCCGGCCCGCTTGGACCAACTGCCGGGCCAGCATTATCGCCGGCACCCGACGGTAGTTGAAGCCGACCATCGACCGCACCCCGCGGGCGCGGGCCCGCTCGGCCGCCTCGGTCATGGCGACGGCCTCTTCGACGGTGTTGGCCAGCGGCTTCTCGCACAGCACGTGCTTGCCGGCTTCCAGTGCCGCGATCGCGATCTCGGGGTGGGTGTCGCCCGGCGTGCACACGTCGACCACCTGCACGTCGTCGCGTTTGACGAGCTCCTTCCAGTCGGTCTCCACGGCCGCCCAGCCGAGCCGGCGGGCGGCTGCGGTCACACCGTCGTGATCGCGCCCGCACAGCACGGCCATCGACGGCGAGAACGGGAGGTCGAAGAACCGGCCGACGGTGCGCCAAGCCTGCGAGTGTGTGGCGCCCATGAAGGCGTAGCCCACCATGCCCACGCCGAGCACCGGTCCGAGATCGTTCGTCACGTCACTCTGCTCCTCTTGCGCCTACGGCGCGCCCCGAATGGTCAAGATTCGAAACCGAGCGGCATGTAGGTGTCGACGTTCTCCTTGGTGACGACCGCGGAGAAGGTCGTGATCGACGCCGGCACCTCGTGCTCGACGAGGTCGCCCATGCCTTTGTTCTGGCCGATCAGCCGGGCCAGCGAGATCGCCGACGACGACATGCTCGGGCTGTACAACACCGTCGCCTTCAGCACCTTGTTGTCGGCCTTGATGTCGTTGAACGCGTTCTTCGACCCGGCCCCGCCGACCATGAGGAACTCGTCCCGCCCGGCCTGGTCGATCGCCGCGAGCACCCCGAGGCCCTGGTCGTCGTCCTGGTTCCACAGCGCGTCGATCTTCGGGTTGGCCTGCAGCAGGTTGGCCGCCACCCGTTGGCCGGAGTCGACCGTGAACTCAGCGGCCTGCCGCGCGGTGACCTTCAAGCCGTTGGCTTCCAGCGACTGCTTGAACCCGGCGGAACGCTGCTGGGTCAGCGGAAGGTTGTCGATCCCGGCGATCTCGACGATCACCGGGTTGCTCACACCTTTCTGCTTCAGGTACGCGGCGATGTAGTTGCCCGCGCTCACGCCCATGCCGAAGTTGTCGCCGCCTATCCAGGTGCGGTAGGCGAGTGGTGAGGTGAAGATCCGATCGAGGTTGACGACCGGGATTCCCTTGGCCATCGACTGCTTTCCGATGTCGGTCAGCGCCGCGCCATCGAACGGCAGGATCACCAGCACGCCGACGCCCCGGTCGATGAGCGTCTGCACCTGGCTGATCTGCTGGTTGACGTCGTTGGTGCCCTCTGTGGCCTCCAGCTTGACATCCTCGTACTGCCCAGCCTGCGCCTTGGCGTTCTTGGTGATCGCAGCGATCCAGCCGTGGTCGGCGGCCGGCGCGGAGAAGCCGATGGTGACCTCTTTACCGGGCTGCGCGTTGTCGCCGGCGGCCTGCCCGACGTTGGCCGAGCCGGTCGAGTCGTCGCTTGACTCGTTGCCCGTGCAGCCGGCGATGAGCGCACCGGCGCCGACGACGCCGGCCCCGAGTAGGAAGTTGCGGCGGTTAACCCCTGGGATTGGAGTAGGGGGGCTGTTTGCTGCCATCTCGTCGATCCTTTTCTCCTTGGGCTGATATCTCCCCGAGCTGTTTCGGTGGTTTCCGCGGCGGGTCGCCGGGGTCTCAGCCGGTCAAGTAGCCCGGATTCGCCCGGGAGCGCCGCTCGTCCGCCGCTGCAGGAGCACGGCGGCGATGATGATCGCGCCCTTGGCGATGTTCTGGACGGGCGTGCTCAGGTTGTTGAGGACGAAGATGTTCGTGATCGTGGTGAACACCAAGACGCCGAGCACCGACCCGACGAGCGAGCCGCGGCCCCCGGTCAGCAGCGTGCCGCCGATGATCACCGCCGCGATAGCGTCGAGCTCGTAGAGGCTGCCTGCGCTCGCGGCGCCGGTGTTGGTCCGCGCGACCAGCATGAGTGCCGCGATGCCGCAGCACAGCCCCGACAGGACGTAGAGCAGCATCGTGTGCCTGCGGACGTTGATGCCGGCGAGGCGGGCGGCTTCGGGGTTGCCGCCGATCGCGAAGGTGCGCCGGCCGAACGTCGTCCGGTTGAGCACCACCCAGCCTATGGCGACCACGACGGCGAGGATCCAGACCAGGGCCGGGATGCCGATAATCTTCTGGGCGGCGATGTCGGTGATTTCCCGCACCCGGACGATCTGGGACTGCCGGTTGGAGATCTGCTCGGCCAGCCCGCGCGCGCCGACGAGCATGGCCAGCGTGACGATGAAGGGCACCAGCCCGCCGTAGGCGATCAGAACGCCATTGACCAGCCCGGCCGCGGCACCGACGACGAGCGCTGTGAAGAGCATCCCGAGGGCGCCGAAGTCCTGCGTCGCCACCGTGGTGCACCAGACGCCGGCGAGCGCCACCAGCGCGCCGACCGACAGGTCGATCCCACCGCCGATGATGACGAACGTCATGCCGACCGTGACGACGCCGATCACTGACGCGGTCTGCAGGATGTTCAGGACGTTGTTCGTGCGGAGGAAGGTGTCCGGCGCGGTCGCCGCGCCGATCACTGCGAGGATCACGAGGACGAGGAGCAGGCCGAAGTTGCGGACCTCGATCGCACGGCCGAATAGCGCAAAGCGGGGGCGGGCTGCTCCGGCCGCGCTTGCCCCCGCCTCGACCCGGGCATGCTCGTCGGCCGGCGGCTGCCCGGCCGCGGTGGGCGCCTTCTCGCTCATGTCGTGCTCACCTCTGTGGTCGTCTGTCCCTCTGCCGCCATTACCAGGTCGAGTACCTTGTGTTCGTCGAACTCGCGCGCATCGCCCGTGGCGACCACCCGGCCCTCCCGCAGCACCAGCACCCGGTCGGCGAGCCCGAGCACCTCGGGAACCTCGCTCGACACCAGCAGGACGCCGACCCCTGAGTCGGCCAGCCGGCGCACGACGGCGTAGAGCTCCGAGCGGGCACCGACGTCCACGCCACGGGTCGGCTCGTCGAGCAGGAGCAGTCGGCAGCCGCGGAGCAGCCAGCGGCCCACGACGGCCTTCTGCTGGTTGCCGCCCGAAAGCGTGCGCACCGAGCGGTCGGGTTCGGGGGGGCGTACGTCCAGCACGCTGATCTGCTCGCGCGCGTCGGCCAACTCGCGTTTCACGTCGACGAACCCGGCCCGGGAATAGCGGGACAGCGACGCCAGCGTGATGTTGCGAGCCACCGACTCGTAGAGCACCAGCGCCTGGGACTTGCGCTCCTCGGGCGCCAGGCCGAGCCCGGCACGGACCGCCGCGGTCACGCTTCCCGGCCGCACCCGGTGGCCTTCGACCGTCACCCGGCCGGAGACCGGCTTGCGCGCGCCGTAGACGGTTTCCAGGATCTCTGACCGGCCCGAGCCGACCAACCCGGCCAGCCCGACGATCTCGCCTTCGCGCACCTCGAACGACACGTCGGCGAACTCACCGCGGCGGCTGATGCGGTCGACGGTCAGCAGTGTTCGACCGGACTTGCGGGGGCCGGGTGGGACTGACGGGAAGGCGTACTCGATGTTCCGGCCGGTCATCAGCGAGACGACCTCGCTGGTCGGGGTCGTCCGGGCGGGTAGGTTCTGGGCGACCGTGCGGCCGTCCTTCAGGACGGTGACGCGGTCGCCGATCTCCCGGATCTCCTCGAGCCGGTGCGAGATGTAAATGACCGCCACGCCATCGGCAGCCAGCTCGCGGATCAGGCGGAACAGGTTGCCGACCTCGTCGGACGCGAGCACGGCGGACGGCTCGTCCATCACGATCAGCCGAGCGTCGAGCGAGAGCGCCCGGGCCATGCTCACGATCTGCTTGCCCGCCGCCGAGAGCCGGCCGACCTCGCGGCCCGGCCGGATCTCGCGGTGACCCAGCCGCTGGAGCAACGCCCTGGCGGCTCTGCTCAGCTCGTGGCGGCGGGTGAACCCGGCTCTGGCCGGCTCGTGGCCGAGGAAGATGTTCTCGGCCACCGAGAGGCCGTCGACCAGGTCGAGCTCCTGGTAGATCGTCGCGATGCCGAGGCGCATGGCCGCGGTCGGGTTGGCCAGCGTGACGCGCTCGCCGTTCCACCTGATCTCACCGGCGGTCGGTTTGTGCGCCCCGGAGAGCACCTTGATCAACGTGGACTTGCCGGCGCCATTCTGCCCGAGCAGGCAGTGCACCTCGCCGGCCCGAACCTCGAGGTCCACGCCGTCGAGGGCGCGGACACCCGGGAACTCCTTGACGATGCCGTGCATCACCAACTGCGCATCGGCCGATCGCCGGGGTTCGCCACGCGGTGGCTGCGGCGTCGGTGCTTCTTCGCTTTCGCTCATGCACCCTCCAAGGACTCCGTCGACCTGCTCACCGTGCGCAGGTTACGGAGGACGACGGCAAGGTTGCTGCGTCGGACAGTGGCCTGATCGGGCCGCAACAGACGGGAGTGCGCGCTCTCTGGCCGGACCGTCGCGATACGCCGCACGCCGCCTCCCGGGTCGTCCCTGCCCAAAGGTGCACGTCTGAATTCTCTTGAAGGACGCTAGACGGGTTTCAGCACGGTTGACAAGAGGTTTCGGCCAAAGGGTGCTGGCTTTTGCCTCCGAAGAGGAGGAAGTATCGCAGTCCACGGCCAGCCGTCGTGGCCCTTCCGACGGCTGCTTCATCGGCCCGGTCTCGGCCGGTCGGGACGTGGCGGCTTGCCGCGGCTTACTGAATACCCGACGCTCACGGAATCGAAACGCGCGACTAACACGGCAAAGAGGCAGCAACCATCGAATTACTCCCATCAATCAAGACTTATCCGCCCGGACGAACTGCCCGCTACCCCTGGAGAGCTACCGAAAAGGGCCGTCGCGTTGAGGAAGAGCGAGACTTCTGTCTCCCAAGACCGGTAAGCAGCCCCGGTTGACAGGCAAAAGTCGCCCATGGTTCAGTTACAAGCGATGGCAGGCGACCGGGGGGATCAGCGTCTCTCAAGGCTTCCGACGGCCGGGGCGTTGTTGCTACTGATCCGGCAGGGGCTTGCGAGCACTCGGGCCGATCTGGTCCAGCTAACCGGTCTGGGTCGCTCGACGGTGGCCCAGCGGGTGGACGCGCTGATCGCCAGCGGCCTGGTCGAGGAGAGGACCGAAGGGGCGTCGACCGGGGGCCGTCCACCCGGCATCCTGGTGGTCAATCGCGCCTCCGGGCTGATCCTGGCCGGCGACCTGGGCGCGACCCACTCACGCATCGCAGTCACCGATCTCGGGGGCGTCGTGCTGGCCGAGAACCCCTCCGACCAGAAGATCGCGGAGGGGCCCGGCTCGTTTCTCGACTGGCTCGACGAGCGGTTCACCGAGCTGCTCGAGCGGCTCGGCCGCACCAAGTCGGACGTGCGAGGCATCGGCATCGGTGTCCCGGGCCCGGTGGAGTTCGCGACCGGCCGCCCGGTCAGCCCGCCCATCATGCCGGGCTGGGATGGCTACCCGATCCCGGAGCGCTTCGAGAGCTACGGCGTGCCCGTTCTCGTAGACAACGACGTCAACATCATGGCGCTCGGCGAACACTGGTCGCGGTGGCGCGACTGCGACCACCTCCTGTTCATCAAGGTCGGCACCGGGATCGGCTGCGGCATCGTGGCCAGCGGCGCGATTCACCGCGGCGCTGAGGGCGCTGCCGGAGACATCGGCCATATCCGGGTGACCAACGACGAGAGCGTCGTATGCGCGTGCGGAAACATCGGTTGTGTCGAGGCGATCGCTGGCGGCGCTGCGCTGGCCCGGCAGCTGAGCGCGCTCGGCTTCGAGGCCGAGAGCAGCCGCGATTTCGTCCGGCTGGTGCGGGCCGGCAACCCGGCCGCGGTCCGTCTCGCGCGTCAGGCCGGTCGCCTGCTCGGTGAGGTGCTCGCGGCCGCCACCAACCTCTACAACCCGTCCGTGATAGTGATCGGCGGGGATGTCGCGAACGCGCATGAGCAGCTGTTCGCAGGCATCCGCGAGATCGTGTACCAGCGCTCGCTACCGCTGGCGACCCGCCATCTGCGTATCGTCCGGAGTGATCTGGAGGATCGCGCCGGCATCATCGGCGCCTCGGTGCTGGTTGCAGAGCAGGTCTTCTCACCGGAAGCAGTCGATGCCCTGATCGCGGAATAGTCGGCTCCCAGTTCCAAGATCGGCATGGCACGTGGGGCAGATCTGACCGGCTCGCGCCATTTGCAGTCCAAGGGTTGTGGCTGAGTTTTGCCCAGCGACTTGTCAATGTCGGCCGTCCGGTGGTGAAAGTCCCTCAACTCCAACTCGGTCGTTACCGCCAACTGCGCTCATCTCGGAGCCGCAGGGCACAATCGAGCGCGTGCCGCTGACCACGCCGTTGTGCCGACGCCTGGGGATCGCCGTGCCGATCGTCCAGGCTCCGATCGGCAGCGCGAGCTGCCCTGCGCTGGCGGTCGCGGTCTCCGAGGCCGGGGCGCTCGGGATGATCTCGTTTACCTGGGCGCCGCTGGACCAGGTGGCCGCGCAGATCGCGGCGATCCGGCAACTGACCGAGCAGCCGTTCGGCGTCAACCTGGTGCTGGATTTCCCCATCGCCGACAAGCTCGAGGCCTGCCTGTCCGCCGGGGTGCAGGTGATCTCGACGTTCTGGGGAGACCCTGGCCCGCTCACCAAGCGAATTCACGCTGCCGGGGCAGTTCACCTGCACACGGTCGGGTCGGCCGAGGAGGCTCGCCGCGCCGTAGACGCCGGAGTCGACGCGGTGGTGGCGCAGGGCTGGGAAGCCGGCGGCCACGTGTGGGGGACGGTGGCGTCGCTGCCGTTGGTGCCGGCGGTCGTGGACGCGGTCGCGCCGGTTCCGGTGATCGCCGCCGGCGGTGTCGGCGACGGTCGCGGCCTGGCCGCGGTCCTCGCGCTGGGGGCGCAGGCCGCGTGGGTCGGCACCCGGTTTCTCGCCGCACGGGAGGCCAACGCGCACGAGGAGTACCAGGCCCAGGTGGTCGCCGCCAGCGAGGCGGACACCGCGCACACAGCCGCGTTCGACGGCGGCTGGCCAGGCGCGCCACACCGGGCGATCCTCAACTCCACGCTACGGGCCTGGCAGGCAGCAGGCTGCCCGACTCCCCCAAGACGCCCAGGCGAGGGCGACGTCCTCGCGACGGGCCCGGACGGCGTGCGTCACCACAGGTATGGCGACATGATGCCGCTGCCAGGGATGAACGGGGATCTCGAGGCGATGGCGCACTACGCCGGGCAGTCGGCCGGCGTGGTGCGACGGGTGGCGCCCGCCGGTGAGATCGTCGCGGAGATGGCGACGCAGGCCGCCGAGACAATCGCCCGGCTCGGCCGAATGGAGGCGCCCTGACCAACAATGCTCAAGGCGTGGGCCGGGCCTGCGGCATGGCCGCGGCTCGCTCTCGGAGCTCGGCCACGGCCAGGTGCCCGGCGAACGGCGCCAGCCGGGCTTGAAGGTCGGCGATGTGGCCAGCCACCCGGGGGGAGTCGAGACCCGCGGCGACGTCGACCGCCTCGGCGCCGGCCGCGCACGCACGCTCGATGTCGCCGGGCAGGTGGACGCTGGCCAGCCGGGTCAACAGCAGCACCCGATCGCGGGGGTGAGCGGCCGGATCCATCAGCTCGACCGCGCGGCGCAGGCACCGTTCCGCGCGCTCGGTGTCGCCCAGGTAGGCGTATGCCTCGCCGACCATCCCGGACAGGTCCGCCTCGTCGCACCAATAGATCCACGGCGGGTCGTCTTCCGGGCGGGCCCGGCCAAGTTGGTCGAACGCCTCGGCGGATGCCGCGTCAACGGCGTATCGGTTCCCCGCACGCCCGTGCGCCCGCGCCAGAAGGCTCGGCACGGGAGTTCGCGGAACGCGAGGCCCGTCTCGGGCTGCCGGGGGTGCTCACGTCTCTGCCGGGCGTTCGCTGGATCAACGACCCGCGGGCAGTGGCTGCTTGCACGAAGCCCGCCCAGCTCGCCGCGATGACCGCAGCCGGGCTGACGGTTCCGCCCACCTGGATCGGCAACGACCCCGGCGCCCATGGCGCGTTCTGCGAGCAGGTCGGCGCCGCTGTGGCGAAGACCCTGGGTCCGGTCACCTACATTGACGCCGAAGACGCTCGTCACGTTCTCTACACAGCTCGCGTCCCACCGCAGCGCTACGGCGACCCGCGGGTGGCCGCGACGGCCAACCTCTTGCAGGCCGAGATCGCCGACAAGCGCTTCGAGTATCGCGTCGCGGTCGTGGGATCTCGGCTCTTCGTCACCGAAATTCATGTCGAGGCGCGCGCCGGCTATCTGGACATTCGAGCCGTCCCGGACGAGAACA
>Ga0184623_10000805_pt1 | contig 13483 bp, 10 predicted proteins | sample PLM1_100_b1_FD_133138 | JGI IMG/M metagenome (GOLD analysis project Ga0184623, IMG submission 133138) | Groundwater sediment microbial communities from an aquifer in East River, Colorado, USA - PLM1_100_b1 | ecosystem: Environmental > Terrestrial > Soil > Riparian zone | place: USA: East River...
GGCGTTTCATGTGGTCGCGCACGATGAGCGCCTCGATGGCCGCGACGGTTATGCCCTGTCCGTATACGGGGTTGAAGCTGCACACGCCGTCGCCGAGCACGATCAGTCCCTCGGGGAAGCGGGTGAGCCGTTCGTAGCGTCGCCGGCGGCTGGTGGGAAAGCGGTACGCGACCGGATCGTCGACCGGCTCCGCATTGCGAATCGCCTGGTAGATGTCGGCGAAGGGCATCGACCGGGCGAACTCAACAAAGCCATCGGGCTGCGTCGGCGGATGGTCGCCATTCAGCCCGAACAGCGTCAGCAGCCACTCGCCGCCTTCCAGCCTGGCGAGCACGCCGCCACGCGGACACGTCGGGGTCGGCCCGTGAAGGGTCGCCAGGTCGCCGCCGAGCGTGTCCGGTCCCAGTCGGTACCGGCGCGAGGTGTAGCCGAGGTCGATCGATACCCGCTCTTCGGGTGGACGCTGGTAACCGAGCGCTGCCAACCACAGCGGGGTGCGCGACCCGCGCCCGGTGGCGTCGATCACGAGGTCGGCGTCGATGGTCTCCTCGGCGCTGCCGTCGGCGCGGCGCAGAATCTTCGCACCCACGATGCGGTGGGCGTCCGGCGCGGCGGCCAAGCCGACGATGTCGCTGGGTGGGCCGAACGTCACGCCGGGCAGCGCCCGCACGCGCTCCCGGACATGCTGCTCGAGGAAGGGGCGGCTGACGCTGATGACGGTCAGCCCGGTGTGGGTGCGGCGCAGGGGGTGGCCGCCGAAGTGCAGGCGGGCGTCGCCCAGTACGTCGCCGGAGGGTGCCCCGTGCGCGACGAGATCGGCTGTCAGGCCGGGTAAGAGTTCCTCCAGCGCCTCCCGGCCACGGGCCAGCAGCGCGTGTGCGTGCCGGCCCTGCGGCACGCCGCGGCGTTGTGCGGGGTGGTCGGGAAGTTGGTCGCGGTCGGCGATGGTGACACGGTCGTACGCTTCTGCCAGCACGCGGGCGGCGAGCAGGCCCGCCATGCCGGCGCCGAGTACGAGTGCGTGGTCGCGGTTTGGGGTGGTCATCGGCGTTCCCTCCTCAGGCATGCGGAGAGTGCGCCGTGATGGTGCTCAGAATCCAGGTCAGATCGTGCTCAGTGGTGCTGACGTGTGTTCAGCGGCGGCACCGTAGACCTCACGCTCCCAGCACCAGGAGACGATGCGCGCAACACCCTGGCTGAGGTGTCGACGGTAGGTGCTGAACGGTAGGCCCAACGCGGCCGCGGCGGCTTCCTGTGTTGCGGCGGGTCGAAGATAGGTCCGCTCGACCGCACGCAGCAGCTTGTCGTCACGCGGGTGCTGGCGCAGGGTCGCTATGGCATCGCGCAGCACGGCGTCAAGGTCCGCGGCGGTCGGATCCGTGGTGCCGGTCCGTTCACGCAGCAGGCGGGTGCGCAGCAGCGGGCTACGCGCCAGCAGGTCCGCGCGGTGCAGATCGTGCAGCGCCCGCCGCACCGCGTCGGTGAAGTCAGACTGTGACAGCACCAGCACATCCGGAGGCCGGGCCGGTAGCGACGTGATGTCCTGGGTGAGCGCGCGTTCGGTCCACAGCTCCAGCAGAGCGTCCACGGGTACGGCGCGAAAGTCGTGGCAGAACAGGCCATAGCGTCGATCGCCGACCGTGAAGTCGGCGCCGTCGACGCGGGGCAGGTCGGCGAGGGCGAAGTAGTCGTCCCACTGGTCCGGATCGGCGAGGGTGAGGAAGTCGAACGCCAGACTCGGGGTCCGCAGATACCGCTGGAGGGTGACGACCGGCGCGGCGTTGAGCGTCGGGGACGGCGCCTGGTACGCCCGACCGTCGATGATGAACCGGGTCTGTGTGACGACCTCGCCAGCACGAACCGCGCCTGGCGAGTTGGCCCGCTTCCACGCCGCCCGCGCTCCCGGGTCGGCGGCGCGGTCTGGCACGGATGCGGCGGTCAGATCGAGCAGGGCGAGGAAGCCACGCAGTGTTCCGTCCGGTTCTCGAATAACCATGAAACCATCGCGTTGCCGATCGAACCAATGGGCCGCGATGTCCGCCGACTCGGACCCCTCATACCTGGCCACCAAATCGACGATGGCGAAGCGATCCCCGGCATGTGCCGGCTCCGGATAGCGTTCGCCCCAGGCGGTCCAGTCGACCGGAGCCAGGACGCTGGGCAGATTGCGGAACACGAACTTCTCGTCGTAGATGGCGCGCTGCTGGGCGCGCCCATGCGCGGTCTCGAGATTGCGGTGAATGTGCGCGCGGACCCGCCGGAATGTGCGCTTGTAGGCGTCGGGATCGCGCCAGCGCAGGTCGATGTCGAGCACGTCGCGCGCGAGCTCGTGGGGGAACAGCCCGTCGGCCCCCGCCTCGACGAACGACAGGCTGCGAAGCCACCTGAACAGGTGGTGCGCGTCGTCGAGTTCCAGCGCGTCCCGCAGAAGGGTCTCGGTCGTCACCCGTGCGAGCGCGCAGACCTCCAACGCCCGGCGCTGCTGCCGGTCTGGCACGACATCGAGGAAGCGTCGCAGCAGCGCACCGACCAGATCCGGCGGTGTCGGGTCGAACGCCACACCGCCAGCGGCGGCCACGTCGACAAGCAATGACAGTCCGAGCGGATGGCCGTGCGCCACCTCGATTAGTCGGTCGTGCGACGCCGTCGCAATGCCGCACCGACGCAGATACTCCCGGCTCTCCTCCGAGCTGAGATTGCGCAGCGACACGACCCGCAACAGGTCTCGCCACGCCGGGTCGGCCCGCCACGCGGCGCCCGGCGCCGCGCGACCCGCGATGACGGTCAGCGCCGTCTGCGGTAGACGAGGCAACAGTCGGGTGCGCAGCCAATCGTCCAGCGGGGCAAGGTGCTCGTAGGAATCGATGAGGAGCACGATGCGGCCCGCGGTAGAGCTGATCGGCCCCTCGCCTTCCGGCACATCGAGGGACTCACCGAGGACGTCCAGAATTGCCTCCGCCGACAAAGATAGATCGCGCCCCTCAAGGCGTACGACATAGGCCCGCGTCTGCTCGGCACGTGCGGCGAGCACGTCAATCAGGCTGGACTTTCCGATGCCTCCCGGCCCGTGCATATACAGCACCGAGAACGGCACATCGACGGTGTCCAAAGCGGTTTGGAAGACCTCGATCTCGGCCGCACGCCCCACGAAGCACTCGAGTCGCCGCGACCGCAACAAATCGCCCAGACCTGGCGCGCGCCCGTCATCTCCAGACATGACTACCGAAGTTACACGGACCTGGGAGCTGCAGGTACTCAGCCAAACGATTATCGATTTCTGATCATCTGCTCATCGGCAAAGGTCGTACGCGCTTCACCCGTATTGGCATCGTTGAGTGAGTGTGATGGACCGAAACCGCGTCCAGCGTCCCGCTGCCACGGAGTGGAAGGGCTGTCGTGACCGGCCTGGCTGACACTGTCGTTCAGCGAGTCTCCTCGACGATTTCGGCCGTCGGGTCCCGCAGGTCTGGGTTGACGCGCTCGAACAGCACCATGATGAGCACTCCACCGAGCACCAGCAGCGCAGCCCCGATGCGGAACGCAAGGGCATAGCCTTCCGTCGTCGCGACCTGCGCGGGCACCCCACGCTGGACCTCGTCACCGGCGTACCGGAGCGCGAGGGTCACGAGGACGGCGAGACCGAGTGCACCGCCGACCTGCTGCATGGTGCTCTGCACCCCCGAGGCCAGGCCAGAGTCCTGGACGGTGACCCCGTGCAACGCGGCGGTGGTCGCGGCCGGCATGGTGGCCCCGGCGAACACCCCGAACACGATCATTCCCGGCAGGATCCCGCCGACGTAGGAGCTTCCGATGTCGATCATGCTCGTCAGGAGGAGCCCCACGCCGGCACCGATGAAGCCGACGGCAGCCACGGCTCTGACGCCGAGGCGCGGAGTCAACGCGGTGCTCAGGCCGATGCCGGCCCCGATCCCGAACCCGAGTGGCAGCCAGGACAGCCCGCCCACCAGCGGGGAGTAGCGCAACACGTGCTGCTCGAACAAGGTCAGCATGAAGGTGTAGGAGATGAACGCCGCCATGAAACACAAGGTGACGACGTTGATGACCGATCTGGTCCGGTTGGCGAAGAACTCCAGCGGAATGAGCGGGTTCTTCGCCCGACGCTCGACGATGAACGTCGCGAGGAGCAGACAGACTCCGGCGACGAGCGGAAGCACTACGCTCGCGGATCCCCAGGGGTGCTCAGCGGCCTGCATCAGCCCGTAGACGATGGCGACGAGACCCCCGGTCGAGGTGATCGCACCGGTGACGTCGAGCCCCGAGTTCTTCTCGCGCACCATCCGGCTCTCGGCGACCAGACGGGGCACGAGCAGAAGGACCAGTACGGCGACCGGCACGTTGATGTAGAAGATCCAGCGCCAGGACGCCAGATCGGTCAGGACACCGGAGATGACATAGCCCAAGGTCCCGCCGAGCGCCGCGAGCCCACCCCAGATTCCCAGGGCCTTCGTCCGTTCCTTCGGTTCGGTGAACAGCAGCGCGATCAGGCCGAGCGATGCGGGGGCGGCGAGCGCCTCGGCGATCCCCTGACCGAACCGACCTGCGACCAGCATCCCCGGGGAGACGGCGGCACCGCAGACGGCCGAGGACACCGCGAAGACAACGACGCCGGTCAGCAGCAGCCGCCGTCGACCGAAGGCGTCGGCCAACCGGCCACCAAGCAGCAGCAGCCCGCCCGACATCAACACGTAGCCGTTCACGACCCAGGCCAGCCCGGACTGCGTGAAGCCAAGGGACTCCTGGATCCGCGGCAGCGCCACGTTCACGACGGTGATGTCCAGCAGGATCATGAACTGCAGGCCGCAGACCAGGGCGAGCGCCCACCACCGCCGGGGATCTGCCTCGGCCTGCGGGATGTCTGCCTGCGGGACCTCGGCATGCTCCGAGGCCGGACTCGAGTCTATCGTGGACACGCTTGTCTCCCTTGATGATCGATTTCGTGACGTCGGCACAGCGTTCGCCTGGCCGGCCCCAGCAGGTTGGTGCCGGTCGGGGTCATCGGGCGGCGGATGTCAGGGACTCAGCAGGCCGACAGGGGTGGAGATGTCGAACCACGCGGGCGCATGGCGGTGTCCATTCGACGTCATGAGGATCCTCCTGGCAGGGGCCGGTCATGCTCGGTCGAAGACGAGACTCCTGCCGTGGGGCAGAATCGTCGCTCGTGAGCAAAGTCTTTTCCGAACGGACCGCGGACACGGCTGCGGAGGGTGCCGAGGATCCCGACCTGGCCCGGGCGCGCGGCGGAGACGACGCCGCGTTCACCCGCCTGGTGGAGCCACTGCGCCGAGAGCTGCACGCCCACTGCTACCGCATGCTCGGCTCCACCCACGACGCCGACGACGCCCTGCAGGACGCCCTGCTGCGGGCATGGCGCGGGCTCGCGCGCTTCGAGGGCCGCAGCTCGCTGCGCTCGTGGCTCTACACCGTGGCCACCCGCACCTGCTTGGACACCGTCGAAACCCGCGGCAAGCGGGCGCTGCCCGTCGACCTCGGCCCGTCCAGCGATCGCGCCGTGGTCGGCGACGCCCCACTAGCCGACGTCGCCTGGCTGGGCCCCTACCCCGATACAAGCCTCGCCCATGGCCCGGCCGGCCCGGACGCGCGCTACGAGCAGCGCGAAGCCGTCGAACTCGCCTTCGTCGCCGCCCTGCAACACCTGCCGGGCAACCAGCGGGCGGCGCTGCTGCTCTTCGAGGTCCTCGGCTTCTCCGCCGCTGATATCGCCACCACGATGAACACCTCGACCATGTCGGTGAACTCCGCCCTGGCGCGAGCCCGCAGGATCGTCGCGGAGAAGGTTCCCTCTCCCACCCAACAGCAGACGCTGCGAAAGATCGACAACGCGCGCCTGCGGGAGATCGTCGCCGGGTACTCCACCGCGCTAGAACGCGGCGACGCCGACGCCCTCGTCGCGCTGCTCACCGAGGACGTCACCTGGTCGATGCCACCGCTGGCGCGCTGGTACCACGGGCTCGAGGCCGTCACCGACTTCGCCGTGCAGGTCCCGCTCACGGCATGCGGAAGCTGGCGGCACCTTCCGACGAGCTCGAACGGCCAGCCCGCCGTGGGCTTCTACCTCTGGAACGAGGACGCCGGCGCGCACCTCAGCTGGTCGATCAACGTACTGACCCTGCGCGGCGAGCAAATCGCCGAGATCACCTCATTCATCGGCCCCGACCACTTCGCGCCCTTCGGGCTGCCCGCCTCGCTGCCCTGACCCAGGACGCCCAGCCAGACCGCATCGGGTTCACGGTCGATGAACACCGGCCACAACAGGTCCTGATCGATCGGGAGCTGTACCTGCCCGAGTCCTGGACCGAGGATTCGGACCGGTGTGCAGAGTCCGGGGTACCGTCCGAGGTCGGTTTCGCAGTCGACGACGGTCCCGCAAACGAGGATCGGGCCCACCCGTCCGCGAGGTACAGGGGTTAGCGGAGACCCTCATCCAGCGCGCCCAGCGCTTCGTCCATCAGGTCCGCCAGGTCCAGCTTGCCGTCGCTGGCGATCCACTCCAGGAAGACCGCGAGCCAGGCCCCGATCACCGCACCCACGAAGGTCCGCACGCCCACGTCGCGCTCCGACCGGCCGAGCCGCCGGGCCAGGGGTGGCGCCAGGACGTTGATGGTGCCGACCATGTTGTCCAGCGACCGGGCCCGCAGCGCTGGCACGGACATGATGAGCTTGGTGCGCTCGAAGATCTGCCGCATCTCCGCCTCGGGAAGCTGCGCGAACGCCTCCCGCAGCGCCACCCGCAGCGCCCGCAGCGGCGGAAGGTCCGCCGGCGCCGCCTCCAGTACCGCGACCAACATGGGGTCGTAGTCATCCTCGATGACCACGTCCTCCTTGGTCTTGAAGTACCGGAAGAACGTCGCCGGCGAGACCTCCGCCGCCGCGGCGATCTGCTCTACCGTCGTCGCGTCATAGCCCTGTTCGGTGAACAACCGCACGGCGTGTTCCTGAATCGCGGCGCGGGTCCGCTGCTTCTTCAACTCCCTTAGCCCAGGCCCGCTCATGACGACGATTCTGTCAGGCCGAGGTTTCGACCAGGTCGGGCGCCGCCGCCGGCTGCGGCGTCGCCGTCCGGTCCCGCATTCCTAGGAGTACACCCAGGGCCCCACCCGCAGTCACCACGGCGCAGGCGACGAGCACTGCCGCCATCGCGCTGGCGAACGCCGTGCGGGCATCCGCCGCCAGTGCGGCATCGCCGAGCCTGCCGGCCACGGCGACCGCCCCGGCCACCGAGTCGCGCGCCGCTTCGGCCGCCGCGGGCGGGAGTCCCGCATCCCGCTTGAGGTTTGCCGTGTAGACGGCCGACGACAGGCTGCCCAGCAGCGCCACACCGAGGGCGCCGCCGACCTGCCGCAGCGCCATGGTCACCGCGCTACCCGAGCCGGTGCGCTCCGGCGGCAATTCCCCCATCACGGCGTCCATCGCAGGCGCGAGCGCAAGTCCGATGCCGAGGCCGACGACGGCGAGCCAGCCGGCCACGAACCCGTACCCGCTGTCCACCGTGGTCAGCGCGCCGATGGCGAGGCCGGCGGTGATCAGAGCGAGCCCGGCCACGATCGGCAGGCGTGTCCCGAACCGGGCAGCGATCTTCTCGCTGGCGCGGGCGCCCACGATCAGGCCGCCCATCATCGGCAGCAGGCGCACGCCGGTGCCGAGTGCGTCGTTGCCCTGCACCGCCTGGAGGTACAGCGGCAGCACGAACAGCAGCCCGAACATCCCGAACGACGCCACCGTGCCCGCGACCGAACCCCACAGGAAACGCGGCCGGCGGAACAGACTCAGGTCGATCATCGGGTCAGCCACCCGCCGCTCCCACGCGACGAAAGCGCCGATCAGAGCCCCGCCGCCAAGCCCGCCGACGAGCACCCGGGCCGAGGTCCAGCCGTCGGTCGGGGCGGCGATCACCGCGTACACGAAGGCGACCAGACCGGCGGTGGACAGCAGGCCACCGACCACGTCGACCCGCCGCGGCGTCGGGTCCTTGGACTCCGGGATCAGGACCGCGACCGCGATCATGGCGATGATCACAACCGGAACGTTCACCAGGAACACCGCGCCCCACCAGAAATGCTTGAGCAGGTACCCGCCGACGATCGGGCCGAGCGGCACACCCGCGCCGAGGCCGATCGCCATGAACGCGATGGCCTTCGCGCGCTCCGCCGGCGGGAAGAGGGTGGGGATTATCGCCGCGGTGATCGGGGTGAGGATGGCCGCCCCGATGCCCATGAGCGCCCGGGCGCCAATGACGGTGCCGGCGTCGCCCGCGTAGCTCGCGACGACCGACGCCGCGCCGAACAGGCCCAGCCCCAGGAGCAGGAAGAGCTTGCGGCCGTACCGGTCGCCGAACGCGCCCGCGGGCAGCAGCAGCCCGGCGAAGACCAGGATGTACGCGTCGATGATCCACTGCAGCTTGGCGGTGCCGGCGTCGAGCGCGGTGGCGAGATTGGGCAGGGCGACGTTGAGGATCGTCGCGTCGAACCCGATCGTGAGCAGGCTCAGCACCAACGCGCCGAGGGCCCACCAGCGGCGGCGGCTCCCGTTCATGGGCATTCTCCTCTAATGAGAGCGACTCTGTTCTGAGAGTAACTCTCATTAGAGGGTGCATGTCAAGTGGTGGAGACTGTCAGCTTCTTCGCCAGGCCGCCAGGACGTCGCCGTACGGGGCTTTCAGGAGTCGGGTTGCACGGCACTCCCGAGGAACCGTTCGAGCGGACAGACTCCTCGCCGTGAGATCTCTGCGCCGTGTCCGCCCGACGACGCCTCCTCCACCAGCCTCCTCAGCCGAACATCGACCGGTTTGTGCCAGATGAGTACATTGGTCCGACTGATTTTGCCCGGCGTCAATTCCGTTATTAGGTCGGTCACGTAGGTCAACGCCGCCGGTGTGGTGGATCCGTCACGGGAGCACGACCAGTCTTATGCCTCTGAGGTCGGTCCGTTGCCAGGCGGTCTCGATCTGGTCCAAGGGACTCCGTCAGCGCGCCGGGGCGCCCACCGGTGCGATGGCGCGCCTGAGGAGGATGTGCTCGATCAGGAGAACGAGAACCTCCTTGACGGAGGCCCGTTGGCGCGCGTCGCACTCGACGATGGGCACATTGTGATCGACGTCGAGCGCCTCGCGTACCTCGTCCAACTCGAAGACCTCCGCGCTGTCGAACCGGTTGACCGCGAGGACGAACGGCGTTCCACGTCCCTCGAAGTAGTCCACCGCGGGGTAGCAGTCCTCGATGCGGCCGGTGTCGACGAGGAGGACCGCCCCCAGCGCCCCTTCGACGAGGTCGTCCCAGAGGAAGGCGAACCGATCCTGACCCGGGGTGCCGAACAGGTAGAGGATGAGGCTCTCGTCCAGGGTGATCCGACCGAAGTCAAGCGCGACCGTGGTCGTAGTCTTGTCCGCGCGCGTGGTGTCGTCCACCCCGATGGATACCTCGGTCATCGCCGCCTCGGTGAGGAGGGGATCGATCTCGGAGATCGCGCCGACGAAGGTGGTCTTGCCCACGCCGAAGCCGCCGCTGACGACGATCTTGACGGCGGTCGGGTAGCCGGACTCAGCTGGTCCACTGTGCTCAGAGCGCGCGTACACCGTCTCTGATCCTTTCGATGACGTGGAGCGGCAGTTCGTCGGTGGACTCGTTGATCGAGGCGAAGCGCTCGGCGACCAGATCGGCGATGAGAACGCGCGCAATGCCGAGCGGCACGCTCAGGGCGGTGGCTACCTCGGCCACGGAGAGCGGCACCTGGCAGAGCTCGACGATCGCACGTCGCTCGAACTCCAGCGGGGCCGACAACGCCGCCGGCGTCGCACGCACGAGCGTCTCGACGCGGAGCCCCTCGCGCAGCGGGCGGGTCCGGCCGCCGGTGATGATGAAGGGCCGGACGAAGTCGTCCGTGCCGGCGTCGATCCGGGGCGCCCCGGCTGGATCGGCGCGTGCCACTGGCTCCGGCGGTTGGTGCCACCCCGCGATCATGCGTGGATCGGGCAGGCGCTGGTCGGCGTCGTTCACTGAGGCAGCGACCGTCGGAACTCGGCGATCAGCGCGGGCGTGAGGAGGTCGCCGACGCGGTCGACGAGGACGGCGATCTCGTAGCCGATGAGCCCGAGGTCGCAGCGCTCGTCGGCCAGAACGCCGATGCAACTGCCGTCGGCGATCGCCGACACGAGGAGGAACCCCCGCCGCATCTCGATCATGATCAGCTTCAGGCCGTCGAAGTCGTAACGCCGGGATGCGCTTCGGGCCAGGCTGGTCAACCCCGAGACCAGGGCCGCGAGGTGGTCGGCGGACGTACGGTCGAGGCCGTCGGATGCGGCGATCAGCAGACCGTCGGAGGAGACGGCCACCGCATCGCGCACACCGTCGGTTTCCCGGACGAAGTTGGCGAGTAGCCAGTTGAAGGTCTTGGCATTGGTGTGCAGCTCAACGGTCATGAGGGGTCCCCTCGAACTCGGGATATGGAAGCGGGCCCGGGTGAACGGTTGGGGGCGGATGCGCCCCTTCGGCGGTCCAGCGGCGTTCGCCGCGCTCGAGGCCGGCACGGAAGCTCGACAGCATGGCCCGCACATCACCTGGCGATCGGTCGTCAACGGGGCGCTCATGACCGTTGCTGTGGCTGGCAGCGGGCGCTGGCGCGGTGCGGTCGCGCCGGACGCGCTTGACGAGGCCGTTGCGGGTGCGCTGCGGACCATCGGTGACCGTCCCAGCAGGGCGGATGTCGCGGGGTGGCTGATCGAGCGGAACGCAGTCGATGGAGACGGTGTCCAGGGGGTGATCGGTCATGGCAGGATCCTGCTGAAGCCTCTCCCGGCGGCTGCGCACCCTGCCGATCGCCGGCTGGTCGGAGGCGAAGGGCGGCGAGCCGCTATGCGTGCCCGGTGACGGCGGTACTTGCCACTGTGGGCCGCCGGCGGTCTCGAACGCTGCCGCGACATCGACCACTGCCTGGACTGTCGGCACCGCCGGGATGTCGGGCCCTCCCACGTTCTGGGGTGCCGCGATGATGTCGGGCGCCGCCTGGGCTTCGAGTGCTGCCTGTACGACGAGGAGGTTCGCGGGGAGCGACACCCTCGCGGTGATTCCAGTGACCGGGGATGGGGCGAGTTGTACCTCGACTGACAACCGCTGGGCGAGGCCGCCGACCACGTAGTGACCTAGGAAGCGGGTGGGCGCCACGAGGAAGTTCTCCTCACCACGCAGCCGCGCGTTGGCTTGGACGAGGTCCTCAGCGGACATGCCAACGCCGTCGTCGATGATCGCGATCAGGTAGCCCGTACCGATCCTCCGCCCGTAGATCTCCACATCATGGTCTGGCGGTGAGAACGCCAACCCGTTCTCGATGAGCTCGGCGAGCATGTGGGCGATCTCGGCGACGACAGCACCGGTGATGAGCGCGTCGTCTATCCGTCGCAGGACAACCCTGCGGTACTCCTCCACCTCGGCGAGGGCGGCGCGGATGACGTCAGCGACCGGCAGCGGCGCGGACCACCGACGGGGGGTCGACTCACCGACCAGCACGAGGAGGCTCTCCGCGTTCCGACGCATGCGGGTCGCCAGGTGATCGAGTTCGAAGAGGTTGGCGAGCGCGGAGGGGTCGGGGTCCTCGCGCTCCAACTGGCTGATGAAGCCTAGCTGTCGACGGAGCAGGTTCTGGTTTCGGCGGCCGAGGTTGGCCATGGACTCCGTCGTGTTCCGTCGCAGCACCGCCTGCTCGGTGGCGAGGGAGAACGCGACGCTCTGGACCCGGTCGAGCGCCTCGGCGACCGAGCGGATCTCGGTGCCGGACCGCGCCGGCACGCGCACGGGGCTCGGCGGTGCCGGCCCCTCCCCGCCGGCCGTTGCCTGCACCCTGACAACGGCGTCGGGCAGTCGCCGCGCGGCAACGTCATTAGCCTCTCGCGCGAGGGCAAACAAAGGCGTCGTGATCGACCGCGCGGAGGCGCCGGCGACGGCTGCCGCCCCAGCGACGGCGAGCGCTGCGAGGAGGGCGAAGGCGATCAATCCACGTTCTGCCTGACGCTGCAGCTCTGCCGCGCGCGCCCGGATGTCCTCTCCCACCGCCCCCTGGACGGTTCGCAGATCGTCGATGAGCGTCGTCATCGCCGCCCACCACGCGCGGGAATCGACCCGCATCGCCCGCCGGTCGGCTCCGTCGAGCGCGGCCTCCTCGTAGGCCAACGCCCGAGTCGCCGCACCGGAGCGGAGCGTCGCATCCGCCTGCGCGCGCTGGCCCGAGGTGGCGTACCGCCCGAACTCCGAGATGGCCGCACGCTTTACGGCTCGGATCTCGGTGAACTCGAGGTACTCGTCCCCTCCGAAGCGCCCAGCGGCGAAGACGCCGTTGAGAAACCCGCGCTCCTGGGCGGCGGCCTCCTTTACCTCTCCGAGTGCTCGCAGGGCTTCGAGGCTGCGGCGCAGTGCCGCGTCACCCGCTTGGTGAAGGCCAAGATCGAGGCGGTTGAGCGCGGTGATGCTCTCGGTGAAGTACCGGAACGTGGTCGCGCGCGACGCGCGGCCGGAGTCAACGCCGCTGCGCACGCCAGCCAGTCCGGCAAGCCGGTCGAGCGCCGCCCCTGCCGCAACCGAACCGTCAACCCGCTCGTCGGCAATGAGCCGGTCCAGTGCCGCGCGGGCGGAGTCCACCCGGCGCCGCTGGCCTGCAACTTCGGAGCGGTATCCATTGTCGCCCCCGAGTAACCCGTTGGTGAGGCCGCGCTCACGCTGCAACTCGTGGATCAGATCCTGCACCGTGAGGGCCATGCCTACGGATCGAGTCGTGTCTGACGCGGCCTCATAATTGCGGACCTCGCCCAGGACCGTGAGACCGGTCAGGACCAGGACGACCGCCACAGGTACCGCGAGTATGACCGCCAGTTTTCCCCTGATGGTGCGGGGCCGGAAAAGCCTGCGTGACGCCCGTGCGCTCACCGTTAAATTCCCCTGCCCGAAACATTACCGAAACGAGATCAGCTTGACCATTCAAATCACTAACGCAGCGATGCGGTGCCGCCCCGGCGGATACCATATAAGCAGGAGAAGGCCACCACAGCAATAGGTAGCACGAGCTCTATTCCGCAATAGCAAGAGTTCCAGAGATCACCAGTCAACAGCTGTCCTTGTGCGTGCCCTCGAACGCTTTCGAAACACAACAGAAACGCGGTGGTCAATTACCGAACGCAAGTGAGAATGCCGAGGCGACAATCAGTGGAGTGACCTGCGACGTAGCCAAGAAAGCCAGGCCTGGGCCGCCCTCGCCTGTGCTGCCTCGAGCAAGGCGGTCTTGCCGATGCCAGTGTCACCGGGAGGACCAGGGCGGGCCCTGGTCCTCCCACGGCTGAGCGGATGAGGGCCTCGATGGCGGTGGGCTCCGCGTCCCGCCCGGCGAGCCTCGGGCCCGTCCTGACAAGCCAGTCCCTGCCGAAGGCGTCTTGGCCTGCGATTTCCTTACGGTCGAGACCGTCCTA
>Ga0184623_10000806_pt1 | contig 13470 bp, 12 predicted proteins | sample PLM1_100_b1_FD_133138 | JGI IMG/M metagenome (GOLD analysis project Ga0184623, IMG submission 133138) | Groundwater sediment microbial communities from an aquifer in East River, Colorado, USA - PLM1_100_b1 | ecosystem: Environmental > Terrestrial > Soil > Riparian zone | place: USA: East River...
AGGGGCCGGCGGCGCCGGCGGCGACGATACGGTCCTCACCCGCGAGGGCGGGCTGTGCGAGCTGCTACCACTTGACCAGGTCGAGATCGCACTTGGCGGTGCCGCCGTCGATGCCGAGGCCAAGAAGTCGAGCCTCGGGCTCGGTCACTCCTGCCGCGTCACGGTCGACGAGGACACGATCCTCGACGTCACCCGGAGCGAGAAGGAGACGCTCGACGAGTTCAAGGAAGCGTTCGAGTCCGTCGGTCTGACGGACGAGACGATCGAAGGGCTCGGAGAGTTCGCCTACCGTGCGCCAAGGACCGCTCTCGGTGGACCCGGCGCCCGGCTGGCTGTCTACACCGGTGAGCGCCACATCGGCGTCACGGTCTACGCGGACGCCTCCCAGGCAACCATGTTCGAGGCATCCGAGGCGATCGTTCGGGCACTTCTCGAGGGGGGACTGTGAACCTCCGCAGATCGGCTACGCGGCGCGCCCAGGTCGGGGGCCTGGGCGCGCTCGCCATCGCTCTGGCAGCCCTGTCGGCCGCGTCGCCCGTGCTCGCCGCAAGCGATTGCGAGCCACTCGCTGCGGCGTTTGGCCCCGGCGACTGGTCCGCTCACGGGATCCAGATCTTCAAGGTCGATGACGACGAGCAGTCCACGGTCATGGTCGAGGGTCAAGGCGGCTTCCGGCTATCCATCTCGGAGACCGGCGACGCAGCAGGCAGCTTCAGCCTTGCCGGCACGGGTGTTTCGAAGTCCATCGTCAATGGCGACAACAGCGGTCTGACGGTTCAGTGGCTGACCACCGGCAAGCTCTCGGGGACCGGGACGGTCGTCCGAGCGGACGGCACGCGCGAGCTTGCCATCTCCGGTGCGATCGACTCCAACCCCAACGGAGAAGGCGACGAGTGGTCAGGCAGCGGCGCCGAGATGTGGGGCTTCGGGAACGAAGCCAGCATGGAGTACCACGCCACGTTCTCGCCGTCCGCAGCCAACTGCAACACGGTGTTCGGCAGCCTCGACGGACCGGTCGCCTTCGGGTCGGAGTCGGGTGGCGATTCCTACTTCGTAGCGATCCGGGTTGGCAGCGCCCCCGACGACATCGACATCGAGGGCCAGCTCGTCGAGCTCCTCGAACGTGCCCAGGAAGTCCTGGCCATGGATCCCCTCGACTCAGAGATCCTCGGTCGGTTCGTCGACGATCTCGTCGCCTTCGACGCCCTCCTGGTCTCGCTCGAGTACTGCGACGGCCTGCAGGCAAATGTCGGCCCGATCTGGGCGATGCTCCGATCCGTCCTCATCCACGCGGCATCCGACTACCTCAGCGCCGCGCTAGGGGGCGCCTATGCCACGTACGACGTCATCAGCACGATGACCGCGATCATGCAGGGCGGAACCTTGGGCTGGCGCGGTCCGGACTGTCTCGAGCCCATCTACCAGGACGAGACCGCCGGAATCCTCGGCATGTTCGAGGAAATCATGTTGAAACGACTCGAGCTCGCGTGGGAGATGCCCGACGCGATCGAGCGCACCTCCGAGATCGCACGGATCGCGGCGGCCGCGTACCAGTTCGGACTTCAAAGCGTCATCGCAGCCCTGGAGGGTACGGCATGAGTCGCGCGTCTGCTTTTGTGTTGTTGGCCACCGCGGCCACCCTGCTCGCCGCGTGCGGATCGTCATCGACGGAGCCGCCCCCGTCGGGGCAACAGGCGACCGCCGAATCGTTCCCCCGACCAGCGGGCCTCGTAGACCTGCCGCTCGTCGAGCTCGTCGGGCCCGCGACCACGGCCGCCGGCCCCGCGCCCGTCTTCGAGTGGCGGTCGGTCGACGAGGCCGAGGCGTACCGTCTATCCGTCCGCGGCCCGGACTTCAGAAGCTGGGCCTGGGTCGGCTCGGAGACCACGATCCGGTACGGAGGCGTCGTCGAAGGCCAGGCTGGGCCGACAATCATCCCCGGAACCGTGTGGAGCGTGGCCGCCCTCGGGCGCGACGGCGCGATCCTCGCGCTGAGCGGGCTCCGTCCCGTCTCACCGACGGACGATCCGGGGCCGGCGCCGGACTGGATAGGCGCGGCTGCGGTGGCGCCAACGGGCGACGCGTCGACGCCCGCTCCGGCAGACCCGTTCGATGCCTGCGATCTGTTGACCGCCGACGAGATCAAGGCCGCGATCAAAGGGACATGGGGCACGCCGGAGTTCAGCAGTTACGGCGTCGACAACGGCCGTTGCGAGTGGACGTCGGAGAATGGGTCGATCCTGTCGATCGATGTGATGCCGGCCGACGCCTACGACCCGGAGGGCTGGGGCGCCGACGGCACGATCGACGGCCTCGGCGAGAAGTCGTATGTCGTGGACCACGGCTGGGATCGCCGCATCGGCTTCGTCCGCGGCGGGCGAAGTGTGATGCTCGTCATCGACTGGACGAAGGTTGATCTCGAGGCGTTCGCAGGCGTCGCGCGCCAGGTCGAGAGCAGACTCCCGTAGCCGCTCGAATTTCGTCCCGAGCCCGGTGGTGTGACGGCCAGTTTGGAAGGCGGATTCACGAATCTCGAAACTTTGGCATTGCTCATTGTCAACACCCCCGTTACCATCTGCCACCCGGTCGTAGCGCGCGACGAGCCGGGGCGTCGGTAACGGCGATACCAGGGGAGGGTTCTGACTTGTCCGAGCAGTGGTCACAGTTCGATTCCCAACAGCCCAATCTCGAGGCCCAGGCGACTGAAGAGTCGAGCGCGAACGGCACCAGTCCGGACCACGCCATCGGAGTGGTGGAGCCGATTGGCGAAGAGACCACGGCCACCGACGGCGACCTGACCGACGACGCGCCGACGGCTACTGAGCTCACGGACGACGCATCGGCCTCGGAGGCCGCCGACGTTCCCCCTGCCGAGGCCGCCGACGACGGGTCCGCGTTCCTCGCCGAGCTTGTTCGCACCATGCAAGCGACCGCCGGCCTCGAGCGCATCAGGATCGGCGAGGCTATCGAGCTGCGGCGTCAGGAGCGCGTCGGCCAGGTCCAGGCTCGGAAGGCTTCGGAGGCAGACCGCATGCGTGTGCTCGCCGCCGAAGATATGGCGGCGATCGAGGCGTGGGTGGACGGCGAGACGGCACGCATCAAGCTCGAGCGCGAGCGTCGCGAGAGAGCGGTCCGCGAGGATCTGGATACGAGCCTGGCGGAGCATGCCTCGAAGATCGATCGAGAGATCGAGGGCATCGAGACCGCGATCGCCACGCACCGAGCAGAAGTCGAGGCCTACTTCGAAGGCCTGGATCGCGAGACGGACCCGATCCTCATCGCCCAGAAGGCGGTGCGGCGCCCGGCCTTCCCGGCCCTGGAGGCGGTCGGAGAAACCGTCGCCGAAGCTTCTGCTGATTCCGCGGACGCGGTGGCGGAGCCTGCGCCGGCGGACGAGCCGGTCGTCGTTGGCGTCATGGATCCGGAGGCACCGGCCGAACCCGTCGAGACGTGGGCTTCGCCCGAGACGAGCACCACGGCCGAGGCGGTCGCGTCCTCTGACGATGTCGGTCAGGACGGCACGGCCCCCGAATCGGAGGAGGCGGTGCCCGAGGAGGCCGTGCCCGCCGGAGTGAGCCCGACCATTGGCGGCCCCGGCGCCCTCCTGCAGACGGTGCCTGCCAAACGACCGATGAGCTGGCTGAGGCGCAACCAGGACTAGGGTCCGCGACACCGCTCTGAACGTCGAGTCGAAGTCCCTCACCCTGACCGACGGACGCGCCGCGAGCAAGCGAGTTGCGAATGGCGTTAGACGCGCCAAAACCGGATCCCGATCTCTTCCGTATGACCCTATGAGGCGGCCTCGCGATTTCGGGCCGTCTCAGGACGACCGACGGAAGAGGAGGCTGGAATGTCGAAACGTGCGCTCCGTGCGGTGGCTCTCGGAGCCCTCACTATGCTCATCGTCGTCGGCGCGTATGCCGTAGCTGGTGGCGACGCGAGGAACTTCAGGGCGAGTCCGCTCAACGGCTACGAGGAGAATCCGGACATCTCGACGGTCGCGCGCGGGTCGTTCGAGGCGAGGCTCTCAAGCGACGGCACCACGCTCCGCTACGAGCTGCGTTTCTCGGGCCTCGAGGCGGCCGTCACGCAGTCCCACATCCACTTCGCCAAGCGGGCGGTCAACGGCGGGATCGCGATCTGGCTGTGCCAGACGGCCGCCGCCCCCGCGCCGGCCGGCACCACCCCGCCGACCTGCCCGGCGTCGGGCACGGTGACCGGCGAGGTCGACGCGAGTGACGTCGTCGGACCCGCCGGGCAGGGGATCGAGGCAGGGGCGTTCGCTGAGATCGTCAAGGCGATGCGCGCCGGACACGCGTACGTCAACGTCCACTCGGCAAAGTTCCCGGGCGGCGAGATCCGCGCCCAGATCAGGGCCGTCGACGACGACGATTAGGGCTCGAGGTGACTATGTGCGGGCCTGGCATTGCCGGGTCCGCACGGAACTCTTGTCGAGTTGCTTGACGCCAGCGACTCACGCGACGAATCGCCTGATCGGACTCAGCTTGGCGCTCTGGGCGGCCCCTACGCCGTATCCGCCGGGGCCGCGAGCACCTGGGCGATCGCGGCGCGGCCCTCCATCGCGATTCGCGTTGGCGGCAACGCCCAGTAATCGGGGTTGAACGTCTCGAGGCTCCACGGTCCGCTGTAGCCGGCCGCACGCAGCGTCCCGATAAGCTCCGGCAGGCGGATCACTCCACGACCCGGCAGCAGGCGGTCAGCATCCTCGATCTCGCGCGACGGCTTGTCTGGAGCGTCGTTCAGATGGACCATCGCAAGGCGGTCGATCGGAAAGCCTGTCAACGGGCCCGCGCCGCTCGCGTGCCAGTGGCATGAATCGAGAACGAGATCCACGCCCGGCAGGTCCGCGACCACCCGGCCTGCCAGTTCCGGCGTGTCAATCGGACAGTCGGCGAAACCAAGGAACTCGAACGCGATGCCGATCCCGTCGCCGGCCGCGGCGTCGCGGAGGATCGCCAGTCCGTCGCGCATCGCCCCCATAGCGCGCTCGGGATCGGCGCCGCCGGCTCGCGGCGGCACGACAAGGAGGTAGGCGGCCGCCAACTGCCGGCAGATCTGGAGCCGCGGTGCCATCTCGGTAGCCAGGCGCTCCCGATCCAGGTGGCCCTCGGGCGTCAGCTGAAGCTGGATGCCGTTGATGCTCCAGATTTCCCCTGGTCGGACGATGTTCATGGCCGCGGCAACCTCGTCGGGAGCCTCCAGGAGCCGCTCGGCGCGGACCTCGACGCCCGCGTACCCCGTCTCTCGGGCGATCTGTATGTGGCGCCAGGTCGGCGTCGTCATGATCGTGGCCCCGTTCAGATGGACGCCGCTCACCGGGCCCTGACGTGCATCGATCGCCATGACGCCCTCACTTTTCGCGGATGACGCCGAACGTCAATCCGCGTATCACGTGCCGCCGGGCAATGAGCATCAGGCTCAGGGGGATCAGGATTGCGATGACTCCGCCCGCCGCCATGTCGTTCCAGATGATCTCGAATTGGGTGACAAGGCCTTGCACGCCGACCGGGAAGGTCATGGCCTGAGGAGTCGCCGTCAGGATGAAGGCGAACATGAACTCGGCCCAGTCGAACGCGAACACGATGATCACGACCGCCAGGATTCCGGTGCGTGACAACGGCAGCAGGATCGCCCGGAAGGCGTACCAGCGGCTCGCGCCGTCGACAAGCGCCGCTTCCTCGATCTCGATGGGGATCTCGTCCAGGAACCCGCGCAGCATCCAGATCGCGAGCGGCAGGTTGAAGATCGTGTACACGAGGATCAGCGCCGGCAGCTGGTTGTAGAGGCCGATCGTGCGAACGATCGCGAAATAGGGAATCACGACCGCAACCGGCGGCAGGAACCGTAGCGACAGTGCCCAGTTGAGGACAAACCGTCGCAGCCGGGGCGATGCCGGCAGCCTCGTGATCGGATAGCAGATCGCAAACGCGATGCAGATCGAGAGGGCCGTCGCGCTCAGGCCGACGATGATGCTGTTCACGAGGAGTCCCCCGAAGCCCCGTGTGAATAGGACGCTGGTGTACGCGTCGATCGTCGGAGCGGGCGGGAACAGCGCCGGCACGGGCGCGAACAGGTCGGCTTTCGTCTTGAAGGATGTCGCGATCAGGTAGAAGAGCGGGAAGGCGAATATGAACGCGATCACCGCCAGCAGGAGGGTGGTCGCAATCCTCGTGAGGCTCCAGTTGCGGCGCGTCATCCGCGATCCGCCGGCAGGAAGCGGGAAACGATCGTATAGAACAGGATCATCGAAACCATCACCACGACCGCCAAGGCGGATGCCTGGCCGAGATCGGAGAATTTGAAGCCGATCCGGTAGATGTACAGGCTAAGGAATTGCGTGGTCGTGCCAGGGCCGCCGCCCGTGAGAACGTACACGTGATCGAAGACGCGGATGACGTCGGCGATCCGGAAGAACAGCACGAGCAGGAGGAGCGGGCGGAGGTAGGGCAGCTCGATGTGCCGGAACTGCGTCCATGGCGTCGCGCCGTCAACCTGGGCTGCCTCGACGGATTCGGTGGGCACCGTCTGGAGGCCGGCGAACATGACGAGGTAGACGAATGGCGTCCACTGCCAAACGTCAACGCTTGCAGTCGCGATCATCGCCAGCGGCGGCGATGAAAGCCACAAGGGTTGATTCGGCCCGGTCTGCCCGAGCAGGACGTTGAGGATCCCGTAGTCCGCTGCGTACACCAGGCGGAAGACGACCCCGACTGCGATCTGCGGAATGACAATGGGGATCATCGCAGCGATGTAGATCGCGGCCCGGATGACGTTCGAACGGACGGTCCTGTGAACGAGCAGGGCGATGCCAAGCCCGCCCACGATCTCGATCGGCAGGGCGATCGCCGCGTAGATCCCGGTCTGCTTCAGCGATTCGTACAGGAGTGGATTGCCGAGCGCGCGAGCGAAGTTCGCGAGCCCGATGAACCCACCGCTCTCCGAGGTGACGGCCTGGATGACCGCCAGCATGAAGGGGATCGTCGTCAGCACGAAGACCGAGCCGAAAACCGGCAGGAGCAGCTTGTAAACCAGCTGCTCCTGCCGGCTGCGTGCGGTCCACGCGTTCCGGATCCGGGCGGCGATCGCGAATGGCTGTGCGGGGGCGGCGTTCATACCGCGCCCGGGCGTGGACTGCTCTCGGAACAGGCCTGCCGGTTCGCTCGATCGATCACCGCCCGCTCCGGGTCACTGGGTCGGGTAGCCGGCCCCCTTCATGAGGGTTCGGATCTCGGTCGCCGCACCCGTCGCGGCCTCCTCGGCGGTTTCACCTCCGGTGAGCGCACTATTGAGGTGGGTTCCGATGATGGTTTCCACGGCATTCCACTGATCGGTCCGGGGCCGCCAGTTGGGTGGCGCCTGGAGCGCTGTGGCGAGCACCGGGAAGTACGGGTTGGCCGTCGTCAGGCTGGCATCCTCGAGGACACTCGTCCGCGACGGAATCCCCTGGTTCTGGGCGTACGTCATCTGGGTGTCCTTCTGGAGCATCCATTTGATGAAGTCGGCCGCGGCCTGCTGGTTCTTGGACGCCTTCGGGACGCCCAGCAGCCAGTTGCCCATCATGCCAACGCCCTTGCCACTCTTGCCCGCGGGGATCGGAATGAACGTGACCTTGCCGGCGACCTTCGTGACCGCGGGATCGAGCACTGCGGTGTTGATCTCGCCCGGCCAGACCGACGACTGGTAACCCTCGCCATTGGCCATGATCTTGTCGCGATCCGCTGCGTCCGTGTTGCCGGGGTCGGTCTGGGCCACGGGCTTGAGGTCGTCGACCAGGAAGCTGATCGCGGCCTTGGAGGCATCGTTGTCGAGGACGACGTTCCAGTTCTCGTCGAAGACGTCGCCGCCCTGCGACCAGAGGATCGGCAGGAAGTCGGCGACGACGGGGTTGGTGGCCTTGCCCCGGATGATGTATCCGGCGACGCCCTCCTTGTTCTGCGCCTTGGCGTTCGCCAGCACGTCGTCATAGCTGGTCGGCGCCGTCGGGGTCAGGTCGTTGCGGAACATGAACATCTCGACGTTGCCGACGATCGTCACGCCGAGCAGCTGCTTTGTCTTGGCCGTCTCCGAGGGTGGCACCGGGCCGCGCGGCGGCGGCCACGTCCCGACGTCCCACACGACCTGGGCGATGTCGGGATCCTGTGTGATGCCCAGTGCGCCGAGATCGGACAACGAGCCGTCGGTGCCGAACTTCGGCATCCATGGGTCGTCCATCATGATCAGGTCGTAGGTCGCGTCATTCGCCTTGAAGGCGTTGACCAGCTTTGTATACAGGTCGTCGTACGGTGACTCGACGATCTCGATGTCGACGCCCTTCTGCGTCTTGTACATAGGCGCGAGCGCCTTGAGGCCCGCGTCTTCGACACCCTGGACCGCCGCAATCGTGAGCTTGCTCGCGGCCCCGCTGCCGCCAGGGCTCGACGTGCACGCCGACGCAACGAGCACGATCGGGATGAGTATCGCTAGCCACTTGCGGAGCGTCATGCTGCCTCCTCCTCACTCGATCCATCGATGGTCGGACGGCGGCCTCCCCGCCGCCCGAGGAGTCAATCCACGTTTGCTTCCGTCACCTCCCTAGCGATCCGGTGCCATATGCCGCCTGCGCGACCTGCGTGTGTCCACGAGGCGGATCGGTCGGAGATCGCGGCCCGACGACCGGCAGCCGCCGCGACACAGTCATCGCGACACGAGACGGCGCCTCCGGCATCGAGGACGCGAGAGGCCGCTCGCATCGGCGGCGCCTTCGGGGCGTTGACAACCACGGAACGAAGTGGCCGCCATCGTCCGGAGTTCATCCGGGGCATTGCTCAAGTGGCGTTCCCCGTTGCCCAGACTGGTCCGCCCCGGTCGGGCGATCCAGCGGGAGTCGATTACGGCGGATCGTGAGACGGACCCTTTCCGGTGTCAAGGCCCGGCTGCAACCGATTACATCACGATGTCGCGCACCTCAGCCTGCGTTTCCTCCCGCGTATCGGAGCGTCCAGGAGCGCCATGCTCGTCGTCATGCCGCCCCCGTGGTAGCGTTTCGGTCGAGCGGGAGTAGCTCAGTTGGCAGAGCGTCAGCCTTCCAACTCTTCCGTTGTGGAGCGCTGTGCTCTGACTTCGGAAAAGCTGCACGAAAGAGCCGAATTCAGGGCTAGTTTGGCGCTCTGGCCGACTGCCTGACGCTAGACCTTCATCGCATCGATCGTGCTGCCCGACGGCAGCCGCCTACGCGTGTTGAGGAATCGGTTTCCGGATCAACTCCGCGACCGAGTCTCCTGCGGGCCGGACCAGCTCCACGATGCGCTCGCGGTTCACCTCCGCGACGATGATCTGGCCGATCTCGGTCCTGACGACGGAGAAGATGCCGAGATCCTGCATTCGCTGCGTTTGCAATCGGTTGTCCTCGGTTGGCGTCAGATAGTGGAGGGATCTGGCGTGATAGCGATGGATCAGGAACAGCTGGACGAGCGTCATCAGGCGTCGCCTGCGGATCGATGGGTCTGTGTTCTGATCGCGGATCGAGAGGATGCTCCGGCCCCGCCGGTCCACGATGCTGGCGAAGATCACGTTGGCGAGGGCTTCATCGGAGTCATCGAGGATTCGTATCTCGAGAAGGTCGGATCCAGCCGTGTGAGGCCGCAGCTCGACGCGGATGTTCGCCGGCCGCTCCCAACGGGTCGCCCACGTCGCGAGCCATTCCTCGAGCAACCGGGTCGGCACCTCTGTCTGGACGAGATGCTGATGTTGGGTAGAGCCCTTGCCCATGGCCTTCGTCGCTGCGGTCCGCCCGGAAGCGGCCATCAATGCCGCGTCCATCCGGTCTCCGCCGACCAGGGACTGCGGGGTCCGATAGGGAGACTCGAGCAGCCGGAACTTCCGCTGGAGGCGCGCCAGGGCGAGCATCCCATCGTCGCGGAGCGCCGTGGCGAACTCCTCGGCGGCGAGGCCGTCGATTTGGTGGCCGCCGTAGGTGATGAAGTTGAACACGAAGCCGAGCCTCCCGAGGTCCTCGGGAAAGCGACGCATCTCGTCGTCGCTCAGGCCCGTGGTATCCCAGTTGAACGACGGCGACAGGTTGTACGCGAGCATCTTGTCCGGATAATCGGCATGGATTGCCTCCGCGAACCGCCGCGCGTCATCCAGATCGGCGGTCTTCGTCTCCATCCACAGCAGGTCGGCGAACGGCGCCGCGGCGAGCGACTTGGCGATCGCATAGTCGATCCCACCTTGGACCTGGTAATAGCCGTCCGGCGTCTTGGGCAGCTCAGGATCCCAAGTCACCCGGATGTCGATCGAGTCCGCCTTCGCATGGACCTCGGAGAAGGACGCGCGGGTGGCGAACGAGCGCCAATCCTCGAGACTCATGTCGAACCGTTCGCCCTCGCTGATTCGCAGCTCGAGGACGTCGGCGACTGCCTCGCCATAGGACTTGAGGCCCGCTTCCGCCTGCCAGACCTCCGCGTACCGGTCGTCGATCGCGTCAATCAGTTCCTCGAACCGAGTCCCCCCTTCCGTCTCGCCAAGGGTCGCCGCGCTCCGCTCGATCAACGACATCAACCCGACCTGCACGAGCCATGTCACGGCGCTTCGCAGCTCGTGGTCGGGGACGGCGAACAGGAGGTGACCTCGGATCTCGTCTAACCCGAGGTCGTGCAGCGTGCTCCGGATCGCGAGGAACCCCACCCGGTAGCTCGGCACCTCCGGATTCGTCGCCCCGAGGATGAACGGCTGGTCCCGCTCGTCCGTGCGGTTATCGAGTAACGTCGCGGACTCGGCGTCGGTCCGGGCGACGATGATGCCCGGTACGCGCATGATGTCCAGCTGGAGGCGCGCCGCATTGAGCCGCTTGTTCTGCTCGTCCTGGGCGACGAGGACCTTGCCGGCCTGGTGGCCGCATTTCTTGGCGCCCGGTTTCTGGTCTTCGATGTGGTACCCAGGCACCCCGACCTCGACGAACCGGCGGACGAGATTCCGTACGTGCGCGTCGCCGCCGTGTCCGGTATCGGCGTCCGCGATGATGAACGGGCGGAAGTCGACTGCTGGTGTGGCCAGCAGCTGCGCCACGTCCATCTGGGCACGGGCGAAATGCTGGTTCTTGTCGGCGGCGAGGAGCGCACGCACCAATCCGGCCGCTTCATCGGGAACCTGGCTGAGGGGGTAGCTCGCAAGATCCGGACCGGGGTCCTCGGTAGTCGACCCCTTTGCCGACGTGGCCCAGCCGCCCAGATAGATAGCTTCGATTCCCAGGCGTTTCATCACCACGGCCTGGCCGGGTGAATACGGGCCGAAGGTCGTGATCTGCTCGCCTCGCGAGAACAGCTCGCGAAGTCGTGAATAGAACGCCTCCGCCGCCGTTCGGGCGACGGTGTAGTCCGGCTGGATCGTGCCCTGTTGGGAGGCGACCTCCCGGGCCGTATGAAGCCGCACAATGCCATCGAAGCGGGTCTCAGCGAACCACTCGCGCGCGGCCGCGACCTGCGTTTCGTATGCGCTCATCGCGATGGCATCACGTGGCGTGGCTGGGGTCGATGCCTGTGTCATTCGCTGTCGTGGTCTCGCAGGCAATCGTCCGGGCACTCGCACTCCGAGAGGAAGCTGTACGGGCGTCCCTCATGCGCGGCGCGCCCGTCGTCACCGACGGCGATCAGGCCGAGGATCCACGGATGCGATGGCTCCGGTGAGCCGGGGGTCTGCTGGGTGGGTTGACGTGTCTCGACGGTGAGTAGCATGGGAAGCACCTCTCGTGTTCTTTTCGCGGTCCACGGTACGGGGTTCTCGGCAATCAGTCCAATCGAATGTATGATAGTTACTGATCGACAAGATTGATCAAGTTGCAGTCGTGGTGGGATGCTCCTCGCTCAAATCGAAGGGTTTGTCGAAATCGCCCGGCTTGGGAATATGCGGCGTGCCGCGGATGCCCTCTCGATCAGCCAGCCGGCGCTAACGGCGCGGCTTCAGGCGCTCGAAGGGGAGCTCGCCGCGCCGCTCTTCCGGAGGACGCACACGGGGATGGTCCTGACACCGGCTGGTCGCGCCTTCCTGCCGCACGCCGACCGCGCGATCGACGCCATCCGGAGCGGCGGTTCGCTCGTACGGGAACTGGAACACGGCGTCGTCGGTGAGCTCGCGCTCGCGGTTGCCCCGGCCGTCAGCGCCTACGTCCTGCCGGAGATCCTGGTCCGCTTCACTGAGAAACACCCGGACGTTCGGCTGCGCGTGAGGACCGGGCATTCGGAGGAGATTGTCGACCTCGTAGTTCGCGGCGAGGTTGAGCTCGGAATCGTCCGCAAACTGCGGGACGCACGCGTCCAGAGCCGCCCACTCTACGAGGACGAGCTCGTCCTCGTGACACGGCCCGACCATCCGTTCGCCGACGCCGGGAGCGTGGACGTCGCTGAGATCAGCCACGTGCAGCTCATCCTGTTCGACCGAACATCGAGCTATTACGACGTCACGAACGCCTTGTTCCGAGCCGCTGGCGTCGTGCCCCGCGGTATCACCGAGGTGGACAACATCGAGGCGGCGAAGCGGATGGTCGAGCGCGGGCTCGGCGTCGCGCTGCTGCCCGGGACCGCGATCGCCGACGCCCTCTCGACGGGCTCCCTCCGGGAGATCGCGCTCGGCGGGGCGGCGACGATTCGGCGGCAGATCGTGGCGGTCGAGCGGCCCGGAGCCCGCTCAGCATCGCCATTCTCGACGACGCTGTGGGACCTTCTCGAGCGAATTCCCGAGCTCATCCCACGCGCGCTGCAGATCACCGCAACCGACTGACGTCCCGGGATGGGCTCCCGGCTCGCGCTCAGGTGCTGCGCGGCTCCATGAACTGGACGTAAGCGAATCCGAGGGCCAGCAAGAGGTAAATGGCGACGTTCGACCAACCGAGGGCGTTGGGGATGCCCGCAAGCTGGCCGAGCAGGATCACGACGAACCCAACGACGTCACCGGACAGGTTCCCGAGCACCACAGCTCGCCGTGCCGCCGGGTCGGTCACATTGCGGGCGAACCAGTTCAACACCGCCAAGGAGATCAGCAGGGCTCCGAAGAGCTGCGCGACGAGAGTCCCCGCCTTGTCCAAGGTGATGCCGTAGATTGCCAATAGAGGTCCGCTGGCGACCACGAACGCCACACCAAAAACCGCGGCGATTGCGGCCGCGATGACCAGCAGGTTGCTGAGCTTCACGAGTGACCTCCTTCGACACCGCTCCGGCAGGCCGCTGCACCTTACGTCAGCACGTGACCCTGGGGCCAGAGCGCGGGTCCTGAACTTCCGGGTGGGTCGAGTATCCTCTTGGGGGCCAACCCGAGCGGGAGTAGCTCAGTTGGCAGAGCGTCAGCCTTCCAAGCTGAATGTCGCGAGTTCGAACCTCGTCTCCCGCTCCACCAGTCCATATCCCAGGGCCGTTGCGCGCCTCACCGCGCCTTGATGGATTCCGTCCCGCAACCGTAGCGCTGTGCAGGCCCTGGGGG
>Ga0184623_10000807_pt1 | contig 13468 bp, 12 predicted proteins | sample PLM1_100_b1_FD_133138 | JGI IMG/M metagenome (GOLD analysis project Ga0184623, IMG submission 133138) | Groundwater sediment microbial communities from an aquifer in East River, Colorado, USA - PLM1_100_b1 | ecosystem: Environmental > Terrestrial > Soil > Riparian zone | place: USA: East River...
GCGAGCAGCTCCTTCTCGCCAATCTGCGGGTACGCCTCAAGCAGCCGCCGGACCCGCGCGGAGCGAAACAGCGACGAGCCGCCCCAGTCCTTGATGGTGTCGTAGACCGGCAGCGGGGTCTCGAAGTGGTTGGCGTGCACGAGGACGCCGGCGGTCGGATGCAGCCAGCCCGAGTCGCCCGGGGTCAGCTCGACGTCGATGATCTCGCCACCGTCCGGATGCGCCTGGCCGATCAGGAGGTTGATCGAGGCGGATCGGGGGGACCGCAGCGCGTTGCGCAACGCCCAGGACAGCGAGTCCGCCTCCAGCACCGAGCGGAGCAGGACGTGGTAGGGCACGCCGCCGGGGCGGCCGTCGCGGTCGGAGCCGATCAGGTTGACGCAGACGCCGAGGCCCTTGTTGTTCAGGCCGGACTTGGCGAGCATGCCCGCCTCGGTGAGCGTGGCGACCTCGTGCCCGCGCTCATCGCGAGTGATCAGCAGCAGCGTATAGGGGCGCTGCTCAGGGTGCCAGTCCCAGTTCTGGGCCAGCCGGGTGTGCCCGTCGTCGCTGCGCCCGTCGAGGACGCCGATGACCGTGCACTCTCCGGCCTCGGCACCGCCCGGCGAGCCACAGGCGGGCGTGCCGTAGAGCAGCTCGGAGCGGGCGTTGATCGCGTAGATGAGCGCCGGTTCGACGCCCGCGCCGGCGGCCACCCCTTCCAGCATCTGCGCCAGCCGCGGGAAATGCTTCACGGTGGTCGCGATGTAGGCGCGCCCCTCGGCGACGACTGCCGCCCGGTCGAGGCGGACGGCCTGCTCGAAGCGGATCAGGTACTCGGCGATGTTGGCCCGGATCATGTCGGCGGCCTGCACGCCGTAGGCGCGGCCCATGTCGGCGGGGGTGCCGCTGACGTCCACGAGGAACGGGGGTGTCATGACTGGCGACACTATCCGGACTTACCGGCCCGTGCCCACTCCCGTCTTTCGGCGGACCGACCTCCTATAGGGGCAGATCAGGGATATGCATGTGATGTTGGCCCATGATCACACGCATATCCCTGATCTGGCTGGAAGCGCCCAACCGGGCCGATACGATGACGATCATGACGAACCAGCGGCGTCTGCGTCGGCGCGCCGCGAAGCCCAGCCGTGCCGCGGTCGCCGCCGCCGAGGTCGTGCGCTTCCTGCGTACCGAGCAGATCGGCGGCATGATCCTGCTCGGCGCCACCGTCGTCGCCCTGATCGTCGCGAACTCCCCCGCCGCCGGCGCCTACGAGCGGCTGTCTGCCACCGAGATCGGACCCGCGAGCCTGCACCTGAAGCTCACCGTCGAGAACTGGGCGAAGGACGGCCTGCTCACCATCTTCTTCATCGTCGCCGGGCTGGAACTCAAGCGGGAACTGGTCGTCGGCGAACTGCGCAACTTCCGCCAGGCCATGCTGCCGATCTTCGGGGCCATCGGCGGCATGGTCGTACCCGCCGCGGTCTGCTTCGCCGTGGCGTTCGGCGCGCCCGGCGGATCAGACGCCTGGGCCGTCCCGGTCGCCACCGACATCGCCTTCGCCCTCGCCGTCCTCGCGATCGCCGGCGCCGGCCTGCCACCCGCCCTGCGCGTCTTCCTGCTCTCCCTGGCGATCGTCGATGACCTCGGAGCGATCCTGCTCATCGCCGCCGTCTTCACCGCCAAAGTCAGCGTCCTGGCGCTGATCGGTGCGGCCGGCGCCATCGCCGTCTACGCGGCCCTCCAGCAGATGCGCTTCACGGGATGGTGGCTCTACCTGCCGCTGTGCGTGACCGCGTGGGTCCTCCTGCACGCGTCCGGCGTGCACGCGACCCTCGCCGGCGTCGCCATCGGCCTCACCACCCGGGTCAAACGCGACCCAGACGAACGCGAGGCCCCGGCGACCTGGCTGGAACACACCCTGCAACCGATCTCGGCCGGCATCTGCGTGCCGATCTTCGCCTTCTTCGCCGCCGGCATCCCGATCAGCGGCAGCGCCCTGCCGGGTCTGGTCACCGACCGGGCTGCTCTGGGCGTACTGGTCGGCCTGGTTGTAGGCAAGCTCGTCGGCGTGCTGGGCGGCGCTGCCCTGGCCACCCGCCTGAACCTGGCCCAGCTGCCGGCGGGCCTGCACTGGCGGGATTTGGCCGCGGTGGCCGCGCTCACCGGCTGCGGTTTCACGGTCAGCCTGCTCATCGCCGAACTCGCCTTCGCCGACAGCGAGCAGCAGAACCGGATAAAGCTTGCGGTACTGGTCGGATCGGTGATCGCGGCCCTACTCGGCGCGGCCGGGCTGCGCAGACGGGTGCGCTCCCACCTCGAAGGTTAAGCTTGCCGCCGTGGAGAGCGATCACCGGCGAAACGCCGACGAGGCCTGCGTCCTCGTCGAGGGCCCCTGGGCGCACCGGTTCGTGCACGCCAACGGTTCCCGCTTCCATGTCGTGGAGGCCGGCACCGGCCCGCTCGTGCTGCTGCTGCACGGCTTCCCGGAGTTCTGGTGGGGCTGGCACGGTCAGCTCACCGCGCTGGCCGACGCGGGCTACCGGGCCGTCGCGGTCGACCTGCGCGGCTACGGCGCGACCGACAAGCCCCCGCGCGGCTACGACGGCTTCACCCTCGCCGCCGACGTCGTGGGGCTGATCCGTGCCTTGGGCGAGCGCGACGCGGCACTGGTCGGCGCGGGAGCCGGCGGCATGATCGCCTGGACGTCCGCTGCCTTCCACCCGCGGATGGTGCGCCGGCTCGTCGTGCTCGGCGCCGCGCACCCGCTGCGGCTGCGCTCGGCCATCCTCACCGACCCGCGCGGCCAGACCACCGCCTCGGCCCAGCTCCTGCGCTTCCAGCTGCCCCGCTACGAGCACCAGCTCACCCGCAACGGCGCGGCCGCGATCGGCGCACTGCTCGACGGCTGGACCGGCCCCGCGTTCCGGGAAACCGGTGGGTACGCGGAGGTGCGCGAACGCTACTGCGAGGCGATGCGGATCCCGCAGGCGATGTTCTGCGCCCTGGAGGCGTACCGCTGGGCGTTCCGGTCGGTCCTGCGCTGGCACGGCTACCGATTCACCCGCCAGCTGCGCGAGCCGATCGTCACGCCGACCCTGCAGCTGCACGGGGCGCTCGACACCGCCGCCCTGCCTTCGACGGCGCAGGGGTCCGGCCGCTATGTGCTGGCGGAGTACGAGTGGCGGATGCTCGACGGTGTGGGCCACTTCCCGCACCTGGAGGCGTCCGAGGTCGTCACCGGCGAGATCCTGCGCTGGGTGAAGGGCTAGACGCGCACTTCGCGAAGGTCGGTCACGTCGGCGACAGGCGCCCAACCCTGATAGACGCCGTAGTCGAACTCCTCCAGCCCCAGTTCCCGGGCGACTGGAGCCTTGCCGCCGGTGTACTCCACCCGGAACCACTTCTCGTGCTGGCCGAGGACGATGAACGGCTCGCCGCGCCAATTACACGCCGTCCGGACGTAGCAAAGATCGTCGACCTGCGCGATCGGCAGCACCCTGACGTACCGGCCGGGGCGCACCTCCTCGAATCCCTCAGCTGCTTGCGGCAGAAAGATCCGCACGTCGTCGCCGTCCGGGCTGGCCTCGTACTCCATGCCCTTCCACCGGGCGATGTAGCCGTCGCGCACGCTCATTCCTCCTCGCCCACGAGCTCGCCCTCGATGGTCCCGTCGACGGCCGGCCGGCCCTCGCCCGCACCCAGCTCCCTCGGTGCGGCGGGCTTGCGGGGGTATTCCCCGACGCGCAGCCAGCGCGGGCCGTCGGCGTCCAGCACGGCGATGATCTCCTCGACACCGTCCGCGCCCAGCCGCAGCAGGCGCGCGCCGTGTGGCAGCCGAGCACTGTCCACCTTGAACTCCGCGATGACTGTGCTGGACTCGCCGGGGGCGAACCCGTTGCCCCGGAACGGCGTACGCTCGATCACCCAGCCCTCCATCGCTCTCATCGCGGCCTCGTTCTGCCCGCCATAAGGGATCCGGTAGAGGCTGGGCCGGTACGCCGACCACCGCAGGATGAAGACCTCGTCGGCCTCCTCCTCGAACGGGGTTCCCTGCCAGGTCAGGCCGAGCGCCGTACGCATCTGCTCGGGCGTCTTGAGCTGCCCCACCTCATGCGCCCGGTGCACGAACCCGGAGACCCGGTCATAGCCGCGCTCCAGGTAGAAGCCGATCTGGCTGGGCGAGATGGGCTTCTGCATCACCGTCGGCGGAGCGGTCTTCGGCGACACCGCCGGAACCGCCGAGCGGATCTCCGCGGTCTCCTCGCTCGACAGCCCCATCCGCCCGGCCCAGTTCGCCAGGGTGACGACCTGATCGCCGGGGAGCGTCGCGCCAACCGGCGTGCCCGGGTTCACGGCGAACGACCAGGTCTCGTCCGGCCAGGCGCTGATGAGCTGGATGAACCGCACGCGTACGCACTGCTCGACCTGCGCACCGGCCCGCTCGGAGGACGTATAGACCACGACGTAGGGCTGTCCGTCGATCAGCTGGGTCTGCCAGCCGAAGGCGGGATCGCTGGGACGCAGCACCGACCGCGCGGTCGCCGCGACCGGCACGAGCACCTGTGCCAGCAGCAGGGTTGAGAGGAAGAGGTCGGTGTTGTCAGCGTCAGCGGCGTCGAACAACTGCCGCTCGACTTCGTTCGCGGGGACGAACGCGTTCGCGTGCCGGCCACCGGCCGGGCGGGCAGCCGACTCCAGCTCCAGCAACGGGGTGCCGTTCGCGGGCGTGCTCTTCGGAGTCGGCGGGGGTTGCTCCACGGGCGGGCTGGGCGGCGGTTGCACCGGCTGGTAGCCGGCCGTGGTGCCATTCGAGGCCGCTTGGGCGCCGGACTGGGCGCCTGCTTGGGCGGCGGATTGGGCCGCTGCTTGGGCGGCGGCTTGGGCGGCCGCTCGGCCTGCCGCTGCCGCGGCCGCTACGGCTCCCGCGGTAGGCGTCCGGGTAGGTGGCTCGACCACACCCGCTTGGGCCCTGGTGAGCGCTTCGAGGCGCTCGGCGCGGGACCGGGGAGTCGCGCCGTTCTGCGGCGGTCCGCCCGGCTGGACTCCGTTCTGCGGTGATCCGCCCGGCTGAGCTCCACCTGGCTGGATTCCGCCCGGCTGTGGTCCGATCCCGCCCGGCTGCGGTCCGCGCGGTTCGGCGGCAGGCAGGCGGACGGGCTCCTGCCGGGCCAGCTCCACCCGGACCTGCTGGGCCAACTGGTCGATGAACCAGGCCGGCAGGTATCCCTCGATCGGCAGGCCAGGGTTGACCGCCAGCCACCACTCGTGATTCGGCCATTGCTCGGCCAGCCGGAGATAGGGAACGGTCCTCGCGGAACCTGCGTTCTGCGCGAGACAGGCGTACATCGCCTCGGCGGAGGTGAAGGCGAGCACATGCGTGCGGCGGTCGGCGGTCCACGTCCCCCAGCCGCCAGAGCCTTGCGCCGCACCCTCTGGCGGGACCGGAAGCATCAACTCGAGCTGGGCCAGAATATGGAAATATCGGTCCTGATCACCCGCGCGCAGCGCATCACGCAGGGCGGCTTCGGCCTGCGTGCTTGGCTGCCACTCGGCCAATTTGTTCCTCCCACGGTTCCGGACCGCTACCACATAGCTACCCCGCGCCTATACAACCTAACAAGCCGGGCCGTCGCTGCGGGATATCCACCGCCGTTCGGGACGCTCGTACTGTTTGCCGCCCACCCGTGCGATAGCATGGCCCGGCTTGCCGCCGGCGAAGCGTGAGATGCTCTTGCCGGCTGGGGACTGCGGGAGGCGATCGATGAGGCTGCGCGCAATGGTCACGGCGTCCCTGCTGGGCGCGGCCATCGTCATGCTCCCGGCGGCCCCCGCCTGGGCCGGCTGTACACATGTCACCCTGACCCAGGCCACTGCGGTCACTCCCGCCAAGGACGACGCCGGCAACTGGGTGCTCGCCCGCTTCGGCCTGAATCGGCTGCCCGCCAACGTCGACGGCCGCACCGTCACCGTCGCGGTGCTCGACTCCGGCGTCCAGGCGAACCATCCCGCACTCCAGGGCCGCGTCCGCGACGACGGCCGCGACCTGCTCGAAGCTGGCGGTGCCACCCGAGGCCGGGAAGACTGCCGCGGCCACGGCACCGGCGTGGCGAGCCTGATTGCGGGCAACGCCCGAGGCGGCTTCCGCGGCATCGCGCCTGGCGCCCGGATCCTGCCCATCCGGGTCAACGAGACCATCGGCGGCGAGAGTGACGACGGCCGCAAGACCGACGACAACAAGATCGCGGCAGCCATCGACTACGCGATCGAACACGGCGCCGACGTCATCAACCTCTCCTTCGCGTACCTGAACGCCGACGCGGACCCGGCCAAGCACCGAGTCTTCGCCGACGCGATCCGGCGCGCGGTCGAGAAGGACATCGTCGTGGTCGCCGCGATGGGCAACGAGAAGGACGCCACCGACAGCTTCCCCGCCAACCAGGAAGGCGTGATCGGCGTCGCCGCCATCAAGCTCGACGGAACCCGCTGGGACAACTCGGCCGGCGGCAAGGACGTCGACGTGAGCGCGCCCGGCGGCCAGGTGCTCGTCGGCTGGCCGCACGGCGTCTACACGGAGGTGCAGGGCACGAGCTTCGCCGCACCGATCGTGGCCGGCACCGCTGCCCTACTCAAGCAGCTGCACCCCAAGTGGAAGGGGTCGCAGTTCATCACGCAGATCACCGCCACCGCGGATCCCTCGCCCGGCGGCAAGGCCTCCAAATTCTACGGTGCCGGCGTGGTCGACCCCGTCCGCGCCGTGAACGACCTCCCCGCTTTCGGCGAGGCGTTCAAGAACCCGAACGTGCCCGTCCAGGAGGATGATCCGCAGGCGATCGCGGCCGAACAGCGCTCGAAGGACCTGCGAGCCCGGGCGCTCTGGCTGGCGCTCGGCGGCGGCGCCCTCACCGTCATCATCCTGCTCAGCTCGTCGATTCTGCACAACGGCTTACGCCGCCGGTGGCGGCCCGCCGAGTGATGCGCCGATGCCGGAGTCATCCGGTGTCCCGGCTAGGTTGGCGCATCCACCCGAGGTTGGCACATCCACATTAGGCAGTTGCCGCATAGGTGACGCTGAGTGGCCCCGTACATGGACAGCAAAAAGGCGGCGGGGACCCGATTCGGGTCTCCGCCGCCTTCGAGCGTGAAGGTCAGCCGGCGAACATGCCGGTGTTCTTCTTCTCGGTGGACTGGTAGTGCGATGAGGACTCGTCGAGCGCGCCCTTGATGTCGTTGAGCATCGCGGACAGGTCCTGGGCCGCCGCACGCCACTGCGCTTGACGCTGGGTGTACGCCTCCTGGGCGTCACCCTCCCAGGTCGCCACGAGCTTGGCTGCGTCGGATTCCAGGGTGTCGAGCGAGCCGTTGAGCTTGCTCAGCGCACCCGAGATGTCGCCGCTCGCCTGCTGCATCGCCGCGAAATTAACGACAAGGCTGTCGTCGGACATTGATAACCTCCCCAGGTCAGAGCGACAGGTTGATGCCGCCGCGGTTGACGGAGTTCATCCGGCTCGAGGCGTCCGAGTCGGTGGCCGAGTAGTTCTGGCCGGACGACCGGATGGCGCCCGCCGTCTCGAGCAGCGCCCGCTGCAGCTTGTCCTGGTCCTGACTCCACTGCTCCTTCACCTGCTGGAAAGAACGCCCACCGGCGCCCTTCCACCCGGACTGCAGAACCTCCAGGTTGCCCAGCAGCGTCCGAAGCATCGACTGCAGCTCACCATTGGTGGACTCGAACTTGCTGGCTGTCGTCTCCATAAACGCGGCTTGTGCTTGCGTCTGGGACATGTGTCACCCCGCTCCCTGTCTAAATTACGGGTCCCCACCGTCGACCTCTGTCCGATCGACGCACTGTGGTGACGGTAGCTGTCAAGGACAAGCGACGCCACCCCCTGTGGATAACTCCATCAACTCAGCCGAACAGCCTCAACTCAACGTGACAGTGATGGCAGCGGCCGTCTTGCTGAGCTCAGATCCCTGCGGCAACAGCTTCACCATGCTCACCGGCATCCTCGACGGAGTGGTGTGCCCGAAGCCAAGCGCCGCAACGGAATCGGCATCGCTGATCGGGAACTGCTGGCCCGCGTCGGTCACCAGGCTCACCAGTACGGTGGGGGTCTTGGCGACGGTGTAACCCTCCACAAGTACACCGCGCCCGCCCTGCACCGAGACGTAGTCGGCCAGCGGCGCGCCCGTCTTCGCGCTCTTGCCGGCGGTCCGCATCAGGCCCGCGACATCGGGGACGGGGACGGCGTACCGCACGCTGGTGAAGCCCTGCTCGTCCTCCGCGGTCGCGCAGATCGCGGAGTCACCCGGGTCGACGCTCTTGATCGGCGCGCTCGGCGGCGCACCATTGCCCTGCGGCACCAGGCTCTTGCCGAGCTCTCCCGGAAGCTGCTGGATCGACTGCGGCGTGACGCGCGGCGCCAGCAGCGCCGCTTGCACCTGGGTGACCTCCTGCAACGCGCCTTGGGAGGCCACGAAGAAACGGTCGCCACTGGCGCTGCGGAACCGCATCACGTCGCCGATGCGGTAGTCCGCCACGCCCGAGCGGTCGCCGACGGTGCCGGAGACCCCCGGCGCCACGATGGGTTCGCCCTGCTCGAAAGCGTTCTTGAAGGCCCGGTCCACGACCGGCAGCTGGTTGGGTTCGAGGTTGACGCCGATCGCCTGGAGCGACTCGCTGCTGGGGTTCTTGATGAGGAACTGCCGCTGCCGCCAGATCAGCCAGGCGCCCTCGTCGCCCGGTACGCGGAAAGCAAAGCCCGTCTCGTCGGTCAGGGCCGTCCCACCGGACGCGACGCCCAGCAGGTTGCCCACCGCCAGCAGTGAGCGCTGCCCGCCCTCGTCCTGCGCCGCATCGGCGACCGGCAGCGAGCAGGCGGTCCAGGAGCCCTTGATGAGCCGGTCCGACGTGGGCACCGAGTCCGGCGCTTCCGGAATGCCCACCATCGGCCCACGCGGAACCGTCGCCAGCGACTTGGCGCTGACCTCCACGACGGCGCGTTCCGACCCACCGGCGTAGAGCAGCGCGGAGGCCAGATTCAGCGTCGGATGCAGAACCTTGTCCTTGTAGACGTAATGCGCACCGGTTCCCTTCTCCTGCAGCACGGCGCCGTCCTTGGCTTTCCAGGAATCGGACGCGCCGCCGGTGAAGAGGGCGTATACGCCGAATCCGGCGATCAGGACGACGCCCACCATCAGGCTGGCGAAGCCCGCGACAGTCACCCGGCGAAACGGAAACTGGGCCGGATCTGTCTCTCTCATGACCAGCGCCGAGACGACACGCTGGACGGAGAACTGGTAGGAATGCAGCTGATCCTGCCTCGACGGCATCGTCCCTCCCCAAGTAACGCTCCCGGCTAGGATAGGCGGCCGGAGGGACGTACCGCCGACCCACCTCGATGTGCCGGCGGATCACCCGCCCGCGGCCGCCGCCGCGAGCGGGCACGATACAGGGGAGGCGAGCCGCGATGACGGTCGGCGTGGTGAATTCACCGACGTCCGTTCAGCCCACGGTCAGCGGAGGCGCCACCCGGCTCCGCAACCCCAACCGAGTCCACAGTGGGCAGATCGTCGCCACCGAGCTGGCCGTCGCGCTGCTGCTCGTCGGGGTGCTCTGGGGAGCGGCTGCGACTGTGGGGCTCGCGGTCGTCTCCGCGGTCCTGATCGTGTTCGCCTGGGCCCGCCTGCGCGGCCGATGGCTCTTCCAGTGGATGCGGATCTGGCTGAGCTACCGCACGCACCGCCGGACGCTGTCGCCGGGCTCCGACGCCAGCGCTCTGCTGCAGCTCGTGCGCCCAGGAGCGACCATCGACACGATGGAGCTCGACGGTGTGCCCGGCGCGGTGATCTCCGACGGCGATGGCCTGACCGCCCTGCTCGACATCGGCGATGACACACTGCTACCGAGCGGCCCGAGCCTCGTGCCCTCGCCGGCGACCCTGTTGCCACCACCGGCTCCCAACACGCCGCGGTTCCGCGTCCAGCTCGTCTACTCGTCGGTGCCCGCCGGGGGCCCCGGTCCGGCCGCCTCGGCGTACCACCAGCTGACCGAGGGCCGGCTAGCCGCCTCGGAACGGGTCATCATGGCGGTGCACGTGCCCACGGCCGAAGGCTGGGCGGAACCCGACCTGCGCCGGGCGCTCAGCGGCGTGATCCGCAAGGTGCGCCGCAAGCTCGACACCGTGCCCAGCCGCGTGCTGGACGAGGACGCGGCCCTGCGGGCCCTTCAGGAGCTGGCCGGTCACGATGGCGCCAATCCCATCCGGGAAGGCTGGTCGGGGGTGGCCGCCGGCGGCCTCGCCCATGCGGCCTACCGGGTGCGCCGGTGGCCCGACCTGCGGACGGAGGCGGCTCGGGACCTGCTCATCCGGCTGCTCGCCCTGCCCGGCCGGGCCGTCACAGTGAGCCTCACCATGGGCCCGTGGTCCGGCGGGGAGGCCGCCGAATTGCGTACCGACCTGGTGGTCCGGCTGACCGCCGCGAACCTGGCCGCGCTCACGCAGGCCGACACGGCGCTGCATCGCGCGCTCGGCGCGGATCGGGCGGCGGCCCACCGCCTCGACGGCGAACACCTCGAAGGTCTCGGCGACACGTTGCCGCTGGGCGGGTCCGCCCCGGCCGAGCTGCCGACCGAGGTCGAGCACGGGATCAACCGGCCGGCCGCGCCGCTGACGATGCTGCGCGCCCCGGTCGGCGCGGCCGGACTGATGATCGGCCCCAACCGGCGCCGGGAGCCGGTGACCGTCCGGATCTTCCGGCCGCAGGCGACCCGCGCGATGCTTGTCGGCGGCGTGCAATCGGCGCAGCTGCTGGCGTTGCGGTCGCTGGCGATCGGCGCGCGTGTGGTGGTGCAGACCGCCCGCCCGCCGGCCTGGGAGCGGTTCTTCCGCAACCTGGGCGGGCCCAACGACTCGCTGGCCATCGTCGCGCCGGGCCAGCCGCTGGCGGTGCCGCCGGCGACGCAACTGCGGCCGCTGCTGATGGTCGTCGACGTCGGCGCGGTCGGCGCGGATCGCTCACCCGGCCACCCCTGGCAGACCACGCTCGTGCTGCGCGAGGAGCTCTCGCCTGTCGACATCGACGCGCTGGGCCACGCCGACCTGGCTTTGCTGCAACCCACGACGCCGGAGGCGGCCGCGCTCGCGGTCTCCGTCCTGGGGCTCAGCGACAACCAGCGCGAGGCGCTCAGCCGGCCCGTGCCGGGCCTCATCGGTGTCGTGCACCGGCGGTCGGTCCGGTGGGCCTCGCTCGGCACGGCGCCGATGGAGCAACAGCTGCTGTCCTGAGGGCTGACCGAACTCCTGGCGGCTCAGGCAAGCCTTCCCCGGCGGAGGGCGGTGGAAATTCACCGCCCCGCGGGGATCGCCTGTTCTGCGGCACTATGGCACTATGCGCGGATGGGCATCCTCCTCCGGCTAGCGGCCGGCGCGGTCGCATTGTGGGTAGCCACACTCCTCGTGGGCGGCATCAAACTCACCACCGACTCCACGCTCGGCCAGATCGGCACCCTGGTCGCCGTCGCCGCGATCTTCGGCGTCGTCAACGCAGTACTTCGGCCGATCATCAAGACGGTCGGCTGCGCGTTCTATGTCTTCACGCTCGGCCTCATCGCCATCGTCGTCAACGGGCTGCTGTTCTTGCTGGCCAGCTGGATCGCCGGCCAGCTCGGCCTGCCGTTCCACGTCGACAACTTCCTCTCCGCCGTGCTCGGCGCGCTGATCGTCGGCATCGTCAGCTGGGTCGTGAACTTGGCCATCCGCGACAAGGACTGACCCGCTCCCTCTTGTGATCATTGCTCCCGTCAAGTGGTTCTGCGGGGCAGTTTGCCCGCTTCAACCACGTGGCGGGAGCAATGATCACGTTACGAGGAGCGACGGCTAGGGTGGGTGGGTGACTGACCTCCGGCGCGGCTATCTCCTGGGCATCGGAGCCTACGTCCTCTGGGGTTTCTTCCCCCTCTACTTCAAACAACTGCGAGCGGCCGGCCCGGTGGAGATCCTCGCCCACCGGGTCGTCTGGTCACTGCTCACCGTCACGCTCATCGTCACCGTCTTGCGCCGCTGGCGGGCCATCGCCGAGCTGCGCCGTACGCCGGGCAAGGTCGCCGCGATCGCGTTGGCGGCCGTCCTCATCGCCGTGAACTGGGGAACCTATATCTACGGCGTGAACAGCGATCGGGTCGTCGAGACCGCGCTGGGCTACTTCATCACGCCGCTGGTCGTGATCCTGCTCGGCGTCGTCGTGCTGCGGGAGCGGCTACGCCCCGGGCAATGGGCGGCGGTCGCGATCGGCGCGGTCTCGGTGATCGTGCTCGCCGTCGACTATGGACGGCTGCCCTGGATCGCGTGCACGCTGGCCTGCTCCTTCGGGCTCTACGGCCTGGTCAAGAAGCGGGTCGGCCTGCCGCCCGCCGACGGACTGCTGCTGGAGTCCGCCGTGCTGGCGCTGCCGGCCGCCATCTACCTCGCGACGTTGCAGTCCAGCTCCTTCGGCACGGCCGGCGGGCTGCACACGGGTTTGCTGGTTTTCTCCGGCATCGCGACGGTGGTGCCGCTGTTGATGTTCGCCGGCGCGGCCAACCGGATCCCGCTCTACGGCGTCGGCATGCTGCAGTACATCGCGCCCATCCTCCAGTTCGGGCTGGGCGTGTTCTGGTTCCACGAGCCGATGCCGGCGGCCCGTTGGGTGGGTTTCGCGCTGGTATGGCTAGCCTTGGGGATCTTCAGCGTGGAAGGCTTCGCCCACCTGACCAGGCAGCGTTCAACCGCCGTTCACGCAGGCGTAGGAGCCGGCTCACCTGCCGCGCCTAGCGTCCGGCCTCATGACACGCAAACCTCTACCAGTGCTTCCGGTGGCTCAGCTTAGCGGTCACAGCGGCGGCAACCGCTCCGCGATGACTTGTCTCTACCGGTGTGGCAACGCCTGCGACCACCCCGCGCCGAACGAGTCGGACAACGCGTACTTCGGCAATCTGGCTCGCGCGGAGGTCTCCCGCCGCGGCGTGCTCCAGGCCGCGGGCGCGGGCGCCGTCGTGCTCGGCCTGGCCGGCGCGGGTGTCGCCGGGACCGCCCAGCCCGCGGCGGCCGATGAGATGGCGCCGACCGGCTGGCAGCCGGGCCACGACCGGAGTCCGCTGAGCTTCGGCGCGGTGGCCCCCAACACCGCCGACGCCCTCACCACCGCCGACGGGTACGCGCAGAGCGTGGTGATCCGGTGGGGTGACCCGGTGCTGCCGGGCGCGCCCGCCTTCGACGCGGCGAACCAGACGGCGACCACGCCAAGCCGGGCATCGCGGTGATCTGGCACCCGAACGGATGGCAGATCGGTCACTAAATCACTACTCAACGGCAGTCGGCGCCCGATTGGGGCGTCGACTGCCGCACGTCTATGGCCGTATTCTTAAAAACCGTAACCGAATATCACCGACGGTGGTGGAGGAGCGGCCATGCGTGAGCCCCGGGCGGAGCCACCCAATCTCGTGCAGAGC
>Ga0184623_10000808_pt1 | contig 13467 bp, 19 predicted proteins | sample PLM1_100_b1_FD_133138 | JGI IMG/M metagenome (GOLD analysis project Ga0184623, IMG submission 133138) | Groundwater sediment microbial communities from an aquifer in East River, Colorado, USA - PLM1_100_b1 | ecosystem: Environmental > Terrestrial > Soil > Riparian zone | place: USA: East River...
TCGAGCGGTCGGGACATGTCCGAGACGCTATACCGAGACGCTGTACACAGACGGATCATGGGTTCAACGAATGGTCCCCATCCCCAACTGAGACCAGACGCAGAACGCCGGGTCCGTCCGTAAGACTGACCCGGCGTTCGTGCTGCATATGGCGGTGGCGGTGGGATTTGAACCCACGGAGGAGTTGCCCCCTCACACGCTTTCGAGGTCTGGGACTGGTTGTTCACCATGATTCACCGACAGGAGCCGGTGCGCCCGGCGGCAGGTCATGCCAGGTGACTCGCCGTTTCGAAACGGAGGGCCTCACCGTCGCGAATCGCAGCGAACGCAACCACATCTGCAACCGTCGCCGTGTCCGAACGGACCTCGGCCGAGCTGCCAACTCGGCAGTCTCGCGCCAGGACGGTGACGAGGACCAGGACGAGCCGGCCGCGAACCAAGCCAGCCCGCCACGTCCTGACCACCACATGACATCCATGCTGCCCAGCGCCGCAGCTGGCAGAACGGACTCATGTAGCTTGGTCGATGGGATCATGAGCCGGCGTGCGGCACGTCAGCAGACACCAGACTACGAATGTGCCGTCATGTCGGCCCGGCGTGCTACACAGATGACGCATTCGAACAAAGGTTCGAGGGAGTAGGATGCGCCTCACAGAGCACCAGATCAGGCTGCTCGCGCTGTGCAAGGTCAAAGGCGTGAGCTGGCATCTGATCGCACGCGAAGCCCAGCGGCCGGACGGCTTGGATCGGCTTTGGTCGGGTACGCCGGTCGAGTCTTCACCAGATGCGATCGAAGCCGCTGCGCTACTGGCGGAGCACCAGTCCGACGACCAGCAGGCCGAGCTTGGTGCCGCTGTACAAGCGGAGATCGACAAGATCCAGCATGACGATGTTCGTCTGGTCACGGTGATAGACGAGGGCTATCCGCCGACCCTCCGGTTGATCTACAACCTGCCGCCCTTCCTGTTCATCCGAGGTGCCATCACCGAGGCCGACCTGCGCAGCGTGGCCGTGGTCGGGACCCGAACGGCCAGCGCGGACGGCATCAGCCGAGCCGGGCGAATGGCGCGGCTGCTCGCTGAAGAGGGCGTCACGGTCGTGTCTGGTCTGGCCCGCGGCATCGATACCGCCGCGCACACGGCCGCCCTGGACGCGGGCGGCCGCACCATCGCCGTCATCGGCACCGGCATCAACCGCTACTACCCCGCCGAGAACCGAGCACTAGCGGACCAGATCACCACCCGCGGCGCACTGGTGTCGCAGTTCTGGCCAGACAGCCCCCCGACGACCTACTCCTTTCCACGTCGCAACGTCACGATGTCCGGCATCGCGCAGGGCACCGTGGTGATCGAGGCGTCCAGTACGTCCGGGGCGAAGATGCAGGCCCGGCTCGCTCTTGAGCACGGCAAGAAGGTGTTCTTGATCAGAAGCCTGACCGAACAACAGGAGTGGGCGCGAACGTACGTGGAGAAGCGCGGAGCGGCCCAGGTCGACGATGTAACTGAGGTGGTGGCCGCGCTCGCCCCAACAGAGCGAATCCACGCCGCCGATCAACGCCGCGAGCAGCTGGTGATGGATTTCGGGTGACAGCAACGCCACCATATGCAGGCCAGCCGCCGCCAGTTGCCGGGTTCGGTAACTGCGGACGTTGTCCGTACGTGGCGACCGGACCCGCTCGGCTGTGTCAATGGTGTGCCGCGCAGACGCTACAGCCAGCAGCGCCGTTCTACTGCTCGGTGTGCGGCCAGGCTCTGGAATCCGCCACCTCGCGATGCGGCAACGCCCTGTGCCAGGCGACCGACCGCGCGTTCGCATTCAACCGGGCGATCGCAATGAAGACCGGCGTACTGGACACCGCGATCAAGGCCCACAAGTACCAGGGCAGGGTGGGATGGGCGATCATCTTCGCGCGTGTCCTGCTGGGATACCTCGATACACATTCCGATGTCGGCGGCGCAGACCTGACCATCCCCATGCCGGCGGTCGACCCCAGCACCGACCACGCTGTCCGGGTCATCCAGAGCGCCATCGAACAGGACGAACGCGGCTACCCGTTCCGCATCAATCCGCCAGTGATCGTCAAGACTGCCGAGACGACCAGAATGGTCGCGACCACCAGCGCCGCCGAGCGTCGCCAAGCGGCAAGCGAGCTGTATGACGTCCTGCTTGTGTCAGACGCCGCAGTAGTCCGGGGCAAGTTCGTCGTGGTCTTTGACGATGTATTCACCGGCGGCAACACGCTGAACGCCGTGGCCAGGCGGCTGAGAGAGGCTGGCGCCACCGCTGTTGCAGGTCTCACGCTGGCTCGCGCGCCCTGGCGCTAGTCGGGTGCGTCCGAGCCTCCGCTCGCCTCGTCGGCCGCACGGCCAGATGACGGCCGAGCACGGTTCGTACGAAGTGCCTAGGGGCGCCGGAGGCACCGTCCGGCGGACCGAAGAACGGTGAGAACTTGCTGGCCCCGCGGCGCCGATAAGGCGGGGTCCGAGGTTCTTGTTGTTGCGCGCCGGTCGCCGGATGGCGCGCGCGCCCCTCTGACCGCCCATAATGGCACGCTAATGGCACGCCGGCAGGAGCCAGCGCGGTGGACAGAACGGAGGCCGGCATGGCGCTGGCGCTAGACGTGATTCCGGGCTTCACTGTTGCGCAGGTCGATGCCTTGGGGTCGATGCTCGGCGGCGTTGGCTCGGTCGCGGCCTTCGCGGCCACTCTCGTCTTGATCTGGCGGGAGGTACAGGCGCGTCGTCGTAGCGATGAGGAGCGGGCCGAAGAGCGGCGTGATGAGGAGCGGCAGCAGGCGCGACTGGTGTTCGCGAGTCTGAAGAGCGCAGAGATGGCGTTGGATGACGACCAGGATCCTGCGGAGGAGCTGCCCGACCTTGTCAATTGGAGTATTGCGGTCGAGGTGACGAATTACAGCCAAGAGCCGATCCACGAGGCACAAGTGAGGCTTCCGGGGGTGGAGGGAGCACATTTCCGTATCGGCCGCGTCGGCCCAGGTCAGACGGGCGAGAACGGCGGCAGCCGGGATGCTGATCCACATTGGCAGACCAGGTACGTCGGATGCGGTGGTCCAGCCTCGGCCCATTGGCTGGACCTAGACGTCGCCTTTGTGGACAACTCGGGTCGGATCTGGAGTCGTAGCGGTCGAGATGAGCCCCGGCGTCTATCAGAGATGCCGCGACCGTACTGAGACACACGTCCTCGCCCCGTGTGCTGCTGCCATCTGCCGTCGTCCCACCTATCAGGGAGCGCGGCAGGACCAGGGCGCCAAGTTGGAGCGCCCTACTGGACGAATGAGCTTGGCGCCCTGGTCCTGGTGTGCTCGGCTCTGCCTGGGGCGTCGGCGGGCGGGATGGCAGCCCAATCACCCCTCGACCCGCACGACAGGAACGTCCTTCCCCATCCTGGAGCCGGAGTTCCCCGCCGGAGGCATCTGTAACAGGAGCCATCACGGTGCGGCCGGCCGCGTGCGGCCGATGCCGGCCGGAGCTCGCCAGCAGGCCGCGACGCCGGCCGGCGCGGTGCGCCGCGCAAGCGGCGCCTTGATGGCTCATTCACGGCTCAACGCGGCCGTACATGCCTTGCAGAACCGCTTTAGGAGAGGAACCATTTCTCCGGCTTCGCCGCGCCGCTGACCTGCTGTTTTGTCTCGGCAGGCTCGCTCATGTTGCGAAGTTGGCCGTGTATTTGCCGTAGGGGTCGCTGGAGCGGTCAGCCCGGCAGGGACTCAAGGAGCGGCGTGGCCAGCTCGCCGATGACGGAACGCTCGGCTGCGCGGCGGGCACCCTGTGCGTGGAACATCGTGACTGGCGAGATGAGGGCGCGTCGCCGCCGGCTGGCTAGTGCAACCTGTCCGCACCGTACGTCCACTAGCCTCCTGTCCATGCCTCCTTCCGCTGCGTCGTCCGGCAGGTACTTCGGCGAGGTCCTCGAGTATCCGCCAGGGTCGACGTTTGCTTCGCGGCGCGCCGTCTCAGAGGCTGGGGTTCACCGACCGTTGATGGCCGGTATCAGCGGTACGAAGGCTGAGGGAGCGAACTCGGTTGTTGTCAGCGGAGGCTACGAAGACGATGAAGACGCTGGCGACCTCATCCGCTACACGGGCATGGGTGGTAATGATCCCGCGACAAAGAAGCAGATCGCGGACCAGACGCTTGACCAGCCTGGCAACGCAGGATTGGTGACAAGCCAGCTCGAAGGTCTGCCTGTCCGGGTCACTCGTGGCACGAATGGCGATCCGATGTACTCGCCGAGCAGTGGATTTAGGTATGACGGGCTGTTTCGTGTGGCCGACCACTGGACGAAAATTGGGAAAGGCGGGTTCAGGATCTGGCAGTTCCTCCTAGAAAGGATTGAGGGGGACGCCGGTGGCTACGGGGAGGGGGCCGAACCTTCGGGCCAGCGCAAACCTGGCCGTACCACCGGCGTGGTTACGCGAGTAACTCGGAACACGGTCGTGACTGAATGGGTGAAGCGGCTGTATGCCCACCGATGCCAGTTCTGCGGGGCGCAGATTGAGGTGGTGGGAGGCCGGTACGCCGAGGGCGCGCACATCCGGGCGCTCGGCTCACCGCACGAGGGCCCGGACACTCCCGACAACGTGCTGTGCCTCTGTCCCACCTGCCACGTGCGCTTCGATAACGGCGGCGTGTACGTGACGGACGAGCTCGTTATCCACGACGCAACAGCCGGCGAGCAGCTGGGAGTGCTCCAGCCACACAAGAAGCACTCGATCAACGTTGACCACCTACGCCAGCACCGCGGGAGATGGGGTTATTAGCTATCTGCGCACGTGCCTGCTTGGCTGGTCAGATGAATGCGGTTCACCCCGCCGGGGGTGGTGCCCCTGCGAGGACTTCGAACCTGGGCACCGCCTCCGGAGGGCGGAGCTAGCCCAACGCGTGCCAGGCCTTCTGACCTGCTCGTTCGCGCCTGATCGATGGTGCGTCCGTTGAGACTTTGGCATGTATTTGGCACATCCGAGCACAGGTTGGCCGCCGTAGCGGCCCGTTTTGCGCTCAAGAGGTCTGCGGCCAGACGTTGGTCAGGGTTCCGGACCTTGTTCCCGTTGTCGGGCTCAGCACCCTCACCGGCCAGCGTCGGAAACCCGGCGGCCGGCGCCTTGGCCACGGCCGCCGAGGCTCCGCCGAACCGACGTGGACCCACCCGAACGAGACTACGTATGAGACTGGCACCGAGTCCTCCCGGTCGTATCCGACGACACTGGCTACTCGTTCGGTGAGGCCGGGGCGTCCGGTCGCTACACTGCGTACATGCCTCGAACTCGTGCTTCAACCTCACGCTGCCCCGCGTGTCGTCTCACCCGCCGAACCACGGAACAGGCCATGTCGCTCGGCGCCGAGACGGATCAGGTCGTCTGGCGAATCGTCCGGCGGGAGTGTGACGGTTTGTGCACTGCCGATCAGATTGCCGCTGCGGAACAGCGCTCGCGCTGAGGGCCTCTGCTTTTGGAGACCGATGCACCTCGCGTTCCAGGACACGGGAGTCCGCCCGGCCGCCGGAGGCATCTGTTCGTACTGATCGTTGCCGGGCCGCGCGGAGTGGCTTAGGCGGGGCGCCGGGTGGGTTGTGCGGTGTGGGCCGACACCCTTGCACGGCGTCGGTGCGCCGAAGGCGGGAGGCGCCGGATCCAGCCGTCGGGCGTCATCGCTCAGCGACGCTGTTCGTGCCGACGCCCGGCGGTATCTCTACAAGGTCGCGGTACTGCCACATGAGATCAAAGAACAAGTGCAGGACCGACCAAGGAATTCGTTGGACGCTGGACGAAGGCGGGTCATGTGCCTTTGGTGGTGTTTGTCAGACCAGACGGTCGCCAAGCTGTGCTCATGGCGTCGGCCCAGAGTACTGACCGAGAGGCGGGGGCGCGGCGAGAGCCACCTAGGCGGCCGACAGTCTGTCATCGACTGGACACTGACTGCTAGCCATGTCAAGCTCCGTATCGACCAGCGCGAACATTCCTTGGGAACCTGTGGACCTTGTCATGACGCCAGCGGGCGGGAGGGAAATCTTGATGGCAAGTCCGTGGCCTGCCTGGGTTTCCAGAGCGGGTTAAAATGACACAGCGCCCAGAGAACCTAGCAGACTATCGCAAGCCACCCATTGACGAGGTGGCCATAGCCGTCCAGTTTCCTGCGATCGAAGGCTGCTCGAACGAGCGACTCCGGGAGTTTTGGAAAACCGTTCGCCAGGACTATCCGTTTGTCGAGAATCAGCCTCGGCTTGAATTCCCAATAGAATCCCCTGGGCCGTTGGAGTCGATAACCGTTCAACTCCAGATCTCGAGCGCATCTCCGCTGAACACGCGCATGTGGCTAATCAGCGAAACTGACGACTTCTTGATCCAGGTACAAGATACGAGGTTCATTCAAAACTGGCGGCACCGTAGCGCAGAGTATCCACACTTCGAACAAGTAAGGGATCTCTTCTGGATCAATTTCAGTAAATTCCGTGAGTTCTTGACCAAAGCTGGCCTTCCCCAGCCTCACATACAGCAAGTCGAGGTCACATACATCAACTGGGTCTCCGAGCTTTCGATCGCTCAGTTTCTGCGCCCGGCGAGCGAGACGGCGATAAGCGTCGCCGGATCCATGCGTGAACCTGAAGAGCAGGCTTGGAGTGCCCGATACCTGATTCCAAACGATCTCCCAGTAGTGGAACGGCTGTACGCGCAGGCTTCACCCGCTGCTCGTGCCCAGGACCCAGCTCTAAGGGGAACACAATTCTCTTTGGTGGTCCGCGCAGCTAACATCGGTGGCATTGCCGACGCGGACGCCGAGCGCCTGATAGATGATGCGCGGGTCATAATTGTCGAGGCATTTACAGGTCTAACCACTCCCAGTGCGCAGCAGTCATGGGAGAGGTCCCATTGAATACTAGCTCGGTGGGGCTTGCCGACCTGGGTGGGGTCATCGCTTTAAGCGGTACGGACCTCCAGATCCAGGATCCTGCTGACCTATTGAGGGTGCAGTATGTCCTTCACGGCAACCGCAATCGGACCGATCAGCCCCCGGCAGTAAACACCAACTCTGTGGTGTCGCCACAGGATCTCTCGCGCATCGAGCCCGTGCAATCGGACTCACGATGGCGCGGTTACGTGTCGCGTCGGCTGGCGCAACTTCGACGTGGCAGCGGCGACTTCACCGGGCTGTTGCAGCCTTCGGAGGAGGTCGTTAGACGCGCTAGGGACGTTTCTACAGGACTCTTCCGAGCTAATACACCTACCCCTTCTGTCGTCCCATCCGAATATGGGGACGTGCTGTTTATTTGGCATAAGGCTGGCTGGGAGCTCGAGATCGAAGTTGGACCAGAGGAGGTTTCAGTTTGGGCGCACGAACGCAATTCTGGAGCTGTGTGGTCTGGCTCGCTCGCAGAACTGTGGCCAAAGGTTTCAGACTTGTTGGCCTTTCTAGCCAAGCAATGACGCTAGCGCCGTGTGGCCAGATCATCCACGTGCCCGACGACGACCAACTCTGGCGGAGGTTTACCAACTCGGATAATCACCTAATGTGGAGCGACAATCTCGGTCGCAGGATTCCGAATCCTGCGGTATTGAGATTCGACCCTGACTTGTCGACTGATTGGCGCCAACATCTGGAAGCCATCCATTGCCAGTCGCCGAGAGTCCTGCTGAAAGGTAATCCTGGATACGCGCTGGTCGGCGAGTTTCCAGTCGGAGGAGTACGGTTGCTTCGCTTCGTCGTGAGGGGAACTCCGAATACGCTGAGTTCGCTCGGTTGTGCGCACGCGTCTATTGAATGGCCGCCTGACGCCATCCCCCCACAGCGCACGGAGCCCACAAAGGATGTCCGAAGGAAACTACGGCATGAACTAGCACAAGAAGTCTCCTGGGTCTACGGAGACATTTCTATGGTTCCTCCGGAGGGTGCCTGATTTCGTCGCGGTACTCATCGTCGATAGCCGCCAAGTCAGCTCCGCAACCGGGCCACGACATCTTCGTCCCGAAGCATTTCCGCCGTTCAGACCCAGTGCCTTGCCGCCTGAATGACAGTCCACCGGCGTCCGCGCCGGGCCGCCGCCAGGTGGCGTCGTTGTCACTCAGTTTTTCACTCAGCAACCGGTCGTTACCGGCGTTACTACAAGGCCACCACGGCCCGCCTCAAACACACTGGGCTATGCCTGACAAGCTCAGCGTCTCACGTTCTCGCTGGTCAGAGCCGCTCGGATACACGAATGCATACCGGCTATTTGGACGGCCGGACTGACCCGCGCGGCCGTTCCTTCTCACCGGCCTTTTCTGGTGAGCTGCCTTCGATACCATCTGCTGAGCGGAAGGTAGGCATGGCGCTTACGAAGCGGATCAGTCCAGGTGCGTTTCCCGGCGCTCAAGGAAGCGCTCACAACCATTACTGGTACAAGTCAGATCTTCGAAGCTTTCTCTCTAGCGCACTCAGCCATAGCCCCAGATTCTGAGCATAGTGGATTGGTCGGACGTCAAGAGGGCCATCGTCAGCAACATCGTAGACCGCATGGCGACATAAGAGGAAAGTACCAAGCTCAAATTCTTGCTCTGATGACACGCGTCATCGAGTTCTCAGACTTCAGCCATCTAAGACACTTGGAGGATGGTGAAGAGAAGGCCGAGCGAGCTGAACGAGCAGTAGCGGCGCTTGTCGAATGGGTCGAAGCGTCCGCCGCAACCACGAGGCGGTTGTCGCTCAGTTAAACAGGCTCTACGCGAAGAGCCGTTAAACACTCCCTTAGTTAGTCCACGGCCTTGGCCCCAGACCTCACGGTGACATCGGAGGTTGATCCACTGCATGTGACGGGTCGAACCGGACAGAATCACTCACGATCGACGCAACGGCGGACCGCTGGGTGGGTAGCCACCCGATCTCACCCGCTATTAGCTTCGTGTCTGCGATAACGACCTGCGGCTCGCCCGCCGCTGGCTGGTGCTGAACAGCAATCGTTGTATTCATCACGCGTTCAGCCGCGGCGATTAGATCACTGACGGAAGTACCGGTTCCGGTGCCGACGTTATACGTGACCGCTGTGCCAGGCCGGACAGATTCGGCGGCCAGGCGGAAGGCGACGGCAACGTCCGCCACGTGGACAAAGTCTCGCTGTACTGAACCATCACCGTTCACGGAGATCGGTCTGCCAGACGAAGCGCACTCGATGATGCGCGGAAGGATACGAGTCCGGTCAGGATCGGTGATCCCGTCGAGGGCACCCGCGATGTTGAAACAGCGCAATGTCACCGCTCCGATCTCGCCCGCGCGGGCGTAGAAGGCGAGAAGCTGCTCTGCGCTCACCTTCGATGCTGCGTAGGGGCTCTCCGGCTGCACGGGGTCGGCTTCGCCGAGCAGCCCGTCCCGCTGAGATCCGTAGACGGCGTGGGTCGATGCAAACACCACGCGCCGGGCCGCTGACTCACTGCCGGCCTGCCCAAGGGCATGCAACAGGTTGACCGTGCCGGTGACGTTCGCTGCGTAATAGCCGACCGGATCGGTGAACGACTCGCGTGCGTTGGTCCGGCCCGCGAGATGAATCACCACATCGGCAGGGTTCGCCGCAATCGCCTGCGTCGTTGCGTCGGCGTCGAGCAAGTCTGCGCGGACGAGGTTCACGCCCGGATCCAGCTCGGCCCGTGTGACTCCTCGGGCCAGCGCGGTCACCTGGTGGCCGTGGGCGAGGAGTTCGCGGGTGATAGCGCGGCCGAGGAAGCCCGTGCCGCCGGTGATGAGGATGTGCAACGTGGTCCTTCGTCGTCAGGCGGACAGAATCTGGCGTCGATGTTGCCATGCGAGCGAGAGGCAACCTGCAGCCTCTGGTGCGAGTCGGCCCCCTGCGGCCAGTTCGTCGAGGACGTGCTCGGTGAACGGGATCGACGGAGTTGGCCGGGCAGTGCCGATCTGAACGACGGAGCCCTCAGCGTTGACCTTGACCATGTCCGCGAACAGTCGATCGTAGATGTCGGCGTCGAGGACTACGACGGTGAGGATTTCGGCCCAGAGCGTGAGGGCATCCAGGGCGACGCCGAGGCAGTAAGCCCTGATCTTCCCGCTTGCCAATCCAGCGTCGAGCGTGCGGAACGGCTCGGCGGCGTAGTCCACGCTCTGCCCGTCGCCACCGTGCTCGGGGTTGCCGAGGAACTCTTCGGAGTACTCGCGCATGATGTTGCGCCAGAGGTCGAAGTCGGCGATGTAATCGGCACGGCGGCGGACGGTTGAAGGCTGGAACGTGCCCGACGGCATGACGCCGAGCATCCCGCCAGAGCTAGCCACATTGCCGGAGTGCCGGTTGTGGAGCACGAAGCTTGCTCCGTCGGTGCTCGCACGGATCGTAAGAGTGTCGGTCGACGGCAGCACTGGCCTGCGCATGAGGTCGAACGGGTCACCGATCAGGCGTCGGAAGGCCAGGCCACGCCAGGACGCCGCTTCGACCGTTCCATCCGGTGCGAGGTGCGCGGCGGTTGCTTCATGCGCGACCGCCTCGCATACGTCGATCGTGTCGAAGTACGTGGTGTCGCCGAAGGTCAGTCTTGGCGCGGCATGGTCGGTGCGGTCCAGGCCAAGAAGCCGCCAGCCAGGCCGGTTCTCGAACAGGCGAGGCTGAGCGATATCGCGGATCGCGTGGCTGTAGCGGCCATATCGCTGGTCCGTGTCGATCAGCGGTCGTGAGGACCGGCTGTCTGGCTCGGTGCCCGACACGGCCGGTGCTGGGGTTTCGTGGGACATGTCGATCCGCAGATCGGCTAGCGGGACTGGCTGGGAGAACAGCCACCCGCTTCCGGCGATCAGGCCCGTACTGCCGACGCGAGCCTCATCCGGATACAGCTGCGCAACCGTCTTCGCCAGTTGAACGTGACGAGACCCCAGCGCTTGGCGGATCCTTAGCCATTCCTGTTGCGTCTCGACGGCGCGAGAGTCCGCCATCGACTCCGCAGGATCAAGCGACAGGGCCAGGCTGCCTGCTGCGGCTGGGACAGGCGCGGCCGGCGTCCGTCCGCGAGGTCGGGCCAAGCCGAGCTCGGCGACGGACACGCCAAAGTGCTCAGCGAGAAGCTGGCGGTGAAACGGGCTAGGCCTGGAGATCCCGCGCTCCCATCGGCTGATCTGGTTCCCGGTGATGCCAGTCGGTTCCTTCTTCTTGAGCGCCAGGGCGTTCAACGCTTTGGCTGTCTGCTCCTGGCTCTCGCCGCGAGCGTCCCGCAGGTTGTACAGCTCGACATTCGGCACGGCCTCGTGCGTCCGTCTCACCATCGCGCGGGTCCTCCTCATTCAGCCAGGTCACGGCAGGTTCTGACACTGGGCGCCTAGCCGGCGCCTAGTCAGCCGCCAAGGCGTGCCTCTGGCGCGCTCTCGGATCAAGCCCAGTCTTTCGGTTGACTTCTCCTTGTAAGCGCGACACGGACAGGGAGGAGGTCAGCCAGTGATCAGTCAGTCTCGCGAGACCCCTTCCGTGGCCGGGCCGCGTGCCACTCGCGCACGACGTCGGGCCGCCAGACAGGCGACCGGCCAAAGGTTCTGTCCGGACTGGGGGCCTGGCCCCTAGACACGTACGAACCCCAGGTGGCACGGCTGATCGGCGCTCCGACTGACTTCAGGAACGCCAGAACATCATCGGTGGACCACCAGTCGGTGGGGAGCTGGTCAGTCGTCGTCTCGGCCATCTGTACAAGCCTAGGCGGTATCCACCCCTTGCTGAATACAACATCACGTTGTACTGTCCCTCATGCATTCGAATACAGCTCCAGCTTGTATTCATACCTAAACCCGTTCCGAAGGAGAAGCCGTGAAGAAGACCACCACCCCCAACCGTTCGCAGTCGTGGTTTCCGGGCCGCTACGTCCGTTTGCGTGACCTGCACGGCATCGAGGTTCTGCCGAACGAGCCGCAGCGCCGTCACGGCGGCGTGCGGTTGTCGAAGGCGACGCTGCACGGCACGGCGGCGGAGTTGCGGGCGCTGGCCGCGCAGCTGCTCGCCGCTGCCCACCGGGTGGATCCCGTGTCGTCGGCGTCGCGCCGATCTGCCGCGAGAGCGCGGCTTCGCACTGCGGCCTGACGCACGTCCTGTCTGTGCTGATCCGGTCCGCGCTCGTTGCGGGTGCGGGCCGGGTCAAGGCCGACAGGCCGGCGGTTCTTCCGCTTGTTGGTTGAGAACTCCATAGCAGTTCGCCGCGGTCCACCCGTTGTTGTCCTGGTGGCGCACCACGATGCCCGGGACGGGGCTCGGTCCGCGCAGCGAAGTACTTCGCGCAGCGCTTGCGCTGCCCGTCACCCACGACCCGGATCTGTTCGGGTGTGGGTGGTGGAGAACGCAAGCCCACCCATGAGCGAAGGAGCCTGATTGTGCGTCACAACCAGCGGCCAGTATTGGCCGTGAGTGCCCTGCTGCCGGCGACGGTGAGCCTGCCGGCGGGGGATCGGCCGATGATCTTGTGCCCGGACGGGTGTGGACGCTGGCCCTCGGTACGTCGCGGTCTGCTGTGGCCGCACCGGGCCGCCGACGGCCGCTCGCGGTGTGTCGGCAGTGGCCAGCGGATCCGGATCGACCTCACGCCCGCCGAGCACGCCGCCCGGCAGCACGCCGCGGAGCGGTCGGCGGACTACCGCCGCCCGACCCGGACCCGGATCGTCGCTGCGGCGCCGATCGCCCCGGCGGTGTGCCGGATGCGCAACGCCGCCTAGCTTCACCTGTTCGACCCGGGAGCGCCCGGTTCGGTTCGCCACTTCGGCGGGCCGGGCCGGGCGCTTCTTCGTGCGCTCGTATGAGCGCCCCCGGGGACCGATCACACCAAGAGGAGCACCGATGCCTTCCGCTACCAGCACTCCGCAGGCGTTGTGGGCCGCCTACACCCGGGCCGCCGCCCGCGAGGCCGCCGCCAACCACGAGTGCGATGCCACGTACGCGGTGTACGAGGCGGCCGTCCGTAAGCGCGTCGAGCGGGCCGCCGAATCCGACACGGCGCACCGCGCCTACCTCAAGGCCCTGACCGACGTGGCCGTCGTGGCCGCCGCCGAGGGCATCGCGCTCAACATCCCGCACCTGTTCACCGACAAGCACTGACCTGCCCCGCTCACCCCATCCCTGGAAGGAGCACCACCCATGAACGTCGCCCTCAACCTTGGCCGCGCCCAGGTCCTGCGGACCGTCGCGAAGTGGCTGGACGCCAACCCGGCACTACCGATCCGGAGCCTCACCTTCGATGAAGACGGCGGGATCGACATCGCCCCGTCCAGCCCGGACGACAGCGTCTACGGCGATGAGCGGCGGGTCCGCGCCCTGTACGCGCTCGCCGAGATGGTCGGCGCCACCGTCGACCTCGCCCCCGCCGTCGCCGGCTACCCGTACGGGTGGCACCTCACCGCGACCTGGAGCGTCGGCGTGGTGCCGATGACCGCCCGGGTCCGCCTGGAGAAGACCGCCAGCAACGTCACACCGCTGTTGACCGTCGCCAAGGCCACCCGCAAGGCGTCCTAA
>Ga0184623_10000809_pt1 | contig 13466 bp, 15 predicted proteins | sample PLM1_100_b1_FD_133138 | JGI IMG/M metagenome (GOLD analysis project Ga0184623, IMG submission 133138) | Groundwater sediment microbial communities from an aquifer in East River, Colorado, USA - PLM1_100_b1 | ecosystem: Environmental > Terrestrial > Soil > Riparian zone | place: USA: East River...
AACGGGATCGGTTGGGTGGGATCTGTCTGAACTGGGGCTGTATCCCGACCAAGGCCCTGCTGCAAAACTCGCTGGTTCTCTCGTTGTTTCGCCGAGCGGAAGAATTCGGCATTCATGTCGAAAACCTCCGGGCTGACTTCGGGCATGCCGTGAGGCGGAGCCGGCAGGCGGCGGAGCGGCTCTCCAAAGGCGTTGAGTATCTTATGAAGAAGAACAAGGTTGCCGTCTGCATGGGAGAGGCTCGCTTCACCTCGGCCAATGAACTTGAGGTTACGGATGGAGTCGGGAAGACGGTCGAGGCGATTAGGGCCGAGCGGGTTCTCCTGGCCACCGGGTCGCGACCCAGAATGCTGCCGGGTCTCAGCGCCGACGGTAAGATCGTGCTCACCAGCACCGAGGCGATGCTCCTCCCCCACGCGCCCGCCTCTATGATCATCATTGGGGGAGGCGCGGTCGGCGTGGAGTTCGCTGACATCTATCACGCATACGGCACGGCGGTCACAGTCGTTGAGATGCTCCCGACGATCCTTCCCCAAGAGGATGCCGAGATCGCTGGGTTGCTCAACCGCTCCCTCGGCAGGCGAGGGGTCAGGATCATGACTGGGACAAAGGTCGAGGAGGTGGTGGTTGAGGGGGAGGGCGCCAAGGTCAGGGTCTCAACCGACGGCAAGACGGAAGAGCTGGCCGCCGAGACGGTCCTGGTGGCGGTGGGCCGGGCAGCCAACTCGGAGGTGGTCGGTTTGAATGAGCTGGGCGTGGCGAAGGATCGAGGGTTCGTGGCGGTGAATCAGTGGATGGAGGCGAGCGTCCCGGGCATCTACGCAATCGGTGATGTCGTGGGCGGGCCGCTGCTGGCCCACAAGGCCTCGCACGAAGGGATCGTGGCTGTCGAAAAGATAGCTAAGCTCAATGGTGTGGCCCCGATCGATCACCTCAAAATTCCGAGCTGCACTTACTGCCACCCTCAGGTCGCCAGTATCGGCTTGACCGAAGCCAGGGCCAAGGCAGAGGGATACGCGATCAACATCGGTCGGTTTCCCTTCACTGCCAGCGGGATGGCAATCGCCTTGGGCGAGACGGAGGGGATGGTCAAGGTGATCTCCGATGCGAAGCAAGGACGAATCCTGGGCGTCCACATTTTTGGCGCAGAGGCCACGGAGTTGATCGCCGAGGCCGGCCTGGCGTTATCAACGGAGGCGTCGCCCGAGACGATCGCACGCTCGATTCACGCGCACCCGACCCGCTCCGAGGCGATGGGCGAGGCTGCCCTGGCTGCTCTCGGTCGCGCGATTCATCTGTGAGGCAGGGTATAGGGGTTATGGCGATAACCTGCGGCCTTTTCGACCTGGGTCTCACCCCCTACAGGGACGCGTTAGCGCTCCAGCGGCGTCTGGCGGCGCTTCGCGCCGAGGGCCTGGTGGGAGACCTGCTCCTGCTCCTCGAACACCCCCCGGTCATCACACTCGGACGCGGCGGAGAGCGCGCCCATCTGCTGGTGCCGGAATCGTCCCTTGCCGCGCGGGGGATCGAGTTTTTCAACGTGGAGCGCGGGGGCGACATCACGTATCACGGCCCTGGACAGTTGGTGGGCTACCCGATCCTCAATCTGGCGGAGCATGGCCGCGACGTACATTCCTACCTTCGGCAACTCGAACAGGTCTTGATCGAGACCCTCACGGCGTTTGGGCTCGGTGCCAGCCGCCGGATCGGTCGGACAGGCGTCTGGGTCCGGGGCGGAAAGATCGCTTCGATCGGCATTCATGTCAGCCGATGGGTGACGCGTCACGGCTTCGCGCTGAATGTCGATATGAATCTGGCCCCCTTCGAGCTGATTGTCCCCTGCGGCATCAAGGGCGCCAGCGCGACGAACATCGCCAAGGAGCTGTCTTCTCCCGTGGCGGTAGAGGAGGTGATTCCGGTCCTCGCTCAACGATTCGAGGCGAGCTTTGGAATTGATCTTCTTCCCACCTCACGAGACGTCATGCTCGGTGCGATCGGCCCGGCGCATCAGGGTGTGCACCCGACCTATCCGCCTCTAGAAGCCCATGGCCCGGTGCTCTCCACCGCGTCCTCACTCCCATGACTGCAGACGGCTCCTCGAGCCTGTCTGGAGCTAGTTCAACCACAAAACGCTAAGATTTAGCAAAGATTGATAATTTCTATTGACACGCCGTGCGGCGTCTTATAATCTATCAACCCCGGGAAGCCTTAGCGCATGGGCTTCTAGCGCATGGGAGTTCGACAGAGGCTTATTGGACGCGGGTCGGAGCACGCAATGGAATCAGAGTACCCACCGTGCCGGAAGATTCTGATTGTCGATGACCAAGAGGCAAACATCATGCTGGTGGAGGCCACGTTGGCTCCTCAGGGCTATCAGATCATCACCGCGCGGAACGGTGAACGTGCCTTGGACCTGGTGGCGGCCGATCCTCCGGATTTGATCCTGTTGGATGTCATGATGCCCGGCGTCAGTGGGTACGAGGTTTGCGCCCGGCTCAAGGAGGATGAGCGGACTCGGCTCATCCCTGTCATCATGCTGACCTACTTGGGCGACCTCGAAGACAAGATCCGTGGCATCGAGGCCGGGGCAGATGATTTCCTGACCAAGCCGTTTCACCATGCAGAATTGAGCGCCAGGGTCAGGTCTCTCCTGAAGCTCAAGCAGTTCACCGACGAGTTGGAGCGGGCCGAGGATGTCCTCTGCACACTGGGCCTGAGCGTCGAGGCAAAGGATGCCTACACGGAGGGGCACTGCGAACGCCTGGCCCAGTACTCGGTGGCACTGGGCCAGAGCCTCAGGCTCCCAGCGGAGCAGCTGAAGGCTCTGCGCCGGGGGGGCTACCTGCATGACCTCGGTAAGATCGCCATCCCGGAATCGATCCTCAACAAGAAAACGGGGTTGAGTCAGGAGGAGTGGGGGGTTATGCGGGAGCACCCGGTGATCGGGGAGCGGATTTGCAGGCCGCTCAAGTCGCTTAAACTGGTCCTGCCCATCATCCGCCATCACCATGAACAATGGGACGGCAGCGGTTATCCTGATGGCCTAAAGGGGCAGGAGATTCCGCTTACTGCCCGGATCATCCAGATCGTTGACATCTACGATGCCCTTATCACAGCCAGGCCATACAAGCCGTCCCTCGCGAGAGAGCGGGTCTTCGATATCATGAGGGAGGAGGCTGAAAGGGGCTGGCGCGATCCCGAACTGGTGGAGCACTTCATCAAGCTGCTGGAGAATCGCGGGCCGCTGATCGGATTGGAAAAAGAGAGATCAGCCTTGCCGCACTGATACGTCACCTTCTCGCTCCCCCCGCTTCAATCCGTTCCTCCTTGCAATTTCCCTCGAAATATTCTAATTCTAGAGTGAGCCGGTAGCATCTCTGCAGGCGTGTGTGCGCCGTTTTCCCGGTGGGGTTGGTTCGGGGAGCCCGTGCCTCTGGTCACCATGTCCCCTCTGCCGTACATACATCTGGTGGTGGCGTTCTTGTATCTGAGCGGAATGGTGTTTGTCGGGGGCTTTCTGATACCGGCGGCGCGTCGGTATCAGGAGGCGCGACAGACCCTTCAGTCGATCGCGCGGGTTATCACGGTTGTCCACCCCATCTCCCTGGTGTCTCTTGGCGTGTTGATCATCACGGGCGCCGCTATGCTGACCGATCTGAAGGCGGCGCTCGGGGGCCGCTATTTCAGCCACCTGTTCTCCACGCTGGGGCCAAAGCTTCTTGTGGTCTTCATCCTGGCCTTGCTGAACAGCTACCAGTTTTTCGGCCTGGGGCTTCGTCTGACCAGATCAATGGTAGATGGCGCTGAAGGGCAGGAGGGGATGACGGACGGTCAGGTGGCTTCGGCGCTCATGCAGGTTAATCGCCTGCAGCGCTGCGCCTGGATCGGCGCGGCCCTCGGCGGGGCGGCGCTGTATCTGGGCCTGGCGATGGGACGGGGGTGGTGACGCCTGACGGGGAAGGGCGAATGCCGGGCCCGGCGCCGGCCGTCGAGACCAGGCGACTGGTCAAGTGGTATGGCGGCTATCCTGCCCTGAGGGGGATCGACCTGTGCGTCGCCCCGGGTGAGATCCTAGCCCTGTTCGGCTCGAATGGTGCCGGGAAGACCACCCTGCTCAGGATCCTTGCTGGACGGGTTCGACCGACCGCCGGAACTGCGCGGGTCGCTGGATTCGAGGTCGGCAAGGGCGGCGACCGCGCGAGAGGTGCCATCGGGACCCTTGCCCACGGGCACCAACTGTACGAGACCCTAACCGCCAGTGAGAACCTCGCCTTCGCCGCGGCCATGCTGGGGCTGGGTCGGGCAAGCGAGCGCATCGCCCAGGTCCTGCTCCGCGTCGGTCTGGAAGCGGCGGCCGGCTCGAGCGTCAGGACATTCTCAAGCGGAATGAAGCGTCGCCTTGCCCTGGCAAAGCTGATGCTCCGCGAGTGTAAGGTGATCTTATTAGATGAGCCCTACGCGAGCCTGGACCTGCAGGCCACGAAGCTATTGGAGGAGTTCCTCATGGCGTCGAAGATCGGGGGGGTAACCACCATTCTGGCCACCCATAATCTCACGATGGGATTCGGCGTGGCAGACCGGCTCGCCATCTTGAGGCAGGGGCGCCTGGTCTTCGAAGGTCGTCGAGACGAGACCAGCCTGGAAGCGTTTCGCTCTCTGTTCTCGCTGCACGGAGAGTTGGGGGATGTGGAATGAGCTTTGTCCGGCGCGTCGTGGCGATCGCGCGAAAGGACCTGCTCGCCGAGTGGCGGGACCGCGAAAGCTTCAGCGCCATGTTCTTTTTTGCCTTCCTGGTCCTGTTCCTCTTTCACTTCGCGCTCGGCGGCGATCAGGCGTTGATTCGTGGAGCGTCGTCCGGCCTCTTGTGGCTGGCCTTTACCTTTACCAGCGTGCTGGGCCTGGCTCGATCGGTTCAGGGTGAGCTGGAGAACGACTGCCTGGACGGCTTGCTCCTCTATCCGGCTGAGCGGGAGGCGATCTATCTGGGGAAGCTGCTTGGGAACTTCTTGGTGATCCTTGTGGTGGAGTTGGTGATCTTTCCCCTCTTCGCCGTGCTCTATAATATGGACCTCTGGTCGCGCCTCCCCAAGCTGTTGCTGATCGCCGTCCCGGGGACGCTCGGCTTCGCCGCAGCGGGGACGCTGCTGTCTACCATGACGGCTGGCCTCCGAGCACGGGAGGCGATGCTGCCGTTCCTTCTGTTTCCCCTGACCATCCCGCTCATCCTGTCCGCGGTGAAGGGAACGGAGGTCGTGTTGCGCGGCGACCCGTTCGAGCTCGCCATGCCCTGGCTGAAGCTGATGGCGGCTTTTGACACCGTCATTCTGGTGGCCTCGTTGTTGACCTTCGAATATCTGGTGGAGGAGTGAACGGGTGATCCGCCGTGGTGCGGAACGGGTGCTCGGCGGCCTCGCGGCGCTCGGGCTGTTGCTCGGGCTCTACACCGGGTTTTGCTATGCTCCGCCCGACGCCGTGCAGGGGGAGGTCCAGCGGATCATGTACCTGCACGTTCCCCTGATCCTGGTCAGCTACCTCGCCTTCTTCGTCGTGTTCGTGACGAGCATCCTGTACCTCGCGCGCCGTTGCGAGCGACACGATGCGATCGCGCACTCCTCCGCCGAGATCGGCGTCCTCTTCACCGCATTGGCGATCGCGGCCGGGTCAATCTGGGGGCGGCCCACCTGGGGGACTTGGTGGACGTGGGATGCGCGGCTGACGACAACCACCATCCTGCTGCTGATTTTCATCGGCTATCTGATGCTCCGGGCGCTGGTGGACGACCCCTCCCGGGGTGCGACATTCAGCGCAGTCCTGGGGATCATCGGCTTCCTGGATGTCCCGATCATCCACATGTCGGTCGTCTGGTGGCGCACCCTGCACCAGCCCGCGTCGGTTCTTCGGCCCGGCCCATCGACCGTGGCCCCCGACATGCAGGTGGCCCTCTATACCAACCTCGCCGCCTTCGTGGTGCTGTACGGGTATTTCCTGGTCAAGAGGGTTCGCCTGGAAGAGGCCAGATGGGAGCTGAGCCGGCTGAGGATGGAGGGGGCGGCGTGAATCCGTGGCCCTATATCCTGGCTGCGTATCTACTGGCTGCCGTCGGCCTGCTATGCTATCTTCTATCGGTGAGCAGGCGGACGAAAGCGATGGCGGCCCAGATCGCAACCCTCAAGCGATTCTCGAAAGACACGATGCGATGACGAAAAAGAGTAAGTTGCTGCTGGGTGCGATTATCGTGGCGGCGGCCCTTAGTTATCTGATCTATGGGGGCATCCGGGAGGCCGCTGTCTACTACATTACGCCGGCGGAACTGAATGAGAAAGGGGCGTCGGCGGCCGACAGGTCATTCCGTCTCGGCGGCATGGTTGTCCCTGGGTCGGTGCATTGGGACCCGGGGACGCTTCAGCTTACCTTTCGCCTGACCGACGGGAAGGAGCAGGTCGCGGTGATGCACACCGGCTCCCCGCCCGACCTGTTCAAGGAGGGGACGGGGGCGATAGTTGAGGGAAAGTACAATAGCGGTAATCTGTTTATCGCGAGCACGATCCTGGCCAAACACTCCGAGGAGTATCGACCGCCTCAGGCTGGTCAGGCCCAGGCCAAGGATCTGTACCGGACGTTGATGAAGCCACCCGAGGAGCGACGATGATCTCGACGCTGGGCCGTTTCACGATGGTGCTGGCCCTGGGCATTGCCCTCTATGGGGCGATCGTCTCGATCCTTGGGGCGCGGCGACGAAAGCCGGCACTGATCGAGAGCGGCCGCGGGGCCGTCTTCGCCGTCTTCGGTCTCGCCACCTTCGCTGTCCTGCTGATGGAGGCGGCCCTCGTCGGCCGTGACTTCGGCATCCGGTATGTAGCCAGGAACGCCAGCCTCGGGACGCCGCTCCTCTACACGGTTATCGCCCTATGGGGAGCGCTCGAGGGGTCGATCCTCCTCTGGATATGGATCCTGGCCCTCATGAGCCTCCTTGCGGTGGTGATCGAGGGAAAACGCAACCGCGAGGCGATCCCGTATGCCACCGCGGTCCTCCTCTCCATCTCGGCGTTTTTCCTCTTCCTGGCGGCCTTCCCGGCCAATCCGTTCACGGCAATCTTTCCACCCCCCGCTGACGGGCGGGGACCGAACCCGCTTTTGCAAAATCACCCGCTGATGGCGATCCATCCTCCCTGCCTATATTCCGGCTACGTCGGCTGGTCGGTCCCCTACGCCTTCGCCATGGCCGCCCTGATCAAGGGGCGGCTCGGTGAAGAATGGATCCGAACGGTCCGGCGCTGGTCGATCGTCGCCTGGGGATTTCTGACCGTCGGGATCATCCTCGGTGGATGGTGGTCCTACGAAGTGCTGGGGTGGGGCGGCTACTGGGCCTGGGACCCGGTGGAGAATGCCTCGCTGCTCCCGTGGCTGACGGGCACCGCCTTCTTGCATTCTATGATGATCCAGGAGCGGCGGAAAATGTTGAAGGTGTGGAACCTTGCCCTGATCATCACCACCTTTACGCTCACCATCTTCGGCACATTTCTCACGCGAAGCGGCATCCTCTCCTCTGTGCACGCCTTTTCGGAATCGACCATCGGCCCGCTGTTTCTGGCGTTTATCGGCGTGATCCTCCTCGTCTCCTTCGGCTTCCTGGTCTATCGGAGCGACGGGTTGAAGGCCGAGGGGGACCTTGACTCCCTGGTCTCCCGCGAGACCGCCTTCCTCATGAATAATCTCTTGCTGCTGGGGTTCGCTTTTGCTGTGTTACTTGGCACGCTCTTCCCGCTGATCTCCGAGGCGGTGCGCGGTGTGAAGGTCAGCGTGGGCGAGCCATTCTTCAACAAGGTGAACGTCCCGATTGGTTTGGTGCTTATCTTTCTGATGGCGATCGGGCCACTGATCGCCTGGCGGCGCGCCTCACTGGAAAGCCTGCGCCGCAACTTCAGCCTCCCCTTGCTGCTGGCGTTCCTCGGCACCGGGGTGTCGTCCATCTTGGGGGTGCGGGGGCTGTACCCGCTCCTGGCCTTCAGCTTGGCCATGTTCGCGGCCGCGACCGTCATCCAGGAGTTTGCCCGGGGCGCGCGGGCGCGGCGGCAGATTTCCGGGGAAGGGTATCTCACGGCGCTGTCGAATCTCACCAGGCGCAGCCAGCGGCGATACGGGGGGCTCATCGTGCACCTGGGCGTGGTGCTCGTCGTGATCGGGATCACGGCCTCGACTGTCTTCAAGCTCGAGAAAGAGGTCTCACTGAAGCGGGGCGAATCGATGCACCTGGGGCGGTACCAGGTGCGATTCGATGACCTCACTGCCTGGCAGGAGTCGCATCGCTTCGTGGTACAGGGGACCTTCACCGTCTTGAACTCGAATCGCCAGGTAGCGGAGATGCGGCCCGCCAAGCGGTTCTATCCGTCCGAGCAACAGCCGATCGGGACCGTCGATGTCCGCTCGACGCCGCGGGAGGACCTCTACCTGATCCTTTCGTCCTTCACCCGGGACGGGGCCTCGGCAACGCTGAAGGTCTTGATTCGGCCCCTGGTGATGTGGATCTGGATCGGCGGGGCCGTGATGGCGCTCGGCGCCCTGGTGGCGATCTGGCCTGATCGGCGCGTGCTGGCGGCCGAGCCTATAAAGGAGCGAGTGGCGTGGCAACCTGGAAGAAGCTGATCGTTCCGATCGCCGTCACGCCGATCCTCCTGCTGTTGGCCTACGGCTTCAAGACGAACCCACGGGAGGTCCCATCGCCGCTGATCGGTCGCACGGCGCCGCCGTTCGCCCTGTCGAGGTTTGATGGGGGAACCACCGGGTTGGAGCAGCTCCGCGGCAAGGCTGTCGTGCTGAACTTTTGGGCCTCCTGGTGCTTCCCGGCCTGCTTTGAGGAGGCGCCGGCGCTGGAGGCGGCGTGGCGGGCCTACAAGGATCGAGGGGTGATGGTGATCGGCGTGGACATCCAGGATCGAGAAGCCGACGCCAAGGCGTTCGTCGAGCGGTTCAATCTGAGTTTCCCCAACGGTCAGGATCCACAGGGAAAGATTTCGATCGACTACGGGGTCTATGGCGTGCCCGAGACCTTCTTCATCAACCGGGAGGGGAAGATCCATTACAAGCATGTCGGGGCCCTGACCAAACAGATGCTCCAGGGCAAGATCGAGGAGATGCTCTGATTCCAAGTTCCGGGTTCGTTCTCACTCAGAACGCGGAGCTCCCTCATCCAAGGTGCTCACGTATGCGAAGAACACTGCTCTCTCTACTGATCGTAGGAGTCGTCGGGTTGTGGTTGCGTCCTGCTGTCGGGGTCGGCCTCGAGGAGCAGACACAACTCCTGGCTGCAGAGCTGCGCTGCCCCGTGTGTCAGAACCTGTCGGTAGGCGACTCGCCCTCAGAGATGGCCAACCAGATGCGCGAGCTGGTCCGGGAGAAGCTGAAGAACGGGGAGAGCCCCGAGCAGATCCGAGCCTATTTCGTCAGTCGCTACGGCGAGTGGATTCTCCTCGCCCCGATACGCCAGGGATTCAACTGGGTTGCGTGGCTGCTGCCTTTCGGCGCCATCCTGGGCGGGGTCGGCGTCATCGGCTTCGTGGTTCGTCGCTCTGTGTCGAAGAGCCGGGCCCCCCGAGAGGCGCAGCTACCCCCGCTCGATCCCCGGTACGCCAGCCGGTTGCAGGCGGAGCTAAAGGAGTGGGGGCAGTGAGAGCGTGGAGTACCTGATCGCTTCCCTCCTGGTCTTTCTTGCCCTCACGCCGGTGATCGCACCCTTCCTGAGGGCGAGCGAAGAATCTCCACCGCGGGCTGGAAATACGGAGCTGCAAGAATTTCTGGCGGAGAAGCAGACGCTCTATGCGGCGATCAAGGAGCTCGAGTTCGATTATCAGGCCGGCAAGCTTGCGCTTGAGGACTACCAGCAGACACGCTACAGTTACGAGCTAAGAGCGGTGGCCCTCCTGGAGCAGATCGACCGATTGAGTGAAGGTCGCGGCGTCAAGGACGCGACATCCCGAAAAGAGCAGAGCCGATGAGACGTCTTATGGAGTCCAGGCTGGTCGCCTCCGGCTTGGAGAAAATCCATCAGAAGATAGTGGACGGAGTTCGTCTGGACTTCGATGACGGGCTCGCCCTCTACCGGACGCGCGATCTCACATCGGTGGGGTTCCTTGCAAACCTCGTCCGCGAGCGGAAGAGTGGGGACCGGACCTACTTCGTCCGCAACCTACACATCAATTACACGAATATCTGCAATAAAGGATGCAAGTTCTGCTCGTTCTATGCGCTGCCGAACGACTCGCGGGCATATGTCCTGAGCATCCAGGATATCCAGGATCGGATCCGCAAGCACGGCGACGTTCCGATTCGTGAGATCCACATGGTGGCCGGGATCAATCCGAGGCTCCCATACCAGTATTACCTCGAGTTGATCAGGGCGGTGAAGGAGGTCAAGCCCAATGTCCATGTCAAGGCCTTTACGATGATCGAACTGGCCCAGATCCAGCGGGTGGCCAAGAAACCGATGGGCGAGATGCTGGCCGACCTGAAATCGGCGGGGCTCGACTGCTGTCCAGGTGGCGGAGCGGAGGTCTTCAGTGACCGGGTTCACGAGGAGTTGTTTCGGGCCAAGCTGGACAATGAGGGGTGGTTCGATGTGGCCAGGGAAGTTCATCGGGCGGGCATCCGTTCGAACGCCACGATGCTCTATGGCCACATCGAGACCGTGGAGGAGAAGGTCAAGCACCTGCTCCATATCCGCGACCTGCAGGACGAGACCCAAGGCTTCATGTGCTTTATCCCGTTGGCGTTCGATCCGGCCAACACCGAGCTGAGTCACATCCCGGTCACGACCGGGTACGCCAACCTGCGGGAGATCGCTGTCGCCAGGCTGCTGCTGGACAATTTCCCCCACATCAAGGCGTTCTGGATCATGATCACGCCTGCGGTCGCCCAGCTCGCGCTCTGGTACGGGGCGGACGACATCGACGGCACCGTCAGTCATTATGAGATCACACATGCCTTGGGCGACACCTCTCACCACCAGGAGCTGCACCATGAGCAGCTTCTCGCAATGATCTGCGAGGCCGGCCGCAAACCGGTGGAGCGGGATGCGCTCTATAACCCGCTCTCAGCTAACTGATGATGCTGCAGCATTGCGTCGCGAAGGGTCTTGTGCGGAACAAGACAATCTTTAGGCAACATCCAGCGAGATGAAGAAACAGCATATTCTTGAGGAAATAAGACGCACCGCCGAAACAAACGGCGGCATGCCGCTGGGCCGCGCGCGGTTTTTTGAGGAGACCGGGATCAAGAGTTCTGACTGGGAGGGCAAGTGCTGGGCTCGGTGGGGCGATGCCCTCCGAGAGGCCGGGTTTGTGCCCAACAAGCTACAGGGCGCCTATGACAAAGACCGATTGATCGAGAGCTTCCTCGGCCTCATCCGAGAGCTCGGAAGGTTTCCAGTTTCCGCTGAGCTTCAGTTGAAGCGCAGAAGGGATCCTACCTTCCCTAGTCACAATACCTTCAACCGTTTTGGCTCCAAGAGCCAACTGAGATCGAAGGTTCTTGAGTATTGCCGCAACCATGCCGGGTTCGGCGATGTCGTCCCGCTCCTCGCCGACAACGAAGTGCCCGACGAGTCCGATCCTCGCGAGAGCACTCCGCATCCTGAACAGATCGGCTCTGTCTACCTCCTCAAATCCGGCCGTTACTACAAGGTCGGCAAGACCAACGCCATCGGGCGCAGGGAGCGCGAGCTCGCCATCCAGCTACCGGAAAAGGCACGAACAGTTCACGCCATTAAAACTGACGATCCGAGCGGGATCGAGGCCTACTGGCACACGCGGTTCGCGGCGAAGCGGCACCACGGAGAGTGGTTTCAACTCGACAACTCCGATGTGAATGCCTTTAAGCGGAGGAAATTCATGTAGGCTCAGTGCCTAACCATCGGATGGAGCTGACGGCGACCAGGGCGGGTCATACATGCTCACACAACTCATGCTGCAGATCACCCTTCGTCGTTGCTGCGAATGCCTGGAAGCTACCATCAGACAAGCAAGCGAGTCAGAAAGGCCTGATGGACGTCGTTAGGCTGCCAAAAGAAAATACTGCATTAAGGTGGGCGAGTTTGACTGTTTAGGGATCGGTGTCCCATAATGAGTGCCGTGTGGAGCCGAGGAATCTAAGGCATGCCTGAGTCGAACGGCCGGATCGAAGCGATCGCGGAGAAGGTCGAGGCGGGGGAGCGACTCACCTTCGAGGAGGGAGTCGAACTCTTCGAACGGGCGACCTTGCTGGAGCTGTCGGCTATGGCCGACGCCGCTCGCTGGCGTCTGCACCCCGAGCCGGTCGTGACTTACGTGATCGGGCGGAATATCAATTACACGAATGTCTGTTGGGTCAAGTGTTCGTTCTGCGCCTTCTACCGTTTGCCAGGTTCCGCGGAGGGGTACGTCCTGTCCAAGGATCAGATCTTCCAGAAGATCCAGGAGTTGGTGGAGCTCGGCGGCACCGAGGTCCTGATGCAAGGAGGCCTGAACCCGAGCCTGAAGATCACCTATTACGAGGATCTACTGAGCTCGATAAAGGCCAGGTTCCCAATCCACCTGCACGCGCTTTCAGCAGCGGAAATCATATATATTTCGCAGATATCCAAGCTGTCCCTCAAGGATACGTTGAAGCGGCTAAAGACCGCTGGTCTCGACTCGATCCCGGGCGCCGGGGCCGAATTGTTGGTGGATGAGGTGCGGGACCGGGTCTCGCCGCTCAAGGACACGCCGGAGGCCTGGCTCAACTTGATGCAGACCGCCCACGAACTCAACATTCCGAGCACGGCCACGATGATGTACGGCATGGGCGAGACCTTGGCGCAGCGGGTGGAGCACCTCATGAAGATTCGGGACCTGCAGGATCAGACCGGCGGCTTCACCGCATTCATCCCATGGAGCTACCAACCGAACGGCGACGAGCTGAGGGGGCAAGGGGGCACAGGCTACGGCTATCTCCGGACGGTCGCTGTCTCCCGGATCATGCTGGACAATGTGAAGAACATCCAGGCCTCCTGGCTTACGATGGGTCCGAAGATCGGGCAGCTATCCCTCCAGTACGGAGTGAATGACTTCGGGAGCACCGTACGCGAAGAGAATGTGGTCACGACGGAGACGACGCGGCATCTCATGACGCTCGACGAGATCCGTCGAAATATCCAGGATGCAGGGTTTGTCCCGAAACGGCGGAACACACGGTATCAGGTTCTAGATTAACTCCCTCTGCAAGGCTTTATTTGGGTCGGCGAGCCGCCACCTCGCCGAAACACTCCAGCCGGACACCCCATGGGCATGATCTCCAGGATCACGCTGCGTCAAGGATTGGGCCTTGGCGACCTCTGGCGGCAGCTTCGCCAGGTCTTGAAAGGGCGCTATGTCGAGATCTGGTCCGATGTCTTCGAGGAGGGTATCTTCTGGGTGGCGGATGAGGCAAGAACGGCGTTGGAAGAGGTGAAGGTCCCC
>Ga0184623_10000814_pt1 | contig 13452 bp, 14 predicted proteins | sample PLM1_100_b1_FD_133138 | JGI IMG/M metagenome (GOLD analysis project Ga0184623, IMG submission 133138) | Groundwater sediment microbial communities from an aquifer in East River, Colorado, USA - PLM1_100_b1 | ecosystem: Environmental > Terrestrial > Soil > Riparian zone | place: USA: East River...
CGACGGCCGCCGCGACCGCGTGATGCCTATCGAATGACCATCGCGATGGGGTTGATGGAGGGATCGCACGCGGGGCCAGGCTGGCTCCGCAGGAGGGAGTCCACCACGTGACCACGAATTCCGGCACATTCAGGCCCAGGCTCTGGGTTCCGGGCGACTGGAACGCATTCTTCGGCCTCGGGACGAACGTCCTGCTCAACGTGCTCGTGCTGTCGTCGCTCATGTTGTTCGTCGTGCAGCTGCCCGCCGACACGGTCTTCGGCCGGATCCTGCCGGCCCTGGCGATCGCGCTGCCGCTCGGCAACCTGTTCTATGCGTACCTGGCATATCAGCTCGCGAGGAAGGAGGGCCGCGACGACGTCGCGGCGATGCCGTACGGACCTTCCGTGCCGCACTACTTCTTCGTGACCTTCGTGATCATGCTGCCGGTCCTCGGCAGGACCGGCGATGTCATGCAGGCCTGGCAGGCCGGGCTCGCCTGGGCGTTCCTCATCGGCGTCATCGTCGTGATCGGCGCGTTCATCGGCCCGACGATCAGGAAGTACACGCCACGCGCGGCGATGCTCGGGACACTGGCCGGCATCTCCGTGGCGTTCATCTCCATGAACGCCTCGTTCGAGATGTTCAACGCCGCCTGGATTGCGCTCGCGACGTTCGCGATCATCCTGCTGTCGTGGACGGCCGGCGTTCGGCTGCCATTCGGCATCCCGGGCGGTCTCGCCGCGATCATCGTCGGCTCGGTCATCGGCTGGTTGTCGTACTTCGTCTTCGGCTGGACGGGCCTCTCTCCCCAGGCGGTGACGGACTCCTTCGCCCAGGTCGGGATCCACCTGCCGACGCCCGGCAGCGAGGTGCTGAGCGGTCTGACCGACATCCTGCCCCTCCTCGTCACGGCGATCCCGCTCGGCGTTTACAACTTCACTGAGGGCATGAACAACGTCGAATCGGCCTCCGTCGCCGGCGACAACTACAACCTCCGCCACATCCTGCTTGCGGATGGGATCGGGGCGATCGTAGGGTCGTTCCTCGGCAGCCCGTTTCCCCCCGCGGTATACATCGGCCATCCGGGATGGAAGGCCGTCGGCGGCCGGATCGGCTACTCGCTGGCAACCGGGATCGTCATCGCGGTGATCTGCCTGCTCGGGCTCGTCGGCCTGTTCCTGGCGGTCATCCCGCGAGCCGCGCTGTTCCCGATCCTGCTGTTCATCGGCCTCGTCATCGGCGCCCAGGCATTCCAGACATCGAGGGCGAAATACGCCCCGGCGATCGTGCTGGCCATCGTGCCCAACATCGCCCAATGGGCGAAGACGCTCGTCGACGGCGCCCTCGGTGCGGCCGGGACGAACGCCGGCACGGTCGGCTACGACGCGCTTGGCGCCCAGGGCGTGCTGTACGCCGGCCTCGAGCGTCTCGGCGCCGGGGCCGTCGTGGCCGGGTTGATGCTCGGCGCGATTGCGTACTTCGTCATCGCCAAGGAGTACAGCCGGGCGATCGTCTACACGCTCATTGCAGCGGTCCTCGCGTTCGTTGGGCTCATCCATGACCCCGTCGGCCTGATCTTCCAGGTCGTCGATGGGTCGTTCAGTGTCCGAACCCCGGAGCCAATCTGGATCGGCTACGTGTTCGCGGCCATCGTCATCTGGCTTTCCGCGTGGCGCGAAGGCCATGGCTCGATGGACGAGCTCCGCAGCGCGCTGACGGCACCACCCGAGGAGGAACCGGAAGTGGCAATGCCCTGATATCGCGACGCCGGCCGGGGTGGTCCCATCCCGGCCGATCCAGCTGAAGGCGCCGGCGGAAGCCCCCGGCGCCTTCCCTCTCGTTCGACGCAAGAATGAGGTGACCGGGTGTCGACCCAACTCTTCGTGAACGGCACGCTCATGCGCGGTCTGAAGCTCAACGCGAACCTCGACGGGGCGACCTTCCTGGGCCAATACATGACCGCACCCCGTTATCGGATCTATTCGATCGGGGACGTCCATCCGGGCATGTTCGAGGTCGCGGAGGGCGGGATCTCCGTACCCGGCGAGCTCTATGACGTGCCGGATGATGTCTTGGCGCGGGTCGAGGCGGGTGAGCCACCGGGCCTCTATCGCGGGCCCGTGGTGCTGACCGACGGCCGCACCGTGCCGGGAATCCTCTTCCCGCGAGAACTGGCAGAGGGAATCCATCGCGACATCACGGAGTTCGGCGGTTGGCGGGAGTATTGGTCGGCGCGGGAGCGCGGCGCGTGAATCGTTAGGTGACGGGCGCGCACCTCGCGTCGCCCAGAGCTCGTAGTCAGACGCCGGCGGCCTTTCCGTTGCGTGGTCGGGCCGCCGACATGAGGGCATCGAACTCACCATCGTTGGGAAGGCTGGTCCAGTCGAACTCCAGCCGAACCGCCAGCCCCGCGGAACTGAGCCAGGAGTCGGCGGCTGCTCGAACGCGCCCCGCATATCGCGAGGCCCCCAGCTCGCCCGTCTCCAGCAAGAGGATGCCGAACGTTGAGTCGCTCAGCCGGACAATCCGGTCGACGGCCCGGCCCTGCGATTCCAGCAGCCGCAGGGTCTCGGCCACCACCCGATTCGCGGCCTCGCGACCCGAGCGATCTGCAACGTCCTCGAGATGGGGCAGGCTCGCAGTCACCACCGTGGATGGCCGCCCGAAGCGCGCCGCTCGCACGGACTCCTCGCGCACGATCCGCTCCCACGTCTCCCGATCCTCCAGCCCGGCAAGCCCGGTCGGCAATCGCTGGTCCGTCTCTTGCACCGCGACAGGCGCGCCGCCAAGGGCTTGCTGCCTGCGGGCGAGAACTTCCTCCGGTGTCGGCAGGTGCGTCGAGCCGGCCGCGTCGGCCGAAACATCAGCGACGAAGGCCTCGACGGCCGCGGCGACCCGCCGATCGTCCTGCCGCTCGGAGTCGCTGAGTGGCGTGACGGGCAGCGGGGTTGGTTCGCCCGGCGGTGTGTGAGCAATGCGTGGCCGGGATCGTCCGGCGCCGCGCGCGTGGAGCCAGCTGGCGACGACGAGCAGAACGTTGACGAGGATGGTGGCGCCGAGAATCGCCAGGAGGAGCTCGTCCTGGCGCATAACGTCAGACGGCTCGGCGCTTGAAGGCCGCAAACCGCAGGGAGCGCGTCAACAGCCGATGCAGGCGAGACCCACCGTGAGGACTCGGGTCGGCGATCTCCTCCCGGGCGATGAGCTCGTCCACGAGGAGCCGATAGTCGACGGAGGCTCCGCTGTCGGGCGCATAGGTCGTGATCGGCATCCGGGCGGCCTCCGCCTCCGCCAACCGGATGCTCTCGCGGATCGTCGCCCGGGCCAGGCGCCAGCCGTAGACGCGATCCAGCTCCTCGACCACCCGCCGGGCGTGAACAGTCCGGTTCAGCCGACACGCGACGATCATCGGACTCCGGAGGTGAGGATTGAGGTCCGACTGGATCCGGGCCATCTCGCGGACCACCGCTGCGACGCCCGGCAGCGCGATCGAGTGCGTTTCAACGGGGATGATCACTTCGCGGACGGCCATGAGCGCGCCGACGGCCAGGTAGGACAGGGATGGCGGGCAGTCGACGATCAGGAAGTCCCAGTCGGGTCGCAATCGATCGAGCGCCCGGAAGACCCCCACGCTCATGTCGCCCTTCAGCGTCTGTTCGGCCGTCAGCAGCCACGGCGAGGAGGGCACAACGTCGAGGCCGGGAACCTTGGTCCTCGTGGCCAAGCCGCCGATATCGCGGGTCCCGACGAACGCGTCGAATAGGCCGCGATCCCCTGGTGCCTCCCCGAGCCAGGCTGACGCACTCGCCTGCGGGTCGAGGTCGATCAGGAGGGCCGTTAACCCTCGTTCGGCGAGGACCCCAGCAAGGCTGACCGCGGTCGTGGTCTTGCCACTTCCACCTTTCCGGTTGACGACGGCAATGGTCCGCACAGCAATGGTCCCAAGCGTAGAAGGTGGTGGCACACGGCGAGCCGATTTGTCGCTGCGACTTCGCCGGGCAGCTACCGGGCCCGCAAGGTACACCGGGCTCGACCGGGACGATAGGGGTACGCAGGGCATAGGGGCAATGTCCGGTGCGGCCTGTCGACGGAACGGCGCGGTCCCTTACGCCCGCTCGTGCGCCACGCGAGCCCCGAGACCAACCAGGATCGTACCGGTGAGCCAGCGGATGAACCGCCGCGGGCCCGGGCGATTGAGCGCCGCACCGACCGCGCCGAGCATGGCCGAGTACGTCACGAGCCACGCCAGCCCGATTAGATCGAAGACAACGGCCAACTGCAGCGCCTGCACGGCCGGCGAGTCGCCGGGCGCAATGAACTGAGGCAACAGCGTGAGGAAGAAGACGCCGAGCTTGGGATTGAGGAGGGCCGACAGCAGGCCTTGCAGCCACGCCCGATGCCACGCGACGCCCGCCCGGTCGTCGGGGCCGGAAACGACGGTGCCTTCGTGGGCCCGCAGCGTCGCGATCCCGAGATAGATCAGGTACGCGGCGCCAGCCAGCTTGAGCGCAGTGAACGCAATCGCCGACGTGGCAAGGAGCGTCGAGACGCCGAGCGCGGCCACAATCGCCCAGCCGAGGATGCCGGTGCAGATGCCGACGGACGTGGCGATCCCCGCCGACCGGCCGTGGCGAAGCACGTTGCGGGCGACGAGCGCCATGTCCGGCCCAGGAATCACGACGACCGCGACCGAAACGCCGACGAACGCGACCAGACGATCGTCCATGGGCCCTCCTGCCCGAAGCCTATCGCAGCAGAGGGTCCCCGATAATCGGCGGGGACGGCTTCGGTCAGTGCGGCGCGTCGGCGGGGAGGCCGACGAGATCGGCGCTGACCCGCCACAACCGCGCGGTGGTCGCGCTGTCGTACGAGGACTTGTGAGACTCCTTGGCCCGGCGGTTGGCGAAGAACTGGCCGCTGACGCCCTCCGCCTCTGCTGAGCTGGCGAGGTAGATGGGCGTCTCCGCGCCTCGTTTCGGGCTCTTCATGATCGGTCGCAGGATGGTCACGAGCCAGCCCAGGGCGGGATCCTCTGCGCTGAAGGCGGTACTGGTCATGCCCGGATGCAGCGCGGTCGCCGTGACACCCGTCCCATCTAGCCGCTTGGCGAGTTCGTAGGTGAACATCACGTTGGCCAGTTTCGACTGGTTGTACGCACGTGATCCGGAGTATTTGTCCTCGCCCATCAGGTCGTCGAAGTCGATCTTGCCCATCGACTGGGCCCCGGACGAGACCGTGACGATGCGGGCAGGTGCGCTGGCCGTGAGCCGTTCGAGCAGCAGGTTCGTCAGCAGGAACGGCGCGAGATGATTGAGGGCGAACGTGTGCTCGAGGCCGTCGGCGGTCACGTGGCGGTGGGCCCAAAACCCACCAACGTTGTTGAGCAGCACATCAAGCCGCGGATAGGCAGCGAGCACCTCGTCGGCCAGCCGCCGGACCTCCGCCTGAGACGACATGTCGGCTACGAAGATGTCCACCGCGGGGTTGCCTGACTCTCCCGTGATCTCGGCGGCGGCTGCCCCGGCCCGGGCCTGGTCGCGGCCGGTGATGCCCACCCTGGCACCCAAAGACGCCAAGCCGATCGCCGCGGCCTTGCCGATGCCGCCCGTACCCCCGGTGATCAGGACGGTCTTGCCGGTCATCAGAGGTGTGGCAGTGATCGTGTGCTCCTTGTCGGGAAGGTCATTAGGCGGCGATCGGATGCGCGAGCCGTGGCTCCGTCACCGGGCCGGGAACCGCCGGAGCGAACACGGTGATCGTGGTCTTGCCTCGAGCGTGACCGGCCCCGACATGGCCCATGCCCTCGGAGGTCTCGCTCAGCGCAAAGCCGCGGTCCATGACCGACGTCAGGACCTTGAAGGGCTGGATCGGCAGTGTGCGCGTGTTGCCACCAGAAAGATAGGGGCGCACACTCGCCAACAGCGAATCATTGGACTCTGCTCCTACCAGCCTGTTCGCGGTCCGTCACGACTTCGCGCGGTCTGAACCTCACTCGACTGGGCCGGTACGCCCGAGGAGTCAGACCGTGTCGACCACATCGAGCGTGCCCGCCCTGAGCGGATCTGGGCGATCGCTGCTGCTGCGCTGGATCGTTGCCACCCTTGGCTTTCCGATCGGCGGGTTCATCGGGCACCTCATCGGCGGGCCCGCTGCCATCGTGCCCGCGGCTCTGATCTCGGGTCTCATCGCTGGTGCGATCATCGGCGCGGGCCAAGCGCTTGCCCTCGGACTTCTTCGCCCGCAGCTCTTGGCGCTCTGGGCGGGAGCGACGGCGATCGGGCTGGGCGTCGCCCTCGCCGGGGTCACTGCGGTGATCGGCCAGATCGACACCCAGACTGAGGCCATCGTGCTCGGTGCCATCTCGGGTCTGGCCATCGGTGCCGGGCAGGCCGCATTGCTCATGCGCGAACGCGTCGCCAATGCATGGATGTGGGTCGTCGCCACGGGCGTCGCCTGGGCGGTCGGCTGGACCGTCACCTCCGGCATCGGCGTTGCCCTTGCTTCCGGTTGGCCCGTCTACGGCCTGAGCGGGGCCCTCGCCTCGCAGGTCATCACCGGCGTCGTCCTCTGGAAGGTCCTGTCACGCGGAGAGGCGGGCGCCTCAGCGGCGGCATGACCTCGGAGGTCATAACAGCGGCACTGTTGATCGCGGTCCCGATCGCGTTCAATCTCGCCTTTTTCGAGCTCGGTCGAGCGTTCGACTACCCGAACATCCTCCGCGAGGAGCCGGACGAGATCCTCCGGCGCTTCGCCGCGGGTGGATCCGGTTTGATCCTCCGGTGGGAGGCGCTGCTGCTGAGCGCGTTGGCGATGTTGCCCCTGGTTGCGTTGCTGGCTGTCGGCCTTGGCGCTCCGGCGCCGATGACCGTCGCCTCGATCGTCGTCGGTTCGGCGGCGGCTGTTGTGCAGGCCATCGGTCTGGTGCGGTGGCCGTTCGCGGTGCCGGAGCTGGCCCGCCGGTACGTCGCCGCGGAGGGCCCGGATGCCGCAGCGACTCGCGGCGCGATCGAGGTGACCTTCGCGACGCTGCACCGGCTTCTCGGGGTGGGCATCGGCGAGCACCTCGGCTACCTGCTCACCGGCGTCTGGACGCTGCTCGTCGCGGGCTCGATCATCTCAACAGCCGTGCTGCCCGGCTGGCTGGGGCTCTTCGGCATCCCGATCGGGTTGGCGCTCCTGGTCGGGACCCTCGAGTTCGTCGGCCCGAACGAAGAGCACGGCTGGGCCCTGGCCGGGACCATCATCCCGATCGCCTACATCGCCTGGTCGATCTGGCTGATCGCGCTCGGGGTCGGCTTCATACTCTAGGTAAGGCGAGGTCCCCGGCCCGTCGGTTCTTCACGGTGAGAGCGTCCTGCGCAGCTGGTCGAGCCAGGTGTCCTGGTTGGCGGCGCACGTCCCTCAGCTCTCCACGAACACCTCAATCTCGCGAACGTCTCCGTCGCTCGCCACCACCACCCGGTCGCGGCCCCGCGCCTTGGCCCGATAGAGGGCGACGTCGGCAGCGTGGATGAGCTGTTCGCGGGTCTCGCCGTGGTCCGGCGAGCAGGCGACCCCGATCGACATGGTCACGTTCGGCATGAGCGGTCCCGACGGTTCGAGCTGCAGGCCCCTCATCCCCTCACGGAGCGCTTCCGCCCTCCGGCGCGTGTTCTCCAGCGAGGCCCGGGGGAGGATCACGACGAATTCCTCGCCGCCATACCGGCAGGCCACGTCGTCGCCGCGCACCGAGGTCCCCAGGAAGTCACCCACCGCGCGCAACATCAGGTCCCCGGCCGCATGGCCGTAGCCGTCATTGAGATCCTTGAAGTGGTCGAGGTCCATCATCAGCAGTCCCAGGCTGTAGTGCTCGCGGCTCGCCCGGCGAAGCTCGCGAACCAGCGACTCCTCCATGTAGCGGCGATTGAACAAGCCCGTCAGCTGATCGCGGGCGGATTGCTCGCGTAGCGTCTCCCGCAACCGGAAGTTCGCCAGCGCGAGCTCGAGCTGCTCGGCAAGGGTCCGGATCAGACGCTCGCGGTCGGCGAGGAGAGCGGCTCGCTGCCGCTCCGGAACGATCTGCCGGAGCTGGAGGTGAAGGACGCCCAGGGACTCGCCTTCGGCCGCTAGCGGAGCGCAGACGGCGCCTTCTGGGGTGGCCTCCTCGACGTGCGGGCAGCGGAGCTCCGAAGCGGAGCCGTCCATGACGTGGACGCGTCCCCGCCGGAGCGCCCAGCATTCGGTCGGCGAGAACACCCGCCGAGCCGGCGGCGGGTCGCCCCATACCGCCACAGCCTCCACGGCAAGGCTCCCGCCGCCGAGCTCGTAGAACGCGCCGGCATCCCCGGCAAACAGCGGTGGAACGACCCGCGAAATCACGGCTGCCACTTCCGCGCTCGTCTGGGACGACGAGAGCAACTCGCCCAGCTCGACCAGCCGGGTCATCTCCCGATTGCGCAACTCGAGCTGGGACACGTGGCGGCGGAGCGCGTCGTTCGCCGACGTCAGGCCGCCCTGCGCCTGTTGAAGAGCCGCGTTCGCCTCCCTGACCCGGTCGAGCGAATGGCGCAGCAGGCCGCTGAACTGCCAGAGCGAGTAGATGACCAGGACTACAGCCATTGCCTGCCCGCCAACCCGCAGCAGGCCGAGGCCAAGGTCCGAGAACGCCGACGGACGTTGGGCGACCTCGCCCACGACTCCCAGGAGGAGGCCCGCCGCCCCTCCGACGACGAGCAGCCGCAGCAGTACGCGCTGGTCGGGCGACCGCAGGGCCACGGCAACGGCCAGCATCGGCAGGACCGCGAGGGCGGTGACGCCCTCGGGCAGGGCGACCGAGATCGCCAACGCTATTACCAGGAAGCCCAACGCCACGGCAAGACCGGCCGCGGCCGCAATTCGCGTTCCCACGCCGAGGTTGCCGACGAGGAGCAGACAGCACCCGAAGCCGGCGTTGACGAGGGCGATCGCGGCGATCGCGGGATCGTGCAGGTCGATGTACGCGACCACGCCGGCACTGGCGAACGCAAACGCGACGGCCGCCAGCCACTGGACGAACTGCCGGAGCTGGATGGGATCCCCAGCCACCGCCGACGGCGCCGAGGCGGCGGCCGACTTCGCTACCATCGACTCACCGACGGGCGCCCGATCCTGGGCCGGCCTGACCGAGACCGCCAAGCCCGTGGCCACGAGGCCGAGATTCGATGACGCCGAGGGCCACGACCAGGTGGGCGCCCTGAAGAGCCGTTTCGGCGGACGGACCGCAGCGCTCGCGCAGCAGATGCGAGAAACGCGCGACCGGGGCGCCGCCGCCGGAGCACGCCCACCGCGCTGCGGCCATTCGCGCCGCCGCAGCGTCGCCGGCGTCTCACATCAAATGCTTCGCGACAGGCTATTGCTCGACGCCGCCTGGGCCTGACCGGTCAACACCACGAGCACCAGGACAGCGACGAGGACCGCGAGGACGAGGACCAGCACCAGTCGTACGACCAGGTCGGCTCTGGTCCGGGCACCAAGGATCCGCCCGTGTCGTTCTTGGGCAACTTGTTCCTCGGAACTGACATCGGCAATCGGAGCCTGCGCACGGTCCTGGGCCTTCCTGGCAGCGGTCTGGCTGACGATGCTGGGGTCCATCACGCCGAGGAGATCAAGCCTCGCGGAGGCCACATCGGTGGCCGCCTCCGAGCGCGACAACTGTGCGATCGCATCGGCACGTGCCGCTGACGCGATCTCTTCAACGCTTGGTGGTTCCGGCAGCAGGCTCGCCAACCGCGCAATCTCGGTCGGTTCCCTTTCGCTGGCCAGGCGTACAACAAAGCGGTCCAGCTCGACCCGGTACTCCTCGACTGCCTCCCCCGCCTGGGAAATCTCGCGCTCAACCAGCGTGTCGTGCTGGCGCAGGTCTCGATCGAGGTCCTCCCGGCGTACGCCAATCCGGCTCTCGGTTTCCTGGCGGAGTCGCTCGACCTCGGCCGCTGACCACTCGCGAATATGGTCCACGTCCTCTTCCGCGAGCCGCTTGAGCTCCTCCGCCTCGGTCGATGCGCGAGATCGGACCTTTTCGACATGGGTGCTGAGGCTATCCGCCATTTCGGCTGCGATCTGCTCGCGCTCCCGGTCGGCGGCCGCCTGCATCGTACGGGCGATCTCGTGGAGGAACGTAGGAACCCGTCCGGCTTCAACTGGTTCGGCGTGATCCTCGCCAGGAGGGGACGGAGCTTCAGGCTGCTCGTCTAACTCCGCTGCCGGTGAAACGGACGCAACGGTATCGTCCATCAGGTCCGCCGTCTCGACCCCGCCACCAGGCGAGGGGCCGGTCGTCTCGGCTCCCGATTGGGAATCGATGGTCTTGTGCTGCATTTGATCCAGCCCCCGGGACCGCACGCGCTCGCGGCGATGGTACTCGTGAATGGGGCCAATAGACAACGCCTAGGCTCGAAAGGCGGTGCGGAGGGGAACCGCAGCCGATGTAGCTCGCCGATGGCCGCTACCTGCCGGGCTGGTCGCCTAATCGCGACCCGGCTCGACCGCGGCCTCTTCGCCAAGGACGAGTCATGGGCGCCCGGTGGCGTCAGCCGCACCCAGCCTGGAACACAATCGTCGCCACCTGACCACGGCCGCGCGGCCGACGGATCGCCCGCCGGCCGCTCGCCCATGTCACGCGGCTGCGCGTCGCATCATCCGCGTCCCGACGGCCAAGCCCACGATCGCCAGGCCCACCGCCACGGCCGCCCCGACGACGATCGACGGTTCGGCGAAGTCACCGGCGAACAGCGCTCGCTCCGCCTCGACGACATACGTCAGCGGATTGAGGCGCGAGAGCGTCTGGAGCCAGCCGGGCGCGAAGTCCAGCGGCAGGAGGATGCCTGACAGCAGGAGCAACGGGAACAGCAGGGTCTGCTGGACCAGCCAGAACAGGTACTCCTGCCGCTTGACCGCCATCGCCAGCGAGTGCGACAGCGCGCCCAGCCCAATTCCGAACGTGCCCAGGATCAGCAGGCCGACGATGACCCCGATCGGGTGGAGCTGGAAGCCGAACGGCGTCACGATCGCCACGATGAGGATGGCCTGCAGCGTCAGCGGCACGACCTCCTTCAGCGCTCGACCGATCAGCAGCGACGAGCGATCGAGCGGCGTGACGAGGAACCGCTCGAACGAGCCCACCCGGAGCTCCTCGAGCAGGTACGCGCCTGCGACGGAGGTCCCGAACAGGCTGACCATCACGATGATGCCGGGCACGAACCACTGCCATGGCGACTCGCCACCGGCACCCGTCATGCCGACGAGGAGCGGCCCGTAGAGCGCGAGGAACACGATCGGCTGCAGCACGCCGAAGATCAAGGTGAACGGGTCACGCGACATCGGCCGGAGCTGACGACCGAGCACGATTCCTGTGTGATTGGCGAGCATCATGACGCGACCTCCAGGGTCTGAGCGGTCTGGGTCGGCTTGATCGAATCGGCCACGATGTCGCCGGCGTCGCGGAGGCTGCGGCCGGTGAGCTCGAGGAAGACGTCGTCGAGCGTGGGTCGCTTGACCTCGGCGCTGACGGCGTTGACATCGACGGCATCGAGCGCCCGCAGAAGCCCTGGGAGCGCCGTCGCGCCGCCGACCGTCCGCAGTCGAACGGTCGATCCATCAATCGTGATCTCGCGCGGCGAGTCCAGGCGCCCCGCCACCATCGCGGCACGCGATGCATCGGCCGGACTACTCGTGCCGATCGTGATGAGGTCGCCTGCCATCCCGGCCTTCAACTCCTCGGGCGACCCATCGGCGATGACCCGGCCCTCGTCGATGACGAGGACCCGTTCGGCCATCGCGTCGGCCTCCTCGAGGTAGTGGGTCGTGAGGAAGATCGTCGTCCCGTGCTGCTCGCGCAGCCGGACGAGGTGTTCCCAGAGGTTCGCCCGGCTCTGTGGGTCCAGTCCGGTCGAGGGCTCATCGAGGAACAGGAGCCGCGGGGCGTGGACCATGCCGATCGCGACATCGAGCCGCCGCCGCTGGCCTCCGGACAGCGTGGATGCCTTCCGCTTCGCGAGCGACGTCAGCTCGAGTGAGTCGATCAGCTCGTCCGTCCGGGCCGCCGCATCGGTGCGGCTCATCCCGTAGATGCGGCCTTGCGTGACGACCTCGTCGCGGACCTGCTGGTCATCTGCCGCGCCGTGGCCCTGCCCGACGTAGCCGATCCGCTGCCGGACCGAGGCCGGATCCGCCACGACGTCGAAGCCCGCGACCGTCGCCGTTCCTGACGTCGGGACCAGCAGCGTCGTGAGCATCCGCAGGCTGGTTGATTTACCCGCGCCGTTCGGTCCGAGGAAAGCCACGAGCTCTCCCTCCTGGACATCGAGGTTCAATCCTCTGACTGCTTGAACCGTTTCCTTCCCGACCCGGAATTCCCGGGTCAATCCTTCTGCATGGATCACCGTGCACCTCGCTGATGGGTTGCCTGCCTATCGAGCAGACTCTATGATCAATTGCGGACGGTTTCTGTCCGCAATACGAGCGAAAGTTCGAGACATGGCGAACACAAGCACGCGGATGCTGCGGCTGTTGTCGCTCCTGCAGACGCATCGGTACTGGACGGGGAGTGAGCTAGCCGACCGGCTGGAGGTAAGCGAGCGGACTGTTCGGCGGGACGTCGACCGACTTCGGGACCTGGGCTATCCGGTCGATGCAAGCCGGGGCGTCGCGGGCGGCTACCAGCTCGAGGCAGGAGCGGCGCTCCCGCCGCTCCTGCTTGAGGACGACGAAGCGGTCGCGATCGCGGTGGGTCTGCATCAGGCCGCAGGCGGTGCCGTGAGGGGCATCGAGGAGACGTCGGTTCGCGCGCTCACGAAGATCATCCGGATGATGCCGCCGCGGCTACGGCGCCAGATCGATGCCCTCGGTGACTACACGGTGCCGGCTGTGCTCGGTGGGGGGCCGACCGTCGACGCCGACGCGCTCACGGTGATCGCCCAGGCCTGCCGGGACGACGAGCGTCTACGCTTCGGATATACGGCCCGGGATGGCGCTCAGGCGATCCGTCTCGTCGAACCGAACCGGCTCGTGACGGTCGGGCGGCGGTGGTACCTCGTTGCCTGGGATGTCGATCGCGGCGACTGGCGGACGTTCCGCGTCGATCGCCTGACCGATCCGAGATCGACGAAATACCGGTTCGAGCCACGCGAGCTACCGGGCGGAGACGCAGCCGCGTTCGTCAGCGAGGGCCTGGCCTCGGTGCCGACCCAGTACCAGGTCGTCGTGACGATCGGGACCTCGGCCGCGGACGTGGAGCGTGTCGTCGGCCGCTGGGGAATCGTCGAGCCGGTTGACGATCGATCGTGCCGCCTGCTGATGAACGTCGACTCATTGGACTGGCCGGCGATGGTCCTCGCGGCTGTTGGGGCGGAATTCGCGGTCGTCGAGCCGCCGGCGATGCTCGACTACCTGCGGCGGCTGGGGGAATTCTTCGTCGGAGCGTCCGGGCCCGGAATCCAGGAAGTCTCCACGTGA
>Ga0184623_10000815_pt1 | contig 13452 bp, 12 predicted proteins | sample PLM1_100_b1_FD_133138 | JGI IMG/M metagenome (GOLD analysis project Ga0184623, IMG submission 133138) | Groundwater sediment microbial communities from an aquifer in East River, Colorado, USA - PLM1_100_b1 | ecosystem: Environmental > Terrestrial > Soil > Riparian zone | place: USA: East River...
CAGGTGCATCTCGAACGGCCGCTGTCGCTCGGCGATGCCGCGGAGATGGTCTTCGACGGCGTCGAGCTCGCAATCCCGCACGGTTGTCGGGGAGAGCAGCGTCACGTGCGTCGGGATCGCGAGCGCGAGCGGATCGCCGAACCTTTCCCGCCACGACTGCAACTCCCCGCCGAACGGCTCCGGGATCGCGATGGCAACCCCGATCGTCCGCTCGCCCATTGGGGTCAGCGCCCGGCCGGCACGAAACCGACCCGGTCATAGACCGTTGCGAGGGTTTTCTCGGCGACGGAAAGCGCGCGTTCGGCCCCCCGCGCGAGAACGGCGTCGAGTGAGGTCCGGTCGTCGAGCCAGCGCTTGGTGCGCTCCCGGAACGGCGTGGCGAAGTCGACGAGAACCTCGGCCAGGTCGGCCTTCAGGTCGCCGTAGCCCTTGCCCGCGTACGCCGCTTCCAGCTCCGGGATCGGCCGGCCGGTCAAGCCGGCGAAGATGGTGAGGAGATTGCTCACGCCCGGCTTGCGCTCCTCGTCGAAGACGATGTCGCGGCCGGTGTCGGTCACCGCGGAACGGATCTTCTTGGCGCTCTTCTTGGCATCGTCGAGCAGGTCGACGATGCCGCCGGGCGAGGACGCGGACTTGCTCATCTTCGCGGTCGGGTCCTGCAAGTCGACGATCTTGCCGACGGCCTTGATGATGTGCGGCTCGGGCACGACGAACGTCTCTCCGAACCGGCGATTGAACCGATGGGCGAGATCGCGGCTGAGCTCGAGGTGCTGGCGCTGGTCCTCGCCGATCGGCACCTGGTTGGCTTGGTACAGCAGGATGTCGGCGGCTTGCAGCACCGGGTAGGTGAACAAGCCCACGGTGGCACGCTCGGCGCCTTGGCGCTGCGACTTGTCCTTGAACTGAGTCATCCGACTGGCCTCTCCGAAGCCGGTGATGCAGCCCAGCACCCAGGCAAGCTGGGCGTGCTCGGGCACCTGGCTTTGGATGAACAGCGTGCAGCGATCCGGGTCCAGACCGGCGGCCAGCAACTGCGCGGCCGCCAGCAAGGTGCGCCGGCGGAGCAGCTCCGGGTCGTGGTCGACGGTTATCGCGTGCAGGTCGACCACGCAGTAGAACGCGTCGTGGGTCTCCTGCAACGCCACCCACTGCCGGATCGCGCCCAAGTAGTTGCCGAGGTGGAAGGAGTCGGCAGTGGGCTGGATGCCGGAGAGTACGCGGGGCCGCGTCGCTGACATGCCGATCATTCTCGCAGGAGGTGCAAATCGAAAGGCGCGCGGCCGGGCATCGTCAGCCGGGTTTCTCGGCGGCTTGGTTGGCGGGTGCGTGGTTCGCGGCGTGCGCGCCCGGTGGCTCGGGACGTTGCTCGGCGGCGTTTTGGGGGGCGATCTCGGCCGCATTCTCGGCGGGTTGCTCCGCGGGCTGGTCGGCGGCGGGCGCCGGGGGCGGGGGGGCTGCCGGCGGCACCTTCGTGAGCCGGAGCCGGGCAACCCGGCGGCCATCGAGCTCGGTCACGGTGAGCCGATAGTCGTTGATATCGACGTGCTCGCCGACTTGCGGCAGGTGGCCGAGCCGGTTCATGACGAAGCCGGCGACGGTCTCGTACGGCCCCTCGGGCAGGGTGATGCCGGTGGCCTCTGCGAAGTCGTCCAGATTGAGCAGGCCTTCGACCTCGAGGTCGCCGCTGCGGTTCCGCCGGGCCGGGTCCTCCTCGACGTCATACTCGTCGCGGATGTCGCCCACCAACTCCTCGACCAGGTCTTCCAGGGTGACGATGCCCGCGGTGCCGCCGTACTCGTCGATGACGATCGCGAGGTGGTGGCCTTCGCGTCGCATCTCGTTCAGCGCGGAAAGCACGCTCTTGCTAGCGGGCAGCATCTTGACCTCGCGCGCGATCTCCCCCACCCGGACGGACCTCCCGGAGATGTCCGGCGAGAGGATGTCGCGCACATGCACGAAACCGATCACGTCGTCCTGCGAGCCGCGCACCACCGGGTAGCGCGAGTGGGGGTGGTTGGCGACCCGGCGGGCCGCGCGGAAGACCGGCAGGGACGCGTCGAGGAAGTCGACCTCGGTGCGGGGGAGCATCACCTCCCGGATCTGCCGCTCCCCCGCCTCGAACACTTCCTTGATGAGCCGCTGCTCATCGCGGCCGAGCGTCTCGTGGCCGGCGACGATGTCGCGGAGTTCCTCTTCGGTGATCTGCTCCCGCTGCGCGCGCGGGTCGGCGCCGAGCAGGCGCACCACGACGTCAGTGGACTTGCCGAGCAGCCAGATGGCCGGCCGCGACAACTTCGCCAGCCGGTCGAGTATCGGCGCGACGACCAGCGCGACGCCCTCGGCCCGCTGCAGGGCCAGCCGCTTTGGGGCCAGCTCCCCCAGGACCAGCGAAAAGTACGAGATGACCAGGGTGATCACGACGAGCGCCGCCGTGTCGGCGAGGGTCGGGCTCAGGCCCCAGCCCTCGAGCACCGGAGCGAGGTCGTCGGCCAGCGTCACCGCTCCGAACGCCGCGGACAGGAAACCCATGAGCGTCACGCCGATCTGCACGGCGGACAGGAACCTGTTGGGATCCTCGGCCAGCTTCGCCACCGTCGCGCCTCGCCTGCCTCGTTGGCTGAGCCGCTTGATCTGGCTCTCGCGAAGTGAGACGAGGGCAATCTCGGCGGCGGCGAAGAACCCGCCGATGATCACGAAGGTGAGAACGAGCGCGATATTCCAAAGGATGTCACTCAACGCGCGCCCCGACGGTCGTCGCCCGGGGAGCACGCGAACTATGGCAGCCGTCCATGCGGCCCAGGCTAGGAGACCGGATCGAGCTGAGCCACGTTACCCCTCTTCGCGATCTTGAGCTTTTTGCGCGTGGGAGCGCTCCCATCAGCTAAAAAGCTCAAGATCGCGGCGGTTTTTTCGCGATCAGCCGCGCATCTTCGTCTGGAGGTTGGCGTCGAGAGCGGACAGGAACTCCTCGGTCGTGAGATAGGGGGTGTCTTTGCCGACGAGCAGAGCGAGGTCCTTGGTCATTTGGCCGCTCTCGACGGTGTCGACGCACACTCGCTCGAGCGCCTTGGCGAACCGGACCACGTCGGGCGTCTGGTCGAGCTTGCCCCGGTGCGTGAGACCGCGGGTCCACGCGAAGATCGACGCAATCGGGTTGGTCGAGGTCTTCTCCCCCCGCTGGTGCGCGCGGTAGTGCCGGGTCACCGTGCCGTGCGCGGCCTCGGCCTCGACGGTGCGGCCGTCGGGCGTCATCAGGACGGAGGTCATCAGACCCAGCGAGCCGAATCCCTGGGCGACCGTGTCGGACTGCACGTCTCCGTCGTAGTTCTTGCAGGCCCAGACATAGCCGCCCGCCCACTTCAGCGCCGCGGCGACCATGTCGTCGATGAGGCGATGCTCGTAGGTCAGCCCGGCGCCCTCGAAGTCGGCCTTGAACTCGGCGTCGAACACTTCCTGGAAGAGGTCCTTGAAGCGCCCGTCATACGCCTTGAGGATGGTGTTCTTCGTGGACAGGTAGACGGGGTACCCCCGCTCGAGCCCATAGCGGAACGAGGCCCGCGCGAAGTCGCGGATCGAGTCGTCGAGGTTGTACATCGCGAGCGCGACGCCGCTGCCCTGGAAGTCGTAGACGTGGCGCTTGATCGGCTCGGAGCCGTCGTTCGGCGTGAACGTGATCGTCAGCGTGCCCTCGCCCGGCACGCGGAAGTCGGTCGCGCGGTACTGGTCGCCGAACGCGTGGCGGCCGATCACGATGGGCTTGGTCCAGCTTGGGACGAGCCGGGGGATGTTGCTCATGACGATCGGCTCGCGGAAGATCACCCCGCCGAGGATGTTGCGGATCGTGCCGTTGGGCGAGCGCCACATCTTCTTGAGCCCGAACTCCTCGACCCTGGCCTCGTCGGGGGTGATCGTGGCGCACTTCACTCCCACCCCGTGGCGCTTGATCGCTTTTGCGGCGTCGACCGTCACCTGGTCGTCGGTGGCGTCCCGGTTCTGGATGGAGAGGTCGTAGCGCTCGAGCGGGATGTCGAGGTAGGGCAGGATCAGCTGGTCCTTGATGAACTGCCAGATGATCCGCGTCATCTCGTCGCCGTCGAGTTCGACGACCGGGTTCGCGACCTTGATCTTCGCCATGGCGCAGGGCTTCCTCTCGGCCTGAATCAACTCAGAGATCGGCCACGTCCGCTTGCTTGGCTCGCACCGCCGCCGCAGCCTCCTCCAACGCCACGAGCTCGGACTTCGTGAGGTCGCGCTCAACGACTCGGCGCACACCCTCGGCGCCGATCTCCGCCTCGACGCCGAGATAGACCCCGGAGATGCCGTATTCGCCGTCTACCCACACGCAGGCTGGCAACACCGCGCCGGAGTCCTCCCTGACCGCCCGAGCCATGCGGGCCGCGGCTGCCGACGGCGCGAAGTAGGCCGAGCCGGTCTTGAGCAGTGCCACCACCTCGGCGCCGCCATTGCGGGTGCGCTCGACAAGGGCGTCGACGCGGTCGGCTGGAAGCAGCTCGGCGAGCGGCTTGCCATCGACCGTGCACGCGCTCGGCACGGGCACCATCGTGTCGCCGTGGGACCCCAGCGTCAGGGTGCGCACGGACGCCACCGGCACGCCGAGCTCCTCGGCCACGAAGTGGCTGAACCGCGCGGTGTCGAGCATGCCCGCCTGGCCCATGACGCGGTTCTTCGGGAAGTCGGGGACTGCCGCCGCCGCCACCTTCGCGGCGAGGGCGGTCATCTCGTCGAGCGGGTTCGACACGACGATGAGGACGGCGCCCGGCGAGGCCTTCGCGACGTTCTCGGTCACCTCACGGACGATCTTGGCGTTGGTCTCGAGGAGGTCCATCCGGCTCATGCCCGGCTTGCGCGGCAGCCCGGCGGTGATGATGACGATGTCGGAGCCGGCGGTCGCGTCGTAGCCCTCGGCGCCCCCCGTCGTCGCTCCGACGACCTCGGTCTCGAACCCTTCGATCGGCCGGGACTGGTTGAGGTCCAGCGCCAACCCCTCGGGCCGGCCCGCCACGATGTCGGTCAGGACGACGGTCTCGAAGGTGTCGTACTCCGCCAGCCGCTGTGCGGTCGTGGAGCCATAGAAGCCAGCGCCGACGACCGTGACCTTGCCCCTGCGCTCCATCGTGATCGGCTCCTCACCTGCTGGATCTGCCCGACGATCCCGAGGCTAGCCGAGCCGGGCCGGCACCGGACAACCGGAGTCCACCGGCTCTCCACCGCTATCCACAGGTCAGCGCCTGGGCGGCACCACGACGGTGAGGACCACGATGGCCGTCCCCAGCAGGCCCGTGGTGAGCACGTCGAAAGCGCGGCCACGGACGGCCAGCAGGCCGAGGTCACGGGTCGGCAGCGTCGATCGGAGCAGCGCCGCGACCAGGAGGGCGCCGCCGATCAGCGCCGTTCCACGCTTGACGTGCTGGTCGAGCACCAGGAGGACGCCAACGGCGACCAGCAGGAGCACCAGCCCGAGGGGCCACTGCCGCCGCCACAACGGCCACGGCGGCGGCCCGAAGGCCGTCCGGATCGAACCTCGCATCGAACCTCGGATCGAACCGAGCGGGCCGGAGCGCGAGCGCAAGGACGTCACCTGTCGTCGATGGGTACCCACTTCTGGTCCCGCTCCCCGATGTACTCGCTGTCTGGACGGATGAGGCGGTTGTCGAGCTGCTGCTCCATCACGTGGCTGGTCCACCCGGAAATCCGGGAGATCGCGAACACGGACGTGAACAGGTCGGTCGGGATGCCGAGCTGGTGGTAGACGCTGGCGGCGAAGAAGTCGACGTTGGGGTATAGGCCCTTGACCTCGAGCACGACCTGCTCCATCCGGCGGGACAGGTCGAACGGGCGGCGGTTCCCGGTCAGCTCGCCGAGCTCCTCGCTCATCCGGCGCAGGTGGGTCGCGCGGGGGTCCTCGGTCTTGTAGACGCGGTGGCCGAAGCCCATGATCTTCCGGCCAGATCCAAGGGCGTCGCGGACGAACGGCTCGACCTCGTCGACACCTCCCTTGATGGCCTGGAGCGTCTTCATGACCTCCTCGTTGGCGCCGCCGTGCAAGGGGCCGCGCAGCGTGCCGATTGCCGCGGTGATCGCCGAGTGCATGTCCGAGAGCGTGGCCGCGCACACCCGGGCAGCGAACGTGGAGGCGTTCATGGTGTGGTCAGCGTGCAGCACCAGGCACTCGTCGAAGATCTCAGTCTCGCGGGCGCCCGGCCGGCGGCCGGTGATCTGCAGCAGAAAGTTGCCCGCGATGCCCAGCGAAGTGTCCGGCTCGGGGACCGAAGCGCCGGAACGTTCGGCCTGGTAGCGGGCGACCAGCACCGGCAGCTGGGCGACCAGCCGCAGGGCCTTGCGCTCGTTCGCGGCCGGCCCGGAGTCTCCGGCGTCTGGGTCATCGACCGACAGCGCCGAGACGAGGGTTCGCAGCGACTCCATCGGCGTGCCGGCGCGGACGACCTGCGGCAGCAGGCCGTCAGCCGTTGGCCCGATGTCGCGGTTCGCGGCGAGATCGGCCATGAGGGACGCGAGCTGCGGGCGCGTCGGGAGGCTGCCTCGCTGCAGCAGGTGCACGCACTCCTCGAACGAGATGCGCCCGCTCAGGTCGTGGATATCGTAGCCACGATAGAAGAGGCGTCCGGCCCCGCCGTCGATGTCGCTCAGCGCTGTGGACGCGGCGACGACGTCGGCGAGGCCCTTGGCTGGCTTATCCGCCATGCGGGAGTCCTCCTGGTCAACGGTGCGCAAAGTCTTTCATGCCCCGTTCGCCTGGGGAACGTGATGCCGGTACTGCCCTGGTTAGGCGGCCTGCTCAGCAGCCTCGACCACGTTGCTGAGCAGCATCGCCCGCGTCATCGGCCCCACGCCGCCGGGCATCGGCGCGATCCAGGCGGCGACGTCGCGGACGCCCTGGTCGACATCGCCGACGAGCCCACTGTCGGTGCGGGTGATGCCCACATCGAGCACCACCGCGCCGGGCCGGACCATGTCGGCTTTGATGAGTCCGGGCACCCCCGCGGCGGCGACAACGATGTCGGCCCGGCCCACGTGCCCGGCAAGATCGCGGGTCTTGGTGTGGCACAGCGTGACCGTCGCGTTCTCGGACCGGCGGGTGAGCACCAGGCCCAGCGGCCGGCCGACGGTGATGCCGCGGCCGATGACGACCACATCGGCGCCGGCGATCGGCACGTCGTGCCTCCGCAGCAGCTCGACGATCGCCCGCGGGGTGCACGGCAACGGCCCGGGCCGGCCGAGGACCAGCCGGCCGAGGTTCGTCGGATGCAGCCCGTCGGCGTCCTTGGCCGGATCCATGAGCTCGAGCACCCGGTTGGCGTCCAACCCGGAGGGCAGGGGCAGCTGGACGATGAAGCCGGTGCAGGCCGGGTCGGAGTTGAGCTCCCGGACGGCGGCCTCCACGTCGTCCTGGCCGGCTGTCGCTGGCAGTTCCGTCGCGATCGACACGATCCCGACCTCGGCGGTGTCGCGGTGCTTGCCGGCGACGTAGGCCCGGCTGCCCGGGTCGTCGCCGACGAGGACGGTGCCGAGACCAGGCGCAACCCCCCGCTCGCGCAGCGCCGCGACCCGGGCCTTGAGCTCCCCCCGGATCGCCGCGGCGGTCGCCTTGCCGTCGAGCAACTGGCTCATCGTCGCGCTCCTCTAGTGAGCGAAGTGGCGGGTCCCGGTGAGATACATCGTCACGCCGGTGGCCGCGGCGACCGTGGACACCTCGTCGTCGCGGATCGATCCGCCCGGCTGCACCACGGCGCGCACGCCCGCGCCGGCCAGCACCTCCAAACCGTCGGGGAACGGGAAGAACGCGTCGGAAGCGGCGACCGCCCCACGGCATCGCTCCTCCCCCGCCCGCCACACGGCGAGCCGGGCCGCGTCGACCCGGTTGACCTGGCCCATCCCCACGCCGATGGCGGCGCCGTCCTTCGCGACGAGGATCGCGTTGGACTTGGCGGCGCGACAGGCACGCCACGCGAACACCAGGTCGCGCAGCGTCGCCTCGTCGGCCGGCTCGCCCGCTGCCAGTCGCCATGCCGAGGGGTCGTCGCCCGGCGCGTCGAGCTCGTCGGCCATCTGCATCAGCAGCCCGCCGGACACCTGCCGCCACTCGACCCGCGGGCCCGGCGCCGGCGGCGGGCAGCGCAGCAGGCGGACGTTCTTCTTCCGGCTGAGCAGGTCGAACGCGTCGTCTTCGAACGCCGGCGCGACAACCACCTCGGTGAAGATGTCGGCGAGTTGGTCTGCCATCGCAGCGGTCACCGTGCGGTTGGCGGCCACCACACCGCCGAATGCCGACACCGGATCGCACTCGTGCGCCTTCCGGTGCGCGGTCGCGATGTCAACCGCTACCGCGATGCCGCAGGGGTTCGCGTGCTTCACGATGGCGACGCACGGCTCCGGCTGGTCGAAGGCCGCGCGCCGCGCGGCGTCGGCGTCGGCGTAGTTGTTGAAGCTCATGTCCTTGCCGTGCAACTGCTCCGCCTGGGCGAGTCCGGGCGGAAGGTCGGGGGCGGCGTACAGCGCGGCCTGCTGGTGCGGGTTCTCGCCGTACCTGAGCACTCTGTCCAGAGTCAGCGCCTGCCCGGCGAACTCCGGCCACCACCGCTCTGCGGGTGCGAGCTCCTGCGCGCACCACGCGGCGACTGCCAGGTCGTAGGCCGCTGTGTGGGCGAACGCCGCCGCCGCGAGCCGGCGCCGCTGCGCCAGCGTGAAGCCCCCGCTGGCCACCGCCGCCAGCACGGCTGCGTACCGCTCGGGTGACACCACCACGGCGACCGAGGCGTGGTTCTTGGCCGCTGCCCGCACCATCGCCGGCCCGCCGATGTCTATCTGCTCCACGCACGCCTCGGGGTCGGCTCCCGACGCGACCGTGTCACGGAACGGGTAGAGGTTGACCACGACCAGGTCGAAGGGCGCGATGCCCAGGTCGGCGAGCTCGCGCTCGTGCTCGGCCCGGCCCAGGTCGGCGAGGATGCCGGCGTGGACGGCCGGATGCAGCGTCTTGACCCGTCCGTCGAGGCATTCGGGAAAGCCGGTGAGCTCGCTCACCTGGGTGACGGGGATGCCGAGGCCGGCGATGCTGGCGGCCGTGGAGCCGGTCGAGACCAGCTCGACTCCGGCCGCGTGCAGGCCAGCGGCCAACTCGTCGAGGCCGGTCTTGTCATAGACGCTGACGAGCGCGCGGCGCGCCGGACGCTGGTTCACCGGAACACGACCCTTCTTCCGTCGACCTCGAAGCCCTGGCGGAGCAGCCGGCCTACGACCTCGACGACCAGCGCCCGCTCGACCGACTTGATCCGCTCGTGGAGCGTTGTCTCGTCGTCGCCGGTCAGCACCGGCACTGCTGCCTGGGCGATGACGGGCCCGGTGTCGACGCCTTCATCGACGACGTGGACCGTCACACCGGTTACCTTCGCACCATAGTCGAGCGCGTCGCGGACCGCGTGTGTCCCGGGGAACGCCGGTAGCAGCGCGGGGTGGGTGTTCACGATGCGGTTGGGGAACCGGCCGAGGAACCGTGGGCCGAGGATGCGCAAAAAGCCCGCGGAGACGATCATGACCGGGTCGTGCGCGGCCACCGCGCTGGTCAACGCCTCGTCCCAGGCGTCGCGGTCGACGTAGTCGCGGTAGCCGACCACGATCGGGGGCACGCCGGCGGCGCGGGCGCGGTCGAGCGCGGCGACGCCGTCGCGGTCCGAGCAGACCGCGACGACCGACGCGCCGTAGGCCGGGTCGGCGCAGGCGTCGAGCAGGGCCTGGAGAATGGTCCCTGAGCCGGACGCGAGGACAACGAGCCGCCCCGGCTGGGGACGCTTCGGCTCGGGTGGGAGTGGCGCAGGCACTGTTCCTTCTATTTTTCGGGCTGCCGCTCGAAGCCGGCCGGGCGGATTCCTCGACCTACCGCAGGACCGTCCGCCACGATATCCAGATCGTTCTCTCCCCACACCTCATGGCGACCGCCGACGCGCGAACGGAGGACTATTGAGCGACCCGGGCGATCGGGACCCCTTCACGCCCCCGCCGGCCGGCTGGTCCGGCCCACCCAGGGCGGAACCGCCACCGCAGCCATTCGGCAGCCCGGCGGCCGGCCAGCCACGGCCGGGGCCGCCCCGGCCGCCCGGGCCGGTCGACCCGGGGGGTCGCAGGTCGCTGGCCCTCGGTGTGACCTCGCTCCTCATGGCGGTGCTGTTCTTCCCGCTGGCGCTCGTCCTTGGTCCGGCCGCGGTGATCGTGGGCGTCCGCGCGCAGAACCGCGCCCAGAGAAGGCGTGGGCGTGCGCCAGGCGCGGCCGGCGGGATCATCACCGGCGCTATCGGCGCCGTGCTGGCGACCGGAGCGGCCGCCTTGGCGCTGCTGTTCTTCGACGAGTTCACCGACTACGCCGACTGCCGCAGCGGCGCAAACACTCAGATCGCCCGGCAGTCCTGCGAGGACGAGTTGCGCCGCCGGTTCGAGGACCGGTTCGGGGTCCGATCAACGCCGTGAGAGCCGCGCCACGACGGCCGTGAGCGCGGCCACGGCCGCGAGTTCCGCGGCGGCGGCTAACGCCACTTGCCACGGCGACGGACCGACCGCGGCCAGCCGGCCACCACCCAGCGGCCCGCCGGCCAGCGCTGCCAGCACCCCAAGGGCAAGGCCGGCGGCGCCGCCGGCAGCGGCGGCGTAGGGCACGGGCGACCGATCGCGGGGCAGCCCCTGGGCGCGGACGACGAGGGCGCCCGCGACGATCCCGGCCAGCACGGGAAGAATGAGCACGGCCGCAGCGGCGGGCGGATGGCCGCCGGGGGCGGGCAGCCCGGCGAGGATGGGGAAGCTGGGCAGGTCGCCGAGGCGGACTCCGCTCGGCGCCACCGCAGTGCCAGCGCCCACCGCGAAACCGGGCCCGACGGCGTAGGACGCCGCCCAGATCGCCGCGTTGGGGAGGTACGCGACGCCGAGGAGCGTCAGCAGGACCCCGCCGACCCCACCTGGCGCGACCGCGCGATGGACCGCGGCGACGTCCTGGGCATGCGCCGCCAGCGAGCCTGCGACGAGTGCGCCGCCGGCGCCGAGGAGCGTCGCGGCGCCGCCGGCGGCGCCCACGATCACCGCCTGGACAGCTCTGACCCATGGCGCCCGGGCGCGGATCCGCTCCCGCACCGGCTGGGCCAGCCCGGCCGCGTGGAGCAGCGCCGACCCGCCGAACACCGCTCCCATGAGGGCGCCGCCGGCCAGCGCCTGCCAGTGCTGCGGCTGGGCCTGCGGCGTGCCGGTGAGGCCGCTCACCACCGCGGCAGCGACGGCGTAGGTTGCAGCGAGTCCGGCCGCGGCAGCGGCGCCGCCCCGCGGTCCAGCGACGCCGGCCACTCGAGCCACCCACCGGCCGGCCGCGACCAGCGCGGCGGCGGGCACGGCGGCCAGCCCGAGCGGAAGCAGCCCGAACGACCCGCCCGGCACGGCGAAGCCGACGTGATGGGCAGCGAGCCAGACCTGCCCGGACGCCCGGAGGGCAGCGGCGGCGTCGGCCCCCGACCCGGCTGCCGTGGCCCAGCCAAGGAGCACCACCACGGCGCAGCCGAGCAACCCCAGCGCCGCGGCGCCCGGACCGGCGAGCACGGTGGCGAGCGCCACCGGCCGAGGCCGCAGCGCCGCCTCGGCGACACGGGCGGTGGCGCGGTCAAGGGTCCCTTCCGTCACAACGCCCCATCGTCGCAAGTGATCGGCGTTCTGGCTGGCAGGCGGCACCGGGGTGTCGCCATGTCATCGACTCGCCGGGTCCGCCCTCGGCGCCCAGCGCCGCTATGGTCGGTCGCTGTGGACAAGCGCATGGTCGCTGCTGCTCTTCTTCTCATGGCGGCCGTCTTCGGCCTGGCGTTCGGCGCCCTCCTCGAAGGAGGCGGCGAGCCGAGCCAGGCCGCGAGCAAGCAGCCTGAGGTCAAGGCGTCCGCCCGCTCGAAGGTCGCCCTGCCGACCCCGACCGCCAGCGCCCGCGACCGGCCGAGCCCCGACTACGGCTTCGCCCTGGAGGTGGTGGAGCGCTCCGGGGCCAGCTTCCTGGTCTTCGACCGGGCGGACATCCTGGTCGGCGCGCCGGCCACGGCCGAGGCGGCCCGCAACGGCGCGACCGTCGATCCCGACGGCGGCTACTACGTGCGCAACAACAACAAGCGGGAGCGTCGGCTGCGGATCGCGGACGAAGCGCAGATCAACGGCGGCGATGCGCTTGGCGGCAGCGACGGCGGCATGAGCATGGCTGAGTTCGCGCAGGCGCTCGACGACGCCGACGAGCCGGTGCCGGTGCTCCTCACCTACGACGATGCGGACCGCGTCGCCACAGTCGTCGAAACGAGGCTGCCGTAGCATTTCGGGCTGGGGGCGACCCTCGCCGCGCGTGCCCAGCCACCGCCGTTCCGCTGCATCCGTGGCCGCCACGGGAGTCGCAGCCCGCGTCCCTGATGCCCGGCTGGCATGGCCGGATGGCCGGACTGCGCGTCGCCGCGCCGCCGTCGCCCGTGCCCCTGCCGGTTGCCGCAGGAGCCCGCCTAGCATGCCGATCCAGGGCCTTTGGCAACGACCGCCCGAAAGCTCAGCCGGCAGGGTCGCGGGCGACGGCGGCGCGCCCGCCCACGAAGCGCAATCCGGTCACGCCAGCCGCGCACCCGCGGATCCTGGATAGCCCGGGGACAGCCAGGGCACGACCAGACGCGGCGCGACGGCAGCCAGCCGCCAACCGCGGGAGGCCGCGCGGGCGTCAGCCAGACCGAGCTGCGCTCGGGGTGACGTTGTGGCACGACACGCCCGGCGTGGCGCGCCACCGCGTCACCCCGAGCGAGGCGATCGCTGGCGCCGCTGTGGCCGGTGGGAAGGGCGGCGGCGCTGCGGGGTCAGGTCATGATCTCGCGCATGATCCGGGCGGTCTCGCTCGGCGTCTTGCCCACCCGAACCCCCGCGGCTTCGAGCGCCTCCTTCTTCGCCGCCGCCGTGCCAGACGAGCCGGACACGATGGCGCCCGCGTGGCCCATGGTCTTGCCCTCCGGGGCCGTGAAGCCCGCGACATAACCGACCACCGGCTTGGTGACGTTGTCCCGGATGTAGGCGGCCGCCCGCTCCTCGGCGTCGCCGCCGATCTCCCCGATCATGACCACCGCGTCGGTGCCGGGGTCGTCCTGGAACGCCGCCAGCGCGTCGATGTGCGTCGTGCCGATGACCGGGTCTCCCCCGATTCCCACGCACGTCGAGAGGCCGATGTCACGCAACTCGTACATCATCTGGTAAGTCAGCGTGCCGCTCTTCGACACCAGCCCGATGCGGCCCGCCTTCGTGATGTCGGCCGGGATGATGCCGGCGTTGGACTTGCCCGGGCTGATGAGGCCGGGGCAGTTGGGGCCGATGATGCGGGTCTTCTCCCCGATGTCGACGTTGTAGGCCCAGAACTGAGCGGTGTCGTGCACCGGTATG
>Ga0184623_10000817_pt1 | contig 13444 bp, 7 predicted proteins | sample PLM1_100_b1_FD_133138 | JGI IMG/M metagenome (GOLD analysis project Ga0184623, IMG submission 133138) | Groundwater sediment microbial communities from an aquifer in East River, Colorado, USA - PLM1_100_b1 | ecosystem: Environmental > Terrestrial > Soil > Riparian zone | place: USA: East River...
CGTCGCCCCCGTCGCCCCCGTCGCCCCCGTCGCCCCCGTCGAACGTCAGCGAATCGAGCGCGGGTCGCTTGGCCGGATCCAGCTCCAGTTCGTCCGGTTCCCTGACCTCCGGCGCCCCGGGCTCACCGTTCTCGTCCGGATCGCCGATCTCGTCGGGCTGGCCGCTCGGGTTTGGCCCTGCTGGTTCCTTCCCAGGATCAATGTCCTCGGGGTTCTCCGTTGGCAGTTCCTGATCGCCCTCGCCGTCAGGTTCGGGGAGCTTGTCCGGCTCCGCTGTCGCCTCGTCAGGCTTGCCCTTGATCGGTTTGAGCGAATCCCCCTCGGACTTGTAGGTCGCTGATACCGTGTCGAGGACATCTCGGGCCGCCTTGTCGAAAGCCGGCACGTTGATCTTATAGCCGTCGTCGACAAAGCCGTCGCGCTGGCCAACAAGGTCCTTGATTTCGAACTGGCCGGCGCGCAACGCGTCATTCACTGCGTTCAGCGCTAAATGGTAGGTTGGATTGTCCAGCGCATACTCAGTCGCCTCGACGGAATCGGTGACCTTTTGGGCGACCTTATCAAAGGTGCTCGCCGCAGCGCCCTTCCAGACCGCCCCCAGCTTGTTGACTTCTTCGGGCATCTCGCCGAGGACTCGTTCGAACGTGCGGAGCGTGTAGCCGAACCGCCCCGCGGCCGAAGTGATCGTTTTCGGGTCGCCGGCCAGGATATCTTTCAGGATTTGATCGAGCCCGCCGGCCCCTTTCTCTCCCGCCATCACTGCCACCTCCTCTTCGTCGGGCGTCCGGAACGGTGCATTCGGTGCTTAATAGGCTGGCTTTTCCTCTTTTTCTGGTGCCTCTTGGTTGGCGTCCTCGGTGGGCGCCGAGTCCGGCGGTAGCGTCCCGTTGGCCACCTCCGGCAGGTACTGGCCGACATCTCTGAGCAGCTTGTTCAGCCGCTCGTTCTCCGCCTCGATGTCGTCTTCGCCGCGTTCATAGGACGTTGCCATCAGATTCAGGTTCTCGGCGATAGCCTTGAACGTGCGTCCGATGCCCTCGCTATTTTCTTGAAGCTTGTCTCTTCGGTTATGGATGATGGTCTTCAGCCGCTCCGCTGCCGGAAAGTCGCCGGGGGCGATCCGGATCTCGCTTAGCGGCCCAGTGTGTTTGAGGAACTCGTCGCCCCAGGCATCCCAGATAAGCGCCGCCCGGCGCAACGCGTCCCAGTCGACGACGATATCCGCCGTTTCGCCGTTGTTCTTGTCCGCCATGTCGTTCACCTCCTTGGTGCGGTGGCCCCACATGGTGCGGTCGGGGCCACCCGCACGCCAGTAGCCGGCTCACCTAGGGCCGCGTCGGCTCCAACTCTCCGCGTTCTTACGGTCGTACATCAGGTAGTTGTTGCCGTTGTTGGTCACGGTCTCGGCGCCGACCCCCAGAGCCATGTCCATCTGGTTGCACGCCTCGTCCCACTTCAACTTCGCCGCGTCATACGATGTTCGGGTCTCCGATTCCCAAAGGGCGAACGACTTTGCCGCGCGCGTTTCCAGCGCGTCGGTGATCTCCCTGATTCGCTTGGTAGCTCTCCTGAGGTCATCGGCTCCAGCCTCCATATCCACGATGTTTGTGCTGAACCCATCAAAGTCCAAAGGCATGCCCTGCTCCTTTCTCCTGATATCGAGGCGGCTAGCCTAAGATCTTCATGAACCGGTTACTTTCCTCTCTGTTCACCTCCTCCTGGATGATGAAGTCGCCTTTGGTCTTCTTGAGTTCGTCGGCCATGTGCCCGAGCTCGTCGTAAACGATGCCGAACTGCTCCGCCCATCTCGTCATCGCCGCGTTGAACGGACTCGCCGACGGGGCTTGCCAAATCTTCTGGAGGACGTCCATCGACATCCCTACCGAATTTGCTACGTTCAAACACTCCTGTCTTGCCTCGAAGAACGCAGCCGAGCCGCTCTCCAATCCGCTGAAGTCGGCTTGCTTCCGTTGACTTCCCATCGTTCCCACCTCCCTTTCTCATGTGTGTCGTAGCCGCCTTAGGTAGTCCTAAGGCGACGGCTTCGGCCGGCCGGGGCAAGCCCGTCCGACCATGTCCTAAGTGGCTGTCGACGCCTGCGGCGCCACTCCGCTGCTGGTCTTGGCTGCTTCCGGATCCAGCGGCCGGCCGGCCGGAATGAGTCCGAGCAGGGTGGTCGGCACCGGCACGGGATCGACCAGTGCGTACCCAAGGAGGGTGCGCACCTCGTCCTTGGGGATCGGATAACGCACCCCCGTGTCGACCAGCAGGTACTGGGTGCCGGTTGCCACGCCAGGCCCTGGTAGCGCGCGGATGACCAACCCCGCTCCAGGCTGCACGCTCACCTGGTCTGCCTGCCCCCCTGCCACGGAGGGGGTCGTGGCCTGCCCGGCGGCCGTTCCGGGCACCTCCACGGCCACCGCAGCCAGCGCGATCCGCACAACCGCGCCGCTCTCCGAGCCGACCGTCGCCTGCAAGCAGGGCGCCTCACCACTCGCGGCGGAGGCGGCCTCGGGCGGGGTGGCCGGCAGACCGGGATCGACGAGTGACTTGCTGGCCCTGGGCGCCTGGGCGACATCCGCAGGACCCAACTGGATTGGCGCCACCCGCCCGTCCGGGTATGCAGGCGCGCTTCCGCTGTCGGCCAGGAGGAGCGCGGCCCCAGTAGGGGTCAGCGGGGACAACCCGTCCTGGGCGAGCACGAAGAATTGGCTGCCCTTCGCGCTGCCCCGGACCTCGAACAGTTGGCCGACCAGGCGCGGTTGCCCGCCGATCGAGGGACCGGGTTGACCCCGCCCCGGCACCGCCGCCGCCTTGAGGTCCGGCCCGGCCGGCAGGGCATTGATCCACGCCACGCCCACCTGATGCTGCTGCGCGGCGCCGTAGCCGAGCGCCCGAATCGTGCCGTCGTCTGGAACGCGTAGCCTGCGGTTGTTCCAGGCCAGGTAGGTCGTGTCGTCGGCGGTGCGGACGATCAGCGCGCGATCCGCGGAGAGCGGGGAGCCGGTGTGGTCCACACCCACCTGCAAGGTTACGAACGACCGGTCGACACCGGTGACATCCGGACGCAGCGCGGAGCAGATCTGCCAAGGCGGTTCCGTTCAGCCGGTTGGCGTCAGGCAAGGCATCTGGCACCGAGTCGATGCCGACCGGCAGGCCATGGGCCACTCCCTTGAGCGAGTTGCGCGAAGTGCTGACCACCTTGAGGCTGTCGCCGAGGATGAGTTTGGCGGACGCGAAGTTCAGCACTGGCTTGAGTTCCCCGTCCACCAACACATATCGCGCACCGGTCTCCTTCTCCACGATCAGCGCTCCGGGCTGGCGCCAGGCGGTGGCCCCGCCGGGCTTGATGTAACCGAAGACGCCGAAACCCGCCACGACGATCACAGCTAGCAGCACGCCGACGAAGGTGGCTGCGCTGAATCGGCGCATGGGAGTCTGCGGGGCGTCCGGTTCGGCCCGCAGCATGGCCGAGACCAGCCGCCCGCCGACGAACATGTGCGCCTGGACTTGGTCCTTCCGCGTCTGCACGAATCTCACCTCCTCAATGTCTGTGGCATGCAGGTTTCTCGGTGGTTCCGGCGTAAGGGGCTAACCGGCAAGGGTGCGGGCAAAGCCATACGCGTTGAGCACGGCTAGCGCCAATGGGATCAGCGCGCTGCCGACCACCCATTCAACGATGTCGGCGGCGCGGCCCCAGTACGGCACCAACGTGCGGCCGGGCACCACTCTGGCCAGGCTGACCGCGACCAGCGCTGCGGTAAGCACCGTCGCCACCCACCCGGCGCGGACCGCGAACGCCGGACTATCGGCCATGTGCACCACGAGCAGCCCGAGGCCGAGCAGCGCCGGCCCAAGCGCTGTGACCCGCTGCCAGGCGGACTCCATCGACCTGGCCCGCAACACCAGCACCCCACACATGGCCAAGGTGAGGGTTGCCGCGGCCCAGCCACCGGCCGAGGCAAGGACGATTAGGCAACCGCCCGTGGTTGCGCCGACGGCCGCGAACAGCGCAGTCATGTAGCGGTCGGCGGTGGCGGCCCGGTCCAGCAGCAGGGCGACAGCGTACGGCTCCACGTCAGCGGCCAGATCCTCCGGACCGGTGGGCAGCGCCGGCGGCCGCAGCTTGGCCAGCCAGAACGACCACGACGGCACGAGCGTGGCCGAGACGATCGTTACGACGGCGACGACGGCGGCCGCCCGCGGCGACGACATGCCGGCAATGGTGCCCAGCATGGCGCCCGCCGCGGAAGTCGCGCTGGTCACGACCAACGCCAGGAAGACCGCGCCGGCCTCGCCCACTGCGACTGCGGCGAGAGTGGCGGCGACCCCCGCAGCGGCCGCTGCCGCCCATAGGGTCGGAGCCGTCAGCAGCGGTCCACCGACAACAGCCGGCAGCAACAACCCGGCCATCCCGGCGTAGGCCACCGCCGCTGCCCCTAGCAGGACGCCGGCCGACGCCTCGCCGAAAGCCCTCGACGCGATCGCTCCGGCCCCGACCAGCGCGAGGGAGATCGCGCCGGCCATGGCGGCCTGCGGCAAGCGGGTGCCGGCCGGGGAGCCGTGGGCTAACAGGACTAGGCCGAGCACCAGGGTCAGCGCTGCGACGATGAGCAACGCCTGGCGAGTCATCCAATCCCGCCACCGGTCCCGCCGGTTCCGCATGCCGGTTGCCACCCCGTCGATCAGGTCGTCGAAGCGCTCCCACACAGGAAAAGCTCAAGATCGCGGAGGTGGTGTGACCACAGCTCAAGGTCGGCGAAGGAGGGGTCGCAGCTCAGGATCGGCGCGAGGAAGCCGCTATGCGCGCGACGTCGATCCGGGACCGCACCTGCAACTTAGCCAGAATCCGGGACACATGGATCTCGACGGTGCGAGGAGAGCTCCCGAGCCGGACGGCGATCTCCGGATTCGAGAGTCCATCGGCTAGCAGCTCGGCGACCTTGGCTTCGGTCTTGGTGAGCGCTGCCCATCCGGTGGCGGGGCGAGCTTGGCTGCGGGTGACGCGCAAACCTCGGTCCCGAAGGCTGGCGCGCACCCGGGCGATGTCCCAGCTGGCGCCGAGCGCGCCGTAGCCAGCCAGCGCGCCCGCCAACGCGTCGCGAGCCTCGGCCTTCCGTCCGCGCTCGGCGAGTAGCAGCCCGGCGGATTCGAGCGCTTGCGCGCGCGGCAGCGGTCGCCCGAGCTGCTCGTAGATGCCGGCCGCGGCGAGCAGTTGCGCCGGGTCAGCAGCCACCAGGCCCTGGCAGTGCAGCGCGGTGGCCTGCCGGGTGGGCACGTCGCCGGCTTGCGCCAGCCGCTCGGCTTGCGCGCCGACCCGCGTCGCCGTTTCCCGCTCACCCAGCTCCACCGCCAGCCGGGCGCAGTCGGCCAGCCAAAGCTCGGTCTCTGGCCGCCGGCCTGCCGGACCGTGCTCCAGCCCGTCGACCAACACAGCCAACGCCGCCCGCGGGTCGGCGGCGACCTCCCGATCCAACGCGTGCGCGGCCACCCACGGCCCCAGCTCATTCGGGCCGACCCGATCGATGAACCCGCGGGTGGCCTGCACGTACCGTCGGGCCGCGCCGGCGTCACCGCGGTGGAAGGTGATAACCGCGGCGATGCCGAGCTTCGCTGCCTCGACCACCGTGACCTCAGCGGTGTCCAGCACGGTCGCGGCGCTAAGCGCGTCGTCCCAATGCCCGGTCTGGAAATGCAGCCTGCACAGCGTTTGGTACACCTGCCGCAGCCGCCTGACTTTCCCGCTACGCTCAGCCAGGCGCTCTGCCTCTGCCAGGGTCGCTCGCGCCTGGCGGGGCCGATCCACGGTCATCTCCACCATGGCCTGATTGGTGAGCAGCATCAGCCGCATGTCAGTTAGACCCGGCTCGTCGCGGCTCACCACCAAACCCTGCTCGAACAACTCCAGCGACTTGACCAGCTCACCACGCCAGGCGGTGACCGCGGCCAGCGTGCTCAGCAACCGTGCCATCGCCCACCGGTCAGCGCGCTCGGTGGCGTCGGCCAACGCCGGCCAGCCGATTCTCTCCGCGCCGTCCAGATCACCGCGAGAGTGGGACAGGCGAACCCTGATCACCTGCAGGCGATTGCGACTTCCCGCCGGCAAGCCGGGGTTGGCAGCCAGCGTCCGCTCCAGCTCGGCCAGGGTCTCGTCGACCCGCGACAGCGTCGCCGCACGGATCCTGGCCAACGTGTCATACAGATCCACCAGCACGTCCGGCTTCGCGACATACGGCAGAGTCTGCGTGATCAACCGCTCCGCCTCGTCGTACTCCGCCCGATCGGCCAACGCCCTACTGAGATGATCCGCCAACGCCTGGTAGCGCGCGTCACCGAGCGACAGCCGCCGCAGCGTCGGCCGCAGCAGCCGCACCGCGACCTCCGCGGCGGTGTCGACCAACATGGGCGCGTTGGCCATCAGCCACTCCACCGCCCAGCCGTCGTCCAACGGGACACCCACGCCACCATCCGCGACCGCTGCCAGCAACTGCCGCGCGACCCGCTCTGCCGGCGCACCTGCCTCGTAGAGTGCCCGCGCTGCGTCGGCGTGCCAGGCAGCCCGCTCCGAGGGAGGCAGTTCGGTGTAGAGCGCGCCGCGAATCAGCTCGTGCCGGAACGCCAGCGAACCCCGCGACTCCGTCAGCACGCCCGCCGTCCGCGCCTCCCGCAGCGCTCCCAGCAGGTCGGCTGGCCGGCGGGCGAGAACCGCCGCGAGCTCGGCGACATCGAACTCGGTGCCTAGCAGCGCGGCCGCCCGTAGCACCTCTCGCGCGTCGTCGGGCAGGAAGCTCAGCCGGTCTCCGATAACTTCGCGCAGCGTCGTCGCCGACGGCTCACCCGTAGCCTCGACAGTCCCTTCAGAAACCCGCAGCCGCTCGGCGCGGCCCAGCGCCGCGACCAACTCGGTCAGGTAGAGCGGGTTGCCGGTCGCCCGTTCGGCCATACGTAGCAGCCCTGGACCGGGCCGCCCGCCGGCCGTTGCGGCCGCCAAGTCTCGCACCGCGTCATTCGGCAACGCACCCAGCGTGATAGCTGACGCGCGGTCCACCGCGCGGCGTAGCGCGGCCAGGTCCGTCCGCCGCCGCAACGGCCGCATCGCGCCCACGAGCAGCAGCTGCCGGCGTCGCGCCGATCGCGCCAGCCGGTGCCACACGGAGACGGTCGCGGTGTCCGCCCAGTGCAGGTCATCGACCACGAGCACCGCAGGGGTCTGCGCGCACAGCTGGTCGACCAGCGACAGCAGGCGCTCGACCGCCGCGGCGACCGCCTCGGCTCCGGCGCTGCTCCCCGCCGCCAGCAGCTGCGCCACCTCCACCCGCCGCCAGTCGTCCGAGGACTCGGCGATCGCGAACGCGTCGAGCAAGGGCAACAGCGGGAACGCCTGCCCCAACTCGTCGCCAGCTCCACGGAAGACGGCGCAACCGCGTTCCGACGCCGCCTCGCACAGGGCTTTGAGCAGCGCCGACTTGCCGATGCCCGGCTCCCCTTCGAAGAGGAGCACCTCGCCATGCCCCGAGACAACCCGGGCGGCTTTGCGCCTGATCACCTCGACTTCGACGGCGCGGCCCACGAGGAGCCCAACCGACGATGTCTGAGGCACGTCTGGTCGCACCTTCTCAGGCTAGGCCCTGTTCAGTGCCCCGTGGCCCCCCGCCGGTCGGCGGCCACGCGGGCGATGTCCACCCGCGATCGCAGCTGCAGCTTTCCCAGCGCGCTCCCGACGTGGCTCTCCACGGTGCGGCGCGACACCGCCAGCCGCTCGGCGATCTCCGGATTGGAGAGTCCGCTGGCGACCAGGTCGGCAACCTTCGCCTCGGTCTCCGTAAGCGCGTCCCAACCGGATACGGCCACCCGCACGGTCCATGACCCGCGCAGCCCGAAGCGGCGGAACGTCGAGCGCATGCGATCGAGGTCCCAGGTCGCGCCAAGCCCGGCATAGCCCTCCCATGCGGTTGTGAACGACGCCCGCGCCGCGCCCAGGTCGCCGCCCTCGGCGGCCACCAGCGCCGCCGCTTCCAGCGCCTGCGCCCGCGCGAGCGGCCGGCGGGCCAGGCCATAGCCGTCGGCGGCCTGGACGAGCAACGGCGCATCGCGGGCGAGCAAGCCCCGGCAGTGCAGCACGAGGGCGGCGCGGCGCGGGACCTCGTGCTGGGCGGCAAGCGCTTCCGCACGCGCCATGAGCTCGGCCGCCGCTCGCTGGTCGCCAACGGCGACGGCCAGGCGCACGGCGTCGGCCAGGAACACCTCCAACTCCTGCAGGTCCGTGGCGTCGACCCGGAGGACGGCTAGCGCGTCGCCGGCAGCGCCGGAATGCTCGAGGTCGAGCGCGCGGGCCAGGAACAGCCAGCCGAGCACCACAGGGAGGCTCTCGGCGGCCGCGGGGGCGACGGAGATGTGGCGCCGGGGAGCCGCGTGATCGCCACGGTGCAACGCGATGAGCGCAAGCGCGCCCTGCAACTGGCTTGTCATGTAGAGCGACAGCTTGGCGCTGACCAGTGCGCTCTCGGCCAGCGCGTCGTCCCAGCGGCCCGTCTCGAAGAAGAGGCAGGCCAGCCAGGTCTGCGCTTCCCCAAGCCGAACCACGTCGCCGCAGCGCTCGGCCAATCGCTGCGCTTGTCGCAGCGTTGCCTCGGCGTCCTCTACGCGGTCGAGGAGTCCTTCCTGTAGCCCGATGTTCAGCTGGCTCAAGAGTCGCCGACCATCGAGATCGGGGCGACCTTCCGTCGCCGCGAGGGCCTGGTAGTGCAACTCGAGCGCGACGCGTTCCCTGCCGACACTCGCCTGGGCGTTGGCCAACGCGGTCAGGGCGGCCGCGGTCAACTCCGCGTCGTCGCCCTGGCGAGCCCAACTGAGCACCTGTCGAGCCACCTCCTCGACGGCATCGATTTGCCCGAGATAGAGGTGCAGCCGGCAGGTCCTGACGAGGAGCCGGGCGCGGTGCGTCGTCGTCAACGTCGGCTCAGCCATGGCGTCGCCCAACTCGACCAGGCTCGTGGCAAACTCGCCCATCGTTTCCCGGCAGCCCGACAGCGTGAGATGCAACGCGGTGAACTGGTCCGGATCGGTCGCCCGCTTGAGCCCCCGTTGGACCAGTCGCTGGGCATCCTCGGTGCGCGCCAGCTTGTACAGGCCTTCGGCGAGCCGGCTGGCCAGCAGCACCCAGCGAGGATCATCGCTGGGGATGCGCTGGACGGCTGCTTGGAGCAACTCCACGGCTTTGGGCGTCGTCTGGCTGAGGAGCACCGGCGCGACGTCGACCAGCCAATCGACCATCCAGCTCTCGACGGGCGCGAAATGGCCGTCAGCGGCGGCCAGCATGGCCGGGAGCAACTGCCGGGCGACCCGGTCCACTGGCGCGCCTGTCTCGCACAGCGCCTTGGCGGCCGCTAGATGCCACGCCTTCCGCGCCGACGCGGGCAGGTCGTCGTAAAGCGCCTGCCGGATCAACGCGTGCCGAAACATCAGCCCGTGGCCCGACTCCGCAAGCACTCCGCCCGAACGCGCCTCCAGCAGGCTCGAGCCCAGCTCTGCGACGCCGCGGCGCAGCACTGTCGCCAACTCGGCAACCGAGAAGTCCTCGCCGAGCAAAGCGGCGGCCTCCACCACCCGCCTGGTTTGGTCACTCAGGAAGTCCAGCCGGTCCAGGATCGCCTCGGTCAACGATGGCGACGCCGACCCATCGACGGCTTCCGCCACTCCCCCGGCTACCGCCAGCCGCTCCCCACGCGTCAAGGCGTCGACCAACTCGGTCACGTACAACGGGTTGCCGGCCGCACCCTCGGCGAACCGCATCAGCTCGGGCCCAGGCCGGGCCCCGGCCAGCCCCGCCACCAGATCGCTCACGGCCGCGGTCGGCAACGGACCCAATCGCAGGAGGCCCGGCGGGCCGACATCGCTGCGCAACGCCGCCAAGTCCTCCCGTCGCGGCACCGGTCGCATCATGCCCAGCAACAGCAACGCACGCTGTCCCGCCGATCTGGCCAACTGGGCACACACCGCGACCGTCTGGGGATCTGCCCACTGCAGGTCGTCGACCACCAGCACGGCCGGTCCCGCCGCGCACACCTGGTCGATCAGATCTAGCAGTCGCTCGGCGGCCGCCTCCGCCGACTCGCCGGCGACGCCAAGCAGTGCACGCGCGATGTCGGCCCGCCGCGCATCGGCCGAGGTTTCCCGAACGGCGAAGGCCTCCAGCAAGGGCAGCAGCGGAAACGCCTGCCCCAGCTCTTCACTGGCACCCCAGAACACGTCGCACCGCTGCCCCGCCTCAGCTGCCACTGCCCGCATCAATGCCGACTTGCCAATTCCCGGCTCACCTTCGATCAGCACCGCCCGACCATGCCCTGCCGCCAGCTCGCTCACCCAACCGGACAGCAGGGACAACTCTTCCGCACGCCCCACGAGCGAGCCCCCGGGCGGTACGGCGCCCTGTCTATTCACCGCGACCCACCAGCGGCTCGCGGCGCAGGTGACGGACCAGGACAAAATTGCAGTCCACCAGGACATCGACGGGCGACGTTCCAGCGGCGGCCCCAGGCACGGTCTCAGGCTAGTAGCCCAGCCGCGAATCAGCTGCCTGGAAGTGGAGCGCTCCCAGTTGCGAGTTGGCCGACAACCTTCGCCGATCTTGAGCTTTTCGTGCGTGGGAGCGCTCCCAACGCACGAATAGCTCAAGATCGGCGAAGGTTGTCGCCCACCTGACGCTCGGTGACCACGCCGATCTTGCGGTCGGCGGCCAGCCGGGCGACGTCGACCCGCGAGCGCACCTGCAACTTGGCCAGGATTCGGGTGGCGTGAACCTCCACGGTGCGGGAGGAGATCATCAGCGTGGTGGCGATCTCTGGATTCGACAGCCCGCTGGCAATCAACTCTGCGACCTTCGCCTCGGTTTTCGTCAGTGCCGCCCAGCCGGTGGTCGGGCGAGCCTTGGTGCGAGGAGGGCGAATACCTTGTTCGCGAAGCTGCTCGCGGACCCGGGCGATGTCCCACTTGGCAGCCAACGCGCCATAGCCGGCCACCGCGGCGGCGAACGCATCCCGGGCATCGGTCAGGTTGCCCCGCGAGGAATGCATAATTCCTGCTGCTTCCATCGCTTGCGCCCGTGGCAGGGGCCGGCCGGCCTCCGCATAGGCATGTGCCGCGGCCAGCAGCAAGCCCGGGTCGGCGGCCAGCAAGCCCTGGCAGTGCAGCGCGGCCGCCCGGCGCCTGGCAAGGTTCGACTTCGACGCCAGCTCTCCTGCCTGCTTGGCGATCTGGGCCGCTGTCTGTCGATCGTCGAGCTGAAGCGCCAGCCGCAAGATGTCGGCCAGCCAGAGTTCCGTCTCCGCCTGCAGGCCGGCGCTGCCGCGGTCAAGGCCGTCCAGCAACAACGCCAACGCGGCCTGCGGATCGCCGGCGACCTCGCGGTCCAACGCGCTGGCCAGCTGCCAAGGACCGACCTGATTGCGCGCGAGCCGAGCGGCGAACGGTCGGGCGGCGCTCAGGTGCCGCCGCGCCGTCCGCGGATCGCCACGGTGGAAGGCGATGATCGCAGCGACGGCGCGCGCGGAAAGCCCGCCAGTGCCCAACTCGGCGCCGGTGAGCGAGGAGACTACGTCGACCGCCTCATCCCATCGTCCGCTTTCGTAGTTCAGCTCGCTGAGCGCGCACCGCAACTGCGGGAGGCGCCAGTTCTGCCCGGTCCGCTCGGCCAGTTGCTGCGCCTCGGCCAGGGTGGCACGGGCTTGGTCGAGCAGATCCAACTGCGTCTCTGCGACCGCCCGGTTTGCGAGCAACAACAGGTGTATGGCTGCCAGGGCCGGCTGGTCACGCGTCGCGTGCAGGCCAACCTCCAGATAGTCGATCGCCCGCTCGAACTGGGCGCGCTGACCGGCGATGGCGGCCAAGGTGCTCGACGATCGGCTCACCGCCCATCGGTCGCCGTGCGCCTTGGCTTCCGCGAGCGCATGCCGACCGACCTCTTCAGCGGTGTCCAGGTCACCGCGGAGGTGCTGAATTCTGGCGGTGATGACATCCAGCCGGTTACGGCTTTGCGTGGGCAGGTCGGGGTTGGCGGCCAGCGTGCGCCGCAACTCGGCCAGGCTCTCGTCGAGCCGCAACCTGGTCACGCCGCGTACCCAGGCCAACGTGTCGTGCAGGCTCACCAACAGCTCAGGGTCCGTAACGTGTGGCAGCGTCTCGCTAATCAGCTGCCCCGCCTCGTCGTACTCGGCTTGGTACGCCAGCGCCCGAGCGAGATGATCGGTCAGCCGGTGATGCCGCGCGTCCTCGGCCTGCAACTGGCGCACCGCCGGCCGCAGCAGCCGGATCGCGACCTCGGACGCCGTCTCGACCAGCACCGGCGCGGTCGCGACAAGCCAGTCGACCACCCAGCCATCAGCCGGCACCGCATTCGCGGCATCGTAGGCGACGGCGGGCAACAATTGGCGCGCGACCCGCTCAGCCGGTGCGCCCGCCTCATGCAGGGTTCGCGCAGCGTCGCGATGCCACGCCGCCCGGACATCGTCGGGCAACGCTGAGTACAGCGCGCCGCGGATCAGGTCATGCCGGAAGCCCAACGCGTCGCCCGACTCGGTCAGCACGCCCGCGACCCGAGCGTCCCGCAAGGCGGACAGCAGGTCCGCCGGCGCCCGGCCGAGCACGACGCCGAGCTCGGCGACGTCGAACTCCCTGCCCAACAAGGCCGCGGCCTGCAACACCTCGTGCACCGGCACCGGCAGAAAGCTCAGCCGATCTCCGATGACCTCGTCCAAGGTCCGCGGCGTCGGCTCACCGACAGCCTCCACTACCCCGCCGCCAACCCGCAGCCGACCCGCGCGCTCCAACGCCGCGACCAACTCGGTCACATACAGCGGATTCCCTGCCGCCCGCTCCGCGAGCCGGGTCAGGCCCGGCCCCGGCCGACCACCAGCGATCGCCCCCACAAGGTCCCGCACCGCTTCTGTCGGCAACGGACCAAGCTCTATCAGCGCCGCCCGGCCCACAGTGCGGCGCAGCGCCGCGAGCTCCGACCGCCGTGGCAACGGCCGCATCGCGCCCAACAGCAGCCGCCCGGACCGCTGGGCCGACCGCGCCAACCGGTGCCACACCGACACCGTCATTGTGTCCGCCCAGTGCAGATCGTCAAGGACGACTACGGCAGGCGCCTCGTCGCACACCTGCTCGACCAGCGCCAACAGCCGCTCCGCGGACGCGACAACCGCCTCAGGACCGCCACCGCGGGCCGCGCGGAGCAACCGCGCCAGTTCGACCCGCCGCGGATCGGCCGACGACTCGCTGATCTCGAATGCGCCGAGCAACGGCAGCAGCGGGAACGCCTGGCCCAACTCCTCCCCGACACCCTGGAAAACGGCGCAACCATGGTCGTCTGCAGCGTCGCACCCAACCCGCAGCAACGCCGATTTGCCGATGCCCGGCTCACCCTCGACCAGGAGAACGCCACCCC
>Ga0184623_10000819_pt1 | contig 13434 bp, 15 predicted proteins | sample PLM1_100_b1_FD_133138 | JGI IMG/M metagenome (GOLD analysis project Ga0184623, IMG submission 133138) | Groundwater sediment microbial communities from an aquifer in East River, Colorado, USA - PLM1_100_b1 | ecosystem: Environmental > Terrestrial > Soil > Riparian zone | place: USA: East River...
ATCTCGCTCGCCACCGCCCGCAAATCGCCGCTCGCACCCACATGCTCGCGCCGGGCCGTCCGCGTCGCCTCCAGGGTCTGCTCGAACTCCTCCAGCGCCGAGGCGATGTCGGCGAGCACGCCCTCAGACAGTCCCTGCTTGACCAGCAGGTCCTTGTGCTCCGTCGCCTTCGCGAGCATGCCCTGCGCCAGCGTGACGAACGCCTGATTGGTGGCGCGGGTGCGCGGCAGCCGGAATTGCGCGCCGAGCTCGACGTTCCCCCTCGCGGCCACCGCCCCTACACCCGCCAGGTACCGGAGCAGCTTGCCTTGCAGCGCACGCCGTACCTCGGCGCGCTGCTCGATCGACCCGTGCGCCGCTAACACACCGGCGCGTTGCTGGGCCGCGAGCTCGTCCGCTCGCTCGAGCAGCTCCTCGAGGCGCGTTAGCGCCGTCGCTTCCGCTCCTTCCGTCCGATGGGCCCGAAGAAAATCGCGGACCCGCGCGGCCATCTCGAGCCGCCTGCGCAATACCGCGTTCATACAAACCTCCTTGCATCCTCGGCACGGCGTCGGGATCCGTGCCGGCCGAAACAGACGTCCCCCGACAACCGCACCCGTTTGCGATTATCGGGCCAAACGGACGCACGCTCGCGCGAGAAGTCCTGTGTCCTTCGCTGAGGACGGAATGCGCGGGGAAAGTAGGGGCGCAGCATGCTGCGCCCCTACTGGTTGCCGGAGAATTCACCATCCGCATCGAGAGATCTCGACGCGCCGCCGCGACAACCGAGCCGATTCCGGTTCGGCGCGCACCTGACCTCGCGAAAGGTCGGCGCGCCGTCACTCCGACACGGCGTCGCGCGGGTCGACGGGCAATCTTCATCGTCTCATCGCGACGAAGCCGCGCGTCAAGCGCCCGTCGGCTCGCAAAGCCTCGGCGCCGTTCCGCAAACAAGAGTCGCGCTCCCGCAAACCGGAGCCGTTGCGTGCTAAGGCGATGATGATCGAGGACAAACCGGCACGCGCGAGCTGGCACTGCAGACGTCATTCGGCAAAACGGAGCCTCTCTCCTGCCAAGCCGAGGCTCACCCGCGAATAACGGCGGTTGAGCGAGAGATGATCACAGGTCTTATCCTGCTTGTCATGCCCGCCGAGCGCGCATACGTTCCCAAAATGGCCGCGACCCTCATGACCGCCGAGGAGCTGCTGCACACGCACCTCCCCAATAAGCGCGTCGAGTTGGTGCGCGGCGTTCTCGTCGTGCACGAACCACCGGGCTACGAGCACGGCCGGATCATCGCGGAGCTTGGATTCCTGCTCACCAAGCACATCAAAGAAACCCGCGCCGGTCAGCTCCTCATCGGCGACACCGGATTCCAGGTCGCCGCCGATCCCGACACCGTGCGCGGTCCCGATATTGCGTTCCTGAGATCGGAACGCCTCCCCGACCCCCACACCCGCGGCTTTCCCGCCCTGGGGCCGGACCTGGTCGTGGAAGTGCTCTCACCCCGTGATCGCCCGCGCGAAACACTCGCCAAAGTTGGGGATTGGCTCGAAGCCGGGGCTCGGCTGGTTTGGGTCATCGACCCGGCACGCCGTCTGGCACAGGTCTATCGTCAGGACGGCACCGCAACGACCATCCGCGAGAACGAGTCACTCGACGGCGAGGACGTGCTTCCGGGATTTGACTGCCCGCTCGGAGCGATCCTCTAGTCGCCCGCCAAGGCCGTCTCCTTCCGAGGGGCGAACACGAACAGCAGCACGGCCGACAGGCCGGTCACAGCCACGCCGGCCAGCAGCTCGCCGCGTTTGGTGGGAAGTTGAATCGCCATCAGCGCCATGACCGCCGTATGCGCGACACTGGACCATATAGCGTACGCGATCAAGCTGCGATGCGCGGACGGGTTGCGTGCCGCGAGCACCAGGAAAACGCCGAGCGTCGCGTAGATGGTCCAGAACATCGGCGCTGTCGTCCCGGCAGTCGGGCGCAGCCCGGCCAGGAAAGAGGTCACCAGCGGATAGATATTGGCGCCGGCAATCGCCAGACCCACCACCACCAGCACGACCTGCAGCGCTCGTTCTCGCTTAGACGTTACGGCCATTGGAGCCCTCCCGAAGTAGATGCGCGGCGACCAGGATGATCCAAATCCCCTGCAACAGCGTGACAACCACAATCCCCACTACGGTCAGGCGGAGCCAGCCGGTTACAATGCCGAGCGCGAGCACCGCGCCCACGATCACGCCGGCCACGGCCGGCAGCCGGGCAAACCCGGGGATCGCCCACAGCGCCGCGCCCCACAGAACGAGGCTGACACCCATCGCGGCCACACTCACCTTGGCAAAGCCTTGATTGAGCTGGCCAGTATAGAAGAAGAGCGGACGGTCTGCGACGACGTCGGGAGCGACGAATCCGCTCAGCACGGCGGCCGAGAGAATCGCCACGATCCCAAACGCGTAAAACACGAGCGCGGCGGTCGCGGCGTCTGAGCGCAACGAGCGCCACAACCCGAGCAGGCCCAGGAAAACCACGGCTGAGCTGCGAGCGAGACGCCGTGCACCAGATGATTGATCATGACGAGCCGGGCGCCGCCGGTTGTGATGTCCGCGCCCGTGGGGTGCATCCCCATGATGAGAAGTGGCGCAATGACCCCGATCAGCAGCGCACCCGCGGCGCGGCGTTCCTGTGGCATACTCATGAAGGCTTCACTCCCCTGCAGCTGACAAGGAATTGAACTGACCTATCCATTCTAGCGGTGTCCTTCAGGACACGCGAAGTGGCCGAGCCGGCGCTTCAGCGCACGGATAACGGACCCGCCGCGCGCCTTGAGTCATCGTCCCTCCTCCCCCGAAGGGAGAACAACTACCTGAATCGACTGTGAGCGTTGAGGAAGTAGGGGCGCAGCATGCTGCGCCCCTACTGGTTGCCGGAAAATTCAGTTGAGCGCTCGGTGATGCCGGCCGCATAGGTTGCTTGCTATGACTGCCGAGCGCGCCTACGTTCCGATCGTGGCGCCGCCTACCACCATGACCGCCGACGACCTCATCGAGCGTCGCATTCCCGACAAGCACGTGGAGCTGGTTCGGGGCGTCCTCATGGTCCGCGAACTCCCGGGCTATACGCACGGCCGCATCACGGCGGCCCTCGGGTTCCAACTCGGCGCGCACCTCGAACAGACCGGTGCGAACCTCGTCCTCCTCGCCGAAACAGGTTTCAAGCTGGCGCGCGACCCCGATACGGTACGCGGGCCCGACCTCGCGGTCCTCCGCCGTGAGCGCCTGCCCGTCCCTGAGCCTCGCGGGTTCATGGAGCTCAGCCCGGATCTAGTAATCGAAGTGCTTTCGCCCGGCGACCGACCGGGTGAAGTGCTGGCCAAAGTGGCGGACTGGCTCTCGGCTGGCACTACGCTGGTCTGGGTCATCGATCCCACGCGCCGCGTGGCGCGAGTCTATCGGCAGGACGGCACCGAGCAGATTGTGAGCGCAGACGAAGCGTTAGATGGAGAGGGCGTGGTCCTAGGATTCTCCTGCCCGCTGCACGCGGTTTTGTAGACTCTCACCAGCACCGACATTGGGGCGGACGCAGTCAGCGATGACGGATCCTGCCATCGTCCAGCGCCGTACCCTGCGCCTGCTTTTCGCCACGCAGATCATCAGCGGCATCGGCGTCGCGATCGGCTCGTCCGTGGGCGCGCTCCTCGCCGCGGACTTGGCCGGCGTCGGCGTCTCGGGGCTCGCGCAGAGCGCGACCGTCGTCGGCGCCGCGCTGCTCGCGCTCCCGGCCGCGGCGATCGTCCAGCGCCACGGCCGCCGGCCGAGTCTCGCGGCTGCCTACCTCGTCGCGGCGGTGGGCTCGATTCTGGTCGTCCTCGCCGCCATGCGCGACTCGATTCCACTCCTGTTCGCGGGCTTCCTCCTTTTCGGTGGCGGCACCGCGGCAAACCTGCAGGCGCGTTACACCGCCGTTGACCTCGCGCCGGCGGAGCGGCGCGGCCGCCATCTGTCCCTGATTGTGTGGGCGACGACACTGGGCGCCGTCGCCGGCCCCAGTCTCGCCCCGTTCGCGGGTGCAGCGCTCGAGGCGTACGGCGTCCCCACGCTGGCGGGCCCCTTCTTCTTCTCCGCGCTGCTCCTCGGGCTCGCCGCCCTCGGTTTGGCGCTACTGCTGCGACCCGATCCGGCGATCGTGGCCCGCCTCGCCACGGAGTCTCCACAGCAGCCTGCTCGCGCCCCAATCGGCACGGCGCTGCGCGCCGTCGTTTCCCGGACGCCGGCGCGCCTGGCCGTGAGCGCCATGGCCGTCGGTCACCTCGTGATGGTCGGCGTCATGGCGATGACGCCCGTCCACATCCGCGGCGCCGGCCACGACGCTGCGCATACCCTGCGCATCGTCGGCGTGGTCCTCAGCTTCCATGTCGCCGGCATGTACGCGTTCGCGCCGGTGATGGGCTGGCTCACCGATAAACTGGGCCGGCGGCCGGTTATTTTCACCGGCATCGCGTTGTTGCTCATCGCGTGCGCGGTGGCCGGCAGCGCGGGACACTCGCCCGCGCGGCTCGCGATCGGCTTGACGGTGCTCGGCCTCGGCTGGTCGGCGACGATGGTGGCCGGCTCCACGCTGCTCAATGATTCCGTGCCGGTCGAGCTGCGCGTTCCGTCACAGGGACTTTCGGACCTGACGATGGGGCTCGCCGGCGCCTCGGCCGGCGCCGTCTCCGGCGTGATCGTGGACGCGTGGGGATATCCGATCCTCACGCTGCTCACGGCGCTCGCGACGGCACCGCTCGTCGTGTGGGTGACTGTTTCAAGAGGAGGCCTCCGGGCGCGCCCTTTAAGGGCGCACACACCGCCGAGCCCGGGCTCTCAGCCCGGGTCGTAATCCGCCGCATATTGACACCATCAGCACCCGGATGATACAACTCGGCACGAACCCAGGAGCTACCATGCCCGGCGATATGGGGACATTCCGCGTCGACGTCGAAATTGCTAATCCCACCCAACCAGGCTTGCGTCGAACCGTGCCATCGGTGCTGGTCGACACCGGCGCCGAATTGTCGTGGATACCCGCTCACATTCTAGAGTCGCTCGGCGTCCCACGAAACGACACGTGGCGGTTTCGTCAGGCCGACGGCACGATCCTCGAGCGCTGGACGGGGAGCGTGATCATCGGCGTCGCCGGACGCCGCGCCGGCGATGAAGTGGTGTTTGGGGAGCCCACGGACCTCGTGCTGCTCGGCGCCCGCAGCATGGAAGGACTGAACCTGCGCGTGGAACCGGTGACCAAGCAGTTGATCGACGCGGGACCCGCACCAGCGGCCGCTACTGCGCTTTCCTTGTAATCACGACGTGCGTCGCGGCCGGCGTCGCCATATGCTCGGTGCACGCATAACCCAACGCCAGCAGATCGATCCCCGCAAAGAGAGGCTCACCACCGCCCAGCAGGATCGGCGCGATCGCGACATGCATCTCGTCGATGAGCCGCGCCTCGAGATACTGCCGCACCGTGGAAGCTCCACCGCCCAGCTGGATATCGCGGTCTCCCGCGGCCTCCGCGGCGCGCCGCAGCGCTTCATGAATTCCGCCGGTGACGAAATGAAAGACGGTCCCGCCTTCCATTGTGATCGACTCATGCGCGTGGTGCGTCAGCACGAAGACCGGCACATGATACGGCGGATTCTTCCCCCACCAGCCGCGCCACTCGTCGTCGGGCCACGGCCCCCGCACCGGGCCGAACATGTTCCGGCCCATGATCCACGCACCGATCCGCTGCCCGCCGCGCTTGGCAAAATCGTTGTCGGGACCCGTCGTCCCGCCCGTTTTTCCGTGCGTCTCACGAAACGAGCGCGTGCCGACATACCAGCTGTGCAGCTCTTCACCACCCACGCCGAGCGGGTTTTCCAGGCCCTGACGGGGGCCGGCGCCGTAGCCGTCGAGCGAGATCGAAAAGTTGTGGACGCGTAGCTTGGACATTGGCTCTCCCTCGAGCTTGAGTTCTCCTTGAACCACGTCGAACAAGCGGTCCCGAAATCGACATATTCTCAACGCTACCCTTCATCGGAGCCACACGTGCACCGAACCCTGTTCGTCGGACTCGTCCTCGCCGCGGCAGCCGCACCACTCGCTGCCCAGGACCCGGTTGACGCCCGCATCGACTCGATCTTCCGCGCATTCCAGGATCCCAACGGCCCGGGCTGCGCCCTCGGCGTCGCGGTGGACGGCCGCACGCGGCTCGAGCGCGCGTGGGGCCTGGCCGACGTCGAGCGCCGCGTGGCGAACACCCCCGCCACGATCCTCGAAGCGGGCTCGGTCTCCAAGCAGTTCACCGCCGCCGCGGTCCTGCTGCTCGCCAAGGACGGCAAGCTCTCCCTTGATGACGACGTCCGCCGCTGGATGCCCGAGCTGCCCGACTACGGATCGCGCATCACGCTGCGCCACCTGCTGCATCACACGTCGGGCCTGCGCGACTGGGGCTCGATCGCCGGGATCGCGGGCTGGCCGCGCAACACCCGCGCCCTGAGCCACGCGCACGTGCTCGCGATCATCAGCCGCGTGCGCGAGCTGAACTTCCCGCCCGGCACCGAATACGACTACAGCAACTCCAACTACAACCTGCTGTCGATGGTCGTCGAGCGGGCGTCCAGCACGTCGTTCCCCGAGTTCACGCGGCAGCGGCTGTTCACGCCGCTCGCCATGACGTCCACGAGCTGGCGCGACGACGCGATGCGCATCGTGCCGGGCCGGGCCCTGTCGTACTCGCGCGCCGGCGGCTCCGCCGGCGCCTGGCAGAGCGAGCGCGCGATCGAAAACATCTTCGGCAACTGCTGCCTGCTGACCACGGTGGGCGACCTGCTCAAGTGGAACGCGGCGTTCGACAGCACCCGGCTCGGCGGCGACGGGTTCCGCGCCGAGCAGGAGCGGCAGGGCGTCCTGACGAACGGCCGCACCATCAGCTACGCGGCAGGACTGTTCGTGGGAACGTGGCGCGGCCAGCGCTACGTGTCGCACGGTGGCGCGACCGCGGGCTACCGCGCGTACACGGTTCGCTATCCCGCCGCGCGCGTGTCGGTCGCAGTGCTGTGCAACGCGGGACCGGCCAATGCCGAAGAGCTGGGCGACGCGGTCGCGGGGCTGTTCCTGACGTTCGACACGACCGTCAGCGCGGCCGCGCCCCCCTCGCCCCCCTCGCCCCCCCCGGTGCGTGCGTCCGTGCCTCCCGAGGCGCTCGCCGACAAGGCGGGGCTGTATCGCAACCGGCGCAGCATGCAGGCGCAGCGATTCGTCCTGCGGGACGGGCGCCTCGAGACCGAACAAGGCGTCGAGCTGGTCCCCGAGAGCGCGACGAGGTTCGCCGCGGCCCAGGGCGGAAACCGGGTGCTGTTCGAGCGGCGGCGCGATGGACGCTACGATCTGCGCATCGTGACGCCCGCGGGCGACACCGTCCCCGCGGACCCGGTCGCGCCGGCCGACACGTCGCGGGCTGCGTTGACCGCGCTGATCGGGACATACGTGAGCGACGAAGCCGATATGACGGCGACCATCGAGGCGGACACGGCCGCCGGGGGGGGCGGGGGGGGCGGGGGGGGCCTCGTGGCGCGCCGCGCCCCCGACACGCGGGTGCGTCTGCGGCCGATCTACCGCGACGGCTTCGCGTCGCCCGCCGGCGTGTTCGTGTTCACGCGCGATGCGCGCGGCCGTGTCACCGGCCTCCTGCTCACCGCGCCGCGCGTGCGGAACCTGCGGTTTCGGCGGTCTGGGTAATCTCGTCCGTTTGGGTCGGTATGACCACGCATTTGCCTTCGCGCCGGACCCTGGCGCTCCTGGGGACCGTCGTCATCGCCGCATGCGCCCGTCCCGCGACGTCGCGGCCCAGCCCGTCCGCGGCGCTGCCCACCCCACTCCCGGGGCGCGCCGTCTATGACGGCGACGTGCGCGTCGATCCCGCCACCGGCAGCGTCCAGGCACAGTGGCGCATCGCGTTCATCCGGGACGGCTCGCTCGCGGATACGGTGCGGCTCCGCCTCAACCCCGGTTTCCGCGTCTCGAGCGTCAGCGGGCCGGCCGTAGTGGGCGATTCCGCGGTTGTGGACGACGACGGGCAAATGATCACCGTGGCGCTCGCCCCCGCACCCCGGGGATCGCCCGCCGCCCTCGACATCGCGTACGCCGGAACCCTCATCGCTCCCGGCGACAGCATCAACCGCATCTCACCGGATTGGGTCGAGCTCGGCCTCGACTCGTTCTGGCACCCGGTCTTCGCCGGTTTCGATCAGTCGATCACCGGCCGCGTCCGCCTACGACTTCCCGCCGGCTTCCAGGTGGCCGCCAGTGGCACCATCCAACCCGCTGGCGGACGGCACCTACCTGCTGGACGCGCGCGCACCGCTCATCGACCTGCCGTTCTCGGCCGCGCCGGCACTGACAGTGGAGGAGCGGGGCGAAACGCGCGTGTACTACGCGGGCGCCAAGCCGCCGCTCGTCGATCCGCTGCTGCGGACGACCGAAAGCTGCTCGGCGTACCTGAACGGATTGTACGGCAGCGCCGAGGCCCTGCCGCCGCGCCGCATGGTGCTGGCGCCGCGCTCCGGCCCCGGCTACGCGCGCAAGAACTACATCGTGATCACCGGCGCCGATACCGCGCCGACCGCCCTGGGGCGATTCATCTGCCATGAGCTGGCGCACTTCTGGAGCATCCGCGCCAACTCGTCGGGCCCCGATAACTGGATGAATGAGGGCTTCGCGGAGTTCATTTCCGCCCAGTACGTCCGCAGCCGCATCGGGGCTGCGGCGTACGATACGATCGTCACCCAGTGGCGCACGGTCGGCGAACGGCAGCCGGCCGTATGGATGCCGAGCGCCACCCGTCGTCCCAGCGCCATGATCTCGTACCGGAAGGCACCCTACCTGCTCACCCAACTCGAGGCGCGCATCGGACCGGACCGTCTCCAGCGCGTGCTGCAGCGCTACATGGTGGAGCCGATTCGCACGACGCCGCAGCTCATCGCGATGATCGCTGAGGTCACTGACAGCGCCACCGCCAATTGGTTCCGTGACCTGCTGAGCCGCTAGTCCTCACCCCCTGACCCCCTCTCCTTTCAGGAGTCCTCACCCCCCTGTCCCCCTCTTTCAGGAGTCCTCACCCCCTGTCCCCCTCTCCTTTCAGGAGAGGGGGGACTCACGGCGAGTTCGATCGCTACGACGTGCGGTCCTTGGGTTTGTCCTTCTCAGCGTGTCCGTCATTCTGCTTCATGGATCCACTTCGTTCCCTTTCCCGCGGACAGCTGTACGCGGCGGCTCGTCAGTTGCGAAAGCAACGCACTCCCGCCGAGCGCTACGCGTGGAGCCTGCTCCGCAACCGGCGCATGCTCGGTCTCAAGTTTCGCCGGCAACATGTCGTGCATGGCTTCATCGTGGACTTTTACTGTATTGCGGAACGGATCATTCTCGAGCTGGAGGGAGACGCTCATGACTCGCCGGCGCAACGTAGCTACGACAACGCCCGGTCTGAATTCCTGGCAGCGGCGGGCTACGGGATGATCCGTATTCGGAACCGCGACGTCACGCCGGAACACCTGGAGACTGTCCTGAAGGAGGCACGCGGACTGGCCGGGCATCCCCCCTCTCCTGAAAGGAGAGGGGGACAGGGGGTGAGGACGGTTTCAGATGTTAACTCTCCAGCGCATCATCTTGTCTAACCGCTCAGAGGAGGAAGACATCGATGCGAGTCATTGTTAGGGTAGCAGCGGGGCTGATCGCATGCGCTCCGGCGGCGGTTGCGAGCCAGGGCGACGTACGCGCGGAGCTGGTCCGCCTGTACGAGGTCAACGCCGAGGCCTACAAGCGCGGCGATCTGGCGGCCGTCATGCGACTGCGGGCGCCGGACTTCCATGCGCTGACCCCGGACGGGCTGCGGTACGACCGCGCCGCGATGGAGCACCGCATGCAGGGCATAATGAACGGCATCCGGAAGTGGAACACGATGACGCTCACGCTCGACAGCCTGCACGTGGTGGGCGACACTGCGTTCGCGATCGTGAGCCAGCATCTGGATCGCATGGCGCTGCGACCCGACAATCAGGTCCACCATGTCGAGACCTGGGTGACGCAGCGGGAGACGTGGGTGCGACATGCGGGCGCGTGGCTGATGTGGAGAGTGGATCAGCTGAGAAACCAGCGCCGGCTGGTGGACGGCAGACCCGGATGAACTGACTAGGAGCGTCGAGCTGGTGACTGGGAGCCACTTCGCCGTCTGAGCAACTTCGCAACTGGGAAGTAACTTAGTTCGGACGCATGTTTGCACCTGAACCGATCACCGGCGATACGCTACCGGACGGCTCGCTCGTTCTGACCTACGACGACGGTCCGGGGCCGAACACAATGCCGGTTGCCGAGTACCTGTCAGGCATGGGCATCGAGGCAACGTTTTTCGTCGTCGGCGAGTTCGCCGAAAAGCGGCCGGAAGTCCTGGCCAGAATGCGGGCACTCGGCCACCGGCTCGGGAATCACACCTGGACGCACGATACATCGGGGCTCACCGGGCAGCTCGAGCACGGCGGCGACATCGTGGACGAGTTGAAGCGCACCGCCGCCCTGCTCGACGGCGCCGCCAAGCCGATCGCCTTCCGCGCCCCGTATGGTGCGTGGAGCCCCGCCGTGGCAACAGCCCTGAACGCGGACAGCACCTTGAGCGCCACGCACCTGGGCTCCATCCACTGGACAATCGATTGTACCGACTGGGCTGCATGGCGTGACGGCGTCGATCCCGCCGTCGTGGCGACGTGGTATCGGGTTCACACCAAGACTAAGAAGAAGGGCATCGTGCTCATGCACGACTACACGGCGGATTTCCCGGTCATCGCGGCGGCGAATCGCAGCGCCGAGCTGACGCGCGCCTTGGTCCCCATGCTCCTCGCCGACGGCTTCCGTTTCGTTCCACTCGCCGCCGTTCCCATCCACTAGGCGGTTAGATCACGGCACAAAGCGGTGCCGTTGTTCGCCGCGTTGGGCGACGCGACTCGGCTCCGCTTGCTGGGACGCCTGTCCGCCGGCGGGCCTCTTTCGATTACTCGTCTCAGTGAAGGGACGGGGGTGACGCGTCAGGCGATTACGCGCCACCTCCACGCCCTCGGCGACGTGGGGCTCGTGCGCCACGCCCGCCGGGGGCGGGAGCGGGTCTGGGACCTGAACCGCAAACGCCTGGAGAGAGCAAAGCGGTACCTCGACCAGATCGCGTCACAATGGGACGATGCGGCCGAACGCTTGAGGGCGTTCGTCGAAGATCAAGAATGACCATTAAGGAGAGAAGAGCGATGACCAAGCACATGACCGGGACACGTAAAGAGTGGCTCTCAGCCCGGCTCGAGCTGCTCGAGGCGGAGAAGGAGCTCACGCGGCGCAGCGACGAGCTGGCGCGGCGGCGGCAGGAGCTGCCGTGGGTTCGCGTCGACAAGGAGTATCGATTCGAGACCGACGAGGAAAGCGCCTCGCTCGCAGACCTCTTTCGAGGGCGCTCGCAGCTCCTCGTCTACCACTTCATGTTCGGGCCCGACTACAAGGCGGGGTGTCCGTCCTGCTCGGCGATCGCGGACGGGTTCGACGGCTTCGCCGTCCACCTCGAGAACCATGACGTGGCGATGACGGCGATTTCGCGGGCGCCTCTCGTGAAACTGCAGGCGTACAAGCGGCGGATGGGCTGGAGCTTCCCTTGGGCCTCCTCGTTCGGCGGAGATTTCAACTTCGACCTCAACGTCTCGCTGACCGAGAAGCAACAGCGTGATGGAACCGTCGAATACAACTACCGGCGCGAGCCGGCGTTGGCGGAACGCGGGATCGGCGACGCCCTGACCAAACAAGGCGAGGGGCCTGTCGCCGAGATCGCGGCCGGGACCGGAACCGACGTGGCCACGTACACGCGCGAGAGGCCGGGCATGAGCGCTTTCGTGCTCGAGGACGGCGTTGTCTACCACGCCTATTCCGCCTATGCGCGCGGGCTGGACGGCCTCTGGGGCATGTACCAGTGGCTCGACCGCGCCCCCAGGGGGCGCAACGAGACGGGCGTCTGGTGGCGCCGCCACGATGAGTACGACAGAGGCTAAGCGGATGCCCGGACAGACGTGGGCCGGCGCCGCGGCGTCGCAGGTTGGTTGCGATGCCCGCCGAGCGCGCCTACGTTCCGCCTATGACTCCACCCGCCGTCCTCATGACCGCGGACGAGCTCCTGCAGGTGCGCATCCCCGACAAGCATGTGGAGCTCGTGCGGGGCGTGTTGGTCGTGCGCGAGCCGGCCGGCTCGACGCACGGGCTCGTGGCCATGAGTCTGGGCGCCGAGCTCACGGTCTATGTGAAGCGCACGGGTGCCGGCGGCGTATTCGCGGCGGAAACCGGCTTCAAGCTGGCGACCGATCCCGACACGGTGCGCGCGCCCGACATCGCCTTCGTCAGGCGCGAGCTTATGCCGCCTCCCGATGCGACGGGATACCCCGCGCTCGCCCCGGACCTCGTCGTTGAAGTCCTGTCGCCCGGTGACCGCCCCGGCGAAGTGCTGGCCAAGGTCGCCGACTGGCTCTCCGCGGGGACGAGGCTCGTGTGGGTCGTCGAGCCGCTGCGCCGCCTCGCCCGGGTCTATCGCCACGACGGCAGCGAGACGATCGTGACAGCGGACGGGGCGCTGGACGGCGAAGACGTCCTGCCGGGGTTCGCCAGTTCCTTACCCTCGATTCTCTGAACAACTACGCCGTCCCACGCTGACGCACCGGGAGGCCACTTGTACAAATCCTTGCTGCTTGCCCTCAACGTGCTCGGCGCCCCAATCGTGTCGATCGTGTGGGCGCAGTCGCCGACACAAAGCAAGCTGTCGGTGCACTGGGAGGAACTGTCGGCGGCCGAATTCACGGGCGGCATCGCCCGTGCGCAGGGCACCTGCCTGCTCCCATTCGGCGTCATGGAGAAGCATGGGCCGCATCTGCCGTTGGGCAACGATCTGCTCAACGTGCGCTATGCTGCGCTCAATGCCGCCCAGCAGGAATACGCGATTGTGTTTCCCGAATACTATTTCGGCCAAATCGCCGAAGCGAAACAGCAACCGGGCACGGTGGCCTACAGCCGGCAGCTGCAGCTCGAATTACTGCAGGAGACGACCGACGAGATGGCCCGGAATGGCTGCAAGAAGATCATCATCCTGAACGGTCACGGCGGCAACAACAGCCTGCTGCCGTATTTCGCCCAGACCCAGCTCGACACGCCGCATGATTACGTCGTGTACGTGATGGGAATCATGCGCAGCGGTCCGGGCGAGCCGAAACACAAATCGGACCCAGCGACGGATATGCATGCCGGCGAAAGCGAAACATCCATGAGCATGATCGCCCGGCCCGACCTCGTGCACCTCGATCGCGCGCCGCAGGAATCGGGTGCCGATCAGGCGCGCCTGAAGCTGCCGCAAGGCTTGTACACAGGCATCTGG
>Ga0184623_10000820_pt1 | contig 13431 bp, 8 predicted proteins | sample PLM1_100_b1_FD_133138 | JGI IMG/M metagenome (GOLD analysis project Ga0184623, IMG submission 133138) | Groundwater sediment microbial communities from an aquifer in East River, Colorado, USA - PLM1_100_b1 | ecosystem: Environmental > Terrestrial > Soil > Riparian zone | place: USA: East River...
AAATAGAGATCATCTTCAACGTTTTCCGGTCACCCGATCTTGCTCCGGCCGAGCCTGCGCGACAACGCGGTTCTCGCGCGCCCGGAGGCAAGATCATGTGTACGGAAACCTCGCCCCGGGCGAACCCGGCGGCCCAAGCCGTCAGGAAGCCGGCTCACCCGAAGGCGCGGTCAGCGTCACCCCGAGCCCCACCGGAACCCCGAAGTTCGGCGTGCCGTCAGCGTTCCAGGTGAACTTCTGCGCCCGCGTCGACCGGTTCATGTCGCAGCCGCCGCTGACGGAACTGTTCGCGTGGTAGACGATCCAGTCTTCGGTCCCGTCGGGTGACTTGAAGAACCCGTTGTGGCCCGGCCCGTACACACTGGCCGCGTTGTTGCGCTGGAAGATCGGGTTCGGCGACTTCACCCATGACGACGACAGCAGCGGATCGCCGCCGTTCCAGGTGAGCAGGCCCAGCTTGTAGTCCGGGGTGGAGCAGTGGCTGGCCGAGTAGACGATGAACGTCTTGCCGCCGTGCTGGATGACCTCAGCTCCCTCGTTGACCGCCCCGCCGACCGTCTCCCAACTGTAGGTAGGCGTCGCCAGCAGCCGCCGGGTGCCACTGGCCGTCCACGGGTTGCTCAACGGCCGGATGAACATCGGCTGCGACCCGTTGTAGTACGTGCCGAGCAGGTAGAGGTTGCCGTTGAGCTGCAGGATGCCCGGGTCCAGCTCCCAGGTGTTGTCCGAGACCGGATCGAGCATGTCCGCCTTGAACGTGTAGGGGCCCATCGGATCCAGGCCCGCGCTCTCCAGCACGTGGATGCGCTGCGTACCGAGGTCGTAGGGCTCCCGGCCGGCCACGTAGTAGAGGTACCAGCGCTGCCCGTTCGGGCCGTTGAGCAGGTGGAACTCCGGCGCCCACATGGTGCCCGCGCCGTTCGGGTTGGTCAGGTTGAAGATCACCTGGTCTGTAGCCGACGCCAGGCCGCGCAGCGTCGTCGCCTTCCGCATGGTGACCGTCCGGTTCCACGTCGTCGTGGCCAGGTAGTAGAAGCCGTTGTAGTACTGAAGCCACGGGTCGGGACCCTGCGCCTTCAGCGGATTGGTGAAGGTGCCCGGTTGCGTGGTGCCGCCCGCGTTGTAGGACGGCAGCCGCCAGACCCGGCTCGTTGCGGTGCTGCACGGCAGCTGCACCAGGACGGTGTTGCCCGCCGCCGAGCCGCCGCTGGGCACGATGCACTTGCCCGAGTTGACCGAGACGACATTGAAGGTCTTGTCGGTGCCGCTGATCGCGACCGCGGTCAGCCGCCACTGCTGGTTGGTGCCGCTGTGGCAGGTCCACTGGATGATGGCCGCGTTGTCGGCTGTGGACGCCCCATAGACGTCGACGCACTTGCCGGCGGTCAGCGTGCCGATCGTGTACCGGTCGGTGGTGCCGGACACCGGGGTGAAGGTGAAGGTCTGGTTCGTGCCGGAGTTGCAGCCGTACTGCACGAGCTGAGCGCCGTTGCTCGACGAGCTGTTGGGCACGTCCATGCAGTTGCCGCCGTTGGAGTTCACGGCGGTGCTGGTGAAGCTGACGATCGCCGAAGCCGGCGAGGGAAACTGCAGCGTCGCCAGCACCATCAGCGGTGCGGCGAGCATGGCCAGGCGGGAGGAACGTCTCATCGATCCGTCCTTGGGTGGGTAGGCGGGCATTGCGCTGCCAAGAGCGGTGGAAAGCGCAGCGCGCCTACCCGGTCACCGCCGGTGGTGTCTGGGATTATCGCCCGGATTCACGGACTTCGACAAGACCACGTTGTTCCGGCACCGGCCGCTCACCCGTCGTGGGCGCCGGTCCGGTGGTCGAGCGGACCACCAGCTCGGGCTCGAACAGCAGCTCGTCGTCGCTGATCTGCTCGCCGTCGAGCTGGCCGATCAGCAGCGTCACCGCCGCCTGGCCCATCGCCTGAATCGGCTGCCGGACCGTGGTCAGCGGCGGATCGGTGTGCGTCATCAGCCCGGAGTCGTCGTACCCGATGATCGAGACGTCGGCGGGCACGGCCATGCCCCTGCGCCGGGCCGCGCGGATCGCGCCGAGCGCGATCGCGTCGTTGCCGCAGATCAATCCGGTCGCGCCGGCGGTGAGCAGGGGTAGCGCCGCCGCGTGCCCCTCCTCCATGGTGAAACCGGCGTGCGCGACCAGTCCCGGCCCCTTATGCAGAGCCCGGTACGCGGCGAGCCGGCGCGCCGAGGGAACGTGGTCGGTGGGGCCGGCGATGATCCCGATCCGCTCGTGGCCCAGTGCCGCCAGATGGCGGTAGGCCTGGTCGACCGCGTGATCGTCGTCGGTGGACACCCGCGGGAAGCCCAGCCCGGCGACGGAGCCGTTGATCAGCACGGCGGGCAGGCTGCGGTCACGGATCAGCGCGTAGTGATCGTGCCGGGCGGTGGTGTGCTGGTAGAGGCCGCTGGCCAGGATCACGCCGGAGACATGCTGATCCAGCAGGATGCCGAGATAGTCGGCCTCGGATACGCCGTCGACGGTCCGCGGGCACAGCACCGGGCTGAGCCCCCGCTTGGCCAGCGCACCGGCGATCACCTCGGCGAGCGCCGGGAAGATCGGGTTCTGCATCTCGGGCAGGATCAGCCCGACCAGCCGGGCCCGGTCCCCGCGCAGCTTCGCCGGGCGCTCGTACCCCAGCACATCGAGCGCCGTCAGCACGGCCGCCCGGGTCGCGTCGGAGATGCCCGGCTTGTCGTTGAGGACCCGCGAAACCGTCGCCTGGCTGACGCCGACGTGTTTCGCCACTTCCGCCAGCCGTCGCGCCACGCCGCCAGTGTAGGTCACGCGGGTCCTTGCGGTGCTCAGCGCGCGTACACCTCGAATTCGGAGATCTGCGCCGCGGGCCAGCCGGTGTTCGCGGTGAAGGTGAGCGTCAGTTCCCGGGCGCTGGTGGCCGGGAAGCTGATCGTGACCGCGTTGGCGGTGTCCGGGTCGAGCGTGTAGTCGGCGGCGGCGGCCAGTGGTGCGCCGTCCGCGCTGACGGCAATAGTCTCCGTCCGCGCACCCCAGTTGGCCGGCAGCTTCAGCACGATCCGGCTGACCGTGAAGGCCTGGCCGAGGTCGACCGATACCGTCTGCGGGAAGGCGTTGTTCGCGCTTTCGAAGTAGGTCGCCGGATCGCCGTCGACGAGGTTGCCCGGGGGCAGCCAGAAGCAGCAACTGGAGCTGGCGCTTGCCGTACGCCCAAGGGCGAGGTTGCCGTCGGGGTCGAAGCCGATGCCATGGATCGCGACGACGTACGGCCCGGCCGGTGATGTGCTTTCGATGGTGAGCTGGCCGCTGTAGTTGCCGGCGGCCGTGGGCGCGAAGCCGACCTGGATCGTGCAGCTCGCTCCGGCGGCGAGGACGCCACAACCCGAGGTCGCGGTGTAGCCGTGCGGCGGCCGGATCGTCTGGATGGTGATCGGATCCGGACCCGGGTTGGTGATCTCGATCGGCAGACTGGTGCTGCTGCCCAGGGCCCGGAATCCGAAGTCGATCCCGGTGGCTTGGGCGATCTGCAGCTGACCGGCGGCGGGCAGCCCGCAAGCCGTTGAGGACCAGCCGATATTGCCCGAGCCGCGAGTGAGCATGAAGCCGTCGCCGCAGTCGTGTACGCCCGCAGCACCCAGCCCGACCGCGGTGACCCGGCTGAAGGTGGCCGCGCCGGGAGACTGCAATTGGACGGCGAAGCTGCCCGCGCCGAGGATCGCGACCCGGTCGACGGTCACGGTGGTGATCGCCTTGCCGAAGAACTGGATCCCGGCGTACGAGCTGTCGACCAGCCGCTCGTCGCGAACCGCGATGGCACCGGTCATCGGGGCGTCGCCGGCGTAGAACCAGATCGCGCCGATCTGCACCGGGTCGTTGGGGACCAGGGCGCCGGTGCGGACGAGCAGATCCCTGGTGACGGTCGTGGTCCCGGCCAGCGGCACCGAGCCGAAGCGGTTGCCGACGTGCACACCGCCGCCCTGGCTGACGGTGTCGGCGACGATGTTGGCGCTGATCGTGTTGTCGTGCCCGCCGTAGATCGCCAGACCGTTGGCGAGCAGCGGCACGGAGATCGTGTTGTGGTTGAAGGTGTTGTGGTGGTCGGCGTCGCGGTCGGACCACATCGCCAGGCCGTCGTCGCCGGTGTTGCGGACGAAGGTCTGCTCGATGACGGTGTTGCTGACGCCGTCGTGCAGGTTGACGCCATCGGCCCAGACATTCTGGATGCGGCTGCGGCGCACGGTCAGCCCGTCCGAGGGGCCGTCGAACCACATGCCGACCTTGGTGTGCTCGATCCAGAGGTTGTCGACTGTGGAGCCACCGCCGAACGAGCCGCCCAGGCCGCTGTCGGCGATCGAGTCGTTGCGTACGGTGGTCGCGCCGAAGATGGCGAAGTCGGCCAAATGCACGTCCACGCTGGGGTTCGGGGCGGCGTTGCCGAAGACGCCGACGCCTGCTCCGGTCAGGATCGTGTGCCAGGGTCCGGCGCCACGGACGGTCACGCGGTCGACATTCAGCTTCCGGGCGACCTGATAGGTGCCGACCGGCAGCCACAGGCCCTTGCTCTGAATACGCGCCGCGTCGATGGCGTCCTGCAGCGCCTGGCCGGAGTCGGCCTTGCCGCTCGCGTCGGCGCCGAAGTCGGTCGCGACCAGGTAGCGGTCGGGCTTGGCGGCCGGCGCGTCGACGACCTCGAAGTCGGCCAGGTCCAGCACCGCCGCTGCGGCCGGTTGCAGCCTCACGCGGGTTCCGGCCGGAAGCGTCCGGCTGAACTGGGTGCGTACGTCGTCGAAGTAGTGGTGGTGTCCGCCGTCGGCCGGGTCGTTCGTGAACGGGAACAGGCCGTAGGCGTGCGAGTAGGCGGCGGTCATCGTGAAGTCGGCGCTGCGGCGGCCGTCGATCGAGACGTGCAGCGTCGCATCCGGACCGTCCGGAAGGGAGTACCGCACGTCAACCGCGTTCGCGGCCTTGGCCAGCACGAACTCGACGTATTCGCCCGCGTCGAGCGCGACGGCACGCCGCCCCGACGCCTCGGCCGCCAGCCTCGTGTAGCCCCGGTCGGGGCCGAGGATCGCGCCGTCGGTGCGGGCGTTCTCCGCCTCGTACTCGGTGAACGGCACGTCGGCGCCCGGTCCGCCGGTCATTCCTGATAGCGGCAGCGCCGTCCCGGGCAGCGTTGGCACAGTTGGCACTAGCTTGCCGGCCTCGGCGGGCGCGGCCGAAGTCAGGCTCGCGGCGGCCACCGTCGCGACGAGCATCAGGGTGTATTTACCTGTGCGCATGTCTACTCCTTGGAGGCGCTGCGCACCCAGGCGCAGGTGTCGGACGGCAGCCGCCCGCCCTGGAGCGGGCCGCTGGCCAGCAGGATCTCGCCGGCCTCGGGCAGCTCCACGGCGTCGGCGGAGAGGTTGAGGACGCAGGTGAATCCGCCGGGCCGGGTGAAGGCGAGTACGCCGTCGGCGCAGTCCTGCCAGGTCATCGGCCCGTCACCGAGACCCGGCTCGGCCGCCCGCAGGGCGAGCGCGGTCCGGTAGAGGGTGAGCATCGAGGCCGGGTCGGCTTCCTGCCGCTCGGCGGTGTAGTCCGCCCAACCGGCCGGCTGCGGAAGCCATGCCGGCGCGGCGTCGTCGGGGCTGAACCCGAAGTTGGCGCCCGAGGCCGACCAGGGCAGCGGCACCCGGCAGCCGTCGCGACCCGGATCCGCCCCCGCCGTACGGAAGAAGAAGGGGTCCTGACGGCTGGCGTCCGGGACGTCCTCCACCTCCGGCAGGCCCAGCTCCTCGCCCTGGTAGACGTAGACCGCGCCGGGCAGTGCCAGGGTCAGCATCGCGGCCGCCCGGGCCCTGCGCGTACCCAGATCTAGGTCTGTGGGAAGTTGGTGGCGTGCCTGGCGCAACGCGTGCTCGAAGCCGGTGTCGGCGCGGCCGTAGCGGGTCACGTGCCGGGTGACGTCGTGATTGGACAGCACCCAGGTGCTGGCCGCGTCCACCGGCGCGTGCGAGGCGAGGGTGTCGTCGATGCACCGGCGCAGTGCCTTGGCGTCCCAGGGGCAGCCCAGGAAGTCGAAGTTGAAGGCCGAGTGCAGCCGGCCGGGGCTCAGGTAGCGGGCCAGCCGGTAGTTGTCGGCGACCATGACCTCGCCGATGAGCACCCGCGGCCGCTCGTAGGAGTCCGCGATCGCCCGCCAGCGCTGGTAGATCTCGTGGACCTCCTCGCGGTCGGAGTACGGGTGCGGATCGGGCGTCGCGGCGGGATCGAAGTCGGCCAGGTCGGGATCCTTGGTGCACATGGCGGCGCAGTCGATGCGCAGACCATCGACACCCCGGTCGAACCAGAACCGCACGATGTCCTCGAACTCGTCCCGCACAACGGGGTTGTCCCAGTTGAAGTCGGGCTGGCCGGAGGCGAACATGTGCAGGTACCACTCCCCGTCCGCGACCCGCGTCCACGCAGGACCGCCGAAGATGGACTGCCAGTCGTTGGGCGGCAGCTCCCCAGACTCGCCACCACCGGGGCGGAACCAGAACAGCTCGCGCGCCGCCGAGCCGGGCCTGTCGGCGAGCGCCTGCCGGAACCAGGCGTGCTCGATGGAGCAGTGATTGGGGACGATGTCGATGATCATCCGCAGGCCGAGCGCGTGCGCCTCGGTGATGAGCTGCTCGGCCTCGGCCAGGGTGCCGAAGGACGGATCGATGTCGCGATAGTCGGCCACGTCATAGCCGGCGTCGGCCATCGGCGACGGATACCAGGGGCTGAACCAGATGGCGTTGACGCCGAGGTCACGCAGGTACCCGAGCCGGGCGCGGATGCCCGCGAGGTCGCCGACGCCGTCGCCGTCGTTGTCGGCGAACGAGCGCGGGTAGACCTGGTAGATGGCGGCGTGGCGCCACCAGTCGCGGGTGTCGTTGTCGAGCACGGGTACCTGCCTTCTCTCTCGGTTGTCAGAAACCGCTGTTGCCGGGGCCGCGGTTGAGGGTGTAGCCGGTGGTGTTGTTCAGCCCGCCGGAGGCGGCGCCGCTGACCGTCACGTAGCTGACGGAGGCGCTGCCGACGACGCTGATCTCGATGCCGTAGGTGCCGGCGCCGGAGATCGTGACGTGGTCAAGGGTGAGGTTGGTGACCGTCTTCTGCCAGCTCATCAGCAGGCCCTGGTAGGTGCTGTCGAGGATCTCGACGTCCTTGATCACGACCGGGGCGGTGATGTCGGTGGCCTCCGCGTAGATCCACAGACCGCCCTGGCTGCTGTTCCAGTCGGTGTTCCAGCCACCGGCCCGGGTGATGGTGTTGCGCTGCACCACCGTCGTTCCGCTGAACGGCTGCGCGCCGTGCCAGGTGCTGATCGCGATGCCGGTGGCGGTGTAGACGGTGTCGGAGAACAGGTTGTCCTCGATGCGGTTGCCGTTGCCGCCGTAGATCGCCGCGGTGTTCGACAGCATCGGCAGCGTGGTGGTGTTGAAGGTGAACGCGCTGTTGGTGACCGACGTCGTGTGCGACCACATCGCCAGGGCGTCGTCGCCGGTGTTGCGCAGAACGCTCTGCTCGACGCGGGTGTTGCTGACCGCGTCGTTGAGGTTGACGCCGTCGGCGAACGTGTCCCGGATGCGGACGCCCACCATGTAGAGGCCGTTGGTGCCGCCGTTGGCCCACAGCCCGACCTTGGAGTGCTCCACCCACACGTTGTGGATCAGCGAGCCGGTGCCGAAGTTGCCTTCCATCGCCGCGTCGGTGGTCACCACGCCGTCCGGATCGCGGTAGCGGACATCGCCGGCGAAGGTGAAGTCGGCCAGCTGCACGTTGCTGCCGACGGCGTAGAAGCCGCCGCGCCCGCTGGTGCCCCGAATCGTCGAGTACCACATGCCGGCGCCCCGGATCGCGACGTTGTCCACATTGATCCGTGACGTCAGGTCGAACGTGCCGGTCGGCACCCAGACGTTTTTGCCCTGCGACTTGGCGGCGCTGATCGCGGAGTTGAACGCGCCTGTGTCGTCGCCGGAGCCGGAGGTCGCGCCGTAGGCCGTGACGTCGAGCGAGTTCGCCGGCGCGGCGTAGGCCGCCCCGACCTCCTCGGTGTCGAGCAGGTCGACGGTGATCACGGTGCTGCCGTCGTTCTGCAGCTTCAGCACCGTCCCGACCGGGTAGGTGGTGGCGAGCTTCGCGCGTACCTCGTCGAAGAACCGGTGCCCGCCGCCCAGGCCCGGGTCGTTCGGGAACGGATAACTGCCATAAACCCAGCTGTACGCGGAAGTCAGCGTCAGGTCGGTAACCTTGGCGCCGTTGGCGTAGAGCCCCAGCGGCGCACTGATGCCGGTGCCGGCGGCATTGTCCGGAATGGAGTACCGCACGACGATCGCGTTGGCCGGCTTGGTCAAGGTGACCTGGGTGTACTTCCCGGCGTTGTCCAGCCGCACGGCCCGGCGTCCCGATGACTCCGACGCGATGGTGCGGTAGGTGCGGTCGGGACCGAGGACGACGCCGTTGGTGGAGCCGGACTCGGCCTCGTACTCGGTGTAGGAGAAGGTCGCGCCGCGTGCGGCCAATGCCGCTCCCCCGGCAACGGTGACGTTGTCGAGCTGGACGTTGCCGCTGTCACCCGAGTCGTACTGGTAGCCGATCAGGTTCAGACCGGCTCGCAGCGCCAGGTTCTGCGACGCCGTGAGCCAGCCGGAGCCGGCGGCCAGCGAGATCTGCCCGGTCTTGATGCCGTTGGCGTAGACGCTGAGCGTCTTGGCCGAACCGGTGCTGTTGGCATAGCGGACCGTCACGGCGGCGGTGGCCGCTGCCGGCAGGTTCACGGTCCGGATCACGCGAGCGCCGACACCGGTCAGGCCGGTGACGTAGCCGATGCCGGTGTAGCCGGAGATGCTGGTCGCCACGCTCGGACCGCCGGAGCTGAAGGCGGTCTCCAGCTCGTAGACCTGCCCGGACGGCGGCGTGGTGGGGCTGGTGGTGGGCGTCGGGCTGCTCGTCGCGCCCGCGACGGTGACGTTGTCCAGGTTGATGTTGCCCGAATCCGTCGTGTCGAACTTGTACGCGATCGTGTTGCCACCGGCGTTCAGGGTGAGCGTCTCGGCGACGATCCCCCAGGTGTCCCAGTTCGCCAACGCCGGGAAGGTCGTCTGGCGGATCTTCGCGCCGTTCACGTAGATCGACAGGGTCATGCTCGCGCCGGTGCCATTGGCGTACCGGGCGGTGACTGTCGCCGATCCGGCTACGGCAACGTTCACCGTGAACGTCGTGGCGGCGTTGCCCTTGTTGGCATCGGTGTAGCCGCCGACGAACCCGCTACCGGTGTATCCACTGTGGTCCGTGGCGACCACTGCGCCGCCCGACAGCGCCGCAGACTCCGCCTCGTACTGCCCGGCCGGCGGCGCGGGCACGTCGGTGGCGGTCAGGCTGTCGACGTTGACGTTGCCGGAGTCGGCGGAGTCGAACCGGTAGGCCACCGTGTTGCTGCCGGAATGTAGGGTCACCGTGTCGGTTCGGGTGGTCCAGGTGTCCCAGTTCGCCGTCGCAGGCAGCGAGATCTGCCCGACCTTGGCCGCGTTCACGTACAGCGACAGGGTCATCGAGGCGGTCGTGCCGTTCGCGTACCGCATGGAAAGCTGGAAGCCGCCCGCGGTGGCCGCGTTGACGGTGAAGGTGGTGGCGGCGTTGCCCTTGTTGGCATCGGTGTAGCCGCCGACGAACCCACTGCCGGTGTATCCACTGTGGTCCGTGGCGACCACTGCGCCGCCGGACAGGGCGGCGGATTCGGCTTGGTACGTGGTGGAACCCGCGCTGGCGGACGTGGCTGCGAGCAGGCCCGCGGCAGACAGGACGGCGGCGGCCGCCGCGGCGAGCAAGGCGCGAAGGGGTGGAGCGGAGCGGTGCGGCATTGCTGACTCCCTTCCAGGATGAGGTGAGCCCCCGTGTGGTCTTCTGGTCCGCGGGTCAGCCTTTGAGCGCTCCCGCGGACAGGCCGTTGAGGATGCTGCGCTGGAAGATCATGAAGACGATCACCATCGGGATGCTGGCGATCGCCAGGCCGGCGAACATCTCGTTGGGCGTCACGTAGCCGGTGAACGCCAGCCGGCTCAACGCCACGCTGAACGTCTGCGCCTGCGGGTCCTGCAAGACCAGCAACGGCCAGAGGAAGTCCTTCCAGGACCCGATGATCGCGAAGATCGAGACGACCGCGAGGACCGGCCGTGACAGCGGCAGGACGACGTTCCAGAGCATCCGGAACCGGCCCGCGCCGTCGATGCTGGCCGCGTCGAGCAGATCATCGGGGATCTGGTCGAAGAAGCGTTTCAGCACATAGATGTTGAAGGCGTTGGCCGCCCCCGGCAGCCACAAGGCCCACGGCGTGTTGAGCAGGTTCACGCCAACCACGGGCACGTCGGCCACCGTCAGGTACGACGGCACCAGCAGGGCCGCGGCCGGCAGCATCAGGCTCGCCAACATGCCGCCCAGCACCACGCCGCCGAAGATCGGGCGCAACTTCGACAACGCGTACGCGGCGGCGACGTCCACGATCAGCTGGATGAGCCAGCCACCGATCGCGTAGTACGCGGTGTTGAGCAGGAAGTGGCCGATGTTCAGCTTCTTCCACGCGTCGGCGAAGGTCTCCGGATGCCAGCTCTGCGGGAAGATCGTCGGCACCGGCTGGGCCAGCTCGACCGGCGACTTCACCGCACCGGTGACCATCCAATAGAGCGGGAAGAAGAAGACCACGATGAAGGCGATCGCCATGGCGGCCAGCACGATCCGGTAGATCAGCCGGCCGCGCCCGCGGTTGAGGTCGGCGTCGGAGATGAGGGAACGGGTCGCGGTGCTCATGTCAGTCCGCCTTCCGGGTCAGCCGCAGGTACAGCGCCGAGAACGCGCCCAGCACGACGAACAGCAGCACGCTCATCGCGGCAGCCATGCCGAAGTCGTTGTTCACCGTGAACGCGTACCGGTAGATCAAGATCATGACGGTGATGGTGTCCGGGCTGGTGGTGCCGGTGAGCTGGTAAGGCTCGATGAAGACCTGCATGGTGGCGATGATCTGCAGGAGCAGCAGCACCAGCATGAGAAAACGCATCTGCGGGATGGTGACGTGCCGGATGCGCCGCCAGATCGAGGCGCCGTCGAGCTCGGCGGCCTCGTAGAGCTCGCCGGGGATCGACGCCAGCCCGGCCAGGTACATGATCGTGGCGCCGCCCATGTTGGCCCAGGTCGAGACGAGGACCAGCGAGATCATCGCCATCTTCGGGGACTGCGTCCACTCCGAGGTGGGCAGGCCGACCGCTGACAGGATCGAGTTGAACAGGCCGGAACCGGGATCGTAGAAGTACTTCCAGAGCAGCACGCTGACGATCGGCGGCAGCATCACCGGCAGGTAGACGGCGAACCGGAAGAACCCCTTCGCGTGCCGGAACTCGTTGATGACCAGCGCCATCACGAACGGGATCGCGTAGCCGAACAGCAGCGCCAGGCCGGTGAACTTGAACGTGTTCTTCCACGCGGTCGCGAACAGCGGATCGCTCAGGACCGCCTTGTAGTTGTCCAGCCCGACCCAGATCGGATCGGTCACGAAGTTGTCCTGCTGGAACGACAGCACGATGCCTTTGGCCAGCGGATACCAGGAGAACACCCCGAAGCAGACCAGACCGGCCGCGAGGAAGGCGTACGCCTGGATGTTGTCGCCGATCTTGCGACGCCATCTGCCCTGCCGGGCCGGCGGCCTGCCGATCGCTTTGCGCTGCCGCGTGGTGTCCGGGACACCCTCGGCGATGATCGTCATCGTGCTGCCCTTCTGCGAGGTCCGACGGCCCCGGGCCGCTGGGCGCGACCCGGGGCCGGTAGCTCACTTGACCGTGGCCAGGATCTGGTTGACCTGCTTCTCGGCGTCGGCGAGGAGCCGGTCGATGTTGGCGTTCGGGTCGGTGAGGACCTTCTGCATCACGGTGTCGAGGGCGGCGTAGAGCTTCTGCGCCTCCGGCGGCTCCAGCTTCAGCGGGATCGTGGCGCTACCGGTCGCGAACGGGGCGAAGTTCTCCGACGGCACATTGGCGTACTGCTTGGTGGCGTCGACCCACTTCTGCTCCGAGGCGCCCGTCCAGATGTTCGGCTGCGGCAGGCCCACGGGCTCGCCCTTGCCCTTGGCACGCTCGTTGTCCGACGCGATCCGGTCGGGGTTGACCGTCTTGTAGCTCAGCCAGGTCAGCCCGGCCTTGATCTTCTCGGCGCTGAGGCCGGCCTTGAACATGAAGCCGTCGCCGCCGCCGAGGGTGCCCTTGCCGTCCGGGATCGCGGCCAGGCCGTAGTCCTCATACTTGCCCTTGTACTGCTTGACGATGGTGGGGATGTTGTCCGGGGAGCCGACGTACATGCCGAGCTTGCCCGACGCCATGTTCTGCAGCAGGTCGGCGTACTCCAGCAGCTGCCGCTCCCCCATGGTCTTGTCGACGTAGCGCATGTCGTGCAGCTGCTGCAGGACCTGCTTGCCCTTGTCGTTGTTGAACGCGGCCTTCCAGGTGTCGCCGTCCTTGACCGCGATGTCACCGCCGACCGAGTAGACCTCGGCGGTGAAATGCCAGCCGCCGGTGTTGGACTTGCTGTAGTCGCCGTAGCCGTTGACGCCGCCGCCCAGGGCGCTGATCTTCTTGGCGGCCTCGCGTACCTCGGCCCAGGTCTTGGGCGGGCTCGCCGGGTCCAGGCCGGCCTTGGTGAACAGCGTTCGGTTGTAGACCAGGCCGAGCGAGTAGTTCGCCGAGGGCAGGCCGTAGACCTTGCCGTCCGAGCCGGTGAAGACCTTCATGAGGTCGGGGTTGACGTCCTTGACGTTCGGGAACTCGCCCAGGTACGACGAGATGTCGGCGACCTGCCGCTTGGCGATCAGCGACTGGGGGTCGGTGAAGTAGACGTAGAAGACGTCCTCGAGCTGGCCGCCGGCCAGCTTCGCGGCGAACGTCTTCGGGTCCATGAACCCTTCCTTGGCGTCGATCTTGATGTTCGGGTACTTGGCCTCGAACGCCTTGACGTCTGCCTCGAAGTTGGCCCGGTTGGAGGCCTCCGTGGCCGGGGGCATCCCGTTGACCGTGATGGTCACGGGGCCGCCCGTCGCCCCCGGCTTGTCCTCACCGCACGCGGCCGCGCTCAGCGCGACCCCGGCGACCAGGGCCAGGGCGACTGATCTGCCCAGCAAGCGTCGCTTCATTTGCAGTCCCTTCGTATGCACAAGCCCGGGCCCATTCGCCGGCCCGGCGGCCGCCACGGGCGCGTGCACCGCGGCTGTTAACTGCGCATTTCCTGTTAGTCGCCCGCCCGTTACGGCAGTGCGGCGTAGGCAGAAGGATAGGGACCGGCGCGCTCGGAAGTCCAGAGGTTTGCGCAAAAAAGTTGGTACAATGTTGTCATCTGCTTGCACAGCCTTGCACTTTTCATACCGCTCAATTGCTGCCGCCGCG
>Ga0184623_10000822_pt1 | contig 13424 bp, 15 predicted proteins | sample PLM1_100_b1_FD_133138 | JGI IMG/M metagenome (GOLD analysis project Ga0184623, IMG submission 133138) | Groundwater sediment microbial communities from an aquifer in East River, Colorado, USA - PLM1_100_b1 | ecosystem: Environmental > Terrestrial > Soil > Riparian zone | place: USA: East River...
AGGCGTGTCCTGTACGGCAGTCACGGCTGCGTGTCACCCCGCCCGATATCGCCCCATGGCTGTCGAAGGCTTGCGCGCATCAGAAATACCCGCGAGTGAACGCCCGGCACCTCAACCTCTCAGCCTCGATCCACCGAACCGATTTAGCTGATCGTTTTCTGGTTTCCTGAAGTCGTTTGGCCTGGGCGGCGTTTCTCGGACAGTTTTTGGGCGTGGTGTCCTCGCCGCTCACACTTCGGCGGCTGGTCCAGGTTCCTCGGGTCGGGGCCGGGCGGGTCGCGCCGGTGGCGCGCGCATGGTCCTTGGGTCGTGGCGGTACTTGCGGCGTGCCGGCGTGGTCAGGGCGGGGGGTGGGTGGCGGTGAACAGGTTTTCGAACGGGATCTGCCAGTGCCAGTTCTCCGGAAGGTGTAGGTGGAGTTTGCGGGCCGAGCGGGCCAGGCGGGCGGGGACGTGGATGAGGTGGTCGCGGATGGTGGCGGTGGTGGCCCTGGCGTGGAAGGCGGAGGCCAGCGCGCCGGCGGCGCGCAGCAGGTTGTGGGTGATGGCGGCGGTCACGGCCCAGGCGGCGTTGGCGTTGAACGGCCCGCAGGGAAGATGAGCGAGCGGGCCTGCTTTTAGGTCGGCGATGGCCTGTTCGATCACGGCGTGGTCGCGGTGGTCGGCCTCGGCCTGGACCAGAGTGAACGGGCTGTCAGTGAAAACGCAGTGGTAGCGCCAGCTGTCGAACAGCTCGCCCTGGTCCGGCCCGGCGGGTTTGTCCAGGCGTTTGACCCGGCGCACGATCAGCCAGGCGGTGACCTGGGCGGCCTTGGGCTGGCTGGTGAAGGCGGTGTACGGGATTCCGGCGATCTCCGCGTCGGAGATCAGCTCGCCGGACTCGGGGTCTTCGATGGCGTTGGGGTAGTGGATCGGTGTCCACTTGCCGGCGCCGATGGTGGCGATCGCCGCGTCGATCGACGGGTTCGACCCGGTGGTGAGCGAGAAGTGCGCGCCGGCCCGTTGGCAGGCGGCGACCACCGCGGCGGTGTAGAACTTCGAATCCGCGCGCACGACCCGGATCCCGGTCGCGCCGGCCGCCTCGGCGACCTTGAGCGCCTCGGCCACGAACGACGCGGCGCCGCGCACGTCGGCGGCCTTGCCCCGGCGCATCCGCACCGCGGCGATGACCGGCCGGGCGGTCGGCGTGGAAACGGTCGCCAGGATCGGGTGCAGCGTGCGGCAGCCTTTGATCCGGCCGAACTCCGCGCCCTGCTTGGCCCTGCCGTACACCCGCTTGTGGGTCGGGTCCACGTCGATGAACGCCACCTCCTCCGCGCCCGGCAACAGCGGCGTGTGCGCGGCCAAGGCGGCCAGCAACTGCCGGTGCGCCGCGTGCAGTTGCCCGACGTGGCCATGGGTGAACGACCGCAAGAAGGTGCCCAGCGTCGATGGCGCGCGCACCCCGCCGAACGCGGTCGCCATCCCGGCGTGGCGCAGCCGGTCGGCGTCAACGATGCTGTCCGCCCCGGCGCACATCGCGGCGACCAGCGAGACCACCTTGGCGTCCGCGTTCGCGCCGCCGCTGTTGGGCGCTGCGGTGATCCGCACGTGCCGGCGGACCAGCCCGGGCAGGCCGCACCGCTCGGCCAGCCGGACCACCGGCACAAGGCCGGCGTCGGCGATCAGATTCGCCTCGTCGAACGACATGGAAACCGCGCGGGCGCTATGAGAGGATCGCATTCAGCAGATGCCCTTCGACTCAGGCGATCAGGAACCTTAAGCAAGTCCCATCGTCCCAGGTCAAAGGGCATCTGCGCGTTTACGACACGGCCAGCGAACGAATATCGGTCGGTGGATTCAGGCTGAGCTGCAGGCGGGCTCGGCGTTGTCCGGAGGAGTAGTGGTTCGCCGCGCCGACTCTCCCATGCAGGCTCGCCGCGTGGAGCCCGACGTCTCACGCCCGCCCAGCCGTAGCAGCTACCGTATGAAGGACCGCCGACACTGGGAACGATCGAAAGACCGGCGCCTCTACCACTATTGTCGTGGCTCCGAGAAAGGAACCCGAGATGAGTGACTGGGCAGCTGTTGGATCAGCGGTGTTCGCAGCTGTTGGCCTGCTGTTCGCAGGGTGGCAGTTGCTTTTGCTCAACCGACAGGCGGACCACGACCGACGAGTCGCCCTTGAGGGTGTAGTCATTTCATGGCGCCCTCTCGAGTCCCCAGATCACGCCGACGACGATGACGACGCGCAATGGCGCTACGAGATTGCGGCACACAACCCGGGCAGGCTACCGATTGACAATGTTCAGATCCGGCTGGTGTTCCCCTGCGACCTTCGCCGAGTCCACTACAGTGGGAGGTTCGATCAGCCTGCTCCTGAATTAACCTTAGCCACGCCGGTCCTTGCTGGAGGTGACAGGCGCCTGTGGAATCGCAGGTTGCGCATCGCGTACAACCAAAAGGACCATCTGACTGCGACCTATGCGGAAATATCCTTTCGGGACATCGACAACGGCGAGCACACCAATCGATGGCCTCGGTCGGCGGGGGGCGAGATGCCCGAGCACACCAACGAACTTGGGTGATTCGGACGGGATAGGATGCCCAATTTGCAGAGCGATCACACAAAGAGGCACTTCTGAAAGTTGACCTGCGGGTTCACGCGGCTCGCTGGTGCTCGTTGATCAGGCCTCCCAGGATGGGTGTTCGCGGTCCGAGGTTGGCCTCGCTGGATCAGAGCTTATCGAGGGCGGTCAGGTCGATATCGATGTCGAATGGGATAGTCAGTTTGAGCTGGTCATGGTGAATGCCGGTGATCGCGTAGGTGCGGGTTGCCGGATCTAGCTCGTACACGTAGGCCGTTGGATGACCCGAGGCGCGCTCGACCCGCCAGAAGTGCGGGATCCCTGCCGCGGCGTACAACTGTGGCTTTCGCTCCCGATCGCGCTCCTCGGAGTCCGGGGAAACCACTTCCCCGGCGAGAACGACGTCGGAGGACTGGTAGGCGGTCTGCTCCGGCCCGATGTCGGTCTCTGCCCGGACAACCAGGAGGTCCGGTTCGGGCCGCTGGCGGCGTCCAAGGATCACACTCATCTCGCGCCGTACCCGCAAGTCGGCCGGCACTGTGCGGCGCAGCCCGTTCACGAGCAGGTCCACCGTCAGCGTGTGGAACTTCGCCTGCGGGCTAACGAAAACGAGGCTCCCGTCGATCAGCTCAGTGCGCGGGGGGAGGTCCGGAATCCGGTCGAGGTCATCCGCGGTGAAGCCGCCATAGGGGGGCACGGCCCAGTCGGGCAGTGGTGCGGCGTTCATTAGTCCTCCAGGCCGGGCGCGTCGTCCCGTGCCTGCCAGCGTACCGGGTGGGATGCCACGGCAGGCTGGACGGTGGTGTCCTCGCAGGCCAGCGGCCGCGCGCAGCGCAAGATATGCCAGCCGACGGCCAGGCCCGCCGTGCCCAGGACGGCCTCGCGGCCGAGGACTCCGGATAAGGCTGAAATAGATCATTCGTGCTACTTGTGTTGATCAGCGAAGGCCATCGCGCGCTGCCGCATGCCGCCGGACAACTCGTGCGGGTAGCTGTCGACCCAGCCGCTCAGGGCGGGGCAGGCCGAATCCGGCCGAGCACCTCGACCGCGCGCCGCCGGGCGGCCCGCGCCGACGCCGGGACGTGCGCTCGGTAGGCCTCGCCGACCTGCTTCCCGACGGTGAAGCACGGGTGCAGGGACGGTGGCCCTGCTCGTGACGGGTGCGGACCGGCGGGATCAGATGTTCAGCCTGCTCCCCACCGTCGACGACCTGTTGCAGTCCCCGCCGGTCGAGCAGGTGTGGTTGCTGCGCGACGAGGGCGCCAACCAGGCGTGGGCGGTCGAGGCGACCGCGACCGGCCCGTCCGGCGACCGGGTCGACCGGGACAGCGCCTACGACCGGGCGCTGTCGGCCGAGCCGGCGCCCGCCGGCGCCGTCAGCGGGTCCGCCGACCCCACCATTCCGCTGCGGTACCTGCTGCGGACCGCCGTCCCCGACCACTGGTACCCACTTGTTCGCATCTCGGAGGACAACGTGTTCACAAAGCTCGCCACGGACGTGGCGAACGTGGAGTCGGCCTTCAGCGTGGCAAGTCTCGATCTATCGGCGACCCTGTGGGTGCCGAGAACTCCATCCGGCCTGGTCGGCGCCTTGTCATGAGCGCCAAAGCCCGTGCCGTCAGTGGCTATCGGTCGCGTTCCCGGTAGGCATCGGCCTGGTGCTCGATGGCGAGGATCTCGAGGCGACGGTGAGGGTCGTTGATGCGGTAGCTGACGCGGTAGCGGCCGCGCCGGGCGCTATGCAATCCCTCCAGGCCGAGCCGCGGGGGCTTGCCCACCCGGTGCGGGTTGGTCGCAAGTGACCCGCAGACGAACTCGATCACTGCGTCGCGCCGAGTTGATTCAACGCGCATGCTACTGCCGCCGCCCCGTGTGTCTGTCGGGCCAGGTCGAGGCGGTGGACATGCGCACCGGCGAGATCCGCACCGCCCGCGACACCCGCGATGAGCCATTCAATGTCGTCCTCATCCCTTGCGGGAGCCGCCGCGCGTCCGACTGCCTGTCCCCTGCCTGTCCTGCGCCTGGTACTGGTCCGCAGACATGTACCAGATCGTGGGCAGCGGGATAGAGCGCGGCAGGAAAGGCGTCCCCGCAGCGGTCGCAACGCGGCCATTTGTCTTCGCCACCTTTACTGTGCCGTCGTTTGGTGCAGTGCACACCCGCGTCATGGACAAAGCCGGCCGCGTAAAGCCGTGCCACCCGCGCGACCGACGGGAGTTGCCCGCATGGCCTGTTCCTCGACTCCCGCCAGCGTCACGGCGAAGGCGATGCGGCTATCGGGAAGCCACTGTGCCAGGGCCGCCTTCGGACATACCTACCCCGCGACATAGGCAGCTTCAGGGACGGAGCCGCCGCCAGGTCCACGCGGTCCTACGCACCAAGTTCGTCAAGGTGGCCGAGGTCCAAGTGCGGGTCCTGGTCCACTTCCACGCCGTCATCCGGGTCGATGGGGCGGCTGGGCCAGAGTCCGAGCCTCCTGAGTGGTGCACTGCCGAGCTGCTAAAGCCGGCCGTCGAGCCGCAGGACGAGCAACTCCACGTCCTTGGCACCGTCACCGCGCACACCGAGCACCACCAACCCCAGCGCGCGCCGCATCAGGGCATACATCAACGACCAGATCACCACGGCGCAGCCTGCCACGCCGGCCGGGACGGCACGCCGGAAAACGGGCAGGTCACAGCTCGGATCCGCGTTTTCGAGCCCCACCGGGCCGGCATGCGGTGGGTGAGGTCATCGGCCTGGAACGGCCATGGTTCCGCCTCTCGACCCTCCAGATCGACTGGCAGCTCTCTGAGCTCAACGGGCGGTTTGTCAAGACCCCGCCGAAGGACGACTCTGTCCGTCAGGTGGACGTGCCGCCGTTCCTCACCGACCTGCTCTCCCGCCAGGTGCAGGCCGGCACGGACGGCAGCTGCCCCTGCCCGCGCAACCGGTGCGAGGGCCAAGGGAAGTCGTGTTTCTCGGCCCGAACCGGGGCCACTACCGGCGCTCGACCTGCAACCGGCGGATCTGGCATCCCGCCGTCGACGGCGCCTACCCTGAGGAGGGCGGCAAGGCGCCGCGCGCCGCGCGGCCTGTGCTCGTCGATGCCACGCCGCTCCCGGGAGTGCCGCCGGCGGCGGCGCAGCAGCCCGGGCTGTTGCTGCTGCCGCCCTGGCCTCGGGCGGTCCCAGGCCAGCGCTGGTCGCCGCCGCGGGGCCGCGGACGGACTCGGTTCGACCTCCAGGAGGAGCACGCCGTGGCTTCCTGGCTGCCCATCAAACCCGGCCTGGTGCCGCACGGCGTTCGCCACAGCCACCAGACCTGGATGATCGAGGACGGCATCCCCGAAGTGCTGCGCCACGACCGTCTCGGGCACCGAATGAAAGGAATCCAGGCGCCCTACTCCCACGTGTCCCAATCGATGCCGGAAGAACTCAAACGCGCGCTGCAGCGCCGCTGGGAGGAGGCACTCGACGAGCGGATCGCCATGTGCCCACGCTCCCCCGTGGCTCTGCTGGATGAGCTGCTGACCTCTCGCCGGCAGCGGCGGGGAGGTACCATCTCCCAGGCATCTCCCATTGGGAGGTGGACCCCCTCTCCCTGAGGGGGAGAAAGGGCCTCTGACCTGCGTGGGCGCAGACGGGTTCGAACCGCCGACCCCCGGTTTGTAAGGTGTCAGGCGCCCAGCGCTGCGCTCACCAACGAACCCGCAGGCCGCCCGCGAGCGGCACGGCCAAGGTTATGAGCTCACTGACCATCCTGGAGCGTGCATGCTGCAGACATCCACTTCCGCCCTTCGCGGCTCATCGGGACCGTTCGAACTCAATCACAAGGCGTAATGACTTCCAGCGGCTCGGCCGGCGAGGTACTGTATCCGATCGGATACAGTACCTCGAGAGGAGGTGTTCCATGTTCGCTGGGCTTTTGGAACGAGCCCGTCGTCGGGCAGGGCTCTCACGTGCCGAACTCGCTCGACGCGCCCGAACGTCGCGACCGACGCTGACTGCCTACGAGCGTGGAACAAAGTCGCCCACATTGACCACCGCCGAGCGCATCATCGATGCTGCTGGCTTCGAGATCGAGCTGGTTCCCCAAGTCCAGTTCCACCACGTTGGCGCAGACCGCGGGCGGCCCCTGTACGTCCCTTCGGCACTTCCGCGACTGCCGATCGATCAAGCCGTCGGCCGCGTCGTTCTACCCTTGTATCTCAACTGGTCGGACCCGGGTCGGGAGTTCGATCTGTCCGATCGTTCACGGCGGCTGCGCGCCTACGAGATCGTGCTCCGCGAGGGACGTCCCGAAGATATCCTGACCTACATCGACGGCGCCTTGCTGGTCGATGCATGGCCGGACCTCGTGCTCCCCCAGGCCCTGCGGCGGGCATGGGAGCCGGTGCTGGCAACAGCTGCATGATCACAGACTTTCAGCGCACCGTCGCGCGCGCCTTCTTCGGCCTTCCGGAGAGCAAGGGATTTGCGGTCAGTGGAGCGGCCGCCCTCATCGCCCACGCCCTGATCGACCGAGAGACCAGGGATGTCGATCTGTTCACGGTGACGCCGGACCTGGCCGCAGGTAAGACCCTCGCGCTGTTCTCCCGCGCAGAGGCTCGCGACTTCGTCGACGTTTACCGGCTCGCGGCGATCTTCGGACGGGACCAACTCCTGGCATGGGCGGCGCAGCAAGATCGCGGATTTGATGTCAGCGTCTTTGCTGAGTCCCTCCAAACCATTCGCCGCTTCAACGATGATGATCTGCCCTTGCCAACTGGGGAACTGCTTGCGCTCCGCGACTTCTTCGCCGACTGGGCGCACGACCTTCGATCCAGCCGGCGCTGACCAACGCCGGACGAGCGACTGTTGGCAACGACTCGCAGCACGGCAGGCGCGGCGGCGCCCTCCCCTGGGCTCTGCTGATCGCCGCCAGCCTCGCCGCCAACATCGCCGTCGCCGAGCCCACGCTCATCGGACGGCTGATCGCGGCCTGGCCATCATCGCGCTCATCGGCTCCTACGAACTCCTGATGCGCCAGATCCGGGCGGTCGGCTTATGAAAGCCTCGGACCGGCCGGCTCACGTACGCCCCAGACGCCCATGACGTGTGCGACGTTCGAGTTGGTACTCGTCGCCGAGCGGGCGGCGATCCTGTCCAGCCAGGACGACGACTTCGTCCCGACGCGTAGGTATCGGCCTCCGGCAGCCAAGCTCGGTCGCGCGCGCGGGGTGCTAGAACAAACGTGGGTTCTCCGCGATCTTGAGCTGGAGCAGCCATGGTGCGACGTGTCGTCGATACGAGCTCAAGATCGCGGAGGCCCACGGGAGCCGCTATAGGGTGCGGCTGCAGTACTTACGCCGCTGCTCTTGCCGCCTTGAGCGACTTCAGCAGCGCCGGACCATTGTCGTGGAGGATTCCTTCGATGGCCGACGGCGGCAGATTCGACGACCGCACCTGCTCGACGAATCGGGTGAGGGACGCTGCGTCCCGGATCTCCGCCGGATAGTCGCTGCCGAAGACGATCCGGTTCTCGGGGAACTCCGCGAGGGCCGCGCGAATGGCGGGAACGCTGCCGAACAGCCCGCCGGTGTCGAAGTACATGTTGTTCGCGAAGTAATACTCCAGCGGATGGTCGGGCACGTGCCCGTGGGTCGCGTCGCCGCCGACCCCCATGTGTTGGCGCTCGCCGTACCCGCGAACGCGGTCGAGGATGGCGGCAATACCGCCACCGAGATGTGACATCACGACCTGGAGTTCCGGGTGCCGGTCGAAGACCCCACCCCAGATCAGTCGCAGCGTCGCGGTCACCAGCTCGTGCTCCCGCCCTACGCACCGGTAGAGGTCATGGGCGTCGTAGATCTCAGCGGCATACGACGGGGCCTTCAGCGCGGGATGAACGAACAGGAACATCCCGCTCGCCTGCAACTGGTCGTAGAACGGGTCGAGGGCGGGGTGATCCAGCTTGTGCGTGCCGAGGCGGGTGGCGAGGGCGGCGCCAGGGTATCCGTACTCGTCCCGGCAGCGGATGAGTTCGCTCACTCCGGCGGGCTCGGTCGCCGGGGCGTGCGCGAGGCCGACGAGGCGTCCACCGTAACCGGGGATGTCTTTGGCCAACTGGTCGTTGACGAGGCGGCAACGGTCGAGATCCGCGTCCATGGCGGCTCCGCTGGACAGCGTGGCCATGTCGACGCCTGCAGCGTCCATGCATTCCACGTGGCGGTCCAGCCGGTACAGCCCTTCGTGGTAGAAGTACTCTGGCCCTTTTTCGTTGTATCCCATCCGAGGCTTGCCGCTGGCGTCAAGATGGGGGCGAACCAGCTGCTCGGGCGTGTAGTGGATGTGGAAGTCGACGATCATTGGACGTTCCCTCCTGAGTCAACAACGGGTGCTCGAACGGTGCGGACGATGATGGGTCGACGGCACGCCGCTTCGTGGGCCCGCTGCTCGGCGGCGTGCCGATGGCGCATTTCCTGTCGACCCGGTAAGAACACCAGCGCCACAACGGCGCCGGTCAAGGCGGCCACGGCGGCGCCTAGAGACGTGACGTGCATCGCGTGCATGAACGCGTCGGTTGCCGCGTCGCGGACACCTGGCAAGGTAGCGGCCGCTTGTGCTGGCAACTGCCCATGTTGGATTGCCTCGGCGGTGCGCCCGACCGCGGCCAGCGTGCCGCCGATCGAGTCGGCCGAGTCGGCGCCGCGCAGATCGGCGGGCAGTGCCTCGGCGGCGGACCCAAGCCGGCGCCGGTATGCCGCGGCCAGGAGCGAGCCGAGGATCGCCACGCCCAGCGCCCCGCCGATCTGCCGGAAGGCGGCGTTCGCCGCGGCGCCGGCGCCGGCCTTCTCTCGCGGGATCGCGCCCATGATCGCGTTCGTCGCGGGAGCCACCACGTTCCCCATACCGAGACCGTGGACGAACAGCAGAACCTCGATGACCCACAGCGGCGTGTCGGGCTGTACGAAGAAGTACAGCCCGAAGCAGGTCGCTGCCACGGCCAGCCCGATGCCGCATACCAGCTTCGCCCCGAACCGTTGGGCCAAAGCAGCGCTGCGCGGCGCCGCGATCACCAGTGCGGCGGCGACGGCGACCAAGCAGAGTCCGGCTCGCAGCGGGCCGTAATCTCGCACCGCCTGCAGGTAGAAGCTGAGGTAGAACAGCACGCCCATAAGGCCGAAGAAGGCCAGCCCGACCGCCACGGCCGCCGCCGAGAACTGCGGGTTGCGAAAGAGCGTGACGTCCAGCGCTGGGTGCGGGCTGCGGCGCTGCATCAAGACGAACGCCGTGAGCAACGCCCCCCCGCTGAGCATGGCGCCGGCAACATGGAGGCTCCCCCAGTCGTTCGTGTGGCCGCCCGTGATGATGCCGTAGACAAGTAGCACGAGGCCGGCAGTCGACAGCAGCGCACCGGCCGGGTCGAGCGTGCCCGGGCTCGGGTCGCGTGACTCCGGTACCAGCAGCAAGGTCGCGACCAACCCGAGCGCGACCAACGGCAGGTTGATCAGGAACACCGAACCCCACCAGAAGTGCTCCAGCAGGAACCCCCCAGTCACCGGACCGATCGCGAGCGCCTGCCCACTGAGTCCCGCCCAGACGCCGATCGCCCGGCCGCGTTCGCGCGGCTCGAACACGTTGGTGATGACCGAGAGGGTCTGCGGCATGACCGCACCGGCCCCGACCCCCATCAGCGCCCGGGTGGCGATGAGCTGGCCGGGGCTGTCGGAGAACGCGCACAACGTCGACGCCGCGCCATAGATCAGCAGACCAATCAGGAGGATCCGGCGCCGGCCGAACCGGTCGCCGAGAACGCCCCAGCTGAACAGCAGCCCGGCGAAGACGAGCACGTACGCGTCGACCGCCCACTGCAGGTCGCCGTGCGATGCGTTCAGCTCATGCTGCATCGTCGTCAGCGCCACGTTGAGGATCGTGTTGTCGAGCGTGATGAGCAGTACACAGATCACCAGCACGACGAGGACGTACCAGCGCCGGTCGTGGATGGTGGAGCGGTTCTCGACGTTGGTCACGTGCCGGTCCATTGGGGAACGCGTTTCTCGACGAATGCGAGCGGGCCCTCGTGGGAGTCGCGACTGCGCATCCGCCGCTCCTCCCGCTCGTACCGGGCAGCGAATGCTGACTCGAGCGGCAGGTTCGCCGACCTCAGTGCGGATTCCTTGATGGCCTGTACCGCGAGCGGTGCGCATCTGAGGATGTCTTGGACCCAGGCGTCGACGCAGTCGTCCAGCTCGTCAGCCGGCACGACCTCGTTCACCAAGCCAAGCGCGTAAGCACGCGTCGCGGTCATCTCTCGCCCGGTGACGAGGTGGCCGATCGCGACCTTGAACGGAATCTGTCTGGTGAGCCGGAACACGCCGCCGGCGCCGGCCATGAGGCCCAGTCGGGCTTCCGGGAGAGCGAACGTGGCGTGCTCGGCAGCGACGATGACGTCGCAGGCCAGTGCCAATTCGAAGCCGCCGCCGAGGGCATAGCCGTTCACCCGGGCGATCAGGGGTTTGGACAAGCTGAATCGTTCGGTCAACCGAGGCCAACCGGGCCGGCCACGGCTGCCGAAGGTGGCCGGCGCCGGCCCGCCGTTGCCCTGCCGGACCAGCTCCTTGAGATCCTGCCCGACGGAGAACGCGCGCTGGCCGGCACCGGTGACGACACCGAGCCACAGGTCGTCGTCCTGCTCGAAGTCGTCCCAGATGCCGGCCAGCTCCTCGTGCATGCGCAGATCCATGGCGTTCAGGACGGCTGGCCGGTTAAGGGTCACGTACGCGACGTGTCCTTGCTTCCGGTACAGCACACGGGGCACGTCGCTTTCGGGAACGGTGGTCACGAGCGCCCTCAGGCCGCTGTCTGCTGGGCACGGCGCAGCGTCCGATCGCAGGCGGCAAGGTGAGCGCCGAGCGCGTCCTCGAAGCTTGTCGTCGTCGCGTCCAACAGCAGTCGGCGCCGGACGGCCAACTCCTGGCCGGCCAGCCCGCTCAACAGCCTCGCTGTTGCCTGCACCCGATCCGCGATGTCGTTGGTGACCTCGTCGACGAGCGCTGACTCGACGGCGTCCGCAGCCGTCAGGTCGCCACCGAACAAGACGAGCCGGCGGGCCCGGGCCACTCCCAGCTGGTTGGCCAGTCGATGGACGATCATGCCCGGCCATGGCACGCCGGAGGGTGTCGGGAGCGTCAACCGGAATGCGGTCGTCGCGATCCGGTAGTCGGTGGCGAGAAGCACCTCGAGCCCGGCGCCCGCACACCGCCCGTCGGCCACGGCGATGGTCGCCGCTCGCAGCCGTTCCACCCGGCGCAGCGCGCGCTCCCACTTGTTCACCAGGTGAATGCCGACCTCGCCCGGCCACGGCTGCTGGTGATCGGGTCCGGTCGGTTCAGTCGGTCCGCTCAATCGCAGCACGGCGACGGCGTCACCGGCGTCGTCGACGAGGTCGCAGAACTGGTCCAGCGTCGAGATCAACGACGGCGTCAGCACGGTCGGGATGTCGATACGGAAGTAGCCCGCGGCGCTATCCGCGAGTTTCCCGGGCAGGTCAGTCAGAGATTGGTCAGTCACGGATATTGTCACGCCCGATCCACTTTCTGCTCCGCCGATCACCATCGGACGAGAGCCGTCTCAATTGTCGAGCCCGGACCCATAGTCATCAACACGCCATGGTCGTTTGCGCCGACCACGCCTTCTTCGAGTAGGCGTTGGTAGGAGAAGAGGAATGACCCGCTGGACAGGTTCCCGTAGTCGCGGAGAACGCTCGTCGTATGACGAACGTCGTGCCGGGTCAGGCCGAGGTTGATCATCACTGAGTCGATGACCTTCTTCCCGCCAGAATGGATGATCCAGTGGGATATGTCAGTGCGGCGCGCACCGGCATCGGACAGCAGCTGGTCGATGACCGGCTCGGCGTGCGCGCCGACGACATAAGGCACGTCGCGGTCGAGAAAGAAGCTGAACCTGCCGTGTTCCTCGTCCCAGTCGAAACGCATGGCGTCGATCGCGTCGGGCACGATACGGCTGGCGAACCCGAGCACGGTCGGTCCCACGGGGCCGGCATTGCCGGCCGTGAGCGCGACGGCGGCGGCGCCGTCGCCGAAGAGACTGTTCACCACCGAGGTCCGCATGGTCCCGTCGAAGACATAGGCAGCCGAGCACGCCTCGACACACACCATGACCGCCAATTCGCCCGGGTGGGCGCTCGCCCAGCCAGCGACGGCGTTGAGGCCGTTCAAGCCGGCGTTGCAGCCCATCCCGACGACATCGAGGCGGCTGCAGTCTTGCCGTAGCCCCAGCTCGCGGATCAACACTGCGCTGAGTCCCGGGATCAGGAACCCCGTCGACGACACGCAGCACAGGTATCGCACGTCGGCGAGTTCGGCGCCCACCTGCTCGAGGCAGGACAGCAACGCACTGGTGCCCATCTCGAGGCACTGGGTGCGGTGCTTTTCCAGCAACTGTGCCTGTGTCTCCTGGCCGCGGGTGCCGTCCGGGCGGGCCGGTGGCAGCGTCAGGAAACGACGTTCGATTGCGCTGTTGAGAAACACCGATCGGATCCGCTGGTCGTCGATTCGAAACAGCTCCAGCAATTCCGGCTGAGAGTAGGAAAAGGGCGGCGTCGCCGTACCGACTCCGACGATCCGAGGGCGCGTCGGAGGCACGTCCGGCTGCCGGAGATCAATGCGGCCAGGCGAAACGAGCGTGGCGTTAGTGCGCATCTGGCTACCCCTGGACTAGAGCGGGATGTTGCGATGAAAGCCCCGACCGGGAGGTGCGGCCGCGACGATCTCGTCGATCCGCCGCCGGGTCTCGGCCGGTGCGACGATCTCGTCGATGACGCCGAGTTCGACTGCCCGGTCGAGCCCGCCCACTGCCTGACTGTGTTGGGCGAT
>Ga0184623_10000823_pt1 | contig 13424 bp, 6 predicted proteins | sample PLM1_100_b1_FD_133138 | JGI IMG/M metagenome (GOLD analysis project Ga0184623, IMG submission 133138) | Groundwater sediment microbial communities from an aquifer in East River, Colorado, USA - PLM1_100_b1 | ecosystem: Environmental > Terrestrial > Soil > Riparian zone | place: USA: East River...
CGGCGGCTCTAAAGATCCGCCGCTACAAAAGAGGTTATGAAATCGATAAAGCCTCTTTCATCGATCTCTAATACTCTAGCTTCAGGGCGATCCGCGCGACCCGTCCGATCGTGATGCTCCACTGCTACGCGGCAATCTTCAGCAGTTTGATCAAGGTCCCGCCCAGGATGGCTTCCTTTTCGGCATCCTTCAAGAACGGCGCGCGAACGATGATGTCCACGGTGTCGGGCCAGTTGAACGGGATGTCCGTCCCATACACGATCTGGCCGACGCCGACTTCGGCCACCAGATGCCGCAGCCCCTCTTCCGTAAAGATCATCGAATCGATCATGAGCTGCTGCTTGAAATACTCCCGCGGGTGTTTCTTGTTGGCACACTTCGCATTGCCCCGCACGTCACACGCCACATCCGTGCGGGCGAGGTAGGAGGGCAAGTAGCCGCCAGCATGCGCGCCGCAGATTTTCAATCCGGGAAAGCGGTCGAGCGTCCCGTCGAAAATCAAACGAGAAAAGAAGACGGTCGTTTCCAGCGGATTTCCGATGATGTTGCCCAGATCACCCCTGCCCGCGAGCCCCCCATCTCTGATGACATTTTCTGCGCCCCCGGGATGCATGAAGACCACCACGCCGAGTTCCTGAGCCTTGGCCCAGAACGGGTCAAACTTGGGCGAGGACAGCGATTCACCTTCGACGTGACCGCCGATTGAGGCGCCACGGAACCCCAGCTTCTTGACAGCCTGGTCCAACTGCTCGGCCGCCAGATCGGGATGCTGCAGCGCAGGCGACGTCAGGGCGACAAAGCGGCCCGAGTGGGCGGCACACCAGGCTGCGAGCCCCTCATCGTGCACCTTGACGATCTGGCGCGCGAGCTCGCGATCCGCAGCGTACCACCAGAAACCATTGATGCTGAGCGCCTGAACATCAATTCCTCGTTCGTCCATCGCCCGCAAGCGGTCCGGCCCCAGCACGCCGCCGCCACCACCGCCGCCACCGGCATTGCGAGCGAGCGGCGAATTTTTGACGACTTCCGCCACCTCCGGCATCGTGCAGTGAGCATGAACATCGATCACCTTTACGCGCCGGCCGCCCACGAGGACCTCTTTGCGCTTGACAGGACTGGCCGGGGCCTGCGGTTGTTGCCCTCGGCCCTGAGGAGCGAGAAGCCCGGCATCCACGAGACCGCGGCCCATCGCGAACATTCCGGCCGACGCGCCGGCCACAGTCTTGAAGAAATCTCTGCGATTCGGCATGGTCTTCTCCTTATCGGTTTCGCGATCGAAGTCGCCTGTTGCACCCCATTCGCGATCGGCAGTATGCCACGATTTTCAAACGGCCCTCTTCCTTTATAAGATAGGACCCTGCCCGCACAAAAGACCCTCTATCTCTTTTTCTTCTGTTCCGGCCTCAGCGGATTGATCTACCAGGTCGTGTGGGTCCGGGTGTTTGGCAACGTGTTTGGTAACACCATCTACTCGGCGTCCCTGGTGGTTGCGGTATTCATGCTGGGGCTCGGCGTCGGGAGCTACCTCGTCGGCGTGTGGGCGGATCGCCAATACGCCGAACTAAGTTTGCCCCTCTCCCCTGTAGAGGCGGGTCACATGCACCCCAGCGCGGCTGCCGCGCTGGGGACCCCGCTTCAGACCCGCCTTTACCGACAGGCGAAAAGACCGGAGCTCTCGCTTCTCGTCGCGTACGGATATTTCGAGCTGCTGATCGCCGCGATGGGGCTCGGCATCTCGGTGCTGTTGCCTCACCTTGATCAAATCTCAGCATTGGTGTCCTCGTACTCGCGCGAGCCAAACGGCTGGTACGTCCTCTCCACGACTTCCTATCTCGCACGCGGCGCGATCGCCCTCGTCCTCCTTACGCCGATCACCATGTTGATGGGCGGGACGCTGACGCTCCTTGTTCGCCACCTCGTTCGAAACGACTTTGAGATTGGGGCCTGGCGCATCGCCGTCCTCTATGCGGTCAATACAGCCGGCGCGGCGGTGGGCTGTTTTCTGACTGACTTTGCGCTGGTGCCGGCCTGGGGCCTGCGGAACACGCAGCTGATCGCCGTGGCGTTCAATGTGGTTGCGGGCGTGGGCGCCCTGTATCTGTCGGGTGCCCTTGCGTGGCGCACGAAGGGCCGGCTAAAGCCGGACACTACTGAAAAGCGCATTCGTCATAGCGTCGGTAGTGTCCGCGTTCCGCCTTCGCATGAAGCTTCGGCGGACCGCCGTAGCCTTGGCGGAGGTGGTCAGGCGGACCAGGTGCAGGCGAACCAAATGCCCCCGGCCCAAGATGCGTTACCCCTGATGCTCACGAGCCTGGCGCTCGCGATGTCCGGCTTCGCCGCGCTGGGAATGGAGATCCTGTGGTTCCGCCACTTCAGCATCTTGCTGGGTGAATTCCGCGCCGTGTTCTCGCTGCTGCTGACCGTCATCCTGATCGGCATCGGCGCGGGTTCGCTCGTCGGAGGATTTCTGCATCGCCGGACTGCCCGACCAGCGGAGTGGTTAATGGGCGTGCAGGGACTCTTCGTCGTTGCCGTTCTTTTCGGATTGGCGATAGCCGACGGTCACACCATCGACACCGCTCTGACGGGTGATCCTGCGTACCAAGCGGCGGTTGGTCGTGCGGTTGCGGCGGGGCTCAGCGCGCAATCCGGCGTGGCACGAACACTCACCGAGCTGTGGTTCAACACCAGGCCAATGCTGCTGGAAGTGGCGCTTCCCGCGTTCCTGATGGGCTTCAGCTTTCCGCTCGCCAACGCCATCATCCAGCGTGCGGAACGTTCGGTTGGCCGGCGCGCGGGCGTTCTCTACCTCTCCAACACCGCAGGCGCCGTCTGCGGGTCGCTGGCGGCCGGCTTCGTGCTGCTGCCGATCTTCGGAATCCAGCGCAGCGCCACTGTGCTGATGATCGCGGCCGGACTGGCAATCGTGCCGCTGTATCTGGCGACAAGCGCGATTTCGCCCACTACTGTAGAGGCGGGTCTTCCGCCTTCGCGTAAAGCTTCGGCGGACCGCCATAGCCTTGGCGGCGGCGGTAAGACCCGCCTCCACCGACAAATAAGGACCCGCCTTTCCGGACGTGCGACGACGCGTGGAGCGACGGCAGCATTGGGCTCAGTCGTCGTGACCGCAGCAGCCCTCGGAGTCTGGTTGCTGCTTCCGTCCAATTACGTGATCGGCCGGGCACTGCCGCGTCCGGCGGAGAACGAGCGGTTGCTCGTGCTCAGCGACGGCCTCAGCGAGGTCATTGCGGTGACGGAAGTCCCGGGACAGGGGCGGACGCTCGTCACCAACGGGCATCCGATGTCCTCGACGAGGCGACTCTCTCAGCGTTACATGCGCGCGCTCGCGCACATTCCGTTGCTCTCCATTGAGAGCCCGGAGTCGGTTCTCGTCATCGGCTTCGGGGTGGGCAATACGACGCACGCGGCGACTCTGCATCCTTCAATCCGGCGCGTCGAGGTGGCGGATCTTTCCCGTGGCATCCTGACCCACGCGAAGTATTTCGACGCGTTCAACCGCAATGTGCTGAGCGACCCGGAAGTAAGCGTGTACGTCAACGATGGCCGGCACCACCTTCAGATGCAGCCTGCGAATTTCTACGATCTGATCACGCTGGAGCCGCCCCCCATCGCGTACGCGGGGGTGGCATCGCTCTACTCGCGGGATTTCTATGAGCTGGCCCGAACGCGGCTCAAACCGAACGGCTACCTCAGCCAATGGCTGCCCGCGTATCAGGTGCCCTCAGCGACCGCGCTGGCGATGGTTCGGGCGTTCATCGATGTGTTCCCGCAGGCGGTACTGATGTCCGGCGCTGAATCGGATCTGCTGCTGCTTGGCGTGAACGACTCGCACATCGAGATCGATCCTGCCCGCATCGCCGCGGCTCTTTCGAGAGCGCCGGCCGTCCATGCGGACCTGCAACGGTTGGATCTCGGCAGTGTCCGTGAGATCGTTGGCGCCTTCGTCGGATCGGCGCAGACGCTGGCAGAAGCGACCCGGGGCGTTCCGCCCGTGACGGACGACCGGCCGATCCAGGAGTATGACGTGACGTCGTTGCTGACCGTCGGCGGGTCGGTGCCGGCGTCGGTTGTCGATTTGTCGCAGGTCGCCGCGTGGTGCCCGCGTTGCTTCGTCGAGGGCAAGCCCGTCCCGCTCGTGGAGGGGCTCGATACATATCTGGCGCTGCTCGAGTTTGCCTACAAGGCGTCGCCGGCCGACGTCGCGCGTGCCGCCAATCTCGCGGAGCATCAGGCACGAGTGATCGCCGGCAGCGCCTACCTCGGGGCAATCGTCCCCGAAACGGCGGATGTGCACAATTTCCTCGGAATCGCGCTCGCCGAGAAAGGTCAGCTGGTTGAGGCGATCGCGGAGTTCCGCGACGCGCTGCGGCTCGAGCCCGATTCAGCCAGGACGCACTGGCACCTGGGCGCCGCGCTCGCCTCGCGCGGCGCGCGTGACGACGCGGTTGAGCATCTGCGCCGCTCGGTGCAGATCGATCCTGGGAATGGTCAGGCGCATTACGATCTGGCCGTTGTTCTTCTCGAGGCACGCCAACTCGACGAGGCGATCGATCACTTGCGAGCGATGCTCCGACTGGCGCCGAATTCTGTCGAGGCTCACAACAACCTTGGCCTCGCGCTCGCACAGCAGGGCAAGCTGGACGAAGCTATCGATCACTTCCAGCAGGCCCTGGCACTCGATCCCGGGTCCGCCGCCGCGCAACGCAATTTGACGACCGCCCGTGCGGCAGCGGGGCGTCCAACGCGGCAGCCGCGTTGAGGACGCGGAGCGCAGACAGCTCAACAGGAACGGTCGTGCGCGCTGAGGATGTTTCTGTTGAGCTAGGAATATTTCTGTTGACTCGACCGCGTTGTGCAGTGTGAGATGCCAGGAAATGGGAGGAGATTCCATGACAGCCGTTTTTGTCCGACGGTTTCTTCTAATGGTCGCAATCCTCTTGCTGCCTGTTGCGGCGTCCGCGCAAGAGGCGGTACTGATCGGCACGGTGACCGATTCGACCGGCGCCGTGGTGCCCGGCGTCACTGTGACAGCAGTGCATGAGGCGACGGGGAACAAATTTGTGGCGGTGACCGATGAGCGCGGTGGCTATCGAATTCCCGTGCGCGTCGGTGCCTACCAGATCACGGCGGAGCTCTCGGGCTTCACGACGGTGACGCGGACAGGAGTGGAGCTGCTGGTTGGGCAGGCGGTCGCGCTGAACCTGCAGATCTCGCCCTCGACGCTCCAAGAGTCGGTGACGGTCACGGGGGAAGCGCCGCTGATCGAGACCACCACGTCGAGTCTGGGTGGCAACATCGATCCGCGCCAGGTGCAGGGCATCCCGGTGAATGGACGCAACTGGATAGCGCTCGCGCTGCTGGCGCCGGGGAGCCGGACGAACCCTAGCGCGACCGGTGTCGACGCGCAGAGGCCTCTGCCGGACAGAAACAACAATGAGGCACGGGAGTTCCAGCTCAACATCGACGGCCAGCAGGTGTCGGCAGACATCGGCACCGGCGGTCAGCCCAAGTACAGTTCGGATTCGATCGCGGAATTTCAGTTCATCTCGAACCGGTTCGATGCAACGATGGGCCGGTCGACGGGCGTCCAGGTGAACGCGGTCACCAAATCAGGCGGCAACCAGATCTCCGGATTGTTCCGGGGCAACTTTCGTCACAGCCGCTTCAACGCCGAGAATCCAGTCCTGAATGTCATCGAGCCCATCAACAATCAGCAGCTCAGCACGACGCTTGGCGGCCCGCTCGTGAGGGACAAGTGGCACTACGTCGTCAACTTTGAATATGAGCGCGAGCCGACAGCCACCATCTTCAACACGCCGTACGCGGCGTTCAACGTGGACCTGAGAGACACGAACAACCAGAAAAAGGGCGGCGGGCGTCTGGACTATCAACTCTCGCCGAGGGCGCGGCTGATGGGCAAGTATTCCAGGGCCGCGATCTGGGAGCCGATTGTGGCCGGAAACCGCCAGAGCCATCCGGCGGCAACGGGTACGAACCGGGAATACAACAGGGAGGGCTTCCTTCAGCTCACGCAGGTGCTGACCAACCGGGCTCTGAACGAGGTCAAAGTGGGCCAGGCCGTGTTCGGTCTCGCCAACAGGAACCTCACCACGTGGTCAAAGCATTGGCAGGCGGTCAACGGCATCGACACGGGATCGCCTCGGATCACGTTTACAGGCTTTTCAATCGCGGGCAACCAGAACTATCCGCGGCACCAGGACCAGTGGGTCTGGAATGTGCGCGACGACTTCACCTACTCGTACGATGCGGGCGGCCGTCACGACCTGCGGCTCGGTGGGGAATTTCTGCACCGCCACCAGATTCAAGCGAATTGCCGGCAGTGCATGGGAACGGTTGCCGCCACGAACGGGCCTCGGCCGGCCAATCTCGAGGCGCTCTTTCCCGATCCATTTAACGCCGATACCTGGAACCTGTCGGCGATTTCCTCGCTCACGCGAAGCTACAGCATCGGCGTCGGAGACTTCAACGTCCATCTCTACTCAAAAAAGTTTGCCAGCTGGGCGCAGGACGACTGGCAGATATCGAACCGCCTGACGCTGAATCTCGGGCTGCGATATGACCTGGAGCTGGACGTGTTTGCGAACGACGTCAGCTTGCCGCCGTTCCAGGAGGCGGGGCGTCCCAACGACAAGACCAACATCCAGCCGAGGCTCGGCTTTGCCTATAAGCTGAACGATCTGACCGTCCTACGCGGCGGGTCAGGACTGTACTACGGCGATGCGATCGGTGCCGATCAGTCGTTTGCGACGGGCAATGCGCAGATTGCCGTCATCGAGTATGCGAATGACGGGCGGCCGGATTTTACGGCGAACCCGACCAGCGGGCAGCCGTTGCCGACCTACGACCAGGCCGTCACGCGGTTCTGCTACGCCAATAACAACGCGCCCGGATGTCTCATTCGCGCGCTCCAGGAATTTGTGGGGCCGCATCAGTACGTCCACCTGCCCCTCACGTTTCAGAGCTCTATCGGCTTCCAGCGGCAGTTTGGCACCTCGATGGCCGTCGAGGCCGATTACGTCTACACCAAGGGAACGCACGAGAAGGACGTCGTCGACAACATCAACCTGAAATTCGATCCGGCGACCGGCGCCAATCTGCCTTTTTCGGTCAGAAGCAATCGACCCTTCCCCGACTGGGGCGTCGTTTCGATGAACGCCCATCTCGGCCGCTCGGCCTATCACGGGTTGCAGACGGGTTTCACCAAGCGGATGAGCAATCGCTGGCAGGCCTCTGCAACCTACACGCTGTCAGGGCTGTGGAACGCGGACACGAAGCCGTTCAGCGGCCTCCAGCAGGTCACGTTCTTTACTGTTCCGGATATGGGGGGTGAATGGGGTCTGTCGCAAGATGACCAGCGCCATCGGGCCGTGTTCAGTGGCATCTGGGAGGTGGGCCGCGGCTTTCAGGTGAGCGGGCTCCATTACCTCCTCGCCGGTATTCGACTGTCGAGCAACTACGGCGCCGATCAGCGCAACGCCGGCGGCGGCAATATCTTCAGTGGCCGCCTGCGTCCGGATGGAACGATCGTTCCGCGCAACTCCCTGATCGGGCCCGCGCAAAATCGGACGGACTTCCGGCTGCAGTATCGGGTCCCGCTGGCCGGTCGCGCCTCGATCGACGCGATCGCGGACGTGCTCAACATGTTCAACCGGCCGAACTGGACGATCGGCACACAGGAAAGCAACGCTACGCAGTACCTGCAGCACATCACGGCTCAGTTCCGCTCGATGCAGTTTGGCTTCCGGGTGACGTTCTAGGCGAGCAGTATAAAGCTCGGTTTCACCACGGAGCGCACCGAGGTGATGTAACGGTTGCTGCCGAGGACACAGAGTTCCTAAAAAGAGCTCTGTGGCCTCTGTGGTAAAGGACGTCCGCGTTTCTTGACATCCCTTCGCAAAGGCGTATCCTCAGCCTGCTCTTTCCCAAGATAACAACAAGGCAGACCCTCGTGCTGTTCACTCGATGTGTCGCGCGAGGCCAATCCCTGCCGGGGAGGTCCCATGACAAAGATGATCAGTTCGCGCATCCTCAAACGGCTGCTGGTACTTGGTGTAATGCTCGCGCTCCCCGTGACGGGATACGCGCAGGAAGCCACGGTCAGTGGCACCGTCACGGACGCGACGGGCGGCGTGCTGCCCGGCGTCACGGTCACTGCGGTCCACGAGGCGTCCGGCAACACCTTTGTCGGGGTCACCGACGAGCGAGGCACGTTCCGAATTCCGGTGCGCACGGGAGTTTACCGGATTGCGGCCGAACTGCCGGGATTCACAACCGTTAACCGTGGTGGGCTGGAACTGTTGGTCGGGCAAACGGTCGTAGTGAGTCTCCAGATGACGCCGTCAGGGGTGCAGGAGTCGGTGACGGTCACCGGAGAAGCGCCTTTACTCGATATCACGCAATCGAGTCTGGGCGGCAACATTGATCCGCGGCAAATGCAGGAACTGCCGGTGAATGGCCGAAACTGGCAGGATCTGGCGATGCTGGCGCCGGGGAGCCGGGCGAACGCGTCGGGCGATTCGCCAATCCCGCGTGAATCAGGGGCCTATCAGATCAATATGGACGGGCAGCAAATCACAAATATCGTGGCGGGGAGTGGCTTCGGCAACCCCCGTTTCAGCCGGGATGCCATCGCGGAGTTCGAGTTCATCACGAACCGGTTCGACGCCACCCAGGGCCGTTCCGCCGGCGTGCAGGTGAACGCCATCAGCAAGTCGGGGACGAACACTCCCTCGGGGTCGGTCTCCGGTTATTTCCGGGACGAGCGGTTCAACGCGAAGGACTTCGTCGCCAATCGTGTCCTCCCCTACTCGGATCAGCAGGTCAGCACCACCTTTGGCGGCCCGATCCGGAGGGACAAGGTCCATTTTTTTGCCAACTACGAATTCGAGCGCGAGCCGCAGACCTTTATCTACACGACCCCATTCCCGGCGTTCAACTTCGACCAGAGCGGCACCCGCCGCGAACACAAGGCTGGCCTGCGGCTGGACACTCAATTTTCGCCACGGACGCGCTTAGCGTTTCGCGCCAGCAGATGGAAGCACGTGCTCCCGTACGATATGCGCTATGTGGGCGGTAGTGACAAGACTCCCTCATCGGCGGTCGGACTCGACCGGGGCATGAGCCAGCTCCTCGCCACGCTGACGAATGTTCTGGGCAGCCGATCCGTGAACGAGGTCAAGGTAGGGTATGCGAGCTACGACTGGAACGAATATTCCTATGTCAAGTGGGCGAACCACCCCTTATCAGAGCTGAAGGTAGGGGCGCCGTCGATCCAGCTGCGCGGGCTGACGCTCGGCGAGACCCACAACCAGACGCCGCAGATTATTGAACAGGAAACCTACTCAGTGCGGGATGACTTTGTCACGTCGTTCAACAAGGGCGGGCGTCACGATGTGAAGCTGGGCGGGGAGTATATCTACAACCTGATGTCGATGTACGTCTGCAACCGGTGCAACGGTACCCTTGATGCCCAGGGCGGCCCCATTCCGGCCAATATCGAGAGTCTGTTCCCGAACCTGATGGACGTCTCGACCTGGAACCTGGCGCCGCTCTCCTCCATCACGAGGAAATACACGTTGGGCGTCGGGACTTTTACAGAGAACATGCCCCGGGACGTGTATGCCGCCTGGGTGCATGACGACTGGGCGATCACGCCGCGTCTGACGTTGAACCTCGGGCTGCGCTACGACCTCGAGATCGGGGTCTTCGGGGAGTCGCTAGCCCTTCCCCCGTTCCTGGACGCCGGTCGTCCCTCGGACACCGATAATTTCGGCCCGCGGCTTGGCTTTGCCTTCAGCCTGAATGACCGGACGGTGATCCGGGGCGGAGTCGGCAAGTACTTCGCCGAAATCACAGGCCAGCCGTCCTTCTGGCTGCTGCGCTATACGCACCAGATCCATCCCGAGATACTCAATGATGGTCGGCCCGACTTCGCGGCGAACCCCTTCAACGGGCCGGCACCGACGTACGAGCAGGCCAAAGCGCAGACCTGTGCAGTGACCCCAGGGCCGAACTGTGTGCGGCAAGCGATCCCCTCGCAACTGGTCGCTCCGGACCAGGAGATCGCGCATAGCTGGCAGTCGTCAATCGGCTTCCAGCGACAGATCGGAAGCATGGCGGCATTCGAAACCGACTACGTCTTCACCGGTGGTCGAAACGAGATATTCACCCGGGCCAATGCCAACCTGACCTACGACCCTGTGACCGGGGTCAACTATCCCTTCACGGACATCAGCCGACGGGTTTACCCCGATTACGGCCTGATCAACCAGTTCCGATCGGAGGGCTGGTCCAACTACCACGGGCTGTCCACCGCCTTCACCAAGCGACTCAGCCAGAGATGGCAGGCCTCGGCTACGTATCTCCTGTCGGCACTGTGGGACGCACAGTCGTCGCCGGCCCCGTTTCCGGTGGCGCCGGATCTCGGTGGAGAGTATTCGCTGGCCGTGAGCGACCAGCGCCACCGGGCGGTCTTCAACGGCATCTGGCAGGCCGGGTTCGGCTTCCAGTTGAGCGGGCTGTATTTCTTCGGCTCGGGCGAGCGCTTCGGCAACTCGTATGGCGGCGACCTGCGCCTCACGGGAGCGTCAGGCGGTCGCTTGCGCCCGGATGGCACCGTTGTGCCGCGCAACACCTTCGTCGGGAAACCTCTTCACCGGCTGGACATTCGAATCCTGCGGCGGTTTGGGCTCGGCGGCCGCGCAGGGGTCGACGGCATCGTAGAGCTGTTCAACGTGTTCAACCACGCGAACTACGGATCCTACGTGACCCAGGAAAGCAACCGGGGTTATGGGAATCCGACGCAGAATCTCAATGTCTCCTACCAGCCGCGGATGCTGCAGTTGGGATTCCGAGCGACGTTCTGATTGGGAACAGAATCTTCGGGCCCGTTCTCATCTTCTATTACTGGTGAGGACGGGCCTTCTTTGCTGTCTAACCTCAAGTTCCGTTCACCCCTGCTTCGACTTCAGTCCCCGAAATTCGATAGCAAGAACCGGAGAGCACGAGACGCCAGGACCAAGTACGCTAATGTTCTTGGCGGACCTGACCGCCTTCGCCAAGGCTACGGCGGTCCGCCGAAGCTTCACGCGGAGGCGGAAGGTCCGCTCTATATTCGGATGGTGAAGCGGAGAAGCTACCACCGAATGTAGACCGGAGCTTCAGCTCCGGCGCTCGGACGGATTCGATCCTCGATCCTGGAGATCACGATGAGGGCGACCCCCGTCAGCCACCACGGTCACAAACGTGATGTCACAGATGTGTCCGAAGAGGTCGCCTGGAAGGCAGTGATGGCGCGCGACGCCGCGTTCGACGGTCGGTTCGTTTACGCCGTATCGACAACGAGCGTCTTCTGCCGGCCAGGTTGCGCATCGCGACGTCCGCGGCGCGAACACGTGACCTTCTTCGCGACTCCTGCAGCGGCAGAGGCCGCCGGCTATCGTGCGTGCCGGCGTTGCCGGCCAACTCGACCCGCAGAGCCTTCCAAGGCTGCCCGCGCGATCGTGCGAGTCAAGACGCTGATCGACTCGCATGTCGATTCCGCAAACGAATCGCCGCTGACGCTGCGGGCGCTCGCTTCAGCGGTGCGGATCAGCCCGTTTCACCTTCAACGTCAATTCACTCGCTTGATGGGCGCGTCGCCACGGGCCTATGCCGCAGCGCGCCGTGCGGACCGTCTGAAAGCGCGACTCCGGGAAGGAGACACCGTGACGGAAGCAACCTACGAAGCAGGGTACGGATCCAGCCGCGCCGCTTATGAACAGGGCGTCCGCGCACTCGGCATGACCCCGGCGACATATGGACGAGGGGGATTCGGCGTGCACATCAGCTACGGGACTGCACAAACGCCATTCGGGCGTCTTCTCGTCGCCGCCACTGATCGCGGAGTCTGCAGCGTGATGCTGGGCGACGAAGTACATGCCCTCGAGCGGGCGCTCGAAAGGGAATTCCCAAAAGCAACAATCGGGAGATCGGACGATGCACTCGCCGGGTGGATCGGCGCGATTGTTCGAAGCCTCGAGGGCGAGCCCGCACTGCCGGACCTCCCACTGGATGTGAGAGGATCAGCCTTCCAGCATCGCGTCTGGCGTGCGCTTCAGATGATTCCTTACGGACAGACGCGATCGTACGCCGAGGTTGCCGCAACAATTGGCTCGCCATCGGCGGCGCGCGCCGTCGCGCAGGCGTGCGCCACAAATCCGGTGGCCTTGGTGGTACCCTGCCACCGCGTCGTTCGAGCGGACGGCGCGCCGGGCGGCTATCGCTGGGGCGCGGCGCGGAAACGAACCCTACTGACGCATGAACGGCAGGCGCGACCGCTGCTCGATGCCGTTGGTCAGCTCAAGCGGTAATGACCGTCCGAGCACACCGAACAGGCGTGAGGCGCTGAGATGATCTACCTCATTACCCAAACCCTCAACGGCCTCTTCTCTGCAGCCTTGCTGTTTCTGATCGCCAGCGGGCTCACGCTCGTCTTTGGTGTCATGAGAATCGTGAATATCGCGCACGGGTCGTTTTACATGCTGGGGGTGTATGTCGCCTATACGATCGTCGCGCGGACGCAGAGCCTTTTTCTTGGTGCGCTGGCAGCGGTGTTGGTAGTAGCGGCGGTTGGCTTTGGAGTACAGAGTCTTTTCCTGCGCCGCTTCAACTCCCAGCCGCTCGCACAGATGATGATGACCATGGGGTTTGCGTTGTTGTTCCGCGATGCGGCATTCATGATTTGGGGCGGCGATCCGTTCACGCTGCCATATCCGGCGGCGTTGCGTAGCTCGATGGAGGTCAACGATATCGTCTTCCCCATGTATCGCTTGTTCGTCATCTTCGTTGCCGCCGTCGTGGCGATCGTGCTTGGGCTTGTGAATGAAAAAACCCTGATTGGCGCGAAATTGCGTGCGACTGTTGACGACCCCGAGATGGCAGCAGGCACGGGCATCAATGTGGGGCTGCTGTCCGGGCTCGTCTTTGCCGCTGGCGCCGGCCTGGCGGCGTTCGGAGGCGTGATGGGTGGGCCCATTCTTGGCGGCTATCCGGGAATGGATTTGGATCTGCTGCCGTTGGCGTTTGTGGTGGTCATCATCGGGGGAATGGGCAGTCTGACGGGAGCCCTGATCGGAAGCGTCGTGGTGGGCTTGATCGACAACTTCGGCAAGGCGCTGGTGCCGGAGCTGTCTTATTTCACGCTGTTCGCGCCAATGGTGATCGTCCTGGCAATCAAACCAACGGGACTGTATGGACGAGGGTAGCAGGACGAGAGCGCTTGCATCTCCTCATCGATGATCGATGATTTGATCATCGATTGGAACATTGCGTCATCGGATCATCGATTTTGGACCATTGAATCATTGGGATGATGGTCGATGGTCCGATAAATGGGCTGATGA
>Ga0184623_10000824_pt1 | contig 13422 bp, 15 predicted proteins | sample PLM1_100_b1_FD_133138 | JGI IMG/M metagenome (GOLD analysis project Ga0184623, IMG submission 133138) | Groundwater sediment microbial communities from an aquifer in East River, Colorado, USA - PLM1_100_b1 | ecosystem: Environmental > Terrestrial > Soil > Riparian zone | place: USA: East River...
CTGCACGCCGAACGCGCCGCGGCCAGGTACGGCGTGCCCGCGCACGAGATCCTCCAGCGGGTCGGCGAGGCCGGGTACGTGGGCGGCCAGGAGGACATGATCATCGACATCGCCCTGCAGCTCGCGCAGGAACGGGAACTCGTCGGGGTGCGCTCATGAGCTGGGATGTCGACCGGGCCGCGGTCGCGCTGCTGGACGCCGAACGCAGCCGCACCGAGCGCGGACCGCTCACCGACGAGTGGCCTGACCTGGACCTCGCGACCGCGTACCGCATCCAGGACGAGATGCTCTGCCGCCGGATCGAGGCCGGCGAGCACCTCGTCGGCGTCAAGCTCGGGCTCACCTCCCGGGCCAAGCAGCGGCGGATGAACGTCAGCTCGCCGCTCACCGCGTGGCTCACGGACGCGATGGTGCTGCCCGCCGGCGAGCCCGTCCCGCGGGAACGGTTGATCCACCCGCGAGCCGAACCGGAGCTCGTCTTCGTGATGGGGGAGCGGCTCAGCGGCCCGGGCATCACGGCGGCCCGAGCGCTCGCCGCGGTGGAGTCGGTCTACGCCGGCATCGAGATCATCGACAGCCGCTACGCCGACTTTCGCTTCACGCTGCCCGACGTGGTGGCCGACAACGCGTCCTCGGGCGTCTACGTCACGGGGCCGGTCGGGCTGCCGCCGTCGCAGCTGGACCTGTCGCTGGAGGCGTGCCTGCTCGAAGTGGACGGTCGCATCGTCGACTCCGCCACCGGCGCCGCGGTCCAGGGCCACCCGGCCGAGGCGTTGGCGTTGGCGGCGAACACCCTCGCCGAGCGGAAGATGGCGATCGAGGCCGGCTGGATCGTCCTCACCGGCGGGATGACCGACGCGGTCCCGGTCGAGCCGGGTGCGAAGATCGCCGCGCACTTCACCCACCTCGGCTCCGTCGTCGTGGCCGGAGGCTGACGTGCCACTGGTTGAGGTGACGCTGGTCGAGGGCCGTACGCCGGAGCAGATCCGGGCGCTCATCACCGGGCTGACGGCCGCCGTGGTGGCCGCCGTGGACGCCCCCAGGGAGAACGTCCGGGTGGTCGTCCGCGAGGTGCCCGCCACGCACTGGGCCGCTGGCGACGTGACCATCGCCGAACGCAGGAAGGGCTGACATGGAACTCATCCCGCACGTGATAGACGGCGAGGAGATCGACTCCGGCGGCCGGTTCGACACCGTCGATCCGTACACCCGCCAGCCGTGGGCGCACGTCGCGCTCGGCGGCGCCGACGAGGCGTCCCGCGCGGTCGCAGCGGCCCGGCGCGCGTTCGACACCGGCCCGTGGCCCCGGCTGGGCTTCACCGAGCGCGGCGCGATCCTGCACCGCCTCGCCGACCTGATGGAGCGGCACGCCGAGGAACTCGCGTTGGCGGACACCACCGACATGGGCAAGCCGCTGCGGGAGACCAAGGGCCACGACGTGCCGCGGTCGGCGCTGAACTTCCGGTTTTTCGCCGACCACGCGCGGCTCGCGGCCGGTGAGGCGCTGCCGATGGACTCCGGTCACCACGCCTACACCCGGTTCGAGCCGGCCGGCGTGGTCGCCGCGATCGCGCCGTGGAACTTTCCGCTGATGCTGGAGACCTGGAAGGTCGCGCCGGCGCTGGCCTGGGGCAACACGGTGGTGCTCAAGCCGGCCGAGGATACGCCCGCGTCCGCGACGATCCTGGCCCGGCTCGCGCTGGAGGCCGGCATGCCGCCCGGCGTGCTCAACGTGGTGCACGGCTACGGGCCGGACTCCGCCGGGCAGGCGCTCACCGAGGACCCGCGGGTGGACCGGATCACGTTCACCGGCGAGTCCGGCACAGGCCGCACGATCGCCCGGGCGGCGGCGGCGAACCTCACCCCGGTCAGCCTCGAACTCGGCGGCAAGGGCGCCAACCTGGTCTTCGCCGACGCCGACCTCGATACCGCGGTCGACTGGTCGATCCGGGCGATCTTCTCCAACGCGGGCCAGGTCTGCCTCGCTGGCAGCCGGCTCTACGTGCAGCGGCCGGTCTACGACGAGTTCCTCGACCGGTTCGTCGCCGCCGCTGAGGCGCTGGTGATCGGTGACCCGAAGGATCCGGCGACGGGCCTCGGCCCGCTCGCGTCCGAGGAGCACTACCGGAAGGTCCGCGGCTACGTCGAGGGCGTGCCGGGCGACGGCGGGAAGCTGCGGACCGGCGGGCTCGGCGACGGCTGGGTGGTGCGCCCGACGGTCGTGGTCGACGCGCCGGCGACTGCGCGCGTGTGCCGTGAGGAGGTGTTCGGTCCGGTCGTGGTCGTCCACCCGTTCGACACCGAGGCCGAAGCGGTTGCGCTCGCCAACGACACCCCGTACGGCCTCAACGCGATGCTCTTCACCGAGAACCTCAGCCGCGCACACCGGGTGGCGGCGGCGCTGCGGGCGGGCACGGTCTGGGCGAACTGCTTCTTCGTCCGCGACCTGCGGGCCCCGTTCGGCGGCGTCGGCGACTCGGGCGTCGGCCGCGAAGGCGGCACATTCAGCCGGGAGTTCTTCACCGAGCCGAAGGCCGTGATCATGGCGATCGAACAGGGCTAATTGAGCAACGGAACGTGAGACGGGGTCAGCGTGGTTGGCCCACACGCGCTCGGCGCGCAGCGTGCAGGTTCTGGCGGGCGAGGATGGCGCGGACGTCGCGCGTCTCGTCCGGGCTGTAGCGACTGATCATTGCGTCCAGCTCCAGGCGTTGCGCCGGCGTGTTGTATTGGTGCCGCCGGCTAGTCCATCGGTCACATTCTCTCGTCGCGTTCTGTCATAGCACTGACAAACGAAACCCAGCCGACGTGACGAGGAAATCGAGGGGACACGCCATGACGCACGGCCGCCCGGATTTCCCCGGCCTGAGCCGGGTCGGGGCGCACGGTGACACGCCGCCGACGCTGGACCGGCGCCGATGGCTGGCTCTCATCGTCGTCCTAGTCGCCGGGTTCATGGATCTGCTCGATGTGACGATCGTCAATGTGGCGATCCCGAGCATCTTGAAGGATCTCAAGGCCGAGTACGCGGAGATCGAATGGATCGTGGCCGCCTACGTGCTGGCGTTTGCGGCGGTCCTCATCACCGGCGGCCGGCTCGGAGACATCTTCGGGCGCAAGCGGCTCTTCCTCATCGGCATGGGGGGCTTCACAATCGCCTCGGCGCTATGCGGTGTCGCCGGCGGCCCCGCCGTGCTCATCGGCGCGCGGTTCTTCCAGGGTGCGATGGCCGGCCTGATGGTCCCGCAGATCCTCGCGATCATCCATGTCACGTTCCCGCCTGACGAGCGGGGAAAGGTGTTCGGTCTGTTCGGCGGCATCCTGGGATCCGCGTCCGTGGCCGGGCTGATTATTGGTGGCCTGCTTGTGCAGTGGAACCTGTTCGGCCTGGCATGGCGCCCGATCTTCCTGGTCAATGTACCGGTCGGACTCGCGGCCATGTTCGCGGCGTGGTTCGTCGTCCGAGAGTCCCGGTCACCGACTGCGCCCAGGCTAGACCTGGTCGGTATGGCGCTCGCGGTTACGGGCATCCTGATGCTGGTCTATCCGCTGACCGAGGGCCGCAGCCTCGGCTGGCCGGTCTGGACCTTCCTGCTCATGGCGGGCTCGGGGCTGCTGCTAGCGTTGTTCGTTGCCTATGAACGGCGGCGTACCAGGACGGTGGGGTCGCCGCTGGTGGTGCTCAGCCTGTTCCGGGCCCGGCCGTTCACTGCTGGCATGGTCGTGTGGCTGATCTTCTGGATCGCACTTGGCGGCTTCTTCCTCGTGTGGACGCTCTACATGCAGGTGGGGCTCGGCTGGAGGCCCCTGCGCGCCGGGCTGACCGCTGTCTCCTTCGCCGTCGGCGCCGGGGCGGGCGCGGGTCTGTCGGTGGAGGTACTCACCCCGCGGTTCGGGCGCCGGGTGCTGATGGCGGGTGCGTTGCTAAACGCCGTCGGGTTCGGCAGCTACGCCTGGGTCGGTTCCCACTATGGCCCTGCGATCCACTCCTGGCAGATGGTGGCGCCGCTCGTCATCGCAGGCGTCGGGTTCGGCCTGGTTGTCGCACCGATGATCGACCTCATCCTCACCGACGTTCCCGTCCGGGACGCGGGGTCGGCCTCCGGGCTGCTCAACACCACCCAGCAGGTTGGCATGGCGCTCGGCGTCGCGTTGGTCGGCGTGGTCTTCTTCGCTCAGCTGGCCGATGACTCCGGGCGCGGCGTCGACGCGGTCACGATCAGCCTGCGTGAGCAACTCACCGCGACCGGGGTTCCGACGTCGGACCAAGACGGCATCATCGCGGGCTTCCGAGGCTGTGTGCACGACCGGTCCGCGGCTACCGATCCCACCAAGATGCCTGCCAGCTGCCAGATCGAATCGGCCCAGCCGGGGTCGCCCCCGGCGGACCACGCGCAGGAGTTGTTGACCCGCGCTGGCGAGCAGGCCAACGCGCATAACTTCTCCCGAACCTTCAGCATCACCCTGTGGTACGCGGTCGGGATCCTGATTGTCGTTTTCCTCGGCCTGTTCGCGCTCCCCCGCCGGGTACGGGCCCGCGATCTCGACGCCGAGCTGTCGGCGCTCGAGGACTACCACGTTCGGAGCTGAGCAGCAGGCGCAGGGCCATCGCAAACCCAGATTTACGAGCCGCACAGGCCTTCGCGAACGTGGCCAGCACGATCTGCGATGGGTCCACGTTGAGGAAATCGGGCGCATACCTGCTCACGGCACCAGCCGCAGCGCGAGGCGCGGGCACTGGGCGGCGGCGCGGCGGGCGGGGGCGTCCAAGCCGGCGGGCACGGCCGGCTCGGGGTTGCCGTCGCGGGGGAGCGGGTAGCCCCACTCATCGCGGTCCAGCAGTTCGGGCAGCAGCTCGGTGCACAGACCACGCCCGTCGCAGGCGGTCCAGTCGATGTGCAGCTTCATCGCGCGCTCCGCCCGGCGGTGCAGGCGCCGGCCAGGTGGAGCCGCACCTCGTGGTCGAAGGTGGACAGGCTGCTAAGGACGAGCCGCGCGGTGCCGTCCGGATGGTGGCAGGCGCCGCGGTTAGTGACCAGTGCGGACAGCCGCCGTGCCTCGGCAGGCAGGCCCGGATCGGTGTCCCGCCGCGCCAGCCGGTCGAGCGTGTCGGCGAGCCGCGGCAGCCCGTTGACGCACGGACCGCACTGACCGGCGCCCTGCCCGGCCAGGTAGCCGGCGATCCGCGCGCTCTCCACCAGGCCACACGCGCTCGTCGGCAGCGCCACCAGTACGCCGGCGCCGGGCGACGCGCCGTACGGCCGCAACCCGGCGCGGGAGACCGGCAGTGCGGTGTCCGGCCGCAGCCAGGCGCCGTGGTACCCGCCGACGAGGACCGCCTGCAGCGGCGCGGTCGGTCCAGCGGCCTGGCCGAGCAGCTCGCCCAGCGGGACGCCGTACGGCGCCTCGTACACCCCAGGCGCGGCGACCGCGCCGCTCACCGTGGCGAGGAATGTGCCGGGTTCATCGGCGGTGCCTTGCTCGCGGAACCAGCCGGGCCCGTACCGGGCGAGCAGGGCCAGGTGGGCCAGCGTCTCCACGTTCTGCACCAGCGTCGGCACACCGCGGACGCCGTGCTCGACGACCCGGCGCGGGGTGTCCCGGGGCAGCGCGGCGTGGCCCTCGACGCGGGCGACGACCGCCGACTCCTCGCCGGCCACGAACGTGTCCGGCGCCTCGACCAGCTCGACCGGGACCCGGTCCCAGCCGGGCCGCTCGGCGAGGGCGGCCCGGAGCCGGGGCACCGCGCCGGCCGGTGCGTAGAGGTGGCCGCGGGCGGCGCCGACCGCCTCGGCGGCGAGCTGCAGCCCGTCCAGGACGAGGTGCGGGTTGCCGGTGAGCAGCGCCAGGTCCTTGCCGCTTGCCGGTTCGCCCTCGGCGCCGTTGCCGACCACGACCGGACGCCGGCCGGCGGCGACCGCGGCGAGCTTGCGCGCGGTCGGGAACCCGGCGCCGCCCCGGCCGGTGAGTCCGGCGGCCTCGACGGTCGGGATCAGGAGCCCGCGACCGCCCCGCCAGGGCAGCGGTCCGTGCCGCCCGGCGTGGCCGGCCAGGTCGGCGGGGCCGGCGGCGAGCACCCGGCGGACGTGCAGCGTGGCGGTCATCGGAAGCCCCCCGTTGATGGCGCAGACGCGCGGTCTCGGTGAACCGGGCAGACGCTCGCCAGGCCAGTGCCGCGAGCACCGCGGCGACACAGACCGCGGCGATCGCCCGGAGCCACAGCGAGCCGCGGTCGGTGCGGTTGCCGAGCCCGTGCAGCACGGCGATCGGCCAGGCGGCGTATGCCGCCCAATGCACTGCCCGCCACGCGCGCTGGCCGAGCCGGTGCCGGAGCAGGCTGGTCGCGATCAGCACGAGGATCAGGTCGCTGGCGAGCGTGCCGAGGCCGAGCCAGAGCGGCCGGTACGCACCGCCGAACGGCAGCACCAGGTCGACCACGCGGAGCTGCGCGTACGGGTCGAACAGCAACGTCACCAGGTGGATGCCGAGGAATACGGCCGCGAGCAGGCTGGCGTTGCGATGCACCAGCGCGACGCCGAACCGCGGCAGGCCGGCGAGAGGCCGTCCGGACCGGGCGCCGATGCCAAGCACGACAGCGGCCGTCAGCAGCACCAGAGCGACCACGCCGGTGCCGCGGCCGAGGTACCAGAGGGCGTCGGTCACGGCGTGCCCGTCCCGGCCGGCCAGCCGCCTACGGTGAGCACGGCGCCGTCGGCGGCGACCAGCCGGGCGGGGACGTCCTGCCCCCACAGCCAGGCCGGCGCGCCGCGGCCGCGAACCAGCGCGGCGGTGGTCGCCGTGTTGGCGTCCACGCAGCTGCCGGCGGCGGCCGAGACGCAGCGCCACACGGGCGCGGCCGGCTGGCAGGTGCGCGGGTCGAGGATGTGGTGCAGCGTGCGGCCGCCGTGCCGCCAGCTGCGGCTGCGGGTGCTGGACGTCGCGAGCGCGACGCCGGCCGGCAGCGTGATCACGCACGGCGGGTCGTCGGGCTGGTCCCGGATCTGGATCCGCCAGCCGCCGTCCGGGGGCGGCCCGGCGGTGGCCAGGTCGCCGCCGAGGCTGACCAGCACGCCGGTGCCGCAACGGTCGGCGACGATCCGGGCGCAGCGGTCGGCGGCATGCGCCTTGGCGGTGGCGCCGAGGTCGAGCAGGACGCCGGCCGGCACGGTGACGTGGCGACCCTCCAGGCGGACCTGGCGCCAGCCCGGCGCCGGTTGCCGGATCACCACGGACGCGCCGCAGGTGGGCAGCCAGGAGAAGTCGCGGTCGTAGCCGAGGCGGGCCATCGCCGAGCCGATCGTCGGGTCGACGTCACCGTCGGTGCGTTCTGCCGCCCGCAGCGCCACGCTGAGCAGTTCGGCGAGCAGCGGGCTGACCCGGACGGTCCGGCCGCCCGCGCGGTGCAGCCTGCGGATCTCGGAGTTGTCCCGGAACCGGCTGCACGCCTTGTCGACCGCGGCGAGTTCGGACTCCACCAACCGGCGCGCGGCGGGGAGCGCGGCGGCGTCAGTGACGACCAGCCGGGCAGTGGTGCTCCACACTGGCCACTGCGCGGTCTCGCGGCCGACGGGCAGGGTTTCGACGAGTGGCATGGCGGTCACGACCCTCCGGACGTGGCGTGCGGCGTGTCGTCGCTGGTCCCGGGCGACGGGGACGTGCTGTCGGTGTTGGTCGAGCTGTCTGTGCTGGTGTTGCTGCTGTCGGTCGTGACGGCGCTGCCGGTGCTCTGCTGGTGGTCGGCGTAGGCGATGCCGGCGACCGCAAGCGCGCCAGCGATCCCGGCGGCGGCGAGGCCACTGGTCACCACGACGACCCGACTGGCGCCCTCCTCGCGCGCCGCCGATCGGTGCGACGTCATGAGCCGGTGCTCGCGAACTGGCTGTTCGAGCTGGTCGAGGCGCCGTTCATCAGCTCGTCGGCGACGGCCCGGGCCTTCTCGATCGGGATGGCGAAGCCGACGCCGATGCTGCCGGCCTCGCTGCTGGTGGTCGCGATCATCGCGTTGATGCCGACCACGTGGCCGTTGACGTCGACGAGGGGGCCACCGGAGTTGCCGGGGTTGATGGCAGCGTCGGTCTGGATCGCGTCGCTGATCGAGGCTGTGTCACCGCTGCCGCCGAGGTCGCGGTGGAGCGCGGAGACGATACCGGCGGTCACCGTGTTCTCGAGGCCGAGCGGGCTGCCGATTGCCAGCACGGTGTCGCCGACGTTCAGACTGCTGCTCGAACCGAGGGTCGCTGGGGTGAGGCCAGAGACGCCGACGGCCTTGATCACCGCGACGTCGGCGCTGGAATCGGTGCCGACGACGGTGGCCGCGGCGGTCCGCCCGTCCGCGAACTCGACCCGGACCGCGTCGGCGCCCTCGACCACGTGGTTGTTGGTGAGGATGTAGCCGTCGGCGGCGAGAATCACCCCGGATCCCTCGCCCGACTGGCGCGCGGACTCGACCACGACCGAGACGACGCTCGGCTCGACCGCCGCGGCGGCCTTGGCCAGCTGGCTGGCGGCGCCGGACGTGTCGGCGACGGTGACCGCGGACGCCGTGGCGGTCTGCGCGGTGCCGCCGCCCCGGTCGAGGCCCTGGACGGTCAGGCCGCCGGTGACGCCGCTGCCGATCGCGACGGCGGCCACGACGGCCGCGGCGGTGACGCGACGGCGCCAGGTCCGGGGTGGTGCGGCGCCGGAGATGCTCGGGGTCGTGTCTGTTGGCTGAGGGCTCTGGAGGTAGGTGTGATCGCTCATGAGTCCACCATCGGCCGGGATCCTCGGGGTGCCCTGGCAGCAACCTGTGCGTTCGCTGGGAAACCCTGACGGCGCCGCGCTGGTCGACGATGCGGCGCATCTTGCCGACGGAGCGTTCGATGCCGTCCGGATCCACGACGTCGACCGCGACGCTGACCCCGATGCTGTTCACTACAACGGGTGGCGCCCCGGTAGACGGGCAGGTCTATGCCGTGACCACGGCTCCCGGCCGACGGCCCGGTCGTGACCGTCCGCGCGCAGCTCGCCCGACCCCGCCGGCGGCCTACTCACCGAGTGCTACAGGTCCGTGCCGAAGAACCGATTGATGGTCGCGCCACGGGCATGACTGTGCCGCGTGATCCCACAACGCCGCCGGGACGCCGAGCCGGCCTCGGCCTTCGATGTGGGGTTGGGCAACACGGCCGCAAGTGCCGGTCAACTGGACGCGTGAGCGCGTCTGCTGGAACTGGCCGGCTCCTATCCTGATCGAATGAACCTGGAGTTCAGCGGCGAGATGTGGTTCTGGAAAGGCCCGGCGCCGTGGCACTTCGTCACCGTTCCGGAAGCGGAGTGCGGTGAGCTGGAAGCGACTTCTGCGTTCGTGACCTACGGCTGGGGCATGATTCCGGTCGCGGCGCAGATCGGGGGAACCGGGTGGAAGACGTCGCTGTTCCCGAAAGATGGGCGTTACATCGTGCCGGTGAAGGCGTGGGTGCGGAAGGCCGAAGGGCTTGCGGTAGGCGACATGGTGACGGTCCGCCTAGCCGTCGATGTCTGACCAGCCGGCGAACCAAGGAGTCTGCTGTGCGCGGCATGTGAGTTCGTCCGGGACGCGGACGAGCCGGTCGCCCCGGCGCGCGCCGACGCGTAGCCCTCGGCCTCCTCCAGTTGCTCCACCAAGTAGCCGGACGTCTGCTTGCCGCTCATTTCAGCGCCCACCGGGTGCGGTACCCTCCGCGCTTGGGTTACGACGGCGCTCGGGTTGCCTGGTCCGGCTCGGCTGATGAGGGCGATGTACGGGCCTCGCGATCGCCCCCGCAGGCAACGCAGCAGGGCCAAGACCGCGGGCGGGAGCGTCATCAAACCTTTCGCCACTAGCGCCTCACTTCCGCCAGGAGGGACGTGCCGTGTCACATCCGGTCGTACATTTCGAGGTCATCGGCAAGGACCCTGATCGGCTCCGCAGTTATTTTGAGGAGCTGTTCGACTGGCAGTTCGACACACCGTCACCGGTAGCACCAGAGGTTTCCGATCCAGGCGGCTACGGATTCCTCGACCTCATTGCCACCGCTGACGGCACGGGTATCCGTGGTGGCGTCGGGGGAGGACCGGCCTTCGAGCCTCACGCTCTTTTCTACGTTGGCGTGCCGGACGTCGAGGCAGCCCTGCAACGGGCCGAGAGCCTCGGCGGCACACGCGTCCCGTGACCTCACCTGCTCGTAGCTGGCCAGCGCCGTCTCGATGTCGCCGGGGTGTGCTGTGATCGCGGCCGCGAGTTCGGCGCCGTCGAGCATGGCGAGGTTGGCGCCCTCGCCGGCGAACGGGGACATCAGATGCGCGGCGTCGCCGAGCAGGGTCACGCCGGGTGTGCGGGCCCAACGGTGCCCGGCGGGTAGGGCGTGGATCGGGCGCGGGATAAGTGCGCCGTCGCTGTCGGCGTGGGGAAGTGCCCGCGGGCCTTCACCGCCCGGCGGAACCTAGGCTGAGGGGCGGACATCCGCTCATCGGCAATCGGCGGCCGCGCCTAGGCTGTTCGCAGCGGTGCGTTGCCGGCCGCGCCGGCTTGGCTCCCGGGCGCATCCGTCCCGAAGGAGGTCGCGATGGAGGAGCACTTCGTCTGGATGACGACGCGCCGGATCACGGCAGGCACGTTGGCGGACTTCGAGCGAGCGTGGCGGCCCGCGTCCCACCCGCAGGGCATGCGCCGCGCCTACGCGTACTGGTCGGAGGATGGGCAGGAGGTGGTCGGCGTCTCATTCTGGGACTCGAAAGAGTCCTGCGATGCCTGGCGAATCTCGGAGACAGAGGCAGGTCGCCGCGAGGCGATGGCCCCGTACGTCACCGAGGAGCGTGAGGCGTTCTACCGCGGCCGGGAGCTCGCCATACCGGTGCAATGACCGGCCATATCCCGTACTCCAAGAAGTAACCCCAGCGGGCCGCGTCCGGCGCGCCGCGTCGAAAGGGGAGGCCTCGTGCCAACAGTCGAGACAGTGAAGGGGCCTGTTGAGGTCAGCGACCTCGGGCCCACCCTCATGCACGAACATGTCTTCGTCCTCTCCACCGAACACGTGCAGAACTACGGCGACGGGAGCTGGTGGGATGAGGAGGCCCGCGTGGCCGACGCCGTCACCAAGCTCAGCGCCCTTCGCGCGAAGGGGATCACGACGATCGTCGATCCGACGGTGTGGGGCATCGGGCGGTACATCCCACGCATCCAGCGGATCAACGAGCAGGTCGATCTGAACATCATCGTGGCGACCGGCTTGTACGCCTACGAGGAGTTGCCCCACCAGTACGCCTACCGTGGCCCCGGCCTGCTGTTGGACGTGCCGGAGCCGATGGTCACCGACTTCGGACGCGACATCGTGGACGGCATCGGCAGCACTGGCGTGAAGGCGGCGTTCCTGAAGTGCTGCGTCGAGGCCTACGGCCTGACGCCCGGGGTGGAGCGCATCGCCCGAGCGGTGGCCCGAACGCACGTCGAGACAGGCGCGCCGATCACCGTGCACACGTCCGGCCCGGCGGAGTCCGGGCGGCTGGCCGTCGACCTGTTCAGCAAGGAGGGCGTGGACCTCACCAAGGTCGTCATCGGGCACGCCGGCGACAGCAACAACCTCGACTACCTCATGGAGCTCGCCGACTCGGGTGCGACGCTCGGCATGGACCGCTTCGGCCTCGACATCTTCAACCCCGCGGCCGAGCGGGTACGGACCATCGCGGCGCTCGCCACGAGCGGCTATGCCGACCGCATGGTGCTCTCCCACGACTCGTCGTGCTTCATCGACTACTTCGGCGCCGCCCACGACGCAGCCCGGGCGGCGGCGGCGCCGAACTGGCACTACGAGTACATCAGCGACGATGTACTGCCGGCGCTGCGTGAGGCCGGCGTCACCGAGGCGCAGATCGACCAGATGCTGGTCGATAACCCACGGCGGTACTTCGCCAGGACCGGATCATGATCACCCCGTTCGACACCACCGGCGTGACCCGCGGCCTGGACGGGATCAAGCGATACGAGGGACTGCCATTCAGCCTGGTGCACATGCTGCGGGACACGGTCGGCCGGGACGCCGGCCGGGAGGCGCTGGCTGAGACGGGAGATGGCCCGCGGCTGACCTACGGCGAACTGTGGGACCGGGCGGCCCGGGTGGCCGGTGGGCTGCGCGGGGCTGGCGTGGGGCGCGGTGACCGGGTCGCGCTCCGTCTCGGCAACGGGGTCGACTGGGCTCTGGCCTTCTTCGGCACAGTCCTCGCCGGCGCCGTCGTCGTACCCGTCAACACCAGGCTCTCCGAGGAGGAGGTGAGCTACGTGGTGACGGACAGCGGCGCGGCACACGTCTTCGTGCCCGGCGAGCCGCTGCCCGACGGGGAGCCGTACGTGACGGACGACCTCGCGCCGGACGACCCGGCGGCGATCTTCTACACGAGCGGCACGACAGGCTTCCCCAAGGGCGCCATCACCACGCACGCGAACTTCCTGTCGAACTGCGAGACGTGTCGGCGCATCCTGCGCCAGGACGCCGCAACCGAATCACGGACGCTGGTGTCGGTGCCGCTGTTCCACGTCACCGGGTGCAACAGCCAGTTGTTGCTCGAGGTGTATCTGGGCGGCGCGACGGTGATCATGCCGCAGTTCGAGGTCGGCGCGTTCCTGCGGGCGATCGAGGACGAGCGGATCGACATCCTGACCACGGTGCCGGCCATTTACTGGATGGCGATCAACCATCCGCAATTCGCCATGACGAACGTCTCGACCGTCCGGACTCTCTCCTACGGCGGCGCACCGATCGCCCCGGAACTGGTCGGGCGGATCATGAAGGCGTTTCCCGAAGCGCGTGTGGGCAACGGTTTCGGACTGACCGAGACGTCCAGCGTCACCACCTACCTACCGCACGAGTACGCCGAGCACGCGGACTCCGTCGGCTTCCCGGCCCCGGTCTGCGACGTGCGGATCGACAAGTTTGGCGACGACGACGTCGGCGAACTCCTCGTCCGCGGGCCCAACGTCGTGGCCGGCTACTGGAACAAGCCGGAGGCGACCGCCGCGACGTTCGTCAACGGCTGGCTCCACACGGGCGATCTCGCCCGCATCGACACGGACGGACTCGTCTACATCGTCGACCGGGCGAAGGACATGATCAACCGGGGCGGGGAGAACGTGTACTGCGTCGAGGTCGAGAACGCGCTGGCGGGCGCACCGGGCGTGTTCGATGCGGCGGTGGTCGGCGTGCCCGACGAGGTGATGGGCGAGAAGGTGGGTGCAGTGCTCGTGCCAGCGCCCGGCGGCAGCATCGACGTTCCCTCCGTGCTGGCGTACCTGCGTGGGCGGATTGCCGACTTCAAAGTGCCGCAGTACGTCGTGGTCCGACCCGATCCCCTGCCGCGCAACCCTGGTGGAAAGCTGCTCAAACGCCGGGTACGGGACGAGACCAGCTGGGGCTCGGCCGTCCGGTAAATGGA
>Ga0184623_10000826_pt1 | contig 13390 bp, 13 predicted proteins | sample PLM1_100_b1_FD_133138 | JGI IMG/M metagenome (GOLD analysis project Ga0184623, IMG submission 133138) | Groundwater sediment microbial communities from an aquifer in East River, Colorado, USA - PLM1_100_b1 | ecosystem: Environmental > Terrestrial > Soil > Riparian zone | place: USA: East River...
CCACCAAACTACCCAACGTAACCGACTATCGGTTGAGGCCGGTCGACCTCTGACGACAGCGGTCATCCGTCATTCCCAAGACCACAGCGTTGACCAGCCTCAACGACTTTGCGGGTCGCCCTGTCCGCTGGGTGCGCTGGCGGACCAGCCGTTCCGAGCGCAGTTCCTCGAGCGCGAGTTTCACCGCGTCGTGCCATAGCGGCTGCTCGCCGAGATAGCTCCGGTCGGTCGGCCCGAATCGGTCCGCAAACCGGATAGCGACTTCTTCGATGACCGCAAACTCGGAGTCCAGTTGGCCACCCGAGTCGGCCAATGCCAGCAATACCCAGTCGCGCCAATGCGCTGGATCCGTCACGACGCCAGCTTAGGTGGATTGCCCCGCTGCCTCCTTCGATCGTCTCAGTTCCTACCCGCGCGGTCACAATAATTGCCCATTGGGGCAGCGCCGGATCGTCCGGCCGGCGACGTAATAGGGCAAGTGATCAACAATGCCCCCGAGAAGCGTCCGCATGCCGGTTTGCACGACCATGAGTAGCTGCGATGGAGAGGTGTTGAATTGCGGACAGCTCACGAATTTTCGGCATTCCACCAAGAATGGGGCGGCGTCGGCGAAATGATCGGCCAGTGTCAGAGATCGTCCTCGACGGTGGCCACCTTCTCCAGTTGGGTCGCCTCGTCCCGGTCGGGGGACGCGGAGAGCAGTTTGGCGGCCCGCTTGTCGATCATCCGCGTGAACGCCAGCTGGGCGACATCGAAGGCGATCGCGTACGCGGCGACCTGGTGCCAGTCCGACGGGACCTCGAAGATCGGCAACCAGTCGGTGCCGACGAGGATCAGTCCGAGTACGGCGGTGAGCGCGCCGAGGCTCATGACCAGGGCCAGGTCGAGGCGGTCGGCGTCGCCACCGCCGCTGAGGCAGGATCCCGCGAGATCGAGATTGAGGGGTTCATCATCGGCTCGCGGTGCGGGATCGGCGACTCACTGTCGCCAACGAGACACGCCAAGCTACGGCTACACCGCCGGATCGTCACCGCTCGATGCCAGGGTCGAGGACCGGCTTCACGTCCACGATTGGCGTCCCGTCCAGGGCCTCCAGGTTCCGCACCAGCATCCGGGTCCCGTCGACCGACACGATCGTCACCCTGTGCAGGCCGACCGGGTTCGGGCGGTCCGGGGAACGCGTGCTGAACACCCCCTGCTGCGGTCTGTTCACATCACCGCGCGGATGCACCACGAGTACGTCGCGATGCGCGCGGTCGAGCCAGGTCAGCACGAGGACATCAGTACCGGGCAGCAGGTCGCGAAGACCTTCGCGGACGGTCGGCTCGAACACCAGCCAGGCGGCGGGCGCGCCTTCGTCGCCCTGCTTCGGCGCCTGTTCGCGGTTCACCAGCGGGGACTCGACCCGGCCTATGGGGTGCACGACATACGTCACCCGCTGAGCCTAGTGGCGAGTTACCGGCTTTCGCTGGAGCCTGATCGGCCAATGGCGCGACAATGCTCGGAACAGGCTTACCGAGACTTCCTCAGCAGCCTCTCGTAAGAATCGACTGGTCCCAGCGAAGAGGACAACTCCGGTTCGAGCGCCCGAACCTGGCGAAGCCCCGACGCCGTCCGCGTCGGTTGTTGTACCGCGCACACCTGGGCATCGACCGCCAACCAGAGATCGGCGGCCGATGCCGTTTCAGCGGTGCTCGGCGCGCTCAGGCACGCCGGGTCGCGCCGGGGCCTGTGCCGGACTACTCACCCCCACCACTTGTGCCAGACGTCGCCGCTGTTCCAGCCCACGGCGAGCACATCGAGCTCACCGCCGTTCCGGCCGGCGGCGACCGGTGCCCACTTGATGCCGCCGCTCGGGCTACCGATCGAGCCCCAGGCGGCCCAGCCGGTGCTCCGTGACCACCACCGGTGGTGGACGTCTCCACCGGCCCCGACGACAAGGTCGACCTCACCGCCGGCGCGGTTTGTGATCGCGACGCCGTTCAGGGCACCGTTGGAGGACGGCCGGCCCAGCGAGCCCCAGGCGGCCCAACCGGTGCTCCGCGACCACCACCGGTGGTGAACCTGGCCGTCCGCTCCGGGCACGACGATGTCGATCTCGCCGCTTCGGCGTCCCGAGATCGCCGGCGCCCAGTCGTTCGTCGACGGCTTGGCGGGGCCGTCGAGCGAGCCCCAGCCGCTCCATCCAGATCCGGGCGCCCAGTACTTGTGCCAGACCTTGCCGTCGGTGGTGCGGGACACGACATCGAGTTCCCCGCTGGCCCGGCCCGCCGCGCGCGGGGCGGTGGCAGCACCCGCGGGCATGTCGCCGACCCGGCCCCACGGACTCCAGCCGGATCCCGGCGCGAAGAAGCGGTGCCAGAGACCCGCGTCGGCGGTGAGGACGACGTCCAGAACGCCGCCGGGACGGCTTGCGAACGACGGCGCGCTGATCGCTCCTGGGGGCTTGCCGAGCGATCCCCACGGGCTCCAGCCGGAACCCGATGCCCACCACTTGTGCCAGACCTGGTTGCTGGCCAGGACACCGACGTCCAGCTGCCCGCTGGTGCGTGCCACCACCGCCGGCTGGGTTTCGACGTTGGTGCCAGGCGGCCTCTGCAACGAGCCCCACGCATTCCACGCGGCGGTGGTCGTGATCGGACCGCCGGCCTCGGCCGGCACTGGCTGGGCCCGGCTCGGTTCGCCCTGCGCGGCCACGCTGGTGCCCAACAGCGTCGTAGCCGCGACCGCCGCCACGATCACGCCGTGCGTAGTGACGGACACGGCGCGCCGCCGTAATCGAGAGCTTGGTGACATCCTCACAGAATCTCCTTAACTCGTGTGTTTGTAGGCGACGGCCCAACGCGGGAGAGCGAGGGACGGTAGTCCCGATGTGTGCGAGGAGATCCGATGACCGGCCCCCGTGAAGCCGGCATCGCACCACCCTGACCGGGGCTTACCGGTGCCTGCCGTCGGGATGCAGCCTCTGAGCCGCCCGAGATCGGGGCAAGGCAGCGCCATATTTGTGGGATAGCGGGATGAAACGAGCGACGCTGACCTGCTAGTCCGTGTCCAGTGTGGGATGCAAAGATGGGATGGCTGCTGCGAGGTCACACGGGGATAGGGGAGCGATTGTCCGCATCCGAGGACGTTGAACGGTTCGCCGGACGCCTTCGAGGGCTGAAGGAACGCACCGGCCGGAGCTACGAGGCACTCGCGAACCGCATCGGGGTGAGTGACTCCGCCTTACACCGCTACTGCTCCGGGGCGGGCGTGCCGCCGGACTACGCACCGATCGAACTGTTCGCTCGCGCGTGCGGTGCCCGGCCGGACGAACTGGTCGAGCTGCACCGCCTGTGGATCCTGGCGGACGGCAGCCGCCTTCGTGCCCGCGGCCGCAGGGTGATCGCCGGCAACGCGCCGGCCCGGCATGTCGCTGAGGAAGCGCCGTCGTGGACCGCAGCTGACGCTGTTGCGCCGGCGCCCGAGTCGCGACAGGACTTGGCCAGTGACCCCGGCGAGTGGGTCCCGGCCCGCGGCAGCCGGAGGCACAGTCGATCCCGGCTTCTGACGGCCGCCGTCGCGCTGTGCGCCGTCCTCGGCCTCGTCCTGACGGTCGGACTGTGGCGGTGGCCGCACTCGCAGCCCTCGGCGGCGGCCCCGCCGGCGGCCAAGCACGCGGGGCCGGCAGCCTGGTGGAAACTGGACGAACGCGACGGGCTGGTGGCCAAGGACTCGTCCGGAAACGGGATGGACGGCGGGTTCACGGCCGTGACCTGGCTGCCCGGCCACGCCGGTAACGCCGCCAGCTTGGACGGGGGGTCGTTCCTCACCGTGAACCAGGCCGTGCTGGACACCAGCCACAGCTTCTCGGTGTCCGCGTGGGTACGGCTCAGCAACACGATGGACTGGGCCACTGCCGTCAGCCAGGACGGTGCCCGGAACAGCGGCTTCTTCCTGCAGTACGCGAAGGTCGGGGACCGCTGGGCGTTCGGCAAGCCCACCGCGGATGTCGACAACGCGCTCGTCGACTACGCCCTCTCCGCCAAGCCACCTGTGCTCGGCCGGTGGACGCATCTCGTGGGCGTCTACGACGAACGCCGTCGCCGCAATCTGCTCTATGTGGACGGAGTCCTCCAGAGCCAGCAAGAGTCCACCCGTCCCTGGCGGGCTCGTGGCCGGGTGCTCATTGGCGCCGCCGAGTGGAGCGGCAGCAGCGGAGTCAACCTCTGGCCGGGACAGATCGACGACGTGCGGCTCTTCCAGGCGGCGCTTACCGACCGCGAGGTGCGCCAGCTGCCCTGAGCGTCTTCGTGCTGGCTATCGAGTGCCTCACCGTGCGTGGGTTCGCAAGTAGTCGGCGAACCGTTCATCGACCTCCTCGCCGGTCAACCCAAAATCGGATAGCTGATAGTGATGGGCCGGGCGGCGATCACCCGAGGCCGTCTCGGTGTGCAAGGCAGACATCGCCGCCTGCGCTTCGTGGGTCAGCGGCAGCCCAAAGTGCGCGTAGACCTTCTCCGCAGTGCCGATCGGGTCGGCGACGAAGTCTTCGTAGTACACGTCGCAGAACTGTGCCTGGTCGTACTTGGCGCGATCGGCTGCGAACGTGTCGAGGCCGCGGGCCCAAAGGTCGAGCTGACTGCGACCGACGAGTTCACCACGGAAGATCTCGGACCAGTCCTGGGACGCCGTTGCGTTGAGACTGCAGATTGAGGCGATGGCGGTGCGGGGAGACCGGTGCATCTGAATCAGCAGTGCGTCGGGATAGACCTCGAGCAACGCGTCCAGCGCGAACAGGTGGCTCGGGTCCTTGAGCACCCAGCGCCGATCCCGGTCGGGTAGGCCGATCAGCTCAAGGTTGCGACGGTGCCGGCGGTAAGGCCCAGTCCAATCCTGTCCGGCGAGCCAGGCCGAGTACGTCGGCAGGTAGGCGAGGCATTCATAGGAGATCGAGCGCACCGACTGCCGCACCAACTGCCAGCACTCCTCGACCTGGTCCGCCGACATGTAGTGCAGCCCCATGAACTCGGGATGTTCGACGTGATGCTTGCGGTAGCCCGCCTCGATTCCCTCGAAGATCGGATTGTCCGTCCAGGTCTCCCGTGGCGGGCGTGGTTGCGGAACCTGCGTGAGCCACAGCTCCAAACCCTGGTGCGCTGGGTCCTCGGCGAGTAGTCGATGCAAGGCGGTCGTGCCGGTACGCGGCAGGCCGGTGACGAAGATCGGCCGCTCGATCTGGACGTCGGCGCACTCAGGGTGCTGCCGCCACGCGGCCTCGCTGAGGAGCCGGGCCACCAGCGCGCCGCGCAGAAAGGCCCGCTTCGCCTTGTTGCCGACCGGAGTCAGTGCAGCGTCGCGCGCGTAGGACTCCAAGAGCACCTCGAGCGCCACGCGGTAGTCCGGGGTGCCGAAGTCGTCGAGCCCGGTGATCTTCGTGGCAGAGGCGTGCAGATCCTCGACCGTGCCGACGGTCAAATAGCCCGCGGTCAAGCGGCCGGAATGAGGCAAGTCGCGTCCGGTGACCATCGTTACTCCAAGGAGTCAGTGGTGGAACTCGCCACCGTTGACGTCAAGACACTGGCCCGTGATCGCGCGGGCCAGATCGGAGGCCAGGAACACCACGGCATCGGCGATCTCGTCTGGCTCCGGGAGCTTGCGCAGGTCGATCTTGGCTGCGGTTTCGTCATAGATCTGCTGAGCAGGAACGCCGCGTTCGCCGGCAAGGTACGTGAAGTACCACTTGAGGGAGTCGGCCCAGATGTAGCCCGGGGCTACCGAGTTGACCCTGACTCCTTGCGGGCCAAGCTCGGTGGACAGGCTCTGGGCGAGCGCGAGCAGGCTGGCCTTGGCCATCTTGTAGGCCCCGAACGGTTGCCGGGAATGCCGCAGCACCGCCGAGTTGATCATCACGACCGAGCCTCGGTTCGCCGCGAGGGCAGGGGTAAACAGCCGGGTCAGCCGCAGAGCGCCAAGGACATTGGTTTCGAAACCTTCTCGCACCAGATCAAGATCCACCTTGGCGAGATCGCCCAGCGGCGGAAGCGCGAACGCGTTGTTGACCAGGGTGTCGACCTTGCCGAAGGTCTCCATCGCAACGTCCGCCAGGTGCGTGGCCGCGGCGTCGTCGTTGATGTCGGTCGGCACCGTCACCGCTCGGCGCCCCAGGTCGGTGACCTCCTTCGCCACGTCGACCAGGCGGGGTTCGGTGCGGGCCGCCAGCACTACATCAGCGCCTGCCCGCGCAGCCTGCACGGCGATGGCCCGACCAAGCCCGGGGCCTACTCCCGACACCACCACGACTTTGTCCTGCAGCAGGGTGTTCTCCCGAATGCCCAAAGGCACTGACAGCTCCTCAGCCGACATCTCGTTAGCCCAACATCCGGCCGGCGACCGCAGCCTGTCGCGCCGCGATCCGCTCCGCGTAGTCCTGCGGGGTCACCCTCGCCTTCTCGTAGAACGGCAGCCGGCCCGCCAGCTGGTCCACGTCGACCACCTCGACTACAGGGCCGTCGTCGGGCTTGAGCTCGCGGGACAGTCGCTGCCAGCGAATCTGCACATAGCCGCGGCGATGGCCAGTGCGCTCAAGCCAATTGACAACGCCCGGGTTGCGCTCGCTGATCACGAAGCGGATCTTGCCGTCCGGGTCGATGCGCGCCTGGTCCGCAGTGAGGCTGGTCTGGTGGTTGATGTAGTCCAGCGAGAGGTACCACATGCTGCCGAGCTGGATGCCCTGATAGGGCGCGTCCGACGCGGGCACCGTGACGACCATCGCCTGGTGGTCATCGAGGTCGTAGTGCCCGGCCGAGGAGAACTGCGTGGTGAGGCCGCCCGGCGTCGACCGCGGTTCGGTCATCGTGTTGACCGGCAGCTTCAAATAGAACCACTCGGGGAACGCCAGGAATGTCCTGAGGCGGCTGAGCAGGATCTTGCCGGCCACGCCGTAACGCTTGGTGAGCGCGTCCTCGGCCAGGGCGGGCGGGGCGGCACCGATGCGGTCGGCTCGCTGGATGCGGATCATGCCGCGGCGTTCGGTGGTCCAGTCGCTGTAGACCTCGCGGACGATGAGCATCGCCGAGCCGGCGCCGACACTGATGTAGTTCGGCCCGGGGTCGGCCTTGGCGGGGCCGAACCGCAGCTCAAAAGTGCCGTCGTCCGCGATGTCAAGGGTCCTGTCGTCGAAGGCCGTCAAGCTGTCGGGAACGTCGACGGGGGAGTAGTCGCCAGCCAGCACCTGGAAGCTGAGGTCAGCGGTGGTGCCGCGCCGCCCGGACACGATGTACTCCGCGTCGTCGCGGATGTAGGCGTGAAAGTACAACGTGTCGGGATTGTCGAGGCCCATCTTGGTGTAGGGCCCGGTGGACTGGGCGAAGTAGGGAAAGTCGCGTTCGTACGCCCAGGCCATCTGTAACGACGCGCGGATGCTGCCCGCGAGGTAGTCGTAGCCCTCGACCAGGTCCTGCTCGGTCTGAACGTGGGACGCCCCGGCAATGACCTTCTCGGCCTCTACGATGGCGTCGGCGAATGGCTGAGTGAGCACGGGCGGCTCCTTGACTGGATGCGTCAGCCTAGAACGCGTTCTAGGAAAGGGTCAACAGCTCTCTCGACCACTCGCACACACGCGTTGACGGAGCCACAACAAGGGTTGACCATGAACAAGAACGTGTTCTACTTTTGGCGCAGCCATATCGGCCTCGGAGGGCAGGTGCCGGCGTGAGCACGACCTACGAGCTGTCCCACCTGCGTGCTCTCGAGGCCGAGACCGTGCACATATTTCGTGAGGTCGCCGCCACGTTCGAGCGACCGGCGTTGCTGTTCTCGGGCGGCAAGGACTCCGTGGTGATGGTGCACCTGGCCGCCAAAGCGTTGTGGCCGGCCCCGGTGCCTTTCCCGGTGCTGCACATCGACACCGGACACAACTTCGACGAGGTGATGGAGTTCCGCGACCGCACCGTGCGGCAGCTCGGGTTGCGCCTGGTGGTCAGTAGCGTGCAGGACGACATCGACGCTGGCCGCACCGTTGAGGAGCCCGGACCGAAGGCAAGCCGGAACCGGCTCCAGACCGGCGCCCTGTTGCGGACTATCGGGGAGAACAGGTTCGATGCGGTGTTCGGCGGCGCCCGTCGGGACGAGGAGAAGGCCCGAGCCAAGGAGCGGGTGTTCAGCCTCCGCGACGAGTTCGGCCAATGGGATCCGCGACGGCAGCGGCCCGAACTGTGGAACCTTTACAACGGACGGCACCGCAACGGTGAGCACGTCCGCGTGTTTCCGCTCTCCAACTGGACCGAACTCGACATCTGGCAATACATCCTTGATGAGGGCATCGAGCTGCCATCGCTGTACTACGCGCACCGGCGGACCGTGTTTCAGCGCGACGGCATGCTGCTCGCCCTCACGCCGTACGTGACATTGCTCGACGGCGAGGAGCCGTTCGAGGCCCTGGTCCGGTTTCGCACAGTCGGCGATGCCACCTGTACCGGCTGCGTGGAGTCCTCGGCCGCGACGGCTGAAGCAGTGGTCGGCGAGGTGGCCGCCACCCGCCTCACTGAACGCGGCGCGACCCGCGGCGACGACCGCATCTCCGAGGCGGGCATGGAGGATCGCAAGAAGGAGGGGTACTTCTGATGCCGCAGCTACTCCGGCTGGCCACCGCGGGCAGCGTCGACGACGGCAAGTCCACCCTCATCGGCCGCATGCTCTATGACTCGAAAGCGATCTTCGAAGACCAGCTCGCGGCGGTCGAGCGGACCAGCCGCGAACGCGGCGATGATTCTCCGAACCTCGCACTGCTCACCGACGGCCTGCGCGCCGAGCGCGAGCAAGGCATCACCATTGACGTCGCGCATCGGTACTTCACGACCCCGCGGCGGAAATTCATCATCGCCGACACTCCGGGACACACCCAGTACACCCGCAACATGGTCACCGGGGCGTCGACGGCCGACCTCGCCCTGATCCTGGTCGACGCCCGCAAGGGGATCCTTGAACAGTCTCGGCGACACGCGTTCCTCTCCAGCCTTCTCGGCATCCCGCACCTGGTTCTGTGCGTGAACAAGATGGACCTGGTCGGTTGGTCGCACGAGCGGTTCGAGGAGATCCGCGAGGACTTCCGCCGCTTCGCGATCAAGCTGGACGTCCACGACCTCGCCTTTTTGCCGGTATCGGCGTTGCATGGCGACAACATCGTCCACCGCAGCGTCAACATGCCCTGGTACGAAGGCACGTCGTTGCTCCACCACTTGGAAGAGGTACACGTCGCCTCGGACCGCAACCTCATCGACGCGCGGTTCCCCGTCCAGTACGTGATTCGTTCGGGCAATGAGGACTACCGCGGCTATGCGGGCACGGTCGCGGGCGGCGTCTTCAAACCGGGCGATGAGGTGATGGTGCTGCCGTCCGGACTTACCTCGACCGTGCGGTCGATTTGCGGACCCGGTGGTGAGCGCATCGCCGAGGCCTTCCCGCCGCAAGCGGTCACCGTGCAACTCGCCGACGATCTCGACGTCGGCCGCGGCGACCTGATCTGCCGGCCCAACAACCGGCCGCATGTAGCCCAGGACATCGATGCCATGGTCTGCTGGCTCACCGAGCAGTCCTCGCTCACCCCGGGTGCGAAGTACACGATCCGGCATACCACGCGCACCACCAAGGCCCAGGTACGCGAGGTCGATTACCGGCTCGACGTGAACACCTTGCACCGGGACGAATCGGCGCGGTCTCTGTCTGTCAACGAGATCGGCCGGATCCGACTCCGCACCCAGCAACCGCTGCTGTTCGACCCCTATCGTCGCAACCGAGCTACCGGAAGCTTCATCCTCATCGACGAGGTCACCCACAACACGGTGGCCGCTGGCATGATCACCGCGCCGACCCTGCCAGCGGCGAACGTCGTCTGGCACTCAGGAGCAGTCAGCCGGGACGAGCGTGCCTCCCAGGGGTGCACGGTGTGGCTCACGGGCCTGCCCGCCTCAGGCAAGTCGACCGTCGCGGTCGAGCTCGAACGGCGGCTGCTCGCCGCGGGCAGGCCTGCCTATCTGCTCGACGGGGACAACCTCCGGCACGGCCTCAACGCCGATCTGGGGTTCAGCGCGGCCGACCGCGGCGAAAACGTACGGCGAGTCGGGGAGGTCGCCCGCCTGTTCGCCGATGCCGGCGTCGTGGCAGTGGTATCGCTGGTCAGCCCGTACCGCGCCGACCGCGAACGCGTACGGGCGATCCACACCGCGGCAGGCCTGCCGTTTGTCGAGGTCTTCGTCGATACACCTATTGAGCTTTGCGAAGCACGCGACCCCAAGGGCATGTATGCGCGCGCCCGTGCGGGAAAGATCACCGGCTTCACCGGAGTCGACGACCCCTACGAAACTCCGCAAGCGCCAGAGCTGGTGCTCCGGCCGGGCAGCGGCGACCCGGCGGCCATGGCCGCCACGGTGCTCGCCCACCTCGACCAGGCGGCCACGGAGCCACCGTGACCACCCGCACCATGCGCGCTTACAGGATGACCGAGTGGCTGCGGGCGCCCCAGGCGGTGGAAATGGGCGTGCCCGAGCCCGGCCCCGGGCAGGTTCTGGTGAAGGTCGCCGGCTGCGGTCTGTGCCACTCCGACCTGGCGATGCGGCAGCTGCCTCGCAACATAGGTCAGCTGCTTGGCTGGTCGATGCCGTACACGCTGGGCCATGAGACCGGCGGCCACGTCGCGGCGTTCGGCGGCGACGTGGCCGGGTTTTCTGAGGGTGACGCGGTCGTTCTGGCCGCTGGGACATCGTGCGGCGCCTGCTGGTACTGCCTGCGGGGCCTGGACAACTCGTGTCCGATCGGACTGGCCGGACGCGGCTACGGCCGTGACGGTGGTCTCGCCGACTACGTACTCGTCGACCATCCACGCGGCCTACTCACGGTGAACTCGCTCGACCCGCGCACGGCCGGGCCGCTCACCGACGCCGGCGCAACCGCCTACCACGCCGTGCGCCGTGCGCTGCCTCGGATCGTCCCTGGCGGCACGGCCGTGGTGTTCGGAGCGGGCGGCCTCGGCGCCTTCGCCGTGCAGTTCCTGCGGATCCTGACCGCGGCCCGCGTCGTCGCGGTGGACAGCAAACCGGCACGATTGGAGTACGCCCGCGAGCTCGGTGCCCATGAGACGCTCGTTGGGGTCAACGAGTCGACGGAGACGGACCTTCGGGCGTTGACCGATGGTCGCGGGGCGGACGCTGTCCTGGACTTCGTCGGGGTCGACGCGACGATCGCCGCGGGGGTCGCCGCAGTGCGGCCGGGTGGGGCCTTCGGTCTCGTCGGCGCGTCTGGCGGCAAGCTCGACAGTGCGTGGTACGGCAACCTGCCCAAGGACGGTGAGATCTTCACCTTTCAGGGCTCGACCATCGCCGACGCGCAGGAGGTCATCGCCTTGGCGGATGCGGATCTGATCCGCAATGACGTTGAGGAGTTCAGTTTCGACGATGTCGGCGAGGCGTACGCGAAGCTCGAAACGGGCAGTCTGCGCGGTCGCGCCGTGATCGTCCCGGAAGGCGGCCCGACGCGGGAGGGTTGAACGCCCGCGTCGAAGAACCGGCCCGTCGCGCTACTTCACGGCGCCCGCGGTCAGCCCGGACTGGATCTGCCGCTGGAAGATCCCGTACACGATGATCATCGGCAGGATCGAGATAGTGAGTGCGGCGAAGAGCCCGGACCAGTCGGCCTCGTAGCCGGCGGTGACCGAGATCTGCGCGATGCCCTGGGTGAGCACCCACTTGTCCTGGTTGCCGCCGACCAGCACCAACGGCAGCAGGTACTGCGCCCACTGGCCGATGATGTTGAAGATCGCGACGCTGATCATGCCGGGCTTGGCCATCGGCAGCATCACCCGGAAGAACAAGCTGGTGTGCGAGCAGCCGTCAATGATGCCCGCCTCGGCAACGGAGGTCGGCAGCGTGCGGAAGAACGCGCAGAGGAAGAACACCGTGAACGGCAGCGAGTAGGCGATGTAGACGAGGATCAGCCCGGTATGGGTGTTGAGCAGCCCCAGCTGCTTGACCACGAAGAAGAGCGGGACGATCGCGAGGAACGTCGGAAACGCCAGCCCGGCGACGAAGAGGAAGTACAGCGCCCGCCGGCCCCAGAACTCGTACCGGGCGAGCACGTAGGCGGCCATCGAGCCCAGCAGCATGGTGCCGAACGTGCTCCATGCCACCACCCAGACGCTGTTGAGGAAGTAGTCCCCGACGCGTGCTTTGGTCCAGGCCCGGGAGTAGTTCTCCCAGCGCAGGTCGGCCGGAATGGTCCATGGGCTGCTGAAGATCTCGGTGGTGTTCTTGAACGAGGCGAGGAACACCCACAGGATCGGGATGATGACGAGCAGCGCCCAGACGACCAGCGCGAGCTGCCCGAGGCCGTTGAAGAGTCTGATGTCGGACTTCGCGGACTTTCTGCCACGCACGTGCTTCGGGCGGGCCGGTGCCGCTTTTTTCAGGCTTGTTGTCATGTCCGGCCCTCTTAGTACTCGATCGCTTCGCGCTTGGTCACCCGGAGGGTGAGCGCGGCGAAGGTGATGGTCAGGAAGAACAGCGCGACGCCCAGGGCGGACGCGTAGCCGAAGTCGTTCTTGCCGTAGGCCCGGTAGATCTCCAGCGCGACGACGGTGGTGGCTCCGTCCGGGCCGCCGTCGGCGATCGCGAGGACGTTGACGATGGCGAACGCGTCGAATGCCGCTATGCCGAGGTAGACCCAGGCGACCTGCAGGGTGTCGCGCAGCAGCGGCAGGGTGACGTTGAAGAACATCCGGGGACGGCTGGCCCCGTCCAGCTCCGCCGCCTCGTAGAGGTCCTTCGGGATCGATCCCATGCCGGCGGAGAAGAGCACGACGTAGAAGCCGACGGCCTGCCAGACCAGCACCGCGATGATCGACGGCAACGCGAGGTTCGGCTTGATCATGAAGAGAACCGGATCGAGCCCGAGCTTCATCAGGACGCCGTTGATGAGACCGGACTCATTCGGCCGGTACACCGTCTGGAACAGCACGGCGATGATCGGCACAGCCAGGACCTGGGGGAAGAAGAACACCACCCGGTAGAACTTCGACCCCCAGATCCCGGCCATGTCGCCGCCTTTGGACTTGCCGCCCACGCTCAACAGGAACGCGAAGAACAGGGCGATGGCGATAGTGATCAGCGGCAGGGTGATCAGGAGAATCCCGTTGTGCCACACGGCTCTCCAGAAGCGATCGTCCTCGAACAACATTCGGGAGAAGTTGTCGAACCCGACCCACCTCGGCGGGACGGCGAACCCCCGCCAGGCGTTCAGAGAGATGTAGAACGCCTGGAGATAGGGCCAGATCACAAAGACCACGTACAACGTCACCGGCGCGAACAAGAAGCCGACGATGAACGGATATTTACCGTGCCGCATGATCACTACGCTCCGA
>Ga0184623_10000827_pt1 | contig 13378 bp, 11 predicted proteins | sample PLM1_100_b1_FD_133138 | JGI IMG/M metagenome (GOLD analysis project Ga0184623, IMG submission 133138) | Groundwater sediment microbial communities from an aquifer in East River, Colorado, USA - PLM1_100_b1 | ecosystem: Environmental > Terrestrial > Soil > Riparian zone | place: USA: East River...
ACCCCCGCCGCCGGACCGAGCGCCCCGGCGTCCGAAAGGGCTCTTGGCCCGCCGCCTGCCGACGTCGCCGACCTGCGCCGCTACCGCCACCTGTGCGCCCAGCAACCGACCCTCGACCTCGGCGCCGCGATGTGACGCCGTCTGCAAAGGAGACGCCGGATGACCACACCGCTCAGCCGCGAGGAGCTGCTCGCCCTCCCACCCGTGGTGAACGTCGAGACCGCCGCCAAGGCCCTCGGGTGCGGCCGCACGCTGGCCTACGACCTCGTCCGCCGCGGCGAATTTCCCTGCCGCGTGCTGCGGCTCGGCGCCCGCTGGGTCGTGCCCACCGCCGACCTCTTACGCGCGATCGGCGTCACCGGCACAGCCCCCAGCGACGACCGGCCCGCAGCGTAGCCCGGACCCCATGGGTCTTTACCACATTGTGACCGTTCGGAAGCGTTCGCTGCCGCGGCCGTGCCCACCCAGGTAAGGCGCCCGACCTTCGAAAACCAGGGAGGCACCACCGTGCGAGGTTCCACCTACAAAAGATGCGGCTGCCGCGACCCGAAAACCGGAAAAAGACTGGAGGCACGCTGTCCCAAGCTGGACAAGAAAGGCCACGGGTCCTGGTGGGCCCGCTACGACGCCCCACCCGGGCCCGACGGCCGGCGCCGCCAACGGAAGACCGGGCCCTACCGCACCAAGGAAGCCGCCCAAGCCGACCTCGCGAAGGAACTCGACAAGGTTAACAGCGGCACCTTCATGCACACCGACCGGTCCGTCACCTTCGGGCAATACCTCGACGACTGGCTGGCCGGCAAAGCCAGACTGAAGCGATCCACCTACCGCTCCTACGTCGAATGCGTCGAGCTCTACTTCAAACCCGGGCTGGGCCATGTCCGGATGAACGACCTACGCGACGACCACTTCGAGCAGCTCTACGCCGCCATGCGCAAGATCGGCCGCACCAACGACAACGCCCGCCCCACCGACCTCCTCCGACGCCTGCTCCAAGCCCGCAGCCACAAGCCGCAAGCCCGCCGCCCGCTCAGCGCCGGTCGGATGCGCCGCATCCACGCGGTCGCCCTCAGCGCGCTCAACACCGCCGTGCGGAAGAAGAAGATCGCGGCCAACCCCGCCGAGCACGTCGAACTCGCCTCCGGCCGCGCGCCCAGGGCGCTGCTGTGGACCGACGCGCGCGTCGCGGCGTGGCGGCGCACCGGACGGCGGCCCAGCCCGGTCATGGTCTGGACCCCCGAACAGGCCGGGGCGTTCCTCGACTTCACCGTCGACGACCGGCTCTACCCACTGTGGCAACTCATCTCCCACCGCGGGCTGCGCCGCGCCGAAGCCATCGGCCTGGCCCGCGCCGACGTCGACCTCGACGCCGGCACCCTCACCATCCGCGAAACTCTTGTCGACCCCGGCGAAGACGAATACGACGATCCCAAGAGCCGCACCAGCGAACGCACCATCAGCCTGGACGCCACCACCGTCGCCGTGCTGCGGGAATGGCTGGCCAAGCAGGAACGCGAACGGCAGGCATGGGGCGCCGAGTGGGTCGACACCGGCAGGTTGTTCACCAAGGAGAACGGTGAGGCCCTCAACCCGATGACCGTCTCCGAGCGATTCGACCAACTGATCCAGCGCACTGGACGTACCCCAGCCCGGTGCACCGCCACCACAGTCGACGGCCAGCGCTGCCGGCACCACGCACCCGACGGCGCCGCGTGCCCGCTGCACGGAGGAACCAAACGCGCCGACCTGCCGCCCAGCCGAACCGGCCTCCCGCCCATCAGGCTGCACGACCTGCGTCACACCGCCGCCAGCCTTGCCTACCGCGCGACGCGTGACCTCAAGCTCGTCTCCGAGCTGCTCGGCCACTCGACCATCTCGATCACCGGGGACATCTACACCACGATCTTCGCCGAGGTGGACAAGGCCGCCGCCGAAGCCATCGCCGCGCTCGTCCCGCGCAAGCGGACCCTCGCGGCAACAGATCAGCAGGTCCCGACAGACGACGTTCCCGCGGCTCCGTGCCCCCTTCGTGCCCCCAAGCAGCCATCCGACCCTGCCGAGAACACCGCCGACAAGCCACCGCCAAAACAAACTCGCAGGTCAGGGGCGGAGGCTCCGGGATTCGAACCCGGGATGGGCGGTTAACCCAAACCGCATTAGCAGTGCGGCGCCATAGACCAGACTAGGCGAAGCCTCCCGACAACCCCATGATGCCCATCGGGGCCGCTCAGGCAGGTTACCGGGCCGCCATACCGCGCGGCAAAGCACTGCGCCCGGAGACTAGTGTCGGCGGGATGGGCTACGACGTTCGTCCCGTCACGCCGCAGCGTTGGGCCGACCTTCTGGGCCTCTTCGGGCCCAACGGTGGGTACGCCAACTGCTGGTGCATGTGGTGGCGGGTGCCGCACCGGGAGTTCGAGGGCGAGCGTAACCGGGCCGCGCTCGAACGGCTGGTCGCCGAGGGGCGGGAGCCTGGCCTGTTGGCTTACGACCACGGCCGCCCAGTCGGCTGGGTGGCGGTTGCGCCGCTGCCCGAGTTCGGTCGGGTATTCCGCTCGCGCACGCTCAAGCCGGCACCCGACGACCCGACAGACCAGATCTGGTCGATCAACTGCTTCGTCATCCGCCGTGACGCGCGCCGCAAGGGCGTGGCATCCGCCCTCCTGGACGCTGCTGTTGCCCATGCGGCCGAGCACGGCGCGCGCCTCGTCGAGGGCTACCCCGTAAACACAGGCAGTGCCCGGATGCCCGCAGCCGAGCTCTACACCGGCACCCTCGAAATGTTCCGCAGAGCCGGCTTCAGAGAGGTAGAGGGGCGCACCGGTAAGCGGGTCCTGGCTCGGCGAACGGTATAGGCACGGATCAAGCGTCCGACATATCGTGACAAAGGCCTAGACGGTTCAACATGAAGACCGACCGCTAGCAGTAACCTCGCGCGGAACGGGCACAATCAAGCGTGCCTTCCGCGCCCGACGAGACGGATGCGCCCGTCACGATGACCGACCTGGAAGATGGCTGCCGACGCAGCGTCACCTCGTGTGCAACGCTATGCCACGCTACCGTCGAACGCGTCGAGAGCGGCCGAACCATCGAGAGCAGGGAAGCTGCCGAGGCTGGCTGGGGCGTCGAGACAAGCGCGCTCTTCCGATCCACGCAGGTGGTGCTGTGGCCGACGGGATGAAACGGGCAACCCGCCCCCCGCAGCACCGGCGTGTCAACGATGACAGCGTGTCGGGCACTCCGTTGCTGAACGGAGCGTTAAATAGAGCTGTGGTCAACCCGGGGTCGGCTACGGGGGCACTCCGGACGCACGAACCGCCACCGCCCATGTGGGAACGGCAGCGGCGCCAGTCTCTCGGTCGAGCGCTATCACTGATAGTGATTGGCATCATCCTCCCGGGAGCGCCTATGCGCGCGGCCGGGCGACGCGGCTTGGGCTGGGCGTTCGACACCGTCACCGGGCTCCTGCTCGGCATCGCGATCTGGACCCTTTACGGCCGCTCGATGTCTGACCTCATCGCGCTGTCCACCCGGCCTGAGGTGCTTTGGGCGGTCTGCATCGGCGCGGCCGTCCTCGCCGTCGCCTGGCCGCTGACGATCCTCCTTAACTGGCTGGTCCTGCGTCCGCGCGACCTCATTCGTGCCCGCCTCATCGGGTCGTCCGTTCTCGTTGGCGCGCTCTGCCTGGCGATCGCGCTGCCGCTCGTGGTCACCTCCCGCTACGCGTACGTCCAGCATGACCTCCTGTCCAGCGTGTTCGGGGGCAGCAGTGGACGGTCCGGCGACAGCGCCCGCGGACCGGCCGAGAATCCGTGGGCCGGCCGCGGTCGCATTGGCGTCCTGCTGCTGGGGGGCGACGCCGGTCCCGATCGCACCGGGCTGCGCACCGACACCGTGATCCTCGCCAGCATCGACACCCAGACCGGCGAGACGATCCTGTTCAGCCTCCCCCGCAACCTCGAGGACGCGCCGTTCCCCCCCGGCGAGTTGCGCCACGCCTTCCCCCACGGGTTCCCGGACCTGCTCAACGCGATCTACCCGACGGTCGAGGACTTCCGGCCCGACCTCTTGCGCGGGCAAAAGGACCGCGGAGCGACGGCCATCAAGCAGGCCGTCCACGAGATCCTCGGTGTGCCCGTCGACTATTACATGCTGGTCGACCTCAAAGGTTTCCGGGACCTCGTCGACGCGCTTGACGGCGTCACGGTAAACGTCAAGAAGCGAATCTCCTACGGGGGCATCCGCGTCGATGGATCGGTCGGGCCACCCAAGGGTTGGATCGAGCCTGGGGTTAAGAACATGGACGGCGTCACCGCCCTGCGATACGCCCGCACCAGGGACAACTCAAGCGATTACGACCGCATCGCGCGGCAACGCTGCGTGCTCAACGCGATCTTCGACCAAGCCGACCCGATCACGGTGCTCAGAAGGTACGAGCGGTTGGCCAAGGTCGCGAAGGACAACATCAAGACGGACGTGCCGCAGGACATGCTCCCTGCGTTCATCGACCTCAGCGAGCGGATCAAGAAGGCGAGCGTGCGCAGCGTCGCCTTCGTGCCGCCGCTGATCGCGACCGGCAATCCCGACTACGAACTGATCCGAAAGAAGACCCAGGAAGCGCTGACGGAACCCCCGAAGAAGCCGGCGCCGAAGCCCGGCACACGTGACAGCACGACGGCCGAGCCCGAACCCGCGACCCCCAAGCGCAGTTCGCCCGCAGGCGACACGTCACCCACACCGGTCAAGAATCCGGGCGCCGCCGAAGACCTCGACTCCGTCTGCTGAGGAATCGCGTCAACAGCCGTGGGCCGGGCGTGCAGCGCTACGTCAGCACCCGGCCACGCAGGCGCAGGCCGAGCCAGATCAGCACGACCCCGGCGACGATCGCGTACGCGCCCAGGACGTAGATCACCGCGAGCGCGCCGCGCGACGGATCGACCACGAGCAGCACGCCCAGCACGACCGACAGCACTCCGGCCAGGATCAGCAACGACTCCCCCACCATGTAGCGCCGCAGCAGCACCCCGGCCACGATCGCCGTCACGCCGGTGACGATTGCCCACGCCGCGATGATCCACAACAAGGCGACCGCGGTCAGGCCCGGCCAAGCGAACGTCGCGACGCCAGCCGCCACGCCGGCCACCCCGGCGAGCGCGGTCCAGCCGCGGTCGCCGCCCCCGCCGAACGCCGCGGTCAGCAGGGCAAAGACGCCGTCAGCGAGCGCGAAGGCCCCGAAGAAGATCACGAGCGCCCCGAGGGTGATGTCGGGCCACGCCAAAGCGACGACGCCGAACCCGAGCGCTACCACACCACGGAGAACGAGCAACCCCCAGCTACGCGCGTGGACTGACGGCACCGAGGACATCAGCGGCCACGGTACAGCCGTGGCATCAGGAACCAAAGGATGACGAAGATGGCGATCACAACAGCGAACACGCCGATCGAGGTGGTCCGGCCGTAAAGCACGTCCGCGATGAGGAAGATCGAACCCGCCAGCGCGAGCATCACCAGGCAGAGGCCGACGATGGCGAGCTTGTTCGAGGCGGCGACGAGCGCTGCCTTGCGGCGCTGCCCGAAGAGCATCCGGTGATGCGCAACAGGAGCGATCAGCAAAGCGCCGGCCACGACGGCAACCAAAAGGGTGCCAAAGTAGAAGTTGCGCTGGGTAGAGGTGAGCTTGTCGAACTTCTCGTAGAACGCCAGGCTGAGCAGGAACGCGAAGAGGACCTGGACGCCGGTCTGGACGACCCGCAACTCCTGCAGCAACTCGCCGTAGTTCCGATCGAGGCGCTGCGCCGTCGTCTCGCCCCGAAGCTGCGCATTCGGATCGCTTTTGGCCGCGTCGAGATCGTCCTTCTCGGCGCGCTCCTTGGCGTCGGCTGTCCAATCGCTCATCGTCGGCTCCCTCGCGACATCTAGGGCCCGTCGGACCCGAGCTCGGCCGCCAGCGCCCGACTCTGGCCCCGGAACTCAGCGACGATCACCCCGTCTCTGCCCTGCACGGTCACGTCGTACACGCCGTTGGCGCCGAAGCGCAGCCGCTCCGCGGCCACGGCGACCAGCGTTTCGCCCTCCCGGACCGGCGCTACGAACACGATGTCGGCGGAGCGAGCCACCGTCACCCGGCCATACGTGTTGCAGGCGAACGCGAACGCCGTGTCGGCCAGCAAGAACACGTAGCCGCCATGTGCGATGCCGTGCCCGTTGACCATTGCCCCGGTCACGGACATCCGGGCAGTAGCGCGGCCGGGAGCAACGTCGGTGATCTCTATACCCAGCCGGCGGCTGGCTTCGTCGGCGGCGTACATCGCCTCGGCGCTGCGGCGGGCAAGCCTGGTGGGGTCCTCTGACACGGCCTTAGGGTGGCAGGGATCCGCCTGTCACATCGAGCACATTCGGTCAGTCGAGCACATCGAAGCAGGAGTCGAGATGGGTCACGAGCTTTACGAGCGTCACCGCGACACCCTTGACCGCGCTCTGACCGCGATCCGCGACCGCGGCTACTGGTCGCCGTACCCCGAGAACCCGAAGGCGTACGGCGAGGAGTCGGCCAGCAAGGGCCGGGAGGCCTTCGAGGCATACCTTGGCCGACGCTTCCCCATCGACCAGCCGGGCGCCGGCGGCGAGGTAGGCGACGAACGCTCACCGTACGGCGTCGATCTCGGCGTGACCTACCCGGAAGCAGACCCTGATGCGTTGATCTCGGCGGCGTTGGCGGCGCTGCCCGCCTGGCGCGACGTTGGGCCCGCCACCCGGGCGGGCGTGTGCCTGGAGATCCTGTCGCGGCTCAACGAGCGGGCGCCGGAAGTCGCGCAAGCGGTCATGCACACGACCGGGCAGGCATACGGCATGGCGTTCCAGGCCGGTGGGCCACACGCACAGGACCGCGGGCTGGAGGCGATCGCCTACGCGTACGACGAGATGACCCGGACGCCGCCAGAGGCGGTCTGGGAGAAGTCGATGGGCAAGCGCGGGACGCTCCGGATGGCCAAGAAGTACGCCGTCGTGCCCCGTGGGGTCGCCCTAGTCATCGGCTGCAACACCTTCCCCACCTGGAACAGCTACCCAGGCCTGTTCGCCAGCCTCGTCACGGGCAACCCCGTGATCGTCAAGCCGCACCCGCGCGCGATCCTGCCGCTCGCGATCACCGTGGCCGTCGCGCGCGAGGCGCTGGCCAACGCGGGCTTCAGCCCTGATCTCGTGAGCCTGGCTGCAGAGGCGCCGGGAGGCACGCTGGCCAAGACCCTCGCCACGCGTCCCGAGGTGCGGATCATCGACTACACGGGCTCCACGGCATTCGGCGAGTGGCTTGAAGCGAACGCCCGGCAGGCGCAGGTCCACACGGAGAAGGCCGGGGTTAATACGGTCGTGATCGACTCGACCGACGACTACCAAGGGATGCTGGGCAACCTCGCATTCTCCTTGAGCCTCTACTCCGGCCAGATGTGCACCACTCCGCAGAACCTGCTCGTGCCACGTGAAGGGATTGTCGCCGACGGCGCCCGGGTGCCGGTCGACCAGTTCGCCCGTGACCTTGCCGGCGCCATCGAGGGTCTGCTGGGCAATCCCGCCCGGGCCGTGGCGCTGCTCGGTGCGATCGTCAATGACGGCGTGCTCGAGCGGATAGAGCGAGCGGGCGCCGGCTTGCTCGGCGAGGTGGTGCTGCCGTCACGGCAGGTCGACCACCCCGAGTTCCCGCCGGCCCTCGTGCGCACGCCAGTGATCGTGCAGGTCGCCGCGGCCGACCGTGAGGCCTACCTGAGTGAGTGCTTCGGGCCGGTGTCGTTCCTGGTCACGACCGACAGCACGGCGGCCAGCATCGAGCTGCTGCGCACCACGGTCCGCGAACACGGCGCCATTACCGCGGGCGTCTACTCGACGTCGGAGGAGGTCCTGTCGGCGGCTGAGGAGGCCGCGATCGACGCCGGCGTGGCTCTCTCGTGCAACCTGACCGACGGCGTCTACGTCAACCAGTCCGCGGCGTTCTCGGACTTCCACGCGACCGGCGCCAACCCGGCAGCGAACGCCGCGTTGACCGATAGCGCCTTCGTCGCGGCGCGGTTCCGTATTGTCCAGTCGCAGCGCCACCTGCCGGACTAGGTCTCAGTCACTCCAATCTCCGGCACCTGATCAGTCGCCACGGGCAGCCACAGATGAACACCGTGTGGCACCGTGTCGGCATGGCCGACGCGACGATCGACCTCAACAGCGACCTCGGCGAGGGCTTCGGGATCTGGACCCTCGGCGACGACGACGCGCTGCTCGCCATCGTGACCAGCGCAAACGTGGCCTGCGGGTTCCACGCCGGAGACCCGACGATCATGCGCCGAGTCTGCCAACGAGCAGCGGACCACGGCGTCACCATTGGCGCCCAGGTTGGCTACCGCGACCTGGCCGGCTTCGGTCGGCGGGCGATCGATGTCGATCCCACGGATCTGCTCAACGACGTGGTGTACCAGATCGGCGCGCTCGACGCGTTCGCGCGGCTGGCGGGCACCCGGGTGCGCTACGTCAAGCCGCACGGCGCTCTCTACAACACCACCGTCACTCACACGGAGCAGTCAGCCGCGCTGGTCCAGGCCGTGGTTGCCTACGACCCAGGGCTGCCCGTGCTCGGCCTGCGCGACTCTGAGTTTCTGCGCCAGGCGAGCGTGGCGGGGTTGTCGACCGTGCAGGAGGGATTCGCGGACCGCGCGTATACCGCCGATGGTCACCTGGTTCCCCGCCGCCTGCCACGGGCGGTGCTGCACGACCACGAGGAGGTTGTCGCCCGTTCGGTGAGCATGGCCCGCACCGGCACGGTCCGTGCGATCGACGGGACGCGGGTGCGGGTCGAGGCGCGCTCGCTCTGCGTGCACGGCGACACGCCGGATGCCGTGCACCTGGCCCGGCGCATCCGCGCCGCCCTGAACGACGCCGGCGTCCAGGTCGCAGCGTTCGCAGACGCCTCCCCGCTGGGTTAGCCGAGTGCGCTTCCTTCCGTGCGGCAGCAGCGCAGTCCTCGTCGAGCTCGACGACCTCGACGGAGTCCTCAGCCTGCGCGCCGCCGTCCTCGCGGACCCGCCGCCAGGCGTCGCCGAAGTCATCCCGGCCGCGCGCACGCTGCTCGTCGTCTTCGATGAGCGCACATCGCACGAGGATCTCGTCACCGACCTCCGGGAGCGGCAGGGCCGCCGGCCGGAGGCGGCGACCGGGACCGCCGTTGAGATCCCGGTGGTGTACGACGGAGCGGACCTCGCCCACGTCGCCGTGCTCACCGGCCTCGCGCCGCGCGAGGTCGTCGAACGCCATGCAGCCGGCTCCTACGTCACCGCCTTCTGCGGGTTCTCCCCGGGCTTCGCATACCTCGCCGGGTTGGACACCGCACTGCACGTGCCACGACGCAGCTCACCGCGAACCCGGGTCCCGGCCGGGTCCGTCGGCCTCGCCGGCGAGTTCACCGGCGTCTACCCGCGCCCGTCACCAGGCGGCTGGCAGCTCATCGGCCGGACCCACGCCGCCTTGTGGGACGCGGATCGTGATCCACCTGCCCTGCTGCCGCCGGGCCGCCGCGTGCGGTTCGTCGAGATCAAACCGTGATCGAGATCTTGTCCGCCGGACCGTTCTCGACCGTGCAGGATCTCGGCCGGCCCGGGCTGGGTGCCCTGGGTGTCGGCGCGTCAGGCGCGGCGGACCGGGGCAGCCTCCGCCTGGCCAACCGCCTTGTCGGCAACCCGGAGTGGGCCGCGGCCCTGGAGGTCACGCTCGGCGGCCTCCGGGCACGGCTGTCCGCGACCACGGTCGTGGCCCTGACCGGCGCGCCCGCCCAGCTGCGGCTGGCCGGGCGGGACGCCGGGGCGTACGGTCCCATCGACGTGCCGGCGGGCGCCGAGCTGGAAGTCGGCCGGCCATGGGCGGGGCTCCGGAGCTATCTGGGTGTCCGCGGCGGCATCGCAGTGCGCCCGGTGCTCGGCTCCCGATCCACGGATGTGCTGGCCGGCCTTGGCCCGCCCATCGTTCGCGACGGCGACCGGCTGCCAGTAGGGGCGGACACCGTGGGCCTGCCGAACGTCGATGTTGCGCCGGCCCCGGCGTATGCCAGCGAGGTCGAGCTGCGCGTCCTGCTTGGCCCACGCGATGACTGGTTCACCCCGGAAGCGGTGGCCACACTGTCCGCGGCGGCCTACACCGTCACTCCCGAGAGCAACCGCATCGGCATCCGGCTGTCAGGGCCCGCGCTGAACCGTGCGGTGACCCGCGAGCTGCCCCCGGAGGGCATGGTGACCGGGGCGCTGCAGGTGCCGCCGAACGGGCAACCTGTGTTGTTCCTGGCAGATCATCCCGTCACCGGGGGATATCCGGTGATCGGCGTGGTGCTGGCTAATGACATTGGTCATGCCGCCCAGGCTAGGCCAGGCGACGTGATTCGCTTTCGCGCCGTCAACAGGCCAGATTGGCCTTTCCACAGCAACGCAAGGTAACCACAGCGTGACCTCCTCGGGATCCACAACCGACGACTGAACTAGTGACACAGCTCACCAAACCGGCCAAGATGCGTTCGGCACGCCTTCATACAGGAGGGATCTGCGGTGTCTGCACATGTTGCACGAGCGCGTTGTCGCCTGATCGGCTTCGTTGCCGCAGCGGGCTTGATCATCGGGGCTGGGGCAACCACCGCCGTGCCCGCGACGGCCGATGAACCGAGAAACCTCGACAGCAGCAAGCCGGTCTCGGTCGACAAACTCGGCGAACACGACCTTGAGCTGCTTGCCGAGGCCCAAGCGAAGGGCCTGCGCACGGTGACTGCCATGTTCGCCACCCAGAAGGGCGAGGCTGACACCGTCGAGGCGGAGGTGGAGCGGCTCGGGGGGCAGGTTGGCTACCGCAACGACAGGGTCGGCTGGCTGCGGGCGACGCTGCCGACCAATCGCGTGACCCGGGCCGCAGCGCACCGTGACGTCGTGGCCGTGGACCTCAACGAGAAGGTTCCCCTGCCTGAGCCCGAGCCCGTTGAGGCTGCTGCCGGCGCTCAGGCGGTCCAGGCCCCCGACTCGACCACGCCCGACGACAACCCCTTCATGCCGACCAATGAAACCGGCGCGGTCGACTTCAAGGAGCAGCACCCGACCTGGGACGGCCGCGGCGTCACCATCGGCATCCTCGACGCCGGGATCGACCTCGAGAACCCCGGCCTGCAGACCACCTCTACCGGCGAACGGAAGATCATTGACTGGGTCACGGCCACTGACCCGCTGATCGAAGGCGACCTCACCTGGCGGGCCATGATCACGACCGTGACCGGACCCACGTTCACCCTGGTCGGCCGCACCTGGACCGCGCCTGAGGGCAATTTCAAGTTCAACCGGTTCAGCGAGGCGATTACCGCCGCCAGCGAGCTGGGGGGCGACGTGAACCGCGATGGCGACACTACCGACCGGTGGGGCGTCCTCTACCGCGAGTCCGACAACGCGATCTGGGTCGACACAGACGACGACGCCGACTTCACCGACGAGGTCCTGATGCGCGCCTACAACGAGGCGTTCCAGGTCAGCTACTTCGGCACTGACGACCCGAGCACAGCGGTGCGCGACCGGATGCCGTTCGTCGTGGAGTTCCGCGAGGACGTCGACCTCACCCCGGCCGGACTGCCGGGCCAGGTGGCCGACTTCGTCAACATCGGCATCGTCGAGGGGGCGCACGGCTCCCACGTTGGCGGCATCGCGGCGGGCAACAACATCTTCGGTGGCCCGGCCGACGGCGCCGCGCCGGGCGCGAAACTCGTCTCTTCCCGCGCCTGCAGTTGGGGCGGCGGATGCACGACGGTCGCACTTACAGAGGGCATGATCGATCTCGTCGCCAACCGCAATGTCGATGTTGTCAACATGTCGATCGGCGGGTTGCCCGCGCTCAACGACGGCTCGTTCGCGCGCGACCTGCTCTACGACCGGCTGATCAGCGACTTCGGCGTGCAGATCTTCCTGTCGGCCGGCAACGGCGGCCCAGGCGTCAACACGATCGGCGAGCCGGCCGCATCGACGAATTCCGTCGCGGCAGCCGCCTCGGTCTCGAGGGAGACGTGGCTGGCCAACTACGGCGCGGCCGTGTCGGCGGAGCTCAACATGTTCAACTTCTCCTCTCGCGGACCGCGTGAAGACGGCGGCATCAAGCCCAACATCAGCGCGCCTGGTTCGGCCATCTCGACGATTCCGCTGTGGCAACCGGGGCAGCCCGTCCCCGAGGCGGGCTACTCTCTGCCACCTGGCCTCGCCATGTTCAACGGCACCTCGATGGCCTCGCCGCAGTCGGCAGGAGCGGCAGCGCTGCTGCTGTCCGCCAGCCGGGCGACCGACACGCCGGTGACACCCGCACAGCTGCGTCAGGCGCTCTTCAGCTCGGCTGACGCGATCGAGAACGTCCCAGTCTACGCGCAGGGCACCGGCCAGGTCGACGTGCCGGGCGCGTGGGACCTCCTGCGCCGCGGGGTGGTCACCCAGAAGTACGAAGTGCAGGCACCGGTCTGCACGCCGCTGTCGCAGTTCCTCGTGACACCCAACGTCGGTACTGGCATTTACAACAGGTGTGCGGCCAGCGCGGGCGGCCATCTGCCGGGTCAGTCGAAGACTTACGACGTCACCATCACCCGCACGTCCGGCAAGGCGGGTCCGGTGCGGCACGAGCTGAGCTGGTTCGGCAACGACGGCACCTTCTCGGGGCCGAGCTCGGTCTCGCTGCCACTCAGCACGCCGAAGACCATCAAGATCAAGGCCAGGCCGTTGTTGGGCGCTCACGGCGCGGCACTGCGGGTTGACGACCCGTCCACCCGGGGCATCGACCACTGGGTGCTCAACACGGTCGTTGCGGCCAACGAGTTGCCCGCGCCCGGTTATGGGTTCTCCGCTGAGAGCACCGTCGAGCGCAACCGCACGCAGTCGTTCTTCGTCAATGTGCCGGAGGGTGTCAGCGCGTTGCAGGTCAACCTGTCGGGCATCGCGACCGGTAGCCAGACCCGGTTCATCTCGATCAACCCCTTCGGCCTGCCGGCCGAGTCGACGTCGAGCCTGGTCTGCTACACCAACTTCTCCGATCGCAACGAGTGCGACCCAGTGTCACGGGCCTACACCGACCCGATCCCCGGCATCTGGGAGATCGAGGTCGAGTCCCGGCGCACGACACCATTCCTGAACAACCCGTTCGAACTCCGGGCGGCGCTGCAGGGTGTGGCGGTCGAGCCCGAGACGGTGGTGCTCGACTCTGTGCAGGCAGGCCAGCCGACCCCGGTGTCGTGGACGCTGACCAATGAGTTCGCGCCGCTGACGGTCACCCCCGAAGGCGGGCCACTCGGCAGTGCCAACCCCCAGCGCCCGACGATCGCTGACGAGGCGCTCCAAGAGTTCACCGT